>BNJV01000973.1_pt1 | contig 93909 bp, 138 predicted proteins | sample 8540591 | NCBI WGS metagenome assembly BNJV01 (sample SAMD00202457, study PRJDB9452) | human saliva metagenome | host: Homo sapiens | reverse complement strand
GTCTGCGGCTTCGTCGCCTTGTCCTGATTTTTGTTAATCCACTATAAGGTTACAGACGACCTTTTTTACCAATGCGACGCCATATTGTCGCGGTGGATAAGTTCGTCTTCGTGGGCGTAGCCTAATTTTTCGGCGATGCGCTCGGACGGGGTTTGCAGGATTTTTGGCGGTTTCGCCGCTGCTGTAATTGGTGAGGCCGCGGGCGATTTCTTTGCCGTCGGTATCGAGGATGGCGACGAGTTCGCCGCGGTGGAAATGTCCGTCCGCGCGGATGCAGCCGACGGGCAGCAAGCTGGCGTGCTGTTCGGTCAGGGCTTTTGCTGCGCCGTTATCGACGGTCAGGCTGCCGGCGGTTTGGACGTGTCCGAGCAGCCATTGCTTGCGGGCGGCTACGCGGCTGTGCGCGCTGGTGAAGAGCGTGCCTATGCTTTCGCCTTGTTTGAGGCGGACGAGGACGTCGGGTTCGCCGCCCCATGCGACGACGGTGGCGGCTCCGCTGAGTGCGGCGCGTTTGGCGGCGGTGACTTTGGTGTACATGCCGCCTGTGCCGACACTGCTGCCTGCGCCGCCCGCCATGCTTTCGAGGTCGGGATGGTCGGCTGCGATGGTCGGAATCAGTTTGGCTTGCGGATTTTTGCGCGGGTCGCTGTCGTACAGGCCTTTTTGGTCGGTCAAAAGGACGAGTGCGTCGGCTTCGATGAGGTTGGTCACAAGTGCGCCAAGGGTGTCGTTGTCGCCGAGTTTGATTTCGTCGGTTGTAACGGTGTCGTTTTCGTTGATGACGGGGACGATGCCTTTGGACAACAGGGTTTGCAGGGTGCTGCGGGCGTTGAGGTAGCGGGTGCGGTTGCTCAGGTCGTCGTGGGTGAGCAGGATTTGGGCGGTGCGGATGCCGTGCGGTGCGAACGCGTTTTCATAGGCTTGGGCGATGCCGGTTTGTCCGACGGCGGCGGCAGCTTGCAGTTCGTTGATGGCGGTGGGGCGTTTGCTCCAGCCCAGCCGCTTGATGCCTTCGGCGATGGCGCCGCTGGAAACGAGGACGGTTTGCACGCCTTGTTTGCCGAGTTCGGCGATTTGCGCCGCCCAGCGGTCGAGTGCGGCTTGGTCTATGCCTTTGCCGCCCGCGGTAACGAGGCTGGAACCGACTTTGACGACGAGGGTGCGGATGTTGGAGAGGTTTTGCAGGGACATGGTTTTTTTCTCGCTGGGGATATGGGGCGGCTTCGGACGGGTTGTTAAACGTAAAAAGGTCGTCTGAAAGCGCGAAAACTGATTTTTCAGACGACCCCTATGGGGCTGTCAATACGCGGTATCGTGAAATTGCTAAAAGACAGGCGGGATTCGGTGAGCCGACTGTTGATGCCAATACGATACAAAAAGGTCGTCTGAAAACCACGATACGGGTTTGAACTGCACCCCAAAAGTTGGACATCCCCTCCAACTCACAAGGTGCAGTTTTTTTTATGAGCAAATATACATTACACTTCAAATACCAAGCCGTACTCCACTACCTGCACATACGCAGCCAACAGCGTACCGCAGACCACTACGGCATCTCCCGAACCCACCTGCGACGATGGATACGCGCCTATCAAGAAGGCGGCATCGGCGCACTCGAACATCCACAATCCAAAACCATGACCGAACACCGCAAAAACCCCTTCATCGCAGATAAACCCGACCAAGAAAAAACACAGGCAGAGCTTATCGAAGAGTTATGCTATATGCGCGCAGAGGTCGCCTACCTAAAGGAGTTAAAAGCCCTCAGCCAAAAACAGACCGAAAAGGACAAAGCCAAACCGTCCAAACACTGAGGGCGCAACACCCGCTCAAATACCTGCTGCACATCGCAAACCTGCCCAAAAGCAGCTTTTACTACCACCACCAAGACCGGCCCAATCCCGACGAAGCCGACAAAGCACTCCTTGTCGAAACCTACCGGCGGCATAAAGGACGCTACGGACAAAGGCGCATTGCCGCAGCATTGGGTTGGAACCGCAAAAAAGCGGCGCGGTTGATGAGGCAGTTGGAGCTGAAAGCCCTCATACGGGCGAAAAAAGCCTACCGCCATCCCGCCATGGGCGAGATATCGGAACACCTCCTCAAACGCCGGTTCAAAGCCCGAAAGCCCAACGAAAAATGGCTGACCGACGTTACCGAACTCAAAGGGAAGGACGGCAAACTGTACCTCTCGCCGATATTGGACCTGTTCAACCGGGAAATCGTCGCCTACGCCATGAGCCGCAGAGCCGACAGCGAAAATGGTGAAGGAAATGCTCGAAAAAAAGCCGCACCCCGTCTGACTGATAAAGGAACGATGCTGCATTCCGACCAAGGTGTGCTGTACCGTACGGCGGGGTATAGGGAATTGCTTGCGGAGCATTCCATGGTTCAAAGCATGTCGCGAAAGGCGAACTGTTGGGACAATGCGCCGATGGAAAGCTTCTTTGCGGTGTTGAAGACGGAGTGTTTCTATAACGCAGGTGAATTGACGGTAGATGAATTGATGAAGCAGATAGATGACTATATGGATTACTACAACCGGGAGCGTTGCAGTTTGAAATTGAAAAAGCTGAGTCCTGTCGCATACAGAACCCAGCTTGCACAGAGCGCCTGAATAGGCTTTTATGAGTGTCCAAGATTTGGGGGCCAGTTCAGTTTTCAGACGACCTTTGATTTATTTGGTGTACAAGAATATCAAATACTCTGCGTATAGCCAGCCTGCTTACATCGATACGGCGGATAGCAGATACCGTATCGGCAACCAGTCGGGCCGGCCATCTCGACTATGCTTTACCGAACACCTTCTCCAAATGCGCCCGATAATCCGCCAAATACTGCTCCACCTGCGGATTCTTGATCACATCGTTGCAGATGAACGAGGGCAGGCGCGTGGTGCCGAGAAACTCGTTGGCCTTGTGGAAATGCAGGTACACGCCGTCCACGCCCGCGCCCTCAAAGAAATCGCCTTCGCGGGTAAACGCCTCAATCGGCGCGTTCCAAGTGGATGAAATCATGTGTTTTTTGCCATGCAACAAGCCGCCCGTGCCGTAGCCTTCCGTCGGGTTGACACGGTGGCGGCCGTCGTTGGCCACCAGCTTGTTTTCGCCCACGCCTGCGGTAAACACTTCATCGATATATTTTTCACCGTCCACGGCTCGCCCATCCACCAGCCGGGCATCTGCCAAACCACCGCGTCCATCCACAGCCATTTTTCCACTTCGGCATCTTTGTCGTAGCCTGCTTCAATCACGGTTTCCTTCACCGCATGGCCGAGTGCGGTCAGCGTGTCGCGCGCGGTTTGGTGCAGCGTGTGGTTCAGGCGGCCGGCGGAATGGCCGAAAATGTTGGCCGCCATCAATTAACAGAATATTCATGTTGGTCTCTCAAATATTTGCGTTGAAAAAAAGCATTATTGTACCCCGATGCTTTATAATGAAAAACAGCAATAATTGCAAAACACTTTTCTAGGAAAACGCAACAATGAAAACCCATTCGGACGAACTGGCCGTGTTTGTGCAGGTGGTGGAAAGCGGCAGTTTCAGCCGCGCGGCAGAGCAGCTCGGGCTGGCCAACTCCGCCGTCAGCCGCACCGTGAAGCGGCTGGAAGACAAACTCTCCGCCAACCTGCTCAACCGCACCACGCGTCAACTGCGGCTCACCGAAGAAGGTTGCCGCTTTTTCGAGGCGCGCGCGGCAGATACTGCACGACATCGAAGCCGCCGAAGCCGAAATCCTCTCCGCAGGCGGCGCGCCGCAGGGTGTGCTTCGGGTGGATTCCGCCACGCCCACGCTGCTGCACCTCGTCGCTCCGCTGGTACGCCCGTTCTGCGAACGCTACCCGCAGGTGTCGCTGCTGCTCACCTCGTCCGAAGGCTACATCGACCTCATCGAGGCGGCGCGTGGACATCGCCATCCGCGCAGGCAGCCTGCACGACTCCGCCCTGCGCGCCCGCCATCTGTTTGACAGTCGTCTGAAACTCGTTGCCGCGCCCGATTATCTCGCCCGTCACGGCACGCCCCAAACCGTCGCCGACCTGTCGCAGCACACCCTCATCGGCTTCTCCGAGCCCAAAACCCTGAACAACTGGCCGTTTGCCGACACCGGCCACACGCCCTACGCCGCCGTGCCGCAACTGTCCGCCAACAGCGGCGAAACCATCCGCCGCCTGTGCTTGGAAGGCAACGGCATCGCCTGCCTGTCGGATTTCACCGTCGCCGCCGATATTGCAGCGGGACACCTGCACGAACTCCTGCCCGACCGCGCCTTAAACGAAGCCAAACCGTTTTACGCCGTCTATTACGGCGACAATGCCGTCAGCCCGAAAATCCGGGCATTTGTGGATTTTTGGTGGAACAAGTCAATTAAAAGTACGTTTTTAAACACTAAGTCTTTCTGAACTTGCCCAAGATACAAAAGGTCGTCTGAAAACCAAGATACAGGTTTTCAGACGACCTTTTGCTATGACGGAACGGCTTTACGCTTCGACCGGTTTGCCGCGCAGGAGAAGGTGTAGGCTTCGGTGATTTCCAAATCGATCATTTGGTTGATCATGTCGGGCGTGCCGGTGAAGTTGACCACGCGGTTGTTGGCGGTACGGGCTTGGAGCTGGTCAGGGGTCTTTTTTTGGAGATGCCTTCGACCAGACAGCGTTGTACGGTGCCGATCATGGTTTGGTTGATGCGGGCGGTTTCGGCTTCGATGACTTCGTTCAGGGCTTCGAGGCGGCGCACTTTTTCGGCGTGCGGGGTGTCGTCCGGCAGGTTGGCGGCGGGTGTGCCGGGGCGCGGGCTGTAAATGAAGACGAAGCTCAAATCGAAGGCGATGTCTTTCACCAGCTTCAGGGGTTTGCTCGAACTCGCGCTCGGTTTCGCCGGGGGAAGCCGACGATGAAGTCGCTGCTCAGGCACAAGTCAGGGGCGGATGGCGCGCAGTTTGCGGATGATGGATTTGTATTCCAAGGCGGTGTAGCCGCGTTTCATCGCGCTCAATACGCGGTCGGAACCGCTTTGAATCGGCAGGTGCAGGTGCGACACCAGCTTGGGCAGGTCGCGGTAGCACTCGATAATCGAGTCGGTAAACTCGCGCGGGTGGCTGGTGGTAAAGCGCATGCGTTCGATGCCGGGGATTTCGTGGACGATGCGCAGCAGGGTGGCGAAGTCGCAGATTTCGCCGTCTTCCATTTCGCCGCGATAGGCGTTGACGTTTTGTCCCAAGAGGTTGATTTCTTTCACGCCTTGCTGGGCAAGGTTCGCGATTTCGGTCAAAACGTCGTTCAACGGGCGGGAGAACTCTTCGCCGCGGGTGTAGGGGACGACGCAGAACGAGCAGTATTTGGAACAGCCTTCCGCATGATGGACACGAATGCTGCGCCGCCTTCTACGCGGGCGGGCGGCAGATGGTCGAATTTTTCGATTTCGGGGAAGGAAATATCGACTTGCGACAGGCCGCTGGTTTCTTTATCCACAATCATTTTGGGCAGACGGTTGCAGCGTTTGCGGGCCGAAAACGACGTCCACATAAGGTGCGCGTTTGATGATGTTTTCGCCTTCTTGGGAGGCGACGCAGCCGGCAACACCGATGATGAGGTCGGGATTTTTCTTTGAGCGGGCGCACGCGGCCTAAGTCGGAGAACACTTTTTCCTGCGCTTTTTCACGCACGGAGCAGGTGTTGAAGAGGATGATGTCGGCTTCGTCGGCTTCGGTTACTTGTTCGATGCCGCCGTTTTCTTCGGCGAGTACGGCGAGCATTTTTTCGCTGTCGTATTCGTTCATTTGGCAGCCGAAGGTGCGGATAAATACTTTTTTCATGGTTTGTGTCTTTCTCAGGTAGCCCGTAATTGCGGGGCTGATTGTTATAAAATCTTAATTTCAGACGACCTTGGGGAAGGCTTGGCAGGTCGTCTGAAACACTGATTCGTCAGGGCGCAAAAATGCGCGGTTGCGCTGCTGCGACTGCAACAGCCAACCACGCGGTGTGTGTTTGGGTCGTCTGAAACGGGCAGACGGCGGCTTATTGCGCGTCTTGCTTAATCTCGTCGCGGACTTCTTTTTGCGCGGTAAAACGGGAGGCTTCGTCGTCGGTCAAAACCCACACTTCGCGCACGAGGGGCGTTGGTGTCGTTGTGTTTGAAGGCGATGGTTTTGCCTGTTTTTCCCGCCAGCCGCCCCATCGGGATGAAGCGGTCGTTTTCGTCGTGGATTTTGGTGAAACGGGTAATCTGCAGCTTGGCGGGAATTGCCGTCGGCAAGGCCCAGCGTCAAGAGGCGCGTCCATGAGAAGCCGCCACGGCTTACTTTCAGATAAGGCAGTTCGACCTGTTTCAAAACCGCCGCGTCCATATCGCTCGGCAGCTTGCGCTGGGCGGCGTAGGGAGACGGTGGAAACCAAAAGGGTAAAGCATTAAAATGAATCCGCGTAACATGATGTTTTTCTTTATGGTATAAATGGGTGCGGATTATAGCACAAACGCTTCAAATATGAACAGAGTGATTGTTTTTACAGAACAATTTTCATTTTCAGATACGGCGTTGCGCCGTGGCGGTTTTGGGCTTTCGGGGTCGTCTGAAACGGCTGGCGCGGGCAATCTGATGATAAAATACCGCTTATTTTTCAGACGACCTCAGAAAAGAACCCGCTATGAACCGTAACGAAATCCTGTTTGACCGCGCCAAAGCCATCATCCCCGGCGGCGTGAATTCCCCGTCCGCGCATTCGGCAGCGTCGGCGGCGTGCCGCGCTTCATCAAAAAGCCGAAGGCGCGTATGTTTGGGACGAAAACGGCACGCGCTACACCGATTACGTCGGTTCGTGGGGGCCTGCGATTGTCGGACACGCGCACCCCGAAGTCATTGAAGCCGTGCGTGAAGCCGCGTTGGGCGGTTTGTCGTTCGGCGCGCCCACTGAAGGCGAAATCGTCATCGCCGAAGAAATCGCCAAAATCATGCCGTCCGTGGAAAGGCTGCGCCTTGTCAGCTCCGGCACCGAAGCGACCATGACCGCCATCCGCCTCGCACGCGGCTTTACCGGACGCGACAAAATCATCAAGTTCGAAGGCTGCTACCACGGCCATTCCGACAGTCTGCTGGTCAAAGCCGGCAGCGGCCTGCTCACCTTCGGCAACCCGTCTTCCGCAGGCGTTCCCGCCGATTTCACGAAACACACCTTAGTCCTCGAATACAACAACACCGACCAGCTCGAAGAAGCGTTCGCCCGCAACGGCGACGAAATCGCCTGCGTCATCCTCGAACCCTTCGTCGGCAATATGAACCTGGTCCGCCCGACCGAAGCTTTCGTCAAAGCCTTGCGCGAATTGACCGAAAAACACGGCGCCGTGTTGATTTACGACGAAGTGATGACCGGCTTCCGCGTCGCGCTCGGCGGCGCGCGAGTCGCTGCACGGCATCACGCCCGACCTGACCACGATGGGCGAAAGTTATCGGCGGCGGTATGCCGCTTGCCGCGTTCGGCGGACGCAAAGACATCATGGAATGCATTTCCCCACTGGGCGGCGTGTATCAGGGCAGGGCACATTATCAGGCAACCCGATTGCCGTCGCCGCCGGCTTGAAAACGCTCGAAATCATCCAGCGCGAAGGCTTCTACGAAAACCTGACCGCCTTGACCCGCCGCCTCGCCGACGGGCTTGCCGCCGCCGCCAAAGCGCACGGCATCGAGTTTACTGCCGACAGCGTGGGCGGTATGTTCGGCCTGTATTTCGCCGCCCATGCCCCGCAAAACTACGGCGACATGGCGCGTTCCAATATCGACGCCTTCAAACGCTTCTTCCACGGCATGCTCGACCGCAACACCGCCTTCGGCCCGTCCGCCTACGAAGCAGGCTTCGTCTCCGCCGCGCACACGCCCGAACTGATTGACGAAACCATCGCCACCGCGCATCAAGTGTTTGCGGAAATGGCGAAATAAGGCGGATTGGCCTGCCGTCAGGGCAGTGCGGGCAACGCCGCCTGATTCGCAGCAATCCGTAAACAAGACAAAAAGGTCGTCTGAAAACCCTAAATTTGGGTTTTCAGACGACCTGTTGTGAACAAGCTTTGTTTTGTCTTTAAGCTTTTTCGTGTGTCAGATGGCGCATAGACGCGGCGATTTCGTCCGCCATCCGACGGCTGGCGCCTTGATGGCCGGCGACAAAGCGTGCCGCCTGTTGGGCGAAATGGCTGCGTTCGCTCGGGTTTTCCAAACAGGCTGAGACGAAGGTGCGCCATTCGTCCGCATTCTGCACCTGCACCGCCGCTTGGGCTTCCAGCGCGCTGCGGCAGGCGGCGGCAAAGTTGTAGGTGGAAAAAGCCGAACACGGTCGGAATGCCGCAGGCTATCGGCTCGATGATGTTTTGACAGCCGCTATCCACGAGGCTGCCGCCGACAAAAGGCGACATCCGAACTGAGGTAGTAGGCAAAGAGTTCGCCCATGCTGTCGCCCACCCAGACTTGGGTTTGTCGGGAAACCGGCAGATTGTCGCTGCGTTTTTGAACGGTATAACCCAATGCCTGCGCCGTTTCAAAGGTCGTCTGAAAACGCTCCGGATGGCGCGGGACGACGACCAGCAAGGCATCGCCGGTATATTTTTTTCCATGCTTCGAGCAAGAGCGCCGCTTCGTCTTGATCTTTGTAAAAACGGGTGCTGGCGCAGACGGCGACGGGGCGCGTGCCTATGCGTTCGCGGAAGGCGGCCGCCAGCGCGCGCATCCGTTCGGGCGGGGAAATATCGTATTTGGTGTTGCCGCAGACATGGACGTTGGACGCGCCGATCAAGTGCAGCCGCTCCGCGTCTTCGGCGGTTTGCGCGAAACAGCCGCTTAAGGTTTTGCAGCGCAGGCTCGAACAGGTTGCGGATTTTCAAATAGCCGCGCTGCGATTTTTCAGACAAGCGGGCGTTGGCGAGAAACAGGGGGACGTGCGCGTCGGCGCAGGCGTGCATGAGGTTGGGCCAGATTTCCGTTTCCATCAGTACGCCGAACAGGGGCGGTGTTCCTTCAGGAGTGGGCGACCCATTCGGGTTTATCGTAAGGCAGGTAACGGCATTGCGCGTCGAGGGAACAGTTCTTTCGCGGCGGCGCGTCCAGTCGGCGTCATTTGGGTCATGAGCAGCGGCGCGTCGGGGAAATGGCGGCGCAGCGCCTCCACCAAGGGCTGCGCGGCACGGGTTTCGCCAACCGATACGGCATGCACCCAAATCGGACGCTGCACAGGCCGGTCAAACGGTTCGCCGAAACGCTCGCCCCAATGGTAGAGATAGGCGAGGCGATTTGACGGTGCGCTTTTTGAGATAGTGGCGGATAAGCGGCGGCGCGATGCGCCATAATTGCGTGTAAAACCAACGATTCATGTATTCCACTCGAAAACGGTACGGACGGGAAGGCGGACGGTGCGGATTCTAGGCGGTTGACGGTTTCAAGCTGCCTGTCGCCGAACCTCCGGCTTCCCGGACCTATTCTAGCCGATTTTGCCGCTTCGCCCACGCCTCTTTTGGAACTGACTTGATGTAACGGCGGAAAAAAGGTCGTCTGAAAACCCGAAATCCGATTTTCAGACGACCTGTCTTGGTTGCGTCGCAGCGGTTTACGCCGCTTTCTTTTCGCGTATCGGCAGGTTCAGCAAAGCCGCCGTCCCCGCCAACACCGCGTCGGCATACCACATCCAGCCGTAATCGTTGAACCGGTAAATTACGATGCCGCCGATATACGAGCCTAAAAAGCCGCCGATTTGGTGGCTCAACATCGTCAGCCCGAACAGCGTCGCCAAATAGCGCGTGCCGAACAGTTTGCCCGTAATCGCGGCAGTCGGGGCGACGGTGGCGAGCCAAGTGAAGCCCAGCGCGGCGGCGAAAATGTAGAAATTGACGTCGGTTCTCGGGGCGGCAAGGTATATCAGCACCATCGCCACACGCGAGGCGTAGAGTCCGAACAAAACATATTTACCCAAAAACCGCCCCTGTACACCAGCCCGAAAAATGCAGCCCGCGATGTTCGCCAAACCGATAATCGCAATCGAAGTCGAAGCGACCGAAGCGGGCAGGCCGCAGAGCGCGATTTCGTTGGGCAGGGTGGGTTACCAAAAACGCAATGTGGAAACCGCAGGTAAAAAGCCTAGGTGCAGCAGGGATGTAGCTGCGGTTTTAAACGCCGCTTTGACTGCCTGCCCCAGCGATTGCCCGTTTTCAGACGACGTGTGGTGCGTGGCGACAGCGTTTTTGCCGCCCGCCAGCCACCACGAAATCGGCAGGATTAAAAGCGCAATCCCGCCCCAAACATAAAACGTCCCCGTCCAGCCGACGGCGGGCAGCACCAGCAAACCCTGCACCAGCGGCGCAAAGCAGAAACTGCCCCGCCGAACCGCCCGCGTTGACCAGCCCCGAAGCCAAACCGCGTTTGTGCGGCGGCACTTTCGCCGCGACCTGCCCCATGATGATGGAGAAACCGCCCGCGCCCGTTCCGAATGCAAAAAGCAGCCCGATTGCCAGCATCAGCCCCCAATAATTCGGCATCTGCGGCACCATCAGGCAGGCACAAACCAACAGCAACGCGCCGCCGCCCAAAACCTTAAACGCGCCGAAGCGGTCGGCAAGCGCGCCGGAAAGCGGCTGGGACACGCCCCACATCAATTGGAAAACGGCAATAATCAGGCTGAACTCTTGGATACTCAGCTCGGTAGAGTCGACGACGGGACGGACAAACAGTCCCAAAGTCATGCGCATGCCGATGGTAATCAACAGGGATGGCGGCGGCAGCGGCGGTCACCAGCCAAAGGTTGGGGGATTTTTGCTGTGTGTGGGTCATGGTTATTGTTTGTTTCTATTGGAAAAATGCCGTTCAATCAAACGGCAGAATGACGGATTTTAACAAACGGGCTGACGCAGGCTAAATAACTCCTGATGCTTTGGATATAGCCAAAACCTCTATCCGCGCCGCATTGACCGTTCTCCTTTACCTGCAAGGCAGGGACATGGAACACGGACGGAAATTCAGCGCGTAAAGAACAGCAAGGTCGTCTGAAAACCTGAAATCCGATTTTCAGACGACCTTTGTCCCGAGACAGATAAAATCCGTATTGATGAAGCCATATCGGCTTCAAGCGGATTCCCGATATAGTGGATTAAAATTGCAATGATACGGCATTGCCGCCTTGTCTCATTTTTATTTTAATTCACTATATAATCCGCCTTTTTCAGACGACCCCGACCCGCAACCGCCATGACGCCCATTTATCTCGCCGACACCGCCACCGAACACGCCCGCCGTTTGGCGCGGCAATTCCAGCTTCGATTTTGTCCGACCTGCCCGACAGCGGCGAATACCTGCTTGCCGATGCGGGGGGCGTCAGCTTGTGCCGCGCGGGGGAGAAGGGGCGCGTCCGTGTCGATTTCGGCGGCGGCGCAGCCCAATACCGGCGCACCAAAGGCGGCGGCGAGCTGATTGCCAAAGCGGTCAACCCACAACCAAACCGACCGTCTGGGACGGCACCGGCGGACTCGGGCGCGACAGTTTCGTCCTCGCCTCGCTCGGTTTGAACGTCCACACTTTCGAGCAGCATCCCGCCGTCGCCTGCCTGCTTGCCGACGGCCTCGAACGCACTGCAAGCGCCTGAAATTCAAGACATCGCCCGCCGCATGACTTTCCATTATGGCAACGCCGTCGAATTGATGCGCGAACTCGCCGCCCAATCGCGCCCCGACATCGTGTACCTTGACCCCATGTACCCCGAACGCCAAAAAATCCGCCGCCGTCAAAAAGGAAATGGCGTATTTCCACAGCGTCGTCGGTGCCGCCCAAGAAGAAGCCGGGTTGCTTGCCGCCGCCCGCGCCGTCGCCAAAAAGCGCGTCGTCGTCAAACGCCCGCGCCTCGGCGAGTTTCTCAACGGCGAAAAACCCGCCTACCAATACACGGGCAAAAGCACCCGATTTGATGTGTACTTGCCTGATTATCCGGTTAAAGACGGGGAATAATTTATAGTGGATTAACTTTAAACCAGTACGGTGTTACCTCGCCTTGCCGTACTATCTGTACTGTCTGCGGCTTCGTCGCCTTGTCCTGATTTAAATTTAATCCACTATAAAACGCAAAGGTCGTCTGAAAACTGAATTTCAGACGACCTTTGCGTTTCTGCGTCCTGCGTTAGAACGATTTGACCAGCGACAGACCGACTTCGTTTTGCTTGTAGCTGTAAAGCCAGTCGGTGTTGCCTTTGACGCGGCGGTGTTTGTAGCTGAGGACGGGCTTCATGCCGGCAGCTTTCCAGCGGTCCGCACCTATGCTGAGGAGGTAGGTCTGTTCTTTGTCGCGGCGGCGTTGTTCGAGTACGGCGTTCTCTTCGCGGTGGCTGCGCAGGCCGAAGGTGGCGGAGAGTGAGGCGTCGAAGCCGGCTTCAAAGATTTTTGCGGCACCCAGCCGTGCGGAGATTTGGCGGTAGCTGTCCACATGATCTTTGGCTTTGCGCTGCTGCCAGTCTATGCCGCCGTAGAGCATGAGGTCGTTGCGCGGGAAATAGGACAGGGTGTTGTAAACGGAGAAGAGGCTGCCGTCGAGCAGGCGGGTTTTGTCGGAATAGGAGAGGTGTTTCCACTCGGCTTCGGTGTTCCATGTCCAGCTTTCGCGGTCGAGGTTCCATTCGCTGCGTACGCCGTAGGCACGGTTGAGGGTTTTGCCGCCGCTGCCGTTCCATTCGACAAGCGGGGCGAGGGCGAAGGTGTGGCGGTGGTTTTCAAACTGATAACCGGCGCTGAGGTTGAGCGTGTGTTCGTTGAAGTCTTTATGGTCGCGGTAGAAGCGGCCGTAGCCGAGCGCGCGGGCGGCGATGCCGTGATGTCCTTTAATCTGCCAGCGGCGGACGGCGGCGGCTTCGTATTTGATGCCGTTGGCGGAAATGGGTTGGTCGCCTGAAAACTCTTCCCAGCATTCGCCGTCGATTTCGGTTTTACACCACACTTTGCCGCTGGCTTCGTTGATGTTGCTGTTGTAGACGGCGCCGACGGAAAGAGCTGCCCCTGCCAGCTTTGGCGTTGGTTTAAGGAATCGCGGAAATGGCCGATATTTTCTTTGACGGCTTCGGGCAGGGTCTTCGTTTTGAAGGCGCATAAATTCGGAAGTGGCCTCGCGGTTCAGACGACCTTCAAAGAGCAGGCGGGCGTAATCGAGCCGTCCGCGCGTGAAGTCGGGGTGGCGTTGCAGCAGGGTTTCGTAGTCTTGTTTGGCGGCTTTCCACCTGCCTTCGCCGCGGGCGAGCGAGGCGCGGGCAAAGAGGGCGATGTCGGGGTCGTATTCGGTTTGCTGGGTATAACGCTCAAGCAGCGGGCGCACGGTTTGCCAGTCGCTGCGGTTGACGGCGTTGAACAGGGCTTCGCCTTGGTCGGCTTCGGGATCGGTTTCGGCTGTCTGCCCGATGTGTTCGGCGGGAATGTCGAGGCGGTATTCGCGCACTTTTTGTTCCTGTTCCTGCATGGTTTGGCGGGTGTCCTGCCACAGGCGTTGCGCGGTACGGTCGTCTGAAAAGTCAGAACGGGGCGCGGCAAGGACGGGGGCGGCGAGAAACAGGGATAAGGCAGGCAGACGGTTTGTACATGGTGTCGGCTTTCTGGTCGGCGGTTTCAGACGACCTTGAGAAGGTTGGCGGGCTGGTGTTTAAAAAAGCCTGCGTGAAGCAGGCTTTCATTTTACTTAGCTACGGATTTTAGCGTTTCACACCGCCGAATGCCGTATCCAAGTTGCGGTCGGTTTTAAACTTGGCAACACCGGCCAGCGCGCTTGCGTTGTGACCGAAGAAGTGGCCTTCGGTTTTACCGAAGTGGCCGTTGGCGCGGGCGTAGCCTTCAAACGATGCGCTGGACGGTTTGATGCGGGAATGGATGTCCATCTGTACAGCGTTGTTTTTCATAGAACCTGCCAAGACGCGTTGACCGAAGTCTGCGCGCAAAGTACCGACCATCGGGTTGTTGCCGGTGTAGTTGTTGATACCTTTGACGGCGTAGTTGGCTACACCGGATACCGGCATAGAGGTAGCGCGTTTGTCGCCAGAGTAGAAAACACCGCGGTTGGTGCCTTTGGCGTATTCTTTACCAACCCACTCGCCGTAGTATACTTCAGAGCCGCCGCTCTTGATGGTGTTGAACGCATAACGGCCGAGGTTTTGACGGGTGCGTGCGTCGTTAACCTGTACGGTTTTCACGCCGTTGCGGTCTACATTGCCGGGCATGCGGTTGACGTTGGTGTAGTGCACGCCCGAACGGTAGGCAGCGTGTTTCATCACTTTTTCGCCTTCGGCTTCAGAGGCGGGTTTGCCCAATTTTTTGCCGTATTTGTGGTTTTGGTAACCGTAATCAAATGGATTGTAGGCATTGTTGGCGGCAAATACGCCTGCGCTGAACAAAACAGCCAAAACAGCAGCGGTGGTTTTTTGCAGATTCAGTTTCATGATACGCTCCTTAGGGGAAAAACGATGGTGGGGAAAATGATGTTCCGTCCGTGTCAGTGTGAGCAGACTATCGTTATGTGAGGAGACTTGTTTTTCTTTTTTCTGAACATCATTCTAGAGGGGGAGTGTTAGAGGAGAATTAGCGGATGTTTTTAGGGAGTGTCTTAATGAGATAAGAATATTTATTTTTTTGGTTAAGATGTATATTGGGTTAACTTTAAACCAGTACGACGTTGCCTCGCCTTAGCTCAAAGAGAACGATTCTCTAGGTGCTGAAGCACCAGTGAATCGGTTCCGTACTATCTGTACTGTCTACGGCTTCGTCGCCTTGTCCTGATTTATAGTGGATTAAAAATTGCAATGATACGGCGTTGCCAACGCCCTTATGTACTACCCGTACACGGCGGGCGTTGCCGCCTTGTCTCATTTTTATTTTAATCCACTATATTTGGAATCAATCGGCGCGAGCGGTATGATGCTGTCCGCCAAATTGTCCGTGGTTACGTTGTTTTGTCCCGATGGATATTCGATTTGCGATTAGGCTGGTGTGTCAGAGGGAAGTTGTCCTCAAACAAAAAAAGGTCGTCTGAAAAGTTTCAGACGACCTTTTTTCAACAACATCTTAGCGGATGTTGACGTACGCGCCCGAGTGCAGGTCGCGCAGCAGGTTTGCTGTGGCTTGTTGGGCTTTTTGTCCGGACATGTATTGGCGTACGGCGTTGCGTTGGCGCTCTTCGGGCGTACCGGCGTCACGGACGTCGTTCAGCTTGATGATGTGCCAGCCGAATTGTGTGCGTACGGGCGGGCTGATTTGACCGGGTTTGAGCTTGTGGACGGCTTCTTCAAACGGCGCGACCATCATGCCGTCGGCGAACCAACCCAAATCACCGCCGCTGTTCGCGCTGCCGTCTTGCGAATATTGGCGCGCCAAACCGGCGAAGTCTGCGCCGCTGCGGGCTTGTGCATAGATTTTGCGGATGGTGCTTTCCGCGCCTGCCGCCGCGTTGTCGTTGTCGGCTTTAATCAGGATGTGCTGAGCGCTGTACTGGCGCATCGGTTCGCCTTCGGGCAGGGCGACACCTTGTTGGCGCGCGCGCTCGATGAAACTGTTGACTTCTGCATCGCTGACGCGGCTGTTTTGCATCACGGCCTGCTGGCGCACTTTTTCCATAATGATGGTGTCAGCGATTTCGCGACGGGTCTGTGCGGACGGATTTTTCAGCGACGGCGTTTGGGCGATGACGGCATCGATTTCGGCATCGGTCGCTTGAATGTTGCGGCGTTTGCCCGCTTGAACAATCAGGGATTGGTTGACCAGTTGCGCCAGGACTTGTTGGCGGAGTTCGTCTTCGCTGATTTGCGTGCCTTTGGGAAGGTGTTGGCGCGCTTCGGCAATGGCATGTGCCAGCTGGCGTTGGGTAATGACTTCGTTGTCAGCAATGGCGGCGATGCCGTCGGAAAGGCGTACGGCGCCCGAATCGGCAGGCGTGGCTGCCGCTGCCTGTTTTGCCGCTTTCTGCGTTTTGACCGGCTTGCCTTTGGATGCGGCTTTTGGCGCGGCGTGTGCGTTCAATGCCAGACCGAGTGCGGCGGCAAGAATCAGGGTTTTGACGTTCATGGGGTAACTACCTCGTTGGTTTTGCTGTAGCCGGGAATGGCCAAGCGCAGTTTTTCAAATGGGTTGTTGCCGAGATTGCTCAGGTCTTTGAGTTGGAGATTGAAGAATACGGCGTTTTTGCGGCTGTTTTCGCCGGTCACGTAGCGTTGTCCGACGAGGCTCGCGCTCCAGCAGCCGCAATCGCTTTTGTATTCCGCGCCAACCAAGATTTCAAGCGGTTTCTTGGCTTGGATTTCGTAGTTGTAACGTGCGACGGCGTAAAGGTTTTTACGGATGGGCCATTGCGCCGCCAAATCGATTTGGCGGATTTTGTCGTAGAAATAGTTGCCGTCCGATTGCAGGTAAATGCGTTCGTTGCGGCCGTATTTGTAACGCGCGCTCAATACTTTGCCCGGCTCAGGGATTGTAGCGGACGGTCGCGGCATAGCTTTCGGCACGGCTTTCGTTTTGGTTGTAGTGGATATCGAAGCCGGCATGGATGCTGTCGCTCAGTTTGCCGTGCGCGAAGCCGACCCAGTCGGATTGGCTGCGTTCATAACGGCCGACGCTGCCGTCCAGCAATACGTTGTCGTTTTTGAAATAAAACTTCTGTCCGATGCCGGCACGGAACAGCTCGGCACCGTTGTTCGGATTGAGGAATCGGGTTTGCGCGGCGGCGGTCAGGCTGTTGGCGGAGTTGATGCGGTCGTTGCCGACGTACAGGTTTTCACGGAAAAGCTGGTTGTAAGAGAAGCTGTTTTCCGAGGTGTCGAAATTGGGTAAGTCGTTTTGGGACTTGGTCGGGATGTAGTTGTAAAACAGGCGCGGTTCGAGGGTTTGCAGATAGGCTTTGCCGAACACATTGGCGTTGCGCTCGAAGGTCATGCCGGTATCGACGTTGAATATCGGCAATACGCGGCTGACGCGGCGGCTGGATTGGTTGCCGAACGAGCCTAAGTCGTAATAAGTCGCGTGTACGCCGATTTTCGGACGGATATAGCCCCATTGGTTGTTGAAATCCCAACGCACGCTGGGATACAGCACGGTACGGCTGCCGTCTTGTTTGCTGTCGTGGACGAAACGGGTGAACTGGCTGAATACGTTGATATTCGCCTTGCCTATGGTTTTCTGCCAACGTCCGGTCAGGCGCGGCATGATGGCGTAGGGTTCGTCTTTGTAACCGTTTTGGTTGGCAAGGGTTTGGTATTTCTGTACGTTCAACGCACCGTCAAAAGAGCCGCCCCAGATATTGTCGCCGTAGTTCAGCCACAGTTGGCGGTTGAGGTTGACGTTGCTGGCAATGTCCTCGCGTCCGTAGAAGTCGCGGTAGTAATTGTCGTCTGAAACCTGATTGAAGTTGATGCCGCCGCTGAGTTTGTCGGTCAGTTGGTGGTTGTGGTCAAACTTTCGATTTGATAGCGGTTGTTTTCATGGCGTTTTTTTATCGTGCGGCATCCAGTCGCCGTCAATGACGCCGTTAAATTTCGGCTCGAGATAGCGGACCTGTCCGCCAAGCTGCACGCCGCGCGAGCTGATGATGCCGGGGCGGAAGGTGGCGTCAAGTTGGGGGCGAGGTTGAAATAATAGGGAAGGGCGAGTTCCAAACCGTCCGAACCGGTTGACAAGGTCGGCACCAACAGGCCGCTCTTGCGATGGCCGTTGAGCGGGAAATCCGCCCAAGGCGTATAAAGTACGGGAACGCCGCCGAACACCAGCGATGCGTCTTTTTGCCACGCCTATGCCCGTTTCCTGATCGGTTTCGATGCTTTTTCGCTTTGATGAACCAACTCGCATCGCCGGGCGAGCAGGTATTGAATTTGGTATTGATGAGCTTGTACAGCCCTTTGCCTTTCATTTCCGCCTTTTTCGCTGACGCTCTGGAGGCGGCGGCCGTCTTTTTCGGCATCGACGCGGACGTATTCGCTCGAGCCGGTATTGTCTTTCAGGTTGTACACCAAAGTATCGCCGCTGACGGTCGAGCCGTCTTGATACAGCGTAAAGCGGTCGCCCGCCCTGACGGTATCGCTGGTTTGGTCGTAATCCGCCCAATCGGCGTTCAACACTTCCTGATTGCGCTCGATGATGACGTCGCCTTCGGCGCGGACGGCGACTTTTAGACTGTCCGGCAACCTTGTCCGCAATCACGCGGGTGTAATCCTGCGGCAGAGGGTCTTCGCCGCTGCGTTTGATTTCAGGCTGTTTGTTTGCTTCGGAAGCCTGATGCTGGCAAAACAGGCAGGTATCGCCGAGGACAATTTATCCTGATCGGCGGGACGATGGTTTTCCCCGCTCTGAACCGCAGGCGGGGTGGCCCTTGCCGGCTCGTAATCGGCAGGTTGCGGCAAAGATGCATTTTGCGCATATGCCCCTCCCGCGCCGAAGCCGACGCTTAACGCCAAAACCAATGGTTTGAGTGAAAATAAACGAGCCAAAATCGCCCCTTAAATCGGTTTTGCCAGTTAGAATAGCGGTTATTTTAACCTGAAAAATCCGCGACACCGCTATGCAACGACAAACCGAATTACAAAATTGGCTTCGCTCCGTCTATCCCGAACAAAACTTCGAATTGAGCTTCGCCGCCGCCGATGCCGACTTCCGACGCTACTTCCGCGCTGCTTTTGCCGACGGCAAGACCGTCATCTGCATGGACGCGCCGCCCGATAAAATGAGCGTCGCTCCTTACCTAAAAGTGCAAAAACTTTTCAATATGCTTAACGTTCCCCAAGTATTGCATGTGGACGAAGCGCAGGGATTTATGGTGCTCAACGACTTGGGCAATACCACTTTCCTGACCGCCATGCAGCAAGAACAAGGCGCGGAGGCACACAAAGTCCTGCTGCTTGAAGCCATAGACGAACTGGTTGAGCTGCAAAAAGCCAGCCGCGCGGGCGAATTGCCCGATTACGACCGCGACATCATGCTGCGCGAAATCAACCTTTTCCCCCGAATGGTTCGTCGCCAAAGAGCTCGGACGCGAACTCAACTTCAAACAACGCCAGCTTTGGCAGCAAAACCATAGACACCCTGCTGCCGCCGCTGCTTGCCCAGCCGCAGGTGTACGTCCACCGCGACTTCATCGTCCGCAACCTCATGCTCACCACCGGCCGCCCCGGCGTACTCGATTTCCAAGACGCACTCTACGGCCCGATTTCCTACGACTTGGTTTCCCTCCTGCGCGACGCCTTCATCGAATGGGAAGAAGAATTCGTCTTAGACTTGGTCATCCGTTACTGGGAAAAAAGCCCGCGCCGCCGGATTGCCCGTACCCGCCGCGTTTGACGAGTTTTTACCGCTGGTTTGAATGGATGGGCGTACAACGCCATCTGAAAGTCGCCGGCATCTTCGCCCGCCTGTACTACCGCGACGGCAAAGACAAATACCGCCCCGAAATCCCGCGCTTCCTCAACTACCTGCGCCGCACCTCCCGCCGCTACACCGAGCTTGCACCGCTTTACGCGCTGTTGGTCGAACTGGTCGGCGATGATGAATTGGAAACAGGGTTTACGTTTTTAAAAAGGCAGATGGCTTTGTGCCACTCTTGATAACGAAAGAGGTCGTCTGAAAATCCTGAAATGGGTTTTGAACTGCACCCCAAAAGTTGGACATCCCTCCAACTCACAAGGTGCAGTTTTTATGAGCAAATATACATTACACTTCAAATACCAAGCCGTACTCCACTACCTGCATATACGCAGCCAACAGCGTACCGCAGACCACTACGGCATTTCCCGAACCCACCTGAGACGATGGATACGCGCCTATCAAGAAGGCGGTATCGGCGCACTCGAACATCCCCAATCCAAAAACCATGCCCCAACACCGCAAAAACCCCTTCATCGCAGATAAACCCGACCAAGAAAAACACAGGCAGAGCTTATCGAAGAGTTATGCTATATGCGCGCAGAGGTCGCCTACCTAAAAGGAGTTAAAAGCCCTCAGCCAAAAACAGACCGAAAAGGACAAAAGCCAAACCGTCCAAAACACTGAGGGCGCAACACCCGCTCAAATACCTGCTGCACATCGCAAACCCTGCCCAAAAAGCAGCTTTTACTACCACCACCAAGACCGGCCCAATCCCGACGAAGCCGACAAAGCACTCCTTGTCGAAACCTACCGGCGGCATAAAGGACGCTACGGACAAAGGCGCATTGCCGCAGCATTGGGTTGGAACCGCAAAAAAGCGGCGCGGTTGATGAGGCAGTTGGAGCTGAAAGCCCTCATACGGGCGAAAAAAGCCTACCGCCATCCCGCCATGGGCGAGATATCGGAACACCTCCTCAAACGCCGGTTCAAAGCCCGAAAGCCCAACGAAAAATGGCTGACCGACGTTACCGAACTCAAAGGGAAGGACGGCAAACTGTACCTCTCGCCGATATTGGACCTGTTCAACTGGGAAAATCGTCGCCTACGCCATGAGCCGCAGAGCCGACAGCGAAATGGTGAAGGAAATGCTCGAAAAAGCCGCACCCCGTCTGACTGATAAAGGAACGATGCTGCATTCCGACCAAGGTGTGCTGTACCGTACGGCGGGGTATAGGGAATTGCTTGCGGAGCATTCCATGGTTCAAAGCATGTCGCGAAAGGCGAACTGTTGGGACAATGCGCCGATGGAAAGCTTCTTTGCGGTGTTGAAGACGGAGTGTTTCTATAACGCAGGTGAATTGACGGTAGATGAATTGATGAAGCAGATAGATGACTATATGGATTACTACAACCGGGAGCGTTGCAGTTTGAAATTGAAAAAGCTGAGTCCTGTCGCATACAGAACCCAGCTTGCACAGAGCGCCTGAATAGGCTTTTATGAGTGTCCAAGATTTGGGGGCCAGTTCAAACCTGATTTCAAGTTTTCAGACGACCTTTCGCATTCATGCCGGTTCAGCCTTAGAACGAAAACTAAGCCTCCGTCACAGAATCGCGGCTGAAGGTTTTTTCGCAGTAGTGGCATTTGAGTTTGGTCTGACCGCTTTGTTTGCGAACGTAGAAGCGGCTTTTCACCGGCTCGCCGTGGCTGGCGCAGTTGGTGTTCGGGCAGCGGAACACTTCGGCGATTTCTTCGGGCAGGGTGAGCCGGCGTTTGTTGATGACTTTGAAGTGGTCGATGGTGTTGACGACGGCTTCGGGGGCGAAGAGGGCGAGGCGGTTGGCGGCGTTGTCGTCCAGCCAGACGCCGGTGATTTTGATGATGTCTTTGCTGCCTTGGGTTTTGCTGGGCAGGTTGAAGCCGACGGTGACGGCGCTGCCGTAGTGCAGCAGTTTGAATTGGCGCAGGATAATCAGGCCTTTGCCGGCGGGGATGTGGTCGATGACGGTGCCTTTTTCGATGGCTTCGACGCTGAGTTTGGGGGTTTCCATATTTTGCTCCTTTATACTTCTTCGTTCAACACCAGCGACAAAATCGCCATGCGGGCGTAAACGCCGTTGGTTGCCTGCTCGAAATAGTAGGCGTGCGGCGTGGCATCGACGTCGGGGTGGATTTCATCAACGCGCGGCAGGGGGTGCAACACGCGCAGGTTGGGGCGGGCGTTGGCGAGCATGGCGGCGTTGAGGTTGAATTTGCCTTGGATTTTTGGCGAACTCTTGTTCGTCGAAGCGTCTGAGCTGGACGCGGGTCATGTACAGGATGTCCGCCCATTCGACGGCGGCTTCGAGGTCGGGCAGGATTTGGTAGCGGCAGCCTGCGGCTTCGAGTTCTTCGGTGATGTATTCGGGCATGGCGAGGCTGGGCGGGGAGACGAAGGCGAATTCGCAGTCCCAGCGTTTGAGGGCTTGGCAGAGGGAGTGGACGGTGCGGCCGTATTTGAGGTCGCCCGCCATGGCGATTTTGAGCTTGTTCAGACGGCCTTGGGTTTCGTAAATGGTAACGAGGTCGAGCAGGGTTTGGCTGGGGTGTTGGTTGGTGCCGTCGCCGGCGTTGATGACGGGGACTTTGAAAACTCGGCGGACACGCGCGGCGCCGTCTTTGGGGTGGCGTTGGATGATGGCGTCGGTGTAGCTGGAGATGATGCGGGCGGTGTCGGCGAGGGTTTCGCCTTTTTTTCGCGCTGGTGTTCGCGCCGTCGGAGAGCCGATGACTTTGCCGCCCAAGCGTTGTACGGCGGTTTCAAACGACAGGCGCGTGCGGGTGGAGGGTTCGAAAAAGCATGAGCCGATGAGTTTGCCTTCGAGCAGGTCGTCGCGCGGGTCGGCTTTGAGCTTGAGGGCGGTTTGCAGGAGCAGCTCGAGCTGTTCGGTCGTCAGGTCGGAAATGGAGATGACGTGTTGTCGGTAAAGCGGGTTGGGCATTCGGCTTCCTTTCTTCATTCGGCAAAAACCCCGCTAAGGCGGGGTTTTACGAAACAACGACGGACGCGCCGCGGCGTGCGGTACGGGCAAAACGGGCGGGGCGGGCGTTGAGGCGCATGGGTCGTCTGAAATCGGTTTGAGGTGGCGGTATTATCGCATATTTGACGGGGGGCAGGTTTCGGATTTTTCGTGAAAAGGGGTCGTCTGAAAAATGGGGTTTCATCCTTTTCAGACGACCTGCTTTTATTCGGTTTTGCCCGTCAGGGCTTTCATACAAAGCTGATATTCCGCCTTGCCCGTATCTCGGGCGAAGATGGCGTAGTCGGATTTGGGGACGGCGTTCGAAAGCCGATTGCGGAAAGTGGTAGATTTCTTGCGCCACGCGCCTCGGTTAGCCCTTGAATGAAGGAGCGGCTGTAATCGTTTTTGGCAACGACCATAAAGCGTTTCGTTCATTTTTCGATCGGTTTGTCCGATGCCCGTACCGGACAAACGTTCGACCATAGCGGTTTGAGCCATCAGTCCGACCAGGGCGCATTGGTCTTGGAAGGATGCTTCTTGCGGTTCGGCATGTGCAACAGAGAATGTGGCGGCGAGCAGGAGGGTTGCGGTATATTTTTGTCTGTTCATGGAGATTTCTTTGGAATAGAGGTTGTTGGAGCAGGCGGGAATTTACATGAAGTATTTTGTGGTGGCAACAACACGAAGCCGGCAGGATTTCAGGCGTGAAAAAGCGAGAAGGTGAAACCGTTTACCGTTTGGGCATTATCCGCGGGCGAAACGGCGACGAACATCAGACGCAGGTCGTCTGAATTTTACTACCGGAATGATTTAAGGCTATTTGAAATAGTTTCAGACAGTCTTATGTTATTCCCTATGAATTTAAGCAGTTGTCGGAAATTTTGTGAAAACATCATAGGACGTACCGATAATTTGAGAACTTATCTTCCTGTTTAATAGTCTATTTTATTGTCGAGAATACCCCGACAGGATTCCATGATATGCAAAATCAAAATGAAGCATCCGTTAGTGTGGGTCGTCTGAAACCGCTGTTTTCCGACTTTCTCTGCTGCTTTGGGCGGGAAATTGCAGCGGCGGTGTGCTGGACTGTTGCCGATATGCTGCTGGTCGGATTCGTGCAGACGCCGGAACGTTATCCCCTGCTTTCGCAGACGCTGGCGCCGCAGTTGGGCGAGGCGGCGGATTTTGCCGTGCTGATGCAGGCCGGCTCGCCCGAACGGCTGCTGTGGGGCGTGTTGCCGGCGACGTTTTCTGCGGTGCTGTATCTGGCGGCGGCATTCGGCGTTTACCGGCTGATGCGGCCCGGACGCACGGCCAAGGTCGGTTTTGCAGTGCTGTTTTTCGGATATGCGCTGTCGCCTTTGGGGACATGCCGGTTTTTATTTTACGGGCATGGTTGCCAAGGTGCTGCTGAATGCCGTGCCGGACGATTATCCGCCGCTACTGGCGCTGTTCCGCCATTTTTACCGGATGCTGGCGGTGCACTGGATGGCTTCGGTCGGTTCGATTGCGGCGGGATGGCTGCTGTTGCTGGTACAGACGCTGCGCCGCAGGACGCTGCTTCCGCGTGTCGCTGCATGGTGCAATCCGTTGCCGGTAGGAACGGTTATTGCGGTTTCGGGCAGCCTGTTTCCGCATCACCTGTTGCCGCCGCGCTTGGCGGGGCGACGTTTAATCTGGCGCAGTTGGTGTTTTTTGTTTGTGCGGCGGCATGTGTCCGCAGGCGGGGAATGGGGATGCAGCCGGGCTGAAATAAAACGATGCCGCCTTTGCCGGACGGCAATCATCCGCCTTGGTGCCGATGCTTGTAATACAGGTAATCCGCCGTTTCGTCCCAAAACCCATCACACATCATATTGCCGCTACGGCTCAAAGGTCGTCTGAAATTTGACGCTCCATTTTCAGACGACCCCTTGTCGTTTTTCAAAAAACAAAAAATCCGACTCCGGCCCCAAGCGCCACGAAGCACGGACAGTAGGGTATAATCGCAAAGTATATTCCTTCGTGAAATCAATAAAAACAAAGACGCCACAGCAGTTTTTGAAAGGTTTCACCCTAATTTCAAACTCTACACAGGAAACCGCCATGTTAGTCTGCAATCCCTACGAAGTCGTGATCCACGGCACAACCAACAAAGGTAAGATTTTCCGTCCCAGCGACTGGGCAGAACGCTTGTGCGGCATATTGTCCTCATTCACCAAAGACAACCGATTGTCGTACTCCAACTGGGTGCGCCCCATGCTGGTGGACAACGTCCGCTGCGTCGCCGTCGATAAGAAACTCGAAGAAGACAATCCGCAGATGTTCCGTTTCTGATGGACTTTGCCGCCGACAACGACCTGCGCATCATCGACTGCAAAGAGCTTTTTGAAAGAACAAGAAGACAAAGCACTAAGGCGAGCCAGCCGAACGCGTTTTGCTGGCACAAGCCATCGAAGAAAAAAACACGCCGCCGAAAAAAGCACAGGCCCAAGCCGCCACCGCCGAATAGCATTTTGCGCGAAATCCCGCCCGAAGACACATCCACCGCCTTCGCCGCCCTCAGCGTCCTGCGCTCCGCATTGACCGACATCAGCAAATTCACCGAACAAATTAACACCATCCAACGCCCCGCCGGCTACCGCCTCTTAGGCATTTTTGAAGAAGGCAAACACAACGCCGTCGCCGTCTGCGGCTTCCGCGAAGCCTGCAACCTCGCCAGCGGCCGCCATATCCACATCGACGACATCGTTACCCTGCCGCAAAGCCGCCGCAAAGGCTACGCCTCCCGCCTGTTGGCAGAAGTCCGCAAAAATCGGCGCGGAAACGGGCGTGACCAAAATCCACCTCAACGTCCATGTCAATCACGACCGCGTCGATGCGCACCGCCTGTATTTCAAAAACGGCTTCGAAATCTGCGCATATCATTTCCGCTGCGATCCTAAATAAACGAAAAGGTCGTCTGAAAGTTTTTCAGACGACCTTTTTTAAAGTTGGATTTTTAACCTAACCTATGCTGGCTAATCAGTATTTTTACCTTTATTTTTCAAATAATCGGTATATATCTTCGGCAATGGGTCTTGATAGCTTTCATCTATTTCTATGCCCAGCCTTTTCAGCTCACGTTCTTCTTCCATACGGTATTTATCATTAGACTGCAATACTTCTTCCACCATGGGCAGCCACTTTGCAGGGATAAAGCGGTCGTCGTTATCTCTCTTGTAAACACCACTGTAATCCTGAAATTTATATTCCAAAGCATCAAAACTCCATGCTAATGGTATAGACTGCCTCTCCATTTCTGAACTCAGTATTATCCCCCATAATGTAATCTTCAATATAATATCTTCCGCATAGAGCAAAAAAGAAAGAGAATGTGACGTATCATTAAAAAGCTCTTTCCATTCTTTCTCTGACGGTTCGTATTTTAGATAATTAAATATTGGCTTTTGAATCCCAAGTTTTTTACTTCCTATAATTCTAGGCGAACCATGAACATAATATTGTTTCCAGCCTTTAGCTTGCAGCTCCTGCAGCAGCTCCAAAAACTTTTTCCTTGCCTGAAGATGTTTGTCAGGACGGTCGGAGCGGTAAAACTCCGCATCCACTTCAATACTGGTTACGCCCCAGCCGTTTCCTTCCTGACTGGAAGCCAGTACGTGGCTGTTGTCCGGCAGCATAAAGCTGTGTTCCCCATGCTTGAAGCGTATCTTGGGGTGACCGCCCAGACTGATAAAGCCTGTACTGTATATTTGTTCGTAACCGCCGTTTAAGCGGTTCGCCAGTTCTTGCTCGTTTTCACGTAGGGAGATTTCGGGAATGCCTGTATTAATTTTTCCAATCCTTTTGGGCAAACAGGGGGGTATATGCAATAGCGCATACGGTAAATACTGCTAAGACAGGGAGGATTTTGAGTAGTTTTTTCATATACGCTTCAAATTCTAAAAAACTTTATCTTAAGCGGTTTTGCCACACTTGTATAAATCTTACTACTACTACTACTATGTTTGGGTATGCTGACAACCACTACTTTTGCCTATTACTCTCTACTATGTCCACTTTTACACCTGACCCCAGCATAACACTAATCTTATTGCGACTTTTAAAATTCTCCCAAAATCCCTAAATGTCTTGGTCGGAATTTAGGGATTTTGGGGAATTTCGCAAAGGTCTTAACCCTTTAAAATTTGGGTTCTTTCTGCAAATAAGGTAGTAAATCGGGATCCTGATAGCCCTCATCGATTTTATACCCCTTGCTAACCAACATGGCCTCCTCTTTTTTGCGTTTTGCCAATTCGATGGCACGGTAGCGTTGCCAGTATTCCGGCAGGCTGGAGCTGATTTTATCAATTTCTTTTTGAAGTTTATCGATATCATAACCGTCAGGGATAAATGTGTGATATATGTCATTTCGGGTGCTGTAGCGCGCGGTCGTGAATGAGATCCTCATCATATACTGCCCCCATTCTTTAAAACTTAATGTTTTATTGATGCTATCTAAATCTTCTTGGTCGTTGACGGTCGAGTCAAATGAAAGACTCATTTCAACACCGTCCAAATAAAAGTGCACGATAAAGCCTCCTTGGCTTATCACGCTATACCATGTATTAAAATCGGGAACTACACCGGGATCGGTAATATTGCCCAAGCCAAAATTTTCTTCATCTTGGAAATATCTGATGGCATCTTTACCGGCTAACCTTGGTCTGGATAAATAAATATAGCGTTGCCAGCCACTGTCCTGTATCCGCTTCATCAGTTTAACCCATAAATCATAGGCTTCACGATGGCGGATAAGTTCATCGGCACTGATGCCGCTGTTTAAAACAATATTATTTACTCCCTCTCCCTCAGGTTCGGAACGTACCGATCCCATGGCGGTAAAGGTATGCGGAATAGTCAGGTCATGGCCGCTGTGGCGGATGGTGACGGCTCCCAATTGTTTTGACGGCCACTTCAAATCTAAAAAGCCAACCAGTTCTCCTGCGGTATGGTGATCTGCAACCGCACCTGCCTGTTTGAAGCTTTCCGGCCCTTTTTGCCCAATTGTAAAGTTACTTCCTGCGGCATGATTTTTCTCCTTGTCGTCTGAAGCATGAACTGTTAATGAGATCAGAGCGAGCAAAAAGAGTAGCGAGCAAAGCTGCACAACCCGCTCACTGATTGCCTTGTGGGTCGTTCCAAGATTCATGGTTTTCCCTTTTGGTGCTACCTATCCAGCCTGCTATGGTTTGCAGGTGTCTTTCGATATATTCCTACTTTTCGGATTCGGACAATACGGCTTCCTGCGGACTGGATTTCAAAATGCTGCGCGCTGATTGAGATAGGAATACAGTGGCAGGGAGGAATCGGTCGAGGTGGCGGTGATTTCGACGCGGTAGGCGGTGTTGGCGGCTTCGGAGGCGGTGAAAGAACGAACGGAGAGGGAGGGGGAGAAACGGGCGAAGGTGAGATGATAGGATTGGCAGGCAGTCATGGCGTTGAATTTAAAGATAACAATGAGGTTCGTATGGTAACTTGAGCGTCATTAACGGTAAAGCAAATGGGATAAACGGTAGAAAGGTCGAGACCTTTGTAAAAATAGTCTGTTAACGAAATTTGACACATAAAAATGCACCAAAAAATTTCAATTGACTAAAATCTTCCTAATATTGAGCAAAAAGTAGGAAAAATCAGAAAGGTTTTGCATTTTGAAAATGAGATTGAGCATAAAATTTTAGTAACCTATGTTATTGCAAAGGTCTCAGGTCGTCTGAATGGAGGTTTTTCAGACGACCTTGATAAATTCAATCTGTACTTGCTTGAAACTTAGTCAAGGATTCAAATAATGAAAGATTTAACTCAATAATCGCCCCAAGCAAAATCCTTTAACTGCTTCATCTTTAATTATCTCTCCACTGCTCCCAAGATAAATATGCCTCTCACAGAAATCGCCCGAGTCGCGATGAATTTCCATGAACTTCTGCTTTGGAGTTGGTACAGATTCATCTGTATAGAATACATCATCATTATCTGGCTGGAAAAAAGAAAAACCAAGATAGAGGGTTTCATTAATATTTTTTTTATTATATGAGAAGTAGATCGGGGAAGATTCATTCTTCTCTAAATTGAAACCCCAGTAATTTTTTTCATTGCTTCATCCTCAGTCTGATTGTCATACTGTTCTAGAAACATTGACTTGCAGCCAATAAGGAGATGAATTATGGATGACGATTTGTCGTTTTTGTTCAGTAATAAAGTCATGTATCACAAAGGGAAACACGCAAAGCAATATTAGGAAAATTATTTTTCATGATAGGTTAGGAAACCAAAGGTTCAAAAGGGGGGGCTCTTTTCTGCTCAATAAAACAATTCAACCAGCCACTGGATAATTTTTGCATCTATCCGTTGAAGGAGGTTGGGGTGAAGTGGCGCAGCAGGACCGCCGTCAGGTCCGCCACTCCAGCCGATATATTCATCATTGACAGATTGTCTTGCAAAAATTTTTCAGGAACCCATTCCGTACCAAATGGGAATGTATCTCGATAATAGTAGAGCAAATTATCCTTTTCATCGGCAATAAAGATTGCTGTCCTAAAACCGTTCCATCCTGTACAGGCAAAAAGTTTTTTTCTATTCTTCAAAAATTCTGCGATTATCTGCCAAAAACTCTTTTTCCAATTCTATTTTGTTCTAAACGTTCTACTTTATGTTGATATAAATACTCACATTCGGGGTTATCTTTGTAGCGTAATTCTCGGTAAATTGTTTCAGGATTTTGCATAAAATATAGTCCACAAGAACCTTCTTGATAGTTCACTAAATATTTATTTTGGTAACAATCACTGCTCACGGAAAGATTTTTTATCTCTTCTCCCATCCCCGTTATTCGCCAATACTCAACTAATCCAAATATCAATATAAAGAAACCAAAACCATTTCACTATTTTTCTTTTTCATAAACTTTGCCTATTATTTCAAAAACCACTTCAATTGAGGGTTACAACGATATTCTTTCAAAGATGAAAATATCAGCAGATCCCCGCCTAGTCTGTTTAAATCTCGCCATTTGTTGAAATGGCTGTTCCTAACTGGGTAGAAACGGTCTTCCGGCTTAGAATCGAAAAGAGAAGGGGGGCTGCTATATAGGCTGAGGCTGCTATAATCTCATTTTTCTTATCTGAAAGCTGATGGCTATAAAACACATCAAATCCTGTATGATTCCAATGCCCCTAGGTATTGATCTCCGCCATTATCGTTAAGAAAATCAAATGTATCTCGGATATAGAGATAAACACTTTCTATAATCAATTTATTTCCAGGCATACGGTATTTTCCGATGGCAGCAGCTAATGTGCAGCCAGCAACCGTACCGAAAAATTCGTCTTTCAATACACTTTACAAATATTGAATATCTACGGTTTAATACAAAGTCCATCATATTAGTTTAACATCGAAATTTTCTGATTTTCATCCAGGTAAATTTCCATGGTACAAAAGGTTATATCTTCTTTTAAAAAGATAGCTGTTTCATGTTTTGATATTAAAATAATACCATCTGGCTCAGATGACCAATCGAATGGAAAAATAAAAAGTTACATTATTAGTAAAAAAGGACGCAAGTATTCCTTACTACCATCACTCCTAATTAAGGTAATACTAGTGCGCTTACCTTCATTATAGTAAAAATATGTTACCTTAGGGTGGAGATTTTTATAAAAATAACATAATAAAAAGATACATAAAACCATTAAAAATTTTTATTCATAATCTATAACTTATTTTTTTACTTTCTAAACAAGTAGTGCCTTTTTCTTGCATCTGGCAATTTATTATCAGGAAGTTTATTCAGCTCATCCAATACATCATTTTTCTTTTCATAAACTTTGCCTATTATTTCAAAACCACTTCAATTGGGGATTTAAACAATATTATTTAAGGATAAAAAATACAGGCAGATTCTCACACGGCTTTTAAATAATTGAATTATATAAAAATAATATAGATTAAAATTTTATTTATGGCATAAATTATCAATAAATTTTTGCTTCATCCTATGGAAAAATAGATGGGTTTATAGAAAAGGATTCTGCTTTGAGCATATAGACCCTAAATCGAATATACCTTCTTCATCTAAGTTCAAGTCTAATGGCATTCCTAGCCAAACTTCATTATATAGATAATAAAAAAAGACAGTAATTTACCTTGGACATCATATAAATAGATACCGGAGTTAAGGCAGTCTATGCTCAAAAATTTCCTATACTATCCAAACAAACAACAATTTTTTTATTTTCACTTACGCTAAACCTTTCACATTGGTCTCCATCACTAGGAACTTGATAACTAGGTAAAGTCTTTTCTTTATAATGGCAATATGCGCTATATCTAAAATAAAAATAAGAAAAATTATAGTTAACAAAATGGTTATTAAAGCAAATTTTTTTTAAACATGATTCCACTTCAAAAGAAGGTCGTCTGAAAAGGCTCAGATGACCTTTTATAAATATTGGGTTGCCAACCTAAGCTACTCTTGCTTTGAAAACTGATCCCCATACAAAGTCACCATGCTTTGGCACCACTATGTTTGAAACGACAGGACTAGTCTATTTTTCATAACTACAAGCAATGGTGTTCATTTTCCATAGCAATTTGCTTTTTCCACATTTTCTCCTTTTTATATCCAATTTGACTTGACAAATATCTTTAGCCTTCTTGCAAGTTGGATATTCTTCTTCAGATTTACTGAAACAAACTACATTTCTTTTCCGGTTCACTTATATCTTCTCCAAAAAATGAATACTCATGTACAAATTCGAACCATTCAGTATTCATTTCTTCATGTTCCGTTACACTAAAAAATACTATATGCAGAAGATCATTAGTCATCATTTTGAAAACCAATGTTGAATTTTTGAATTTCTATATTTTTGTCGCATAATTCTTTTTGTCATGTAGTATCTCGTATTTTGCATCTCCATTAGAAGGGTAGTCATAATAATAGTGTACTTCAATTGGATAATCATTCTGATTATGTACTTTAATATGGCGTACATTCTTATTTTCACATGAATACTTATCTCCATTTCCAATTAGCATCCACTCTTTATCTTTAGAAAGAAATCTCTTACACCATAACTCTTTTCCAGGTGTGTCAATCCAAGCATAAGAAAAATAGCAATGCTAAAACAATAAAAAGGAGAAAGAGCTATAAAAAAATAAGATTTTTTTACTCATTGTCTTTAACTTTCTTTAATATTGATTTATAGTAATTTCGTTTTGGCTTTCCCCGATTGCCCTTATGACAATTTTTCTTTATGTAATATTTTTTTGCACCTTTTGAATTTAGCCTTTATCTATCAGTAAGTAGATTGGGCGTAGCTCAATGACACCTTCAAATAGTTAAAAAAATATTGGGTTCAGCCCACTCTAGGATTACAGTTCTTTTTAAGCGTTCGTGTATCAAAAGTCGATGACAAAAAGGCTTGGATCGATAGCCACGCTCCATTCCTTCATAGAACACAGCTATACATTTAAATGTATATCTTTTTGTTTAAATTTTTCCTGTACACAATTGAATCGGTCATCATTGCTGCATAGTCGTACACTTCCTCGTCAACCTATCACTCCGGATATTTTTATATCACTAGATTCTGAATCAACAAAACCCAATAAATCTACAACATATGTTCGTTCGCTGCTTTCACAATTAGCGTGGTATGCATTTGCTTTTCTTAAATTATTTATCATTTTTTTGTTTTGTATTGATAAAATCCATATCAAATACAACTTCATCAAATTCTTTGTTGATCACATAATTTTTTTAGGTTGCAGTTCATAACCATTAAAAGAAACGATACATGAAGTTAGAAATAGAACTGCGATAAAAATTAAATATTTACCTTTCGACACTTTTTAACTCCTCTGGATAAGATGGCAAAAGCAGGTTTGTCTTTTTTCGAATAGTTTTTTTGCGTAAATATCATGCTTATCATGGTTGCGGCTGTTGGTTGGGTAATGTTCTTGGGTGTTGGCGGTTTCGATGGCGGCGAAAGAACGGGGTAGGATTGGCGGTCAGCCATGAGGTTTATGATGAAAGTCTGAATATAAGTCAAAATGACAGGTAGGATAAACAACGGATGATAAGAGGTAAAGATGTTGTATGGGTGGTTTGGGAGGAGAGGATGAAAGGTCGTCTGAAAGTGGGTTTTCAGACGACCTTTTGGTATTTGTGTAGTTCGTGGGCGAAGCCCACGCTACGGGTTGTGTGGTTTCAGCGGAGAATGGAGATATGGGGGCGTTTGCATTCGTTATATTTTTGAAAATATTGGAATTGGTTTAGCAATGCGGGAGCGGTAGCGTGGGCTTTGCCCACTGGATAATGGTTGTTTGAGAGATAAAGGTCGTCTGAAACTGTATTTTTCAGTTTCAGTCAAAAGCTGAGGTCGTCTGAAAACTTGGAAACAGGTTTTCAGACGACCTTTACTGGTTTGCCATAATCTGCAAATTTCGTTAGGGCGTTTGTTTCCAGCGTTATAGTGGTTTTAAAGTTAATCCACTATATCCGTACAGATTGTCGCATAAGCTACATAAATTGTCGGATATTCTATACTTTGCAGTGTTATCTTTAATTTTTATTCAATATATAATCATTCTCAAAAACAAATCAATCATATCAACATCTTCCTATCATACTTTTTCAGACGACCTTACTCATATGTGAATTCATTTCTCATTAAGGAGCAGTTATGAACAGCCCGTGGCAGCCTAACTGTTTGAGTATCGTCATCGCTTTTGCATTTTCATCCGCATATGCTCAAACTGTACCCGATAAAGTCAATCTGAACGAAATTACCGTAAAGGGGGCAAGAAATACACCCGTCCAGAGTAATGGCAATTACACCGTCAAAGGCAGTACCTCGGCCACCAAGCTTGACTTGAAACTCAAAGAAACCCCGCAAAGTGTAACCGTTTTCACCCAGCAGCAGATGCAGGATCAGAATTTGCAGAACCTTGATCAGGTGCTGGAAGAAACGCCGGGTATTACCGTCTTGCAGGACTCCGTTACCGGCATGGGCGAAGCACAGTATTATTCGCGCGGCTTCCCCGTTGATAATTACCAGCTTGACGGTGTGCTGGCCAATAAATACCTGCTCGGCGGGCCGCGCTTCATTGCCGCGCAGGACAGCTATCTTTACGACAGGGTGGAAATCATCCGAGGTTCGAACGGGCTGAGCACCGGAGTGGGTGATCCGGCGGCCAGCGTCAATTTTGTGCGCAAACGCCCAATAGCGAAAAGTGCGGGGGAATTGAACCTGAAATACGGTTCTTGGAACAACAAACGTGTCGAATTCGATTACGGCGGTGCGTTGAACAAATCCCAAACCCTGCGCGGCCGCGTCGTCGGAACATGGGAGGACGGCGACAGCTTTATGGACAGAATCAAACGCAAATCCCATGCCTTCTACACTGTATTCGATTGGACGCCAACTGACAAAGACGGCTTTACGTTTGGCTTCAGCCGTCAGCACCGTAACATCACCGGTGCGCCGACCAAGGGGTTGATGCGTTATTCAAAGGTTACCCAGGATTATGATTTCGAATTAGGGGATTCTCCGACACATTGGATAGATGCCCGCGACGTTCCGCCGAGCTTCAACAACGGGGCGGAATGGGCGTTTAACAAAGCCACCAGCGACAATATGTTTGCCGAATACAAACATCATTTCAACGACCATATCAAGCTGCAAACCGCCTATACCCGCAGCCGCACCAAAAGCGACTTGCGTTACGGCGATATGGGGGTAAACGGCTACGCGCCGCAATTTAACGCGGCAACTTATGATTTCGGCCGTGAACGCGACAAATACGACGACAAGGCGTTCGATATCCATCTGGACAGCCGTTTCAAACTTTTTGAACAGGATCAGCAGTTTATTGTCGGTTTTAGCGGCATCCGCCATACCCAGACGAGGGACGATTATAATTTCAGCAGCAGCGGCGAATTGAATGTCGATGATGCCAAGCCTACAGGTATTGCGGCCATGACGGGAGAACCGATAGACCGTAATTTCTATTTATGGCAGGCGATTCCGCTTGATTATTGGAATAACGGCAGCTATCCCATGCTGGGGTACAACCGGGCTTGGGAGAAAAATTGGGACCGGACGGATTGATTTCCCGCGATCATTTGGCTTCGGAGCAATACGGACCCTATTTTGCCCTGAAACTCAGCCGGCCAAGTGGCTGACGGCGAGTGATAGGCGGGCGTTGGCTGACATGGCGGGACAAAGGGGCGGAAATGGTCGTTTTACAAAAACAAAAAACAACGTGATAACGGACGATACGGTTGAAATGCCCGACGAAGGGTGCCCCCGATCACAATAAAAAGCAGGATGTATCACGATACGGTGCGCAAATTCGTTCCGTATGGCGGCGTGATTGTAGAACTGACGCCGACCATCAATGCCTACGCCAGCTATACCGGCATCCTGAAAACCAACAATGTCTTAAGGAACAGGCCGGCCTATGGCGAGGGGCGGCGGATGGCTGCCGCCGATCACCGGTAATTCTAAAGAAGTCGGCATCAAAGGCGGCTTGTGGAACGACAGGCTGAATTTTGCCCTGTCTTACTTCACCATGACCCAGAAAAAAATTCCCCACGCTCGAACCTACCGGCTCGCGCTGTTACGAATGGAAATACGGCGGGAAAAACGGCAACGAACCGTGGTGCTTCCAAGGCGATTGGGGAATACGGCACAGGCAAGGGCTATACCAGCAGGGGTTCGACATCAATCTTGCCGGACAGATTACCCCGAAATGGCGGATGCAGGCAGGCTTTTGTCAAACTGAAGATAGACAAACCTTACGACGCGCCCAACTCATCCAACGACTTGGGGGACGACATGAATCTGGAGTACGGCGGCACCTATACCGCGCCGGATAAAACCTTCAAATTCTTCACCAGCTACGACTTTACGCCCAAGCTGACGATGGGGGTGGGGATGCGCTGGGTTAGCGGCACCAAGCCCAAACCTTGGGGACATGGTCTTTCCAACGGGCAATATTACGTTTCTGACAAACCCAAAAGCACTGTGGCAGCCTTCCTATTCGATATGGAACGTCATGGCGCGCTATAAAAATCAACAAACACGCCGCACTGGCGGTCAACGTCGGCAACCTGACCAATAAACGCTATTACACCAATTCCCGCAGCAATTTCTACGGCAAGCCGCGCAATGCCTCTGTTGCCTTGAAAAATTAAGTGGTAGGTTGTTTGCACGGAACTCTTCCGCCAAGAAGCAGTTTGCATGACGGAAAAAGTTTTAAAAAGAGGCTCAAAGGTCGTCTGAAAGTTTTCAGACGACCTTTTTATCTCCCGCGTTAATCTTTACATGTTTTCAAACCACCTTTTAGCCGAATTGACTTGAGCAGAAGTGTAAAGGGGTTATAATCAGTTAACAGATGAACAATCTGTTATTTTTAATGGTAAGGACATCAAGGAGAAGGTAATGAAAAACATGATTTTGAATCCCGCAAAGAGCTTTGTTGAAAGACATTCAAGATGTAATGAACGATGTTGAAGAGCTGTACACCAAAGGTGTGGAAGCCGGCTCGGAAGAAGGTAAAAAGCCAAAAGCCAAATTGCAGGAAAAACTCGAAGCTGCCAAAGAGCGTTTGTATCGTTTTGAAGACGAAGCAGGCGAGCGCATCAGACATCATGCCGACCGCGCGCGCGAAAAAAATACGACGAATTTGAAGAATTGGCAGAAGAGCGTTTCAAAGAAGGCAAAAAAACGCTTTGCCGAGTTTGGAGAAGAAGCGGGTGACCGCATCAAACGCGGCGCACGCCAAGCCGATGCAGCCGTACACGACAAACCTTATTACGCAATGGGCTTTGCCGCACTGGCAGGCTTGGTCGTCGGCGTCTTGCTGAACCGCCGATAATCGGTCAAACAGGAATGCCGTCCGGACACGATTTTTCAAAGTCTTGTTCCGGCGGCGTTTGCTTATGAGGGGTGGCGAAGGTTTCAGACGACCCCAAAGCCTTCGGATTGTCCGTTTCCGGAGCAATCAGGAAATCGGAATATGGGTATCAGACAAAATATCGAACATACGAAAAACGCTGCTGAATCAAGGTATTGATTTGCTTTTGCTGCGGTTGCAGATTTTGAATCTGGATTTGGCGGAGCAGGCGGAAAACGTGTTCCGCATCATCATATGGCTGGTCGTATCGGGCATATTGCTGCTGATTGCATTCATCAGCCTGCTTTTTGGACTAAACCGCGTGTTGTCAGATACCGCGGCGATATGGGTATTTTTCGGGATAACCGCCCTCAGCCTAATTGTCATTGCAATTTTGTTCGGTAAAGTGTCAAAAGACTGGCACAGCCAAAACAACCAAATCGCGGCAACCTTGCAGGACATCCGGGCAGACATCGCCTGCCTGCGCGGTCAAGATATGCAGGAAGGAGGGGGCGATGAATAAAACGGAACGCGATGAAGCACGCGAACTGCTGCAACTGGAAGCCAAACTCGTCCGCCTGAGAATTGAGGCATCGTATTTGAAACAGCGTAAATTGAAGGAACAGGAAGAACGCAAGTCGGACACGCTGATAAAGCTGCTGGATTTGGGCAACGAGTTGACGCAGACAAGCCTGCTGTATAAAACGGCAGGGACTCGCCATTCCGCGCAAATACCGCTTCGGCGCGCTGCTGGCAGCGTTTGCGTTGAAGGCTGCGATGAAGTAGATGGGATTAGAAAGAAGGTCGTCTGAAAGTTGGGCTCAGACGACCTTTTGTATTTTTGGAATTCGTGGGCGAAGCCCACGCTACGGTGAGTTTCAGACGATTTTTGGGTTGTCGGTGTAGGTTGGGATAACCGTATCCGATGGGATATTTTTCTGCCGTCATTCCCGCGCAGGCGAGAATCCACTTTGAATTTCGGCAACTGTTTTTGAATATCTGTTTCTTAGGGTTTCGATGGATTCCCGCCCTGCGCGGGAATGACGGCTGCTGGAGGTATAGAGGCTTTTGTTTGCATTCGTTATATTTTTGAAATGTCGCAGATCGGTCAGGCGATGTAGGAACGGTAGCGTGGGCTTTGCCCACGAATCATGATTGCTTGAAACATAAAAGGTCGTCTGAAACTGTATTTTTCAGTTTCAGACGACCTTGGTTTCAGAAAAAGCATAGGGGTGATACGGTATCACTATGCTTTAAACTTCAAGCCTTAACGCCAGTAGCGCCACCAAGGCATATCGTTCGGTTGCCATTGGTGTTGCAGGAACGGGCTTTGCGGGAAGTTGGTTTCCAAGACGCGGCGGGTGTCGGCGGCGAGTTGGGGTTTGTCCAGTTTTTTGTAAGCTCAGCTCCATCATGGCGAGCGATTCTTCGACGTAGCGGGTATTTTTGGTAACGCTCGACGATTTTTGGGCGCGGTTGACTGCGGCGAGGTAGGCGCCGCGTTTCATGTAGTAGCGGGCAACGGAGATTTCGTTACCGCCCAAAGCGTCCACCAGTTTCGCCATGCGCTCGGTTGCGTCGGCGGCGTATTTGCTCTCCGGATAGCGTTGTACCAATTCGGCAAACGCTTGGTATGCGCTGCGGTTGGCTTTAGGGTCGCGGTCGGACCAGTCTTGGGAGGCGAGTTTGTTGAGGAAGGATTGGTCTTCGTTGAACAGAACCAAGCCTTTGAGGTAAAGCGCGTAATCCATATTCGGATGTTGCGGGTGATGGCGCTGGAAGCGGTCGATGGCGGCGAGGGCTTTTTCAGGCTCGTCGTCTTTGTAATAGGCGTATGCGGTGTCCAGTTGCGCCTGTTGCGCGTAGCGGCCGTTGGGGAAGCGGGATTCTAAAATTTCGTATAACTTGATGGCTCGCGTATAATTGCTGCTGTTCAACTCGTCATGCGCTTCGGCATAGAGTTTTTCCACGTTCCAATCTTGTGTGTGATTTGCGCGTCTTTATCGACCGTACCTTTATTGCTTGCACAGGCACCCAGTGCCAGACTTAACGAAACTACTAAAAGAATTTTTTTCATGCAGAATACTTCCTTTGATAATGAAGCCGATTATAGCGACGATTTAGACTTTACGTCAGCCCCCGAAGCAGAAAGTTGTGTTAATTTGACTGTTCCGCTGGAGCTTGCGGGCGGGCGGCTGGATGCGGTGTTGGCAAAAGCTCATGCCTGATTATTCGCGCAGCCGCCTGACATCGTGGATTAAAGAAGGCGCGGTCATTGTAAACGATAAGCCCGCCCAACCCAAAGACAAAATGATAGGCGGGGAATCCATCAGCGTAACGGTACGTCCGAGCGAAGAGAATCTCGCGTTCAAACCCGAAGCGATGGATTTGGATATTGTGTACGAAGACGATACCGTCATCGTCGTCAACAAACCTGCCGGACTGGTCGTCCATCCCGCCGCAGGCAACTGGACGGGGACGCTGCTCAACGGTTTATTGGCGCATTGTCCCGAATTGAGCCAGATTCCGCGCGCGGGCATCGTCCACAGACTAGACAAGGAAACCAGCGGCCTGATGGTGGTCGCCAAAACCCTGCCCGCACAAAAATTCCTCGTGCAACAGCTTCAAGAGCGCACGGTCAAACGTATCTACCGCGCCGTCGCCAACGGCATCGTTCCCTTTGACGGCAAAATCGAAACCCAAATCGGACGCGATCCGCACAACCGCCTGAAAATGGCGGTCGTTAAATTCGGCGGCAAACCTGCCGTTACCCACGTCAAAGTGTTGGAACGCTATCTTGCCCACAGCTACATCGAATGCTCGCTCGAAACAGGCAGGGACGCACCAAATCCGCGTCCATATGCGCGAAAGCCAACCACCCGCTTGCCGCCGACCCTGTTTACGGCAACCTGCGTCATCCGTGCAGCGAACCGGTAAAAGAAGCCGTTAAAAGTCTGGGCGCGCGTCAGGCTTTGCACGCCTACCGCTTAAGTTTCGTCCATCCGAAAACCGGCGAAACCGTCTCTTTTTGAAGCCCCGATTCCCGACGATATCTACCACTTGCTCTCCGTCCTGCGCCTCGAAGCAGGCTTGGATTCGTCTTTGAGCAACGAAGAAGAATGGCAGGACAAACTCGGCACGGATGACGATGATGATTGGAACGAAGACGACTACGACGTCGAAGTGGTTTTATGTGAGGGATTAAGATGTCTTCTTCAGATTTGGTAAATCTTGCACAAATGGACGGCAAAATGCAGTGGCTGGCGGGTTACGGCAATTTGTCGTCTGAAAAACATACCGACTTGCCACTAAAGCTGCCATCGTTTACATGATTGCGCTGCCCGTATGGTTGGGTACGCGGAACATGGAAGATATGGAGATTCTGAACATAGGCTCCGGTGTCTTCATGCTGTCATTTCTTTTGATAATGATTTTGTCCTTCCCTGTATGTGTCTCTATCATCCAAAAAGAGCATTGGAAAAATTACAGGATAAGTCTTGGCAATACGACCCTGTCAAACGAGTCCTGACGCATTGGGAAAGGCAGCGAAAATCGTTATGGAATATCCTCTTTCTGAAAATGACCACTTATCGGCAATCAGATGGAGAGCGATCTCTATGGAGAATTTTTACGCTGGAATATCGCCGTCCATATCCCGCACCATACGTTCGAATTTTGACTTTTATTCATAGCAAACCGTCAGACAAAGAAGATTTCGCGGCTGCCGCACAAAATATTGCCAAGCAGATGAATCTGCCCTTGGATGAAAAACGGTTTGTACAACTAGTCTGATCAGACTTTTCATACCAATATCGCATTCAATATATCGAGAAGTCGATTTAAAACGAGTAGCTTAGGAGATGATGATGAGTCATAAGGAGCAAGTTTGGCGAGATGCTTTTAGATTAGACGATTTATCTGAAATTGACGGGAATTTTTATTGGCAATTGCTGCTGCAAAAAAGAATTTGATGGTTATTCTCAAGGTAAATGGGATCTGAAAAACTATATTATTTGGTTAAGAATTTCCGAAAATAGAGAATTTGTTAGTATCAGTTTTATTCCAAAAAACAGATGAAATGGTAGGCGGGATATTTTTTTGAAATTCTTATAGAGGAGAATATAAATACGGTCAGGGGTTATAAATTTTTATTACCGACTGGAAGATACGGAATTATTGGAAGTAGTGGGGATGCGTTAGTACGCAACTTTATTATTTTTGATGACCTTGATTACTTTCTAAGGTAGATGGGAATATTTAGCGATACGGTTGATAAAAGCTTACTTGCCATACTGAATGGTCAATTTAGGGTAGAGGATTTAGGTGCCGGCATGAGTTATCAGGAAAAAGTTTGGAGAGATGCTTTTAAATCTGATTATTTATTTGAATTAGATGGAAGCTTGTTATTGGCAATGGCTGCGGCTAAAGAAGAATTTGATCGTTATTTGCAGAATCAATCGGATTTGAGGAACTATACCATTTGGTTCAATATTTCCGAGAATAAAGAATTTGTCTGTATCAGCTTTCTGCCCAATCAAGGAGAAGATAAGCATGGTCAGGGTTATGACCTTATTACCGATTGGAAAACACAGAATTATTGGAAGTCGTAGAGATGCGCTAATACGTACCTGTATTATTTTTTAATTAATAACCTTGATTACTTTCTAAAGCAGATGGGAATATTCGAGCGATACGCTTGAAAGAGCTTACTTGCTATATTGAATGGTCAATTTAAAGTAGAGGATTTGAGTGCTGGCATGAGTTATCAGGAAAAAGTTTGGCGAGATGCTTTTAGATTAGACGATTTATCTGAAATTGACGGGAATTTTTTTATTGGCAGTGCCGCTGCAAAAAAAGGAATTTGATAGTTATTCGCAAGGTAAATGGGATCTGAAAAACTATATTATTTGGTTAAATATTTCCGAAAAATGGAGAATTTTGCCAATATCGGCTTTATACCCAAAAATAGATGAAATGGTGGGCGGGATATTTTTGAAATTCCTTTATAGAGGACTATATAAATATGGTCGGGGTTATGAGTTTTATTACCGACTGGAAGATACGGAATTATTGGAAGTAGTGGGGATGCGTTAATACGCAATTGTATTATTTAAATGACCTTGATTACTTTCTAAGGCAGATGGGAATATTCAGGCGATACGTTTAAAAAGCTTACTTGCCATACTGAATAGTCAATTTAAAGTAGAGGATTTAGGTACCGGCATGAGTTATCAGGAAAAAAGTTTGGAGAGATGCTTTTATATCTGATTATTTATTTAGATTAGATGGAAGTTTGTTATTGGCAATGGCTGCGGCTAAAAAGAATTTGATCGTTATTTGCAGAATCAATCGGATTTGAGGAACTATACCATTTGGTTCAATATTTCCGAGAATAAAGAATTTGCCTGTATCAGTTTCCCTGCCCTAATCAAGGAGAAGATAAGCATGGTCGGGGTTATGACCTTTATTACCGATTGGAAAACACAGAATTATTGGAAGTCGTAGAGATGCGTTAATACGAAGCCGATAGACGCATTCCTTTCAAACCTTTCCTTACTTAGATAAAAAAACATGAAAACCATCACAGAAACCTTAAACCTCGCTCCGCAAGGCAAAAATTTCCTGACTGCCGACTGGCCTGCGCCCGCCAACGTGAAAACCCTGATTACCACCCGCAACGGCGGCGTGAGCCAAGGCGTGTATCAAAGTTTGAACCTCGGTTCGCACGTCGGTGATGATCCTGATGCCGTGCGCCGCAACCGTGAAATCGTGCAGGAACAGGTTGGGCTGCCTGTTGCCTCACCTCAATCAAATCCACAGCACCATCGTCGTCAACGCTGCCGACGCATTGGGCAACACGCCCGACGCAGACGCTTCGGTGGACAACACAGGCAAAGCCGCCTGCGCCTCGATGACTGCCGACTGCCTGCCTGTCTTGTTCTGCGACAAAGCCGGTACGGTCGTCGCTGCCGCACACGCCGGCTGGCGTGGTTTGGCAGGCGGCGTATTGCAAAAACACCATAGCCGCGATGAATGTCGCGCCCGTCGAAATCATGGCATATCTCGGCCCTGCCATCGGCGCAGACTCGTTCGAAGTCGGACAAGACGTGTTCGACGCATTTTTGTACGCCCATGCCCGAAGCGGCGGACGCATTCGAAGACATCGGCGGCGGTAAATATCTTGCCGACATCTACGCACTGGCACGTTTGGTTCTGCGCCGCGAAGGGGTGGACATGATCTACGGCGGCACACACTGCACCGTCTTGGAACGCGACACTTTTCTTCTCTTACCGCCGCGACGGACAAACCGGCCGCATGGCCAGCCTGATTTGGTTGGCGGAATAATGCGCGGTAAACCGTGTATCCGATATTTGACTGAAAAAGCCGTTGTTAAGCGTATCGGTTCCAATATCGTTAAGGTCGTCTGAAAATATCGGTTTCCTCAATTTCAGGAACGGTTTTCAGACGACCTTTGTTCGTTGTATCCTTTAGATACAGTGGATTAACTTTATAGTGGATTAAAATAAAAATGAGACAAGGTGGCAACGCCCGCCGTGTACGGGTAGTACATAAGGGCGTTGGCAACACCGTATCATTGCAATTTTAATCCACTATAAATCAGGACAAGGCGACGAAGCCGCAGACGGTACAGATAGTACGGAACCGATTCGCTGGTGCTTTAGCACCTTAGAGAATCGTTCTCTTTGAGCTAAGGCGAGGCAACGCCGTACTGGTTTAAAGTTAATCCACTATAAATCAGGCAGTATTTGTCATTGCATGTGACGCTATTGAGGTCGTCTGAAAACAAGGAAACCGTATGTTTGATTTTGCACCGTGCTTTAACTGCTGACGGTATTGCGATATGCCGTCCTGCCGACTATGTTTCGGATAAGAAGGCGTCGCTTGAAGATTATTACCGTGATGTGATTGCACTTTTGACCGACTATCCGCCCGCCCGTTTTTACTTCGTCCGCTTTTCCGATGAAACGGTGTCTGTGATACGCCGCTCGGTGAGGTGCGCTGTTTCGGTAAGTACGGTTACGGCGGAGCTTATTTTATCGTTGGTGCGGACGGACGGGTGTGGCTGTATTCACCCGAGGCGGAAAATGCTTGGGAGAAGGAACTGGTGTTTGCCGGCGGCAGTTTGGATTTGTTTGTGCAGACTTATTGCCGTTTGATGGCGGAAGTGTTCCTGCTCAAGTCAGAATTTGTTGTGGAAGGCGAGTTGCCGAAAGATGGAGAAATAACCGAAAACTTGACCCGTTGGCTGGAGCAAGCCGATCCTGAAGCGGCTGCGGAAGATACTTTTTGGGGACAGTTGCTGTATGAGCTGGAGGGAGGGCTTTTTCCGTTGATGGATAATCCTGTTACGCGGAATGTCGGTATGCCGGAGCATCGTTATCTGGAGGCAGAGAGGTCGTCTGAAAAATTGTAAAACTTTCCGTTGAAGAAAAAGTAATATAGAGACCCAAAGCCATCCAAAATCAATTTAACGCTGTATCTGTGTAACATGACGGTCAATGCTATGAACGATAAACTGATTCAAACCTTTGCCAAAAACTTTTGGTCTTCCTTACAAGCAAGAGCCGCAAGAATTGCCGCCGTTGGAAGGCGGGCGGCATCTGTATTTGGGCGCGTTGGACGGGTTTTTACCGCCATATGGACGGCGCGTGGCGGGTGAAAACCCGCTTGCCGATTATTGGCTGGAAATGGAAACCCTGTTTTTGCAATGGCTGACTGATGCAAGGCTGCCGGATATTTGGAACGATTGGGCGTTTGGCTGGGACATCAAAAGCCGAACAATATCTGCCGATAGAAGGCTGGCGCGAAGAATGGGCAGTGTTTGGCGTAATGTCTGACGATTCGATTCTTTTTGCCGATACCGCTTCACCTGACAGCCCTGTTTATTGGCTGATGACCGGTTACGGCACGGTAGAAAAACGCCGCCTTGTTGCGCCGTCCGTGGCTGCCCTGATGCAAACTTTATTGGACATTTATGATTTTGAACAGAAATGGCAGGCGGAGGGCAGGAGGTTTATGATGAAGAAGGCTGTTGTACGGTTGCAGAATTGAGTGCGGCATTGCACGAGTTGCTGTACGAGGAACTGCCGCACGAATGCGCGGCAGGGTTTGAAGAAGCGTTTTGGGGATGATGTTGGCTTGAGGCCGTCTGAAAAACGAATAGCAGATTAAGGAAATTCTGATGAACACCGTTTCCATCCAAAACCTTTCCCACCGCTACGGCAAGACCCTTGCGCTTGACGATGTGTCGCTGGACATTCCGAAAGGCGCGACGGTCGGTTTGATCGGGCCGGATGGCGTGGGCAAATCGACGCTGCTCTCGCTGATGGCGGGGGTGAAGGTGATTCAGGACGGGCGGGTGGAAGTGTTGGGCGGCGATATGGCGGACAAGGATGTGCGGCGGATTTGTCGCACCGCATCGCTCTTTATGCCGCAGGGTTTGGGGCGCAACCTGTATCCTACCTTGTCGGTGTATGAGAATATCGATTTCCACGCGCGGCTGTTCGGTTTGGACGGGCAGGAACGCACGCGGCAGATTGCGCGGCTGATGGAGGCGACCCGCCTTGCGCCGTTTTCCGGTAGGGCGGCGGGCAAGCCTCGGGCGGGATGAAGCAGAAATTGAGTTTGTGCTGCGCGCTGGTCACAGCCCTGATTTGCTGATTTTGGACGAACCGACCACGGGCGTGGACCCTTTGTCGCGCCGCCAGTTTTGGGCGTTGGTGGACGATTTGCGGCGGGAGCACGCGGGTATGACCGTGATTGTGGCGACCGCCTATATTGAAGAGGCGCAGCGTTTCGAGCGGCTGCTGGCGATGGATGCGGGCAGGGCTGCTGGAAAACAAGCCGACCGCCGACGTGTTGGCGGATTACGGCACCGACGTATTGGAAGAGGCCTACGTCAAAATGCTGCCGCCGGAGAAACAGCAGGGTTCGGGCGGTTTGGACATTACGCCGTTCGTCCCCGACCCCGCTGCGCCGCCCGCGATGGAAGCGCACGGGCTGACCAAGCGTTTCGGCGATTTTCACCGCCGTGGACCATGTCAGCTTTACCATTCAAAAAGGCGAGATTTTCGGCTTTCTCGGCAGCAACGGCTGCGGCAAGTCCACCACCATGAAAATGCTGACCGGCCTGCTGGAAGCGACCGAAGGCGACGCCACGCTGTTGGGCAAGCCGATAGACGCGGGCGGCTTGGACACGAAAAATGCGCGTCGGTTATATGTCGCAGGCGTTTTTCGCTGTATGAAAGAACTGAGCGTGCGCCGCAATCTGGATTTGCACGCCAGACTCTACCAGATGGGTGCTAAAGGCGCGGCGGCGGTGGAAGAAGCCCTGCAACAGTTTGATTTGGCGGACGTTGCCGACACCGCGCCCGCATCGCTGCCGCTGGGCATCCGCCAGCGCCTGCAACTGGCCGCCGCCTGCCTGCACCACCCTGAAGTATTGATTTTGGACGAACCGACTTCGGGGGTCGATCCCGCCGCCCGCGATATGTTCTGGCGGCATCTTCTGAAACTCTCCCGCGAAGACAAAATCACCATTTTCGTTTCCACTCACTTTATGAACGAGGCCGCCCGCTGCGACCGCATTTCCTTTATGCACAAAGGCCGCGTGCTGGCGGTGGGCACGCCCGCCGAACTGGCGGCAAGGCAGAATGCGCCGGATTTGGAAGAAGCGTTTGTGCAGTATCTGATTGAAGCGGAAGGCGGGGAAGGTGGGGAAAGGTCGTCCCGTCAGGAGACCGCGCACTCTGAAAGTGAACAGCGCGAGTTTCGCCAAAATACAGACGGCGTGCGTGAACCAAGTTCACACACCCTACCAGCGGAAACTCCGACCGTAGGGTGTGTGGCGCAAACCACGCACGCGGAAGGGGCATCGGATGACAGGCATTATGAACTTTCAGACGACCTTCAAGGAAAAAATACAGGGTCGTCTGAAACCCAAAATGGCGTGCGTGAACAAAGTTCACACACCCTACCGGCGGAAACTCCGTCCGTAGGGGTGTGTGGCGCAAGCCACGCACGCGGAAGGGGAATCGGATAAAGGGCATTCGCAGTTTTCAGACGACCCTGAAAAACACAATCCGAGGCCGTCTGAAAATCCGTCCGCAACGCCCGACACCCAAACCTTCAAATACCGCTTCTCCATGATTTGGACCTTCGCCCGCCGCGAAGCCAAAGAACTCCTGCGCGACAAAATCCGCCTGTTTTTCGCCGTGTTCGGCCCGCTGATTATCATGGCGTCGGTATCGTGGGGATTTCGTTTGACGTGCGGAATCTGAAATTCGCCGTTTACGACCGCGACCAAAACCGCCGCGAGCCGCGAGCTGGTTGAGTATTTCGACGGTTCGCGCTACTTCTCCAACAGTCGCCGATACAGTCCGAAGCCGAAATCGACACCGTGCTCAAAAGCTCCGGCGCCATATTGGTCATCGATATTCCGAGCGGTTTCGGGCGCGATTTGGCGCGCGGGCTCAAACCCGAAGTCGGTTTTTATGCGTGGACGGCTCCATGCCGTTTAACGCCACCAATATCCGCGGCTACATCGGCAGCCTGATCACCGCCTACACCAAAGACCGCATCGCCGAAAGCGGGCTGCCCGTTTCGCTCAAAGCCCCTGCCGGCATCGAACCGCGCTTTATGTACAATCAGGATTTCGACAGCATCAACGCCATCGCCCCGGGCGTGATGATGCTGGTGTTGATGATGATACCCGCCATGATGTCGGCGGTCGGCGTGGTGCGCGAACGCGAAATCGGTTCCATCGCCAATTTCTACGCATCGCCCGCCGCCGTGGCGCAATATCTGATCGGTAAACAGCTTCCTATATCGCCGTCGGCATGGTCAACTTCGCCGCCATGATGCTGATGATTATTTACCTGTTCGGCGTGCCGCTCAAAGGCTCGTTTGCCGGACTCGCCATCGGCACGCTCTTGATGGTGTCCGCCACCACCGCGCTGGGGCTTTTGATTTCCTGCTTCGTGCGCTCCCAGCTTGCCGCCATCTTCGCCACCGCCATCATCACCATGATCCCGCGCAAACCTATTCCGGCTTTCTCTACCCGCTGTCCACCATGGAAGGCGGCGCGCTGGTTATCGGCAAAACCTTCCCGTCGTCGTGGTATTACACCGTCAGCGTCGGCAGCTTCACCAAAGGGCCGCACACCGCCGACCTGTTGCATGAATACGCCGCCATCGCCGCCTTTGCCGCCACCAGCCTGATTTTTGGCGTGCGTGTTGTTGAAGAAACGGGAGAAGTGAGAGGTCGTCTGAAAAACTCGGCAGGCGGGTATTCATGCCCGACCCGAACCTTAACCTACTATAAAGAAAGAAACGCCATGAACCGAATAACCCTGTTTGACGGACTGGCCGAACGTTACGGCGCGGCGGCAGAATATCCGTGGGCGAAATCTCCCGACTTTGCCGTATCCCGCCACACGGGCAACCGCAAATGGTTCTGCCTGTATATGCCCGTGCCGTCTGAAAAATTGGGCATGGGCGAGGGCGGTCTGACGGAAATCGTCAACGTCAAAATGCCGCCCTGAACACATCGGCGCATGGCGCGCGACGGCAGGCATCCTGCCCGCCTACCACATGAACAAAGAACACTGGTTGAGCATCGTATTGGCGCAAACGCCCGCAGAAAACGTGTGGCGGCTGATAGATGACAGCTTCGTGCTGACGCGCTAGGATTGATTAACTTCACACATTAGATACAAGAGAACATGATGACTGACATTACCCTTATCCCCGTTCAAGAACACGAAAAAGACGAGTTTATCCGCGCCTTGCAGCAGTCGTTCAGATTGGCGGTGGCGAGACGATTTGGACGACGGAAAGAAGTTATCAGCCGAGAAGAAATCGAAGAATCCATGAATGCACCCAAAGCAGAGAGCTATCACATTGTTGCCGACGGCGAAAAAGCAGGCGGCGCTGTGATAGTCGTCAATGCCGAAACGGAGCGCGGTTCGTTGGATTTACTGTTTATGTTCCCGCAGAAACACGGGGGCGGCTTAGGGCGGGAAAGCGTGGCGTGCGATAGAGCGGCTGCACCCCGAAGTACGCGTGGGAAACGCATACGCCGTATTTTGAGAAGCGCAACATCCATTTCTACGTCAATAAATGCGGCTTTAAAATCGTAGAGTTTTTTAATCCGTACCACCCCGATACCACTAGAATGCAAGCAGTGGGGCAAGATGAAGCGTTTGAATATTTCTTCCGTTTTGAAAAAGAAATGCCGCAACAACCGTAGGATGTGCTTCCTTGTCTTGAGCTTTGCAGACTTTATTTATTAAATTTCAGGAGAAAACATGAAAAACCATAGGCATCATCGGCGGCATGGTCCCGAAAGCACCGTGCTCTACTACCAAATCATCAACCGCGAGACCAACCGCCGCTTGGGCGGCAACCGCAGCGCCAAAATCCTGCTCGACAGCGTGGATTTTGAAGAAATCGTCCGTTTGCAGAAAAGCGGCGACTGGGCGGCGGCGGGAAACGTGTTGGCGCAAAGCGCGCGGAAGTTGGAAGCGGGCGGCGCGGATTTTTGCTGCTCGCCACCAACACCATGCACAAAGTCGCCCCCGCCATCGAACAGGCGGCCGGCATCCCCTTGCTGCACGTCGTCGATGCCACCGCCGCCGCCATCAAACGGCAGGGCTTGTCCGCCGTCGGCCTGCTCGGCACGCGCTTTACCATGAGCGACGGTTTTTATACTGAGCGCATGGGTTCGCAGGGCGTGAAAACCATCGTGCCGACCGCCGCCGAACAAGACGAAATCCACCGCATTATTTTTGACGAACTGTGTCTGAACCGCATCCGCCCCGAATCCGCCCGCTACTTTTATGACGTGATAGGGTCGTCTGAAAAACGAAGGCGCACAGGGTGTGATACTCGGCTGCACAGAAATCTGCCTGCTTGTGAACGAAACCGACAGCCCGCTGCCCGTGTTCGACAGCACCGCCATCCATGCGCTTGCGGCAGTGGATGCGGCACTGGCGGAATAAGTGGGACTCCTGAGTTAAACTGCTACGGAGTGGGTTTTGCCATTTCGTATCGGTTTATCCGTAATCCCACCCATGATGCGGCAAACGTCAAATTTTCACGATATGGATGTTATCCGCTTATGAGGGAGTAAACTTTGTGAATAATTTTGACGGTTTTTCCGTTGCGGTTAAATTCCGTATCGGTATGAGCGCCTGAAGCGCAATCCAAACTTTTGGTATTCCATATTGATATGGTTGGGATTTTTACGGCGAAGTTTGAAGGACCATTCAAAGGTTTCGGGTTGTGCGTTTTCCGTGTTGCCGCAGTCCATTTTTCTTTACCGTTCAGAGTCAGGTTTTTGCGCGGCAGGGTGGAAGGAACGGTTTTAGGGTAGGGCGCTTCGCCGTTGTAACCTTGCTTCATAAAGGCGGAGTAGGCTTGTTGCAGCGAACCGGTGTAACGGCATTCGTAGCGGGTTACGATGGCATCGAGTTCGGGGTTGCCTGTGGATTTTCAGGGCTTTCATGGCAGGATAGATTGCCGGCAAAAAGCGGCAGGGGAAGCAAGAAGCAGGCAGAGCAGTAAAGGTTTGGCGGACATCATAGTTCCTTATGACTTGGTTGATGAAATAGGGTCGTCTGAAATTAAAGCTGATCCCAAATGACCTTATTTGAAAAACATAATTATACATCGTCGGTCTGACTAAACGAGTCGGATTGACCAATCGGCATGGTAGCCGATTCCATATGCGTTGTCTTTATCCGCTGCGTTTCGACGGATTTTTTAGGAAAAAACAGACTCTATTGTGTGTACACAGCGAACCTGCTGTCGGACTTTTAATGGGAAAACCGAGGCTGTAAAGCTGAAAAAAACAGCCGGACAATTTTTCAGACGGCCTTTGAGAAAGCAAGCTACCAACAGGAATCCCCATGCGTACCCTGAAAAACATTCTGACCCTGATGCTCAAAGAGTTCCGCAGCGTGCTGACTGATCCGGTGCTGATGGTGCTGATTGGGTATATCTTTACCGCCACGATTTATCAGATGTCGCAGGGTGGGCGCGGATTTGAAAAAAACGCCACTGTCGGTATCATCGACCAAGACCGTTCGGTTTTGTCCATGCGTATCCGCGATGCCGTGCAGCATCCGTTTTTCAAACCGGTAGAGGACGTGCGGCGCGAGGATTCGGACGAATTGATGGACAAGGGCGAGTTCACCTTTATTTTGGAAGTGCCGCCCAATTTTCAGCGCGACATGGCGGCGGGGCGCAATCCTGATTTGCAGCTTTTTGGTTGATGCGACGTCAATGACGCAGGCGGGGTGGGCGCGTCGTATCTTTCGCAAATTATCAACCGCGAAATTTACGAATTCACCGGCGTGACGCGGCGGGTTAATCAACCCCGTCATCAATACTTATTACAATCCCAACGGCGAGAGCGCGTGGTTCATGCCGACTTCGCAAATCGGATCGATGTCGTGTATGTTGCTGATTTTATTGACGGGGGCAGCGGTTATCCGCGAACGCGAACGCGGCACAATCGAGCATCTGCTGGTGATGCCGGTCAATGCGTTCGAACTGATGATGGGCAAAGTGCTGGCAAATGCCGCCGTGATTTGGGTGGCTGCGCTATCGTCGCTGTGGTTTATCGTGCATTTGAGCATAGGCGTGCCGCTTATCGGCTCGGTGCCGCTTTATGCGGTGGGGGCTGGCGTTGTTCCTGTTTTCGGTGGCGTCGCTGGGGTATCGCGATTGCCACATTCGCATCGACGATGGGACAGTTCGGTATGCTGATGCTGCCGGTGTATATCGTGATGAACCTGTTTGCCGGCGGCGCATCCCCGCGCAGCAACATGCCGCACGCGGCGCAACTGATCAGCGAATATTGGCCGCTGACGCAGTTCGTCAAATTCTCGCAAGACATCCTGTTCCGCGGCGCGGGGATTGAAATCGTCTGGGGACATATGCTGATTATGGGCTGTATCGGCGTAGGATTCTTATGGTTGGCATTGTTGCGGTTTCAAGGGATGTTGGAACGGCAGGGGTTGAGGTCGCCCCGCCAAGGATTGCTAAAAAGCAAACCTGACGGTTTGCTGCCCTCTCCCTAACCCTCTCCCACGGGGAGAGGGGATTGAGAATGCTGAAACCCAACTATGCTTTGGATTTCCAGCCAATTTGTCCCCTCTCCCGCGGGAGAGGGTTAGAGAGGCGGTAAGCCGCAGGCTTACATTCAGGTTTCGCAAAAAATCTTCTGAAAGTTCTCTCCAACAGGAGATCGCACATTCTGAAGACGTTGCGGCAAATTTTATTTGTGTGCAAGATAAACAAAAGGTCGTCTGAAAACGTTTTATCCTGTTTTCAGACGACCTTTTTACTTCCTTAACACTTTACCTGACGCGCTTTACCTGCCCGACTGTACCCACACGTTTTGCAGGTAGGCGTAGGTCAGCTCGGCGGTGCCGGACACCAGCGCGATGTCGCTGCCCAAGTCTTCGGCTTTACCCACGCCGATGGGCAAGGCGCCGGATGCTTTGATGGCGGCGACGCCGGCGGCGGCGTCTTCGATGCCGATGCAGCGGCGGATGTCCGCGCCCACGCCCTCGGCGGCGGCGAGGAAGATGTCGGGGGCGGGTTTGGAATGCGCGACGGCGGCAGGGTCGGCGACGGCATCGAAGAAGTGGGTCAGCCCCATGCGTTCGAGCAGGAACGGGCCGTTTTTACTGGCGGATGCGAGGGCGATTTTTTTGCCGTTTGCCCTCAATGCTTCCAGCAGCGGCAAAATGCCGGGGTACACGTCTTCGGGTTTGACCGCCTGAATCATCTCGACGTAGTTGTCGTTTTTACGGCGGGTCAGTTCGGCGAACTCGGCTTCGCTGACGGTTTTGCCGCCGTGCGCGAGGATGCGTTTGAGTGAATCGTCGCGCGATACGCCTTTGAGCTGCTCGTTAAACTTGCGGTCGATGCTGATGCCCAGTTCTTCGGCGAGCTTTTTCCATGCGCGGTAGTGGTATTCGGCGGTGTCGGTGATGACGCCGTCGAGGTCAAACAGGACTGCGGTAAAAGTCATTTTGCGCCCTCCTTATTTTTCCAATGCAACGGTGTGGCTGCCGCTGAGCGTGATGTCTTTGTCATACACCTGCAAATCGAGCGGCTCGCCTTTGAGCAGGGTGAAGACGACGTTTTCTTTGCCGACGGCGACTTTAATCAGACGGCCGCGGTAGTTGATGTGGAAGGCATAGCCTGTCCACGCACTCGGCAGGAACGGTGCGAAGCTGAGTTTGCCGCCCCAAGTTTTCATTTGGGCGAAACCCTGACGATGGCGAGCCACGAGCCGGTCAGCGGAGGTGATGTGCAGACCGTCTTCGGTGTCGTTGTTGTAGTTATCCAAGTCCAGGCGGGCGGTGCGCTGGTACATTTCCACGGCTTTTTCTTCTTTGCCCAGTTCGGCGGCAAGGATGGCGTGGATACAAGGCGACAACGAGCTTTCATGCACGGTCATCGGTTCGTAGAAGTCGAAGTTGCGGCGTTTTTCGTCCATGTTGAAACGGTCGCCGAAGAAGTAGATGCCTTGCAAGACGTCCGCCTGTTTGATGAAGGGCGAACGCAGGATTTTGTCCCACGACCATTTCTGGTTGAGCGGCAAATCGTCAGGCGAAAGCGCGGACACAGGGCGGATGTCTTTGTCGAGGAAGCCGTCGTGCTGCACGAATACGCCGAGTTCTTCGTCATGCGGACGGTACATATTCGCGCTGATGTCCGCCCATTTTTCCAGCTCGGCGGCACTCACATTCAAATCCGGACGCGGATATTTCGCCAAGGCTTCGCGGGTGTAGTCCAATACCCATGCGGCGAGGGTGTTGGTGTACCAGTTGTTGTTGATGTTGTTTTCGTATTCGTTCGGGCCGGTTACGCCGTGAATCATGTATTTGCCGTTGCGTTTGGAGAAGTGGACGCGGTCCGCCCAGAAGCGGGACACTTCGACCAAGACTTCAAGCCTTCTTTGGCAAGATAGCTTTCATCGCCGGTGTAGTTGGTGTAGTTGTAGATGGCATAAGGAATCGCGCCGTTGCGGTGGATTTCCTCGAAGGTGATTTCCCATTCGTTGTGGCACTCGATGCCCGTAAACGTTACCATCGGATAGAGTGCGCCCGCCAAGCCCTGTTCGCGCGCGTTATGTTGCGCCTGCGGCAGTTGGTTGCGGCGGTATTGCAGCAGGTTGCGGGTAACTTCGGGTTCCGCCAGTGCGAGGTAAAGCGGCACGGCATAGGCTTCGGTGTCCCAATAGGTCGCGCCGCCGTATTTTTCGCCGGTAAAGCCTTTCGGGCCGATGTTCAGGCGTGCGTCTTCGCCGTAGTAGGTGGAGAACAGTTGGAACAGGTTGAAGCGGATGCCTTGTTGCGCTTCGTCGCTGCCTTCAATAACCACGTCGGCGATTTCCCAACGGTGCAGCCAGCCTGCTTTGTGCGCGTCCAGCAAGGTTTCAAACGCAACGCCTGCGATTTTTTCCGACAAGGCGCGGCCTGCGGCTTTCACCGCTTCCAAGCCCTGATAATCGCGACTGGTGGTAACAATCACGCGTTTTTCAAAGGTTTCGGGCGTACTGCCGACTTCGGCTTCGAAAGAATTGGAGACCTGCCAGTCGGTTTGGCTGCCGCCGAGGGCTTTGAAGCTGCCGGCGAAGGTTTGCTCGGCGTTGACGATGAATTGCTCTACGCCGAAGGGATTGGCGACGGTTTGGGTGGCAATGTAGGAGCGGTCGTCTGAAACGCCTTTGTCCAATACCTGCCAGAATTTTTCTTCGTAGTTGGAATCTTCGTTTTTCACGTCGGCATCGATGATGGAATCGATGCGGACTTGGTGGGTTTTGCCGTCAACGGATACGGCTTCCCAGCGGATGAGAGCCAGCTCTTTTTGCGCGACGGACGGGAATTTTGCACACATCGAAACGCACGCCGAATACGGTGAACGAGCGGCGCAATACGCCGTGCTGCATATCGAGTTCGACGGAGAAGCCGGTAACGTCATTTTTCGCCAAATCCACTTCCTGCCCGTCGACAAAGATTTTTGACTTTGCTGAAATTGAGCGCGTTGATGGCTTTTGCCGAAAATATTTGGGGTAGCCGTTTTTCCACCAGCCGACGCGGGTTTTGTCGAGGGAACCACACGCCGGCGATGTAGGTGCCCAAGTGGCTGTCAGCGGAATAGGTTTCCTCAAAGCTGCCGCGCATACCCATATAGCCGTTGCCCAAAGCTGGTCAGGCTCTCTTGCAGCCGTTTGTGTTCTTTTTCCAGTTTTGCCGAACGCAGCGTCCAAGGGCTGACTTCCATGATTCTTGTATACATCGTAAAGCTCCTGTTTTGATGGTTTTATGGCAAACCGTTTTGAAATACGGTTCGTCTTACTTAAATCAAATAAAGCGTCGGCAGAAGTTTCAGACGACCCTCCTGCCGATAAATGAAGAAAAATTATGCGCCGCCGTGTGTTTCTTTTAATCAGGAACACGGAAAAACGCGCCCAGCAGCAGGGCGACGCCCCTACCAAGAACATATTGGCCTGCAACTCGCCCAGCATCGGGAACAATTTGACGGTCGACAGCGAAGCGACGATTTGGGGCATACAGATGGAGCCGTTGAACAAGCCCAAGTAAGTGCCCATGTGTTTGCCCGACAAGGCGTTGGTCACAATCGTCAGCGGATAAGTGATGATGCCCGCCCAAGCGATGCCGATTAAGGTGTAAGACAACACCAGCGCGTATTGATTACTGATGTAGCAAACGGAGAAAAAGCCGAGCGCGCCCAAAGCCAGGCAGCTGAAATAACCCGCCTTATGGTATCGGTTGGGGATTTTCGCCAATACAAACGAACAAATCACCGCCGCAACCGACTGCACCGCCGCCAATACACCATACCAGTTGCCCGCTTCCTGATAGCCTACGGAAGACGCATTGGTCGCGTGCCAGACGTTTTCCGCGATCGCGCCTGTGGAATAAATCCACATATATTGAAGGCGAACCAGCAGAAAAAAACTGCACCAGAGTGACCGTCCAAAACGCCTTAGGCGCGGTTTTCAGAGTTCGAACCAGTTGGCTTTTTCCTGATTCGCCGCCACGTCGATGCCGTGGTAGCGGGCGTAGGTCTCCGGATCGTATTCCTTCACTTTGAAAATCGTGAACGCGCTGGTAATCACCAGCAACGCCGCGCCCACATAAAACGCCACGACCACGGTCTGCGGCACGACGCCTTTCTCGGCAGTATTCGCCAAACCGATATACGCAAACACAAACGGCAGAATCGCCGCCAAAACCGCGCCCGTATTCGCCAAGAAGCTCTGAATCCGTAGGCGTAGCTTTTCTGCTCTTCGTTGACCATGTCGCCGACCATCATTTTTAAACGGCTGCATCGCCATATTCGACGATACGTCCAACAGCGCAATCATCAGTGCGCCGAACGACAAAAGCCGCCAGCGACGCATAACCGAAACCGAAGCTGCCCGAGTTCGGCATCAGAATCATCACGATGACCGCAATCAGCGTGCCGTAAAAGCAGATACGGCAGACGGCGGCCGCCCAGCGCGGCTTCCAAGTGCGGTCGGAGTAATAACCGACAATCGGCTGCACCAGCATCCTGCCAACGGCGGCGGGATAAAGAACCAGCCGAGGCTGTGCGGGTCGGCGCCGAGCGTCTGGAAGATGCGGCTCATCTGCGAGCTTTGCAGGGGTAAAGGCCGTCTGAACGCCGAGAAAAACCGAAACTGATCATCCAAATCGTGCTTTTTCGGCAGCGAGGGCAAGCCCTGCCGCGTGGGTTGCGTATTGTCCGACATGAGGTAGTCCTTTCGTTTTTTTGTAATAAAAACCGGTTTCGGTAAACATCATTGAGCAATGGATACCGATAAAAAGGGGCGTATTGTGACAGCGCATGATGTTGAGTCGCGCGGGTCAAGGGTCGTCTGAAAAACGAAGACAGAAGACGGTTTCAGACGACCTGGTAGTCCACATCACACTAAGCTATTTTTAATCAACAGTTTGGGCAATTCAGCCCCATCGGTGCAATTTCGGTAACGCAGGCAGCGGCTAAACCATAATCATCGTTATGATGAAGTCGGTTTGGGAGAGGACATCGGGCTGCGAAGCGGCAAGAAATTGTTTAAGGAATTTAATTAAAGAGGAGGCGTCCTCACTTGGATAACAGTCAGGGTAAAACCATTTTCTGCGCTTGTCACGGATGAAAGCGTAGCGTTCAAACATTTGTTTTCAGACGGTTTTGAGTAACGTGTCATCAGTAAAAACGCGCAGGGGATGTTGTCGGAAGAGTAGGGTGGGCGCGATTTGCTGAGGATGGTATTGTTGTTGTGAAGCATCTGGTATAGATAAGCGGGGTCATTATGTTTTAAAAAACATACATGCTGGCAAGTGGCTATAAGTACCATAGTTGACTATCCGCAAAGTTTGAGTGGAGAAGCAAAAGAAACGGCTTGCAAGCTGTTTACTGATTCGTCCTATTTTTCCGTAGGGTATATCAGGAAGTCGGCAGAGAGTTTGGGGATAAAAGTATGCAGGTCGTCTGAAAACGATTCATCCCGTTTTCAGACGACCTTTTTGACAATGTGATACACTGTCATTCTGACGACATAAATTATAGTGGATTAAATTTAAATCAGGACAAGGCGACGAAGCCGCAGACAGTACAGATAGTACGGAACCGATTCGCGGTGCTTCAGCACCTTAGAGAATCGTTCTCTTTGAGCTAAGGCGAGGCAACGCCGTACTGGTTTAAAGTTAATCCACTATATCGATGCAAAGCCAAACGCTTCAGGAATACAAATTGAACATCCTCATCACTTCTCCCCGAGCGCCCGTTGCGCTGGAATGGGCGCGCTTCTCCAAACGCGGCGGGCATCAGGTTGTGTTTTGCGACAGCCTGCGTTTCCCGGTCGGCATTTTTGCCGGATTGGGCGAGTACCGCCGCATTCCCGCGCCGCGTTTGGATTTCGCCGGCTATGCGCGTGCTATGACGGAATTGGTGGCGCAGGCGGATTGTGTGATTCCGACCTGTGAAGATATTTTTATTTGGCGAGGCTGGATTTTGCCGGGAATCGGAGCGCGCCAAATGTTGGATGCCCGATCATGAAACGTTGTTTACCCTGCATGACAAATTCCGTTTTTTCGAACGGATGCCGCAGGATACGACGGTGCGTTTTCCGGCTACGCGCCGAATTACATCGGTCGGCGAGGTCGAATACGACAGCGTGAAGAAAAACGGTATTGAAGCCCGTTTATTCGCGTTTCGGGCGTTCCGTAATACGCGGCGTAACGGAAGGTCGTCTGAAAAACATTCATATCAGTGCGGATTATCCTGGGTGCAGCAGGATTTCATTACGGGGCAGGGGTGTGCAATTATGTGATTTGCGAACACGGCAGCGTGTTGGCGCATGCCGCCTACCGCCCGCGCTACCTGCTCAACGATTCGGCCTCGACCTATTTCGAGCCGCTTTCCGACCCGCGTTTGGACGAATTTGTGACGAAATTTGCCGAGCAAAATGCGTATCACGGACAGGCGGCTTTTGACTTCATTGATGACGGAAACGATTTGTGGCTGTTGGAATGCAACCCCCGCGCGACCAGCGGCCTGCATCTTTTACGCGAGGATTTGATATTTTGACGGAGCAGGGCGCTTGCAGCAACGGAAACACACACGCCGTCCAAACCTTTACGGGTCGGTGCGACCTTGCCGCTGCTTTTCGGTTATCGGGCTTGGAAAGAGGGAAAATGGACGGCGCTTTGGCAGGACTTCCGCCGAGCCGATGATGTGATTGCCGATTTGCCTTTCTATGCGCAATGGCTGGCATTGGGCGAGATGATGTGGCGGTATCCGGCATCATAAGCCTTTAACCAGCGCCAGCACTATCGATATTGAGTTTGACGGTGATGAAAACTGATTTGTCCCATAAATTTGCGGCATTGTTCCGAGACATCCCGCTGCAACGCCTGTTCGCCAATATGAATGCCCACGCCGAGATTTTGAATATCGGCGGTTTGGATATTCCCTGTACCGTCATCGACAGGATAACGCCGAATTGCTTTACAGCGTCGCCGCATTCGGCAATTGTGGATTATGCGAAAGACGAGGTTGGTCAAGTTGCCCGTCGGGCAGCGTATGCTTGCGTCCGGTTTGTTGTCGGCGTTAAGCGGCATGTTGCGGCTGAATCAAATCGACTGCATGGTGACGTTGAACAATTATTGCCTCTCTACCAATAGCTTCTCTGAGTCTTTTCAGACGACCTCAATGTCGAAGCTGGCCCAAACCGCCGTCGCAAAATGGTCGAAACATGCGTTGTCCATCCGTTCGCTTAATCCACGCCAACATAAGGATTTGATTGAACGTCTGGAGCAGCTCGGTTGGAAAATGATTGTGACGCGGCAGGTTTATATTATGGATGATTGGCAGGCAGTCATGACCAAAAACCAATACCAAGCGCGACCGTAAGATATTTAACGACGGGCGTTATGTTTTCGAGCGTTTAAACGCCGACAGCCCTGAGGCGGATTTTGAAGCGGCGGTGCATTGGTACAACCGTCTGTATCTGCACAAATATTCCAAAGAAAACGTACAATTTACCGTTGAATTTATGCGCAAGCCGTATCGCGCAAGATCTTGAATTTATTTCTACTGCGTGATGGCAAAACTGGGGAAAGTGCCGGCGTATCAGGCGTTGCCATTGACAGTGACAATGCAACTTCGCCCATCGTCGGCTACGATGACGCTCAAGCCGCAAAGTGATGCCTTATACCGCCGCTGCATGACGCGTTCTATGCAAACCTGTATTGAAGCAGGTGTCCCCTTAAATTTCAGTTCGGGTGCGCCCGATTTCAAAAGAGTACGCGGCGCAGTCCCTGAAATCGAATATATGGCGGTCTATACGTCCCATCTCCGACCTGCGCGCCGACTTATTTGGAAGCTGTTACACGCATTGAGTCAGGGCTATTACAAAAAAATCCTAATCAAATACAAACTCTAAACGCAATATCGAACTTAAAACACGGAGTACATCATGAAAAAAACGGCTTTACTCATCTGCCTTGCCGCCACTGCGGCAGCATCCGCCGAAACGATATCGCTGGAAGTATCGAACAATCTGGCATTCCGTCAATATTCCGCAAATGCAAAGGTAGAGCCCTGCGTTCAAATCCACACAAAACGGATGCGGTGATTTTGCTGTTGCACCTATTTCGCTTTCCCCGAAAAAGGACGCTAAATATTTCGTCGCGGTCTGCACAATGGGCGGCAGCGCATCGACAGAATTTCAAATCCTATCCAACGAACGCGGCAAATCAAAAGTTTTGTTAGAAGACGGAGGCTATGGAATCAATATCTTGCCACAACAGCATAACGGTTTGCGCGATATCGCCGTTACAGAAGGCAATGCAGGATATTGCACCGAAACGCGTTACCGATTTAATGGGAAAACCTACCGCCCTTATAAACGTAAGAGCTGTATGGGTTAATCCACGCTTTAAGTTTTTAAAAAGGTGTATCAACATAAAAAGTTGATTTGCCATAACAATCAAATAAAACGACACAAACCATGAACATAGAAAAATGAAACGCGCTTGGTATCCGTTGATACCGAGCAAGCAACTTAAAGACAAAACCTGTCCATCGCGAATTGTTGGGACAACAGTTGGTATTGGTACGGCTGAACGGACAAGTCGCCTGTATGGATGACTGCTGTCCGCATCGGCATGTGCCGCTGAGTGCAGAAAAAGATTGTTTCAGGTAAGCTTCAATGTTGTTATCACGGCTGGGAGTTTTGACGCGCAAGGCAAAGTTTTGACGGTTGTCTGCGGGATGTGTGCTTGTGAAGAAGCTGAGAATGTTCCTACGTTTCCGTGCCAAGAGTACGACGATTGGGTGTGGGTCTGTCTGGTTTCCGATATACCGTTTGAGCCGTATGCTGATTTTGAAGCACCGGAAGGATTTGAAACCGCCAATGCCGTCCGATATATGGAAGGCGATTTTATCCACGCCATCGAAAACTTCCTCGATCCGACCCATACACGCTATATCCATGCCAAACTGCTGCGCAACAAAGGCAAGCAAAGTATGCAGATCAGTCAGAGCCACCACGAACGCGGTTTCGTAACGCAGTATCGCCTGAATCAGCAACAAAAACGGATTGATCAATAAGCTTTTTCGACAAAGGCATTACGGTTAACAATGCGGCATTTACATTCCCGGGGCTGGTGCGTATCGATTACTTCACGCCAAACAGTCATGAATATCGGATTTCCGCCTTCTTTATTCCGCAAAACAAGGGCAGCATGAGCTTGAATGTCCGTGTCCATTTCCCTAAAAGCCGCTTCCCGTTGCCGATCAAATTCCATCTGTTCCGCCCGTTTCTTGAACGTCTGATGGTTCAAGATGCCGCCGTTATCAAAAAGCCAATACCATCATCACAAGGAACATTACGCGAATAGACCCTATTGCAGCACCACCAATGATTTGGTAATTGATCATTTTGCTGCATCTCTTCTGGAAAATATGCCTGAAGGAATAGACAAAACGGGAGAAATGAGTTTATAGAGAATGTGAAATCAGAGCAGGGATTAGGTCGTCTGAAAAACACTTTAAAAATGGTTTCAGACGACCTTTCTATCAAAAACTGTCAACAATTTTCATTAATATATTCTGAATGCTTATATTTATCTTATAAAAATCAATACTCAATCTTTTTCCCGTATCTGGATAACGTTAAAAGATGAAAGATTTTGTCTTGATTGAACAGGCGGTTTGCGTTATCGTTTGCATTCTTTCATTCATAAACTCTGTGTTTCATCCCAATTGATTGGACAGTTTGACTGTCGCCGTGTTTCTTCAATGCGCGTACCCTAAACCGCTGCTTGAGGGCTTGCATTACAGGTGCTGTGGCGAGGCGGATTGCCCCTATTGGTTTGAAACCATATAAAAGAGGTCATTATGCAATTATCAGGCGCACAAATCATAGTGCAAAGTCTCAAAAGCCGAAGGTGTAGAGTATGTTTTTCGGCTATCCGGGCGGCGCAGTCATCGAAATCTACGACGCTATTTTTCCAACTCAATAAATTCAAACACATCCTGGCACGCCACGAGCAGGCGGCGGTACACGCGGCAGATGCGTATTCGCGCGTCAGCGGAAAAGTCGGCGTTGCGCTGGTTACTTCCGGACCGGGCGTGACCAATGCGTTGACCGGCATTGCCACTGCATACAGTGATTCGATTCCGATGGTGGTCATCAGCGGACAGGGTCGGCAATTCGCTCATCGGTACGGATGCGTTTCAAGAGGTGGATACGGTCGGCATTACCCGTCCGTGCGTCAAACACAACTTCTGGTAACCAATGTCAACGAGCTTGCCGAGACCATCAAGAAAGCATTCCAAATCAGCTGCCAGCGGCCGTCCCGGTCCGGTCGTGGTCGATGTTCCTAAAGATGTAACGCAGGCGATGGCGAAATTCAGCTATCCGCAGGAAGACATCTTTATCCGTTCTTACCAACCTGTCGTGCAAGGTCATATCGGGCAGATTAAAAAAGCCGTCCAAATGTTGGCTTCGCCAAACGGCCGATTGTCTATTTCGGTGGCGGTGCAATCTTGGGCAACGCTTCGGAAGAGCTGACGAAGTTCGTCCGCATGATGGGCGCACCGTGTACCGGCACACCTAATGGGTCTGGGCATATCCTTCAAGTGACCGCCAATTCTTGGGTATGCTGGGTATGCACGGCACTTACGAAGCCAACCCTTGCCATGCAAAAATGCGGATGTGGTGTTGGCAGTCGGTGCGCGTTTTGACGACCGTGTCGTATCCGTTCCGTCCAAATTCTTTGAAAAAGCCAAAAAAGTCATTCATATTGATGTTGACCCGTCCAGCATTGCCAAACGCGTCAAAGTCGATATTCCGATTGTCGGCGACGTGAAAAACGTGTTGACTGAAATGATCGGCTTGTGGGGTAAACAAGATACGACTCCTGCGTCCGATTCTTTAGACAAATGGTGGAAAAGCATCGAAGAATGGCGTTCGCGTGACTGTCTGTGGTTTGACAACGACAGCGAAATCATCAAACCGCAATACGTCGTGCAGAAACTTGCCGAAATCACCAACAACTCCGCCATCATCACTTCGGACGTAGGACAACACCAAATGTTCGCGGCGCAATATTATCCGTTCGAGCGCCCACGCCAATGGCTTAACTCAGGCGGCTTGGGTACGATGGGTGTAGGTTTGCCGTATGCGATGGGCGCGAAACTTGCCGCTCCCTGATCAAGACGTGTTCTGTATTACCGGCGAAGGTTCGATTCAGATGAACATCCAAGAATTGTCCACCTGCTTCCAATACCGCATTCCGGTAAACGTCGTTACCCTCAACAACGGCTATCTCGGCATGGTTCGCCAATGGCAGGAGCTAGATGATGGCAACCGCGAATCGGAAACCTATTTCGATTCTCTGCCCGATTTCGTCAAACTGGCGGAAGCATACGGACACATCGGCATCCGCGTGGATAAAAATCCGATGTTGAAGGCGCGCTTTTTGGAAGCGGTCAAACAAAAAGACCGTCTGGTATTTATGGACTTCTTGACCGATAAAAAAACAAAACGTGCTGCCCATGGTCGGCAACGGCAAAGGTTTGGACGAAATGGTCCTGCCTCCGCATATGCGCGAAAACCCTAAAGCGTAAGGAGAACGACAATGCGACATATCTTATCTGTTCTGATGGAAAACGAATCAGGCGCGATGAGCCGCGTGGTCGGTCTCTTCTCTGCTCGCGACTACAACATCGACTCATTGGCAGTAGCCCCGACCGAAGACAAAACCCTTTCGCGCATGACCATCGTTACCCACGGCGACGAGCAAGTCATCGAACAAATCACCAAGCAACTCAATAAATTGATTGAGGTGATCAAAGTGGTCGATTTGAACGAAAGCCGTTTTGTCGAACGCGAATTGATGTTGGTAAAAGTCCGCGCCGTCGGCAAAGACCGCGACGAATTTTTACGTCTGACCGAAATATACCGTGGCAGCATCATCGACGTAACCGACCGCAGCTACACCATTGAAATAACAGGCTCGACCGACAAACTCGATTCTTTCCTCGAAACTGTCGGACGCGCCCAGATTTTGGAAACCGTACGCACAGGCGCAGCCGGTATCGGCCGCGGCGAGCGTATTTTGAAAATTTAACACCGTCAGTTTTCAGACGACCTATCTAGGGTCGTCTGAAAACAAAAACGGCAGGAGAGATTTATGTCAAACATTAAAAATCGTCGCACTGGTTACCGTCAAACCCGAATACACGGAAACGCTGAAACCCTTGTTCCAAAGCCTGGTCAAAGCCAGCCGCGCGGAAGAAGGCAACATCAGCTACGATTTGCACCAGGAAATCGGCAAACCGAACGTTTCGTCTTCGTCGAAAACTGGAAATCTCAGGCGGCCATCGATGCGCACAACGCCAGCGAACATTTCCAGGGCTTCGTCAAAGCCATCGACGGCAAAACCGACGCGCTCGAAATCGTTTTGATGGAAGAACTCTCCGTTTAACCCTTTTACCCCCTAATCCAACTGTCCGGCATCCTCAACGCAAAGCTGGAACCCATTTTATCCAAAGGAAATCAAATGCAAGTTTATTACGATAAAGACGCCGACCTGTCCCTGATCAAAGGCAAAAACCGTTGCCATCATCGGCTACGGCTCACAAGGTCACGCCCACGCAGCCAACCCTGAAAGATTCAGGCGTAAAACGTAGTAGTCGGTCTGCGCCAAGGCGGTTCTTGGAAAAAGCAAGCAGCCGGTTTTGAAGTATTGTCCGTAGCCGATGCTACTAAAAAAGCAGACGTCGTGATGATTCTGCTACCTGATGAAAACCAACCCGTCGTATACAAAAACGAAGTCGAGCCTAACCTGAAACAAGGCGCCGCACTCGCTTTCGCACACGGTTTCAACGTCCACTACAACCAAATCGTACCGCGCGACGACTTGGACGTGATTATGGTTGCCCCCAAAGGCCCCGGTCACACCGTACGCAGCGAATTCCTGAAAGGTGGCGGCGTCCCTTCACTGATCGCCGTTTACCAAGATAAAAGCGGCAAAGCCCGCGACATCGCCCTGTCTTACGCAGCAGCCAACGGCGGCACCAAAGGCGGCGTGATTGAAACTAACTTCCGCGAAGAAACCGAAACCGACCTCTTCGGCGAACAAGCCGTATTGTGCGGCGGCGCGGTCGAGCTGGTGAAATGCGGCTTTGAAACCCTGGTTGAAGCCGGTTACGCACCTGAAATGGCTTACTTCGAATGTCTGCACGAGCTGAAACTGATCGTAGACTTGATGTACGAAGGTGGCATTGCCAACATGAACTACTCCATTTCCAACAACGCGGAATACGGCGAATACGTTACCGGCCCCGAAGTCATCACGCCTGCTACCAAAGAAGCGATGAAAAAGCCCTGTACCGTATTCAAAGCGGCGAATACGCCAAAATGTTCATCCAAGAAGGCGCAACCAACTACGCCAGCATGACCGCACGCCGTCGTCTGAATGCCGACCACCAAATCGAAAAAGTCGGTGCGCAACTGCGTTCTATGATGCCCTGGATTGCTAAAAACAAACTGGTCGACTTGGACAAAAACTAATCCGATTCGATTCAACCATAAGCAAACCTGCCCGATGATTCGGGCAGGTTTTTGTACGTTGAGATTTTGATAAATTAAAAATTCCAGTAGAAAGGTCGTCTGAAATACGAATTGAGAATTTCAGACGACCTTTGACTTGAGTTGGAAGTTATAGTGGATTAAATTTAAATCAGGACAAGGCGACGAAGCCGCAGACAGTACAAATAGTACGGCAAGGCGAGGCAACGCTGTACTGGTTTAAAGTTAATCCACTATATAGTGGATTCAGTTCAAACCAGAACATAGCGACGAAGCTTTATCTGTGGTTTGTAGTGTTCTTTTTTATTAACGAATTTCAGGTCCGAAATCGGCTATGATAAATTCTTGAACAATCATGACCGCGCAGTTGTCTTTACGTTTTTTCATAAAAAGCATCTTTGCCTTTGCCGGAGCGGGTAACGTAAGAATAGATATGTCTTTACCGTCTAAATGGCCGATAAAGCTGGGACTGCCTGCGAATTCTTCATAGTTTGTAGGTGGTAACGGACAGCGGTTATGGTGAAGTTCAAATTCAAGCTGCTTCATCTTGCCTTTTTCAGACGACCATTCAGCAAACGAAATACTACGGATACCGTATTGTTGATATGGATCTTGGTTAACATGGTATGTGCTGTTGAATTGTCTGTCGTTTTTTATAGTATGGTTAGCAGTTTGATTGATTTCATGCGCCAGTTCAGGGGATATCAATGCTGCGACCGATTTTATCCAAGTCAATAAAACTGCCATCGCGGGCAGCTTCTACCAAGACCTTAGACAAAGACTTATCGTGCATACGCATGGTTTCCATCGTATCGGCTCGGGCAATATTAGCTGATGTAAGCAGTGCGCAAAATATCAAAAATAAGATTTCATTTAAATCCTTGTTATTAAATAGAGTTTAAGAATAAAACAAAAATTGCCTGCATAGAAGATGAGATATTATGAGGCATACTGATAATTTATTGAAATTTTTCCAACATGATTTTTTTCTTATGGATGAAAATCTTTTTGATGAATTATGTTTAAGCGCCATATAAATTTCATCATCAATTTTATTTTTGGGTTAATACCATATTTTCAATATATGGAATAATTTTCTCAGAGTCGGTTGAAATTAAATAGGCAGCTATCTCGCTATAAATATATGATTCTATGCGAAAATGGTCTAGTTTATTCAATAGTAAAGTTTCAATTGATTTCGAGTGATAGCTTTTTCTTTTAGAGCATACACAATCCAAGAAATTACTTTCGGATGCCTGCTATTTAAATTTTTTTATCAGATATTCTTCAATATAATCTCTTTTGGGAAAAATGCAGAGCTGAAAGCAGTAGCCATAACGATAGAATATCTATGTATTTGCCAAATTAATTGAATTTTTTCCTCTATTGCACAAAATTCTTCCTCTCCTAAGTCATAATGATGAAACAAATGCCCTAAAGAAGATATCGCTGAGGATTTTACGTTAATGCTTTTTATCGTTGTTTACAAAATCAATTAAAAGAGATAAAAACTTCATCAAGTTCAGATTTATCAAGCTTATTCTGAATCTGCCCGAGAATAAAAACAGCAATTTCCTATGTCGACTATACCGGCTTGTTAAGAGGACATTTTTGACGATATCGCTAATTTCACAATACCGGAAAAATTGCAATCTTCTAGCTGCTTCGTATCTAATTTGAGTATTAGAATTCAGCAGGATATTGAGCAATTCAGTAGATGATAAATCTTTACATGCCAAATAAGCATCAAAACTCAGAGAATCTCTATTTTTCATAATAGTTTACCTTGTCTTGTTTCTAATGCAGGAGGCTATCTTGAAAAATGTGATTTTGATTTCATGAGTTTTAGCGTTTATGTGGACTTCAATAATTCCATGTCCACCTCTATGATGAGGATTTAATACTTGGGGAGAGTAGGTAAAAACATAATATTTGTTTTCTGTTTTTATCAATGTAAGTGCTACATGATATATTGTAGTCGGAGATGTTTAATCCTTTAGCCTCTATCTCTTTCATGGAGAGGAATAGAGGCTGGGAGTATTCTTTTTCTATCGATAGTTTTTACCCGAATATCTGTAAATTTCAAAAGAATCAGCCATAGTATTTTTGCGGTATAAAGAATATAAAGAGTAAAGTAATCAGATATTTTTTTAAGATTCATTTTTAGTATTAACTCGATAGGATTTAAAAATTGAAGGAACCAAGTTTCATGGTTTATAGCAAGCTGTTGGATCAGCAGATGTAGGTTGGGTCGTGACCCAACATTCAGGTTGTTGTTGGGTTTGCCAACCCAACCTACGCTACTATTCTTACGGATATTCCCGCAGATAAACGCGCTCGCCCTTGTCGTCATAACGCTTAATCAGACGCAGGCGGCCGTTTTTATCGTATTCGCGTGCCTCGCCGAAATACACGCCGTGGCGGTGCGGCAGCGTGTATTTCAATTTGCCGTTGGGATAATAGCCTTTGACCACGCCGTGGACTTTATCGTTTTCGTCATACGGCATCACGGTTTCCAACACGCGCTGACTGCCGTCGGTATAGTGGTACACCGTATAGCCGCCGTCCGCATGGTTTTCTCTGCGCATTGTGCCACCCTGTCCGTCTGCTGTTCCGCTGTTTTGCCAACGCCGCTGCCTCAACCGTTCTTCTGCCTCGCGGCCGCGCTGTATTTGCATTTCCAGCTGTCTTTGCTGCGGTGAAACAAAGCTGCCCTCCGGCACGCAGTTCATATTGCCGTACATCTGCAGGCAATGCGCTATCCGGTTCTGTTCCTGACGGTCCGCGCGCGCATTGGCCGCCGAATCCGCCCATGCCGCCTGAAACGGCAATGCCGCCAGTATGGATAGTGCAACGGATATTTTTTTCAAAAACAGATATTTTCATATAAATTCCTTAGCAGATGTAGGTTGGGTCGTGACCCAACATTCAGGTTGTTGTTGGGTTTACCAACCCTAACCTACGCTTACCATGCCAACAAATAATGATTTGAGTATATTGGATTTGAAGTTAATAGAATAGTTTATAGCAAGTCATATGAAAAACTCTAAATTAGCCTGCATGCGTACTACACTCTTATAACTCTTCCGAATCTGAGAGATCCTCAAATCCAACAACATCATCATCGTGGTAGTTGATTAAAATGCCGTATGGCTCGGCAATAGGGGAGCTGACTTTCTCAAATACGATATCCCAATCTTTTGTTTTTCATGAAACATAAACTCCGGAAAAAGAAATCAATTCTTTGGTTTCGTCTAATTTATCTTTGTAATGATTAAATCCAAGTTGTTTGGGTTGGGTATATAAAATATTTCTTAAGAATAGTTCAGTTTTTTTGCTTTGATCTGAGGAAAGTTATTCATTTTACTTTGAATAAAGTTAAAAATCTATTTCCTCCAAATCAAATGGTTGACTAACTTGAATAGAGAAAGACATTTCATTAAATATACCTTGAAGAAAAAGATGTGTTTGTTGTTTCTTCAGTAATAAAAGGTCAATTTGCCCAGAGGGGTATGAAATTTACCCATATTAGTGTCCTATATAAGGTATTAAATATTTAGAGTAAGCAAAATAGTTATTAAAGGTCGTCTGAAAAATTTCAGACGACCTTTTCTTCAATATCCTCTAATTTGCTATCACTCTTTTCTTTCAAAGTCTTCAATAATCTCTTTATAACCTTAATCTGTATCTTAATACCCTTGTGGGTTAGATGGATGAGCACCAATTTTTAAGAAACGTGATAGTTTATAAATAATAATGTAAGACATTAATTTTGGGTTATTTGATATTTTTCATTATATTGGAAAGTTCTATTGGTACGGGTATATCATGTTCACTTGAACGTGAAATTTTTTTAGCAAATAACTATGTAGAATAAATTCAAAATCAGAAAAATATTTTTAATTTGATTAGGCAACATATTTTTAACTCTTGGATTTTTAAGTCTCGCCAATTTTGATGGCTGGATAGTTTTGAAAAGTAATTATCCGGAATTTGCTCTATCATATCAAGGCAATGATTAAATTCCTTTAAGTCATAATAAATATGTGCTAGGTAGGCTTTTTGCAAACATAGCATTTTCAGAATCAGAAGTAGCCTTTTTAAAGGGAATTTTTGCTTGTTCTAAAAGGGAAATTCTATTTTTATCTTCTGATAGATTAGCTTTTTAAATATAAGTTATATCCTAAAAGATATGGGTAATTATTTAAATTTAATAAATTATTTAGAAGATAATCTATAAGGATTAATTTTGTTCGATTCTCCTCAGTCAATTCGATTACCTCAGTTATTACATAAGGATTGTTAGTTGATATTGAGTCTAAAGGGGAGTCGATATATTCCAAAAGCATTCATAATATTAACTTATGGTTGTACTGTTTTTCTTATAGTATATTCTCTGTTAGTTATATATTTTGCTATTGAATCATTCACTTACTTTACATCGATAATCGTAGGTTAGATCCCTAAAAACCGTCATTTTGTATATAACAGGTTTTGTAATATATGGGTCGTCTGAAACAGTTTCAGACGACCTTTTTCTTTATTTCTCTATTCTTTCAGCACCCTTTCTTTCAAAGTCTTCAACACACTTTTTCACCGTCTTAATCCTCATCTCCACATCCTCCATCTGAGCCGTAAACCTCAATTTATCTGCCCCGGCCAGCCGGTATTTTTTTATCCGTCTGAATCAGCAGGATGATTTCTGTCAGGGTCGATTTGGTGGTGTTTACCGAAGGTAATGGTGACGGCTTCGCTGGTCGCGTCGATGGCGTCTATGCCCAATTCTTTTGCGGCGAGCCGCAGGTGGTGGCTTTCGATGAGGGTTTTGACGGGTTGTTCGGCAGGCCGAAGCGGTCGACGAGTTCTTCGTGTATGGCGTTGATTTGCTGCACGGTTTCGCAGACGGCGAGGCGTTTGTAGAGGACGAGCCGTTCGTGGATGTCGGGGCAGTAGCTTTCAGGCAGCAGGGCGGGGCTGTGCAGTTTGATTTCGGTGGTGATGCCCAGCGGTGCGTCGAGGTCGGGCTGGCGGCCTTTTGAGGTCGCACGGCTTGTTTGAGCATTTCGGTGTAGAGCGTGAAGCCGACCTGTATCATTTCGCCGGATTGTCCTTCGCCGAGAATTTCGCCTGCGCCGCGGATTTCCAAATCCTGCATGGCGAGGGTGAAACCTGCGCCGAGTTCGTCTGCCGCCGCGATGGCGTCGAGGCGTTTTTCTGCGTCTTTGGTGATGTATTCGGGCGTGAGCAGGTAGGCGTAGGCTTGGTGGTGGCTGCGGCCGACACGCCCGCGAAGTTGGTGCAGTTGCGCCAGCCCGAATTTGTCGGCGCGGTTGATGATGATGGTGTTGGCGTTGGGGATGTCGATGCCGGTTTCAATGATGGTGGAACAGAGCAACACGTTGAATCTTTGCTGCAAAAAGTCGCGCATGACTTGTTCCAGCTCGCGCTCGCGCAGTTGTCCGTGTGCCACGCCGATGCGGGCTTCGGGCAGCAGGGTTTCCAGCCGCTCGCGCATGTTTTCGATGGTATCCACTTCATTATGCAGGAAAAACACCTGCCCGCCGCGTTTGAGTTTCGCGCAACACGGCTTCGCGCACGCTGCCTTCACTGAACGGTTTGACAAAGGTTTTCACGGCGAGGCGGCGGCTGGGCGCGGTGGTAATCAGCGAAAAGTCGCGCAGGCCTTCGAGCGCCATGCTGAGGGTGCGCGGAATCGGCGTGGCGGTCGCGGTAAGGATGTCGACATTGGCGCGCAGGCGTTTGAGCTGCTCTTTTTGGCGCACGCCGAAGCGGTGTTCTTCATCGATAATCACTAAGCCTAAGTTTTTGAATTTTATATCGTCCTGCACCAGTTTGTGCGTGCCGATAACGATGTCGACCGTGCCGTCCGCCATGCCTTCCAGCGCGGATTTGGTGGCTTTTGCTGTTGTTGAAACGCGAAAGGCTGGCGACTTTCACGGGGAAATCGGCAAAGCGGTCGGCGAAATTTTGCGCGTGCTGCTCGACCAAAAGCGTGGTCGGGGGCGAGTACGGCGACCTGTTTGCCGCCCATCACCGCCACAAACGCGGCGCGCAGGGCGACTTCGGTTTTGCCAAAGCCGACATCCCCGCACACAAGACGATCCATCGGCTTCGCCTGCGTCAAATCTTTTAATCACGGCGGCGATGGCGGCGGCTGGTCTTCGGTTTCTTCGTAGCCGAAGCCGTCGGCAAACGCCTGATAGTCCAACTCGTTGATTTCAAACTTGTGTCCCGATTGGGCGGCGCGTTGGGCGTAGAGGTTGAGCAACTCGGCGGCGGTGTCGCGTGCTTTTTCGGCGGCTTTGCGTTTCGCTTTGTTCCACGCGCCGCTGCCGAGCTTGTGCAGGGCGACGTTTTCATGCGCCTGGCCGGAGTAGCGACTGATTAAAATGCAGTTGCGAAACAGGCACATAAAAGCTGCGCTTCGCCCGCGTATTCGAGCAACATCATTTTCGTTGGTTTTCGCCGCCCAAGTCCATCGTTACCAAGCCCATATACCGCCCGATGCCGTGTTCTTCGTGCACAACGGGGTCGCCGATGTTGATTTCGGCAAGGTCGCGCAACAGGCCGTCTGAAACGGCGGCGTGTTTTCTTGCGGCGGTTGTGAACGCGCGAACGGGCGACGTATTGGTAGAGCTCGGATTCGGTGATGACGGCGATGGCACCTTGAGCGGCAACTGCTTTGCCTCTTCCCCAACCCTCCCCACGGGGAGGGGTAGGTTGCTGTTGGATTTGCCCGTGCAGGCTACTTTCGATGGGGTGCAGGCTGCTTTCGGTTTTCAGGTCGTCTGAAACGGCGGCGGCATTTTGTTCCTCTCCTGAGGGAGAGGGTTTGTTGCGGCTGTGGAAAATTCGGTTTGAGCGGCAACTGCTTTGCCCTCTCCCTCAACCCTCCCCACGGGGAGGGAGTAGGCTGCTGTTGGATTTGCCCATGCAGATCATTTGCGACGGGATGCAGGCTGCTTTTTGGTTTTCAGGTCGTCTGAAACGGAGGCTGCATTCTGTTCCTCTCCTGCGGGAGAGGGTTTGTTACAGCTGTGGAAAAATTCACTTTGAGCGGTAACTGCTTTGCCCTCTCCCCAACCCTCACCCACGGGGAGGGAGCAGGCTGCTGTTGGATTTGCCCGTGCAGATCATTTGCGACGGGATGCAGGCTGCTTTTGGTTTTCAGGTCGTCTGAAACGGCGGCGGCACTTTGTTCCTCTCCTGAGGGCTAGGGAGAGGGTTTGTTGCAGCTGTGGAAAATTCGGTTTGGTCGGCAACCGTTTTGCCTTCTTTCTCGGCGGCGGGAGTAGGTTGCTGTTGGCTCGGGAGATTGTGGCCCGCCCAGTTTGAACCCGCATGCCAACGGCGCCACTGTAATCATTAGCGGCTCGTGCGCCGATAAAAAGCCCTGCCAGTCGGACACAGGTTTGGCTTTCAAGCCGTTTTGCTGCAAGAAGCCGAGCATGGTTTCGCGCCGTCCCAAACTTTCGGCGCACAGCAAAAATCCGCCCGTCAAAGGTCGTCTGAAAATCCTTCAATGCCTGCAACGGCTCGTCGGACTGGCGGTTGACGGCAAGGTCGGGCAGGGTGTGTTCCTTACCGGAAACATCGGGCAGCACTTGTCCGTAGTTTTTCAGACGGCCTGCGAACACATCGGCAGAGAGATACAAATGCTGTGGAAGCAAAGGCGGATAGGTTTCATCGCCCTGCGCCATGGCGTAACGCGATTTGACGTCGCTCCAAAAGCGGTTTGCCTCGGCGTGAACGTCGCCCAAAGAGACAAACAGCGCATCTTCGCCGATATAGTCAAACAGCGTTTCCAGCTCGTTTTCAAAAACAGCGGCAGATAATATTCCACGCCCGCGCCGAAATGGCCGTTGCTGACGGCTTTGTACACGGCGGCATCGTTCGGATTGCCATCGACTTCCTCGCGGAAGCGGCTGCGGAAGATTTTTTGCGCCTCGCTGTCGGTGGGGAATTCGTGCGCCGGCAGCAGGCGGATTTCGGAAACGGGGGAAATGGTGCGCTGCGTTTCGGTGTCAAAAGTTTTGATGCTGTCGATTTCATCGTCGAACAAATCGATGCGGTACGGCATTTCGCTGCCCATCGGGAATAAATCCACAATGCCGCCGCGCACGGCAAACTCACCCGCCGCGACAACATGGGAAACATGGTTGTAGCCCCGCATCCACCAAATCGGTTTTCAGACGACCTATATCCAAAGTCTGCCCCGTTTTCAGCCAAAACGTGCGCCCCGCCAAAAACGGCACGGGCGGCAGCTTCTGCATCGCCGTGGCAACCGGCACGAACAACACGTCCGCCGCGCCGCTCTTAATCTGCCACAACGCCGACAGCCGCTCCGACACCAAATCCTGATGTGGCGAAAAACGCTCGTAAGGCAGCGTTTCCCAGTCCGGCAGGAACACCGCCGTATCGTGCGGACGAAAAAACCGCCATGCCGTTTGAAGGCGCAACGCCTGTTCCGCATCTTGGGTCAGCACGACTTTTGAGCCGCTTTATGCGGCAGATAACGCGCTAAAGCCAGCGGCAGCGAGCCTTGCGAAAGATTGAGCCAACGGGATTTTTCACGGGGTTTGGGGATAGGGGTAGGTCATGGCGTAGGGACAATGGCTTGCGGCAGCCGGAAAATTTTTCGGGCCGCCGTGGTAGGTTGTAAAAGCGGGATTTTAGCAGATTAAAAGCGGGTGTAAGGAGCGGGATAGTTTGGTTGGTTTTCAGACGACCTGAGATGGTTTGTGATAAGGTATAACTATTCCTATTTCTGGAATGAAGAGGTCGTTGAAAAATGGTTTGATGGCTTTCAGACGACCCTCAACCGCATCGGAGGTGCGGTATCATTGTACTTCTTTTTATTTTATGCCTGCCATCCGTGGCTAGAAGGAAAATAATGTTATTAGCCAATTTAAAAATCTGACACATCAGCGGAATTTATACATCAAAAATTTACAGCGGAAGAAATACAGGAATTGCTGCAATACAAACGACTCAAAGGTATCGTGTTTCGCGATTGTCCGCTAGAGGATAATGATGTCGCCCAAATTGCCAAGCTGCCCCAATTGGTGAATCTGACTTTGGATAATACTGCCATAAGTGATAAAGGATTGGCTGCATTGGCTGATGCGGGCAAGCTCATGTATTTGTGGATAACTCATGCCAAAATTGATGGAAGCGGGCTGGCAGCATTTGTAGAGAAAGGGCACAAATTGCGTTGTCTGCAGTTGGAACATACTATGTTTGACGATCAAGCATTGCAACTTGCTGCCCGAATGCCTAAATTGGATATGTTACATTTGAACCATACTCGAATCAGTGAAGCTGGGTTGATGTCGGTTACAGTAATCCGCGTTTGACGATTATCGCCAAACAGTTTTCAGACGAAATATACGCCCGATTCGAGCAGCAACAACGCGAACAGGCTAAAAAGCAGAAAATACCCCCTGAACCGGCAGATGTAGCTGCTGCCCAAACTGCGTTACAGGCTTTTTTTGATGCCATGACGGAATGTGAAGCTAGTTTTGTCAACTTTGATGATGACTGGACAGAACGCACGATTGCCCTGTTCCAACAATACGGCAGTGAAAAATTGCCAGAACGGCAAAGCAAAGAAGGCCGTTACCATACCAGTGGACAGCCGGAAGGTACATATGGAAACCATGTTTTTCATAGATAATGAAAAACAGGGGCGCAAAATCTGCTCTATACCCAAGAGGATCGTGACTTCTACCGTTTTTTTGATGGTTAATGAAAACGGCGAATGGAAATTGGAAAAGGCGCAAATTAAATTAGATGGTGGATGGAGACGGAATTGGGTGTAGGAAAGATGGCAAATGGTTGCCTATATTTTTAGCAGGCATTTCAGATTTGCGTTATACTTTTTCCCGTCTGTGTACTTTTTACTTATGAGAAAGGCAGCAAAATTATGCTCTTAGAATTCATTAAGAAACTGTTTGGCGCTACCGGCGGCGCATCGTCTTCGCCAAAAACGCGGCGGCTGGAATGAGGAAGAGGGCGTGTATTACGCCAAAGGCAGCTACGATAACGCAGTAGAGTACAACAATGAGTTGATGTGCATTGCCAATTTTATGCTCTACCATATGGAAGACATGAACCAGGCAATGGACAAACGCGATTATGCCCAAGCGGAAAAATGTCCGTGTGCAGTGGATAGCCGCGATTCCCAATTACATCGCACAAGCCGATAAATTGGGTGCATACAAAAGCGATGCTTCCCTGTTGAATGCTTTGAAAAACCATCTGCGTTTCTTTAGCGATTTGATGGAAGACGGCTATAAAAAGCTGATCCAAATCCGCGCTTCCGGCAAACACGGTTCGGAAGAAGACGAAGAGCAATTGGACGAGAACAACGAGAAAATCTTGGACAGTACCGACAAGTTCAATGAAGTGAGCGATGAGTTTTTGGAAAAATTTGAAGACGAATAAATCGTATAGGCGAATTTGTAAAACGCCATCTCTAAAATCTAAAAAATCCTCTAAATTCCTTACGACAGAATTTAGAGGATTTTTCATAAGCCGTTTTCTATAAAAAACATAGAGAACCGCTGATTGTCAAAAGGTCGTCTGAAAACCGGTATGGCGGGTTTGGCTACAAGTTTTCAGACGACCTCCGTTCAAACTGCTACACCCGCCAGTTTGCCGATCATACCTGTAACCACCAACGCCGCCACACCCCACAGGCACACGCGCAGGACGGCGGGGGCGACGGGTGCGCCGCCGAGTTTAGCGGAGGCGTAACCCAGCGCGGCGAGTCCGCATAAAGTGGTTACCGCCAGCGTAGGGATAAGGGCGGCGGGGGTGGTCAGCGCGACCAGCAGCGGCAGTATCGCACCGGCGCAGAACGAACCGGCGGAGGCAAGCGCGGCCTGCATGGGCTTGGCGGTGGAGGTTTCGGTGATGCCGATTTCGTCGCGTGCATGGGCGGAGAGCGCGTCGTGTTCCATCAATGCTTGCGCGACTTCGGCGGCAAGCGCGTCGGACAAACCGCGGCGGCGGTAAATTTCGGTCAGTTCTGCCAGTTCGGCATCGGGATTGACTTCCAATTCGTGGCGTTCTTTGTGCAAATCGGCTTTTTCCGTGTCCGACTGGCTGGATACGGAAACATATTCCCCGCCGCCATCGAGACTGCGCCGCCAATTAGGGGCGGAAACGCCCGTCAGCAGCAGGGTTTGGAAATCGGGGGCGGCGGCCGCAACGCCGGTCAGCAGTGAGGCGGTAGAAATCAGGCCGTCGTTCGCGCCCAACACGCTCGCGCGCAGCCAGTTGTTACGGTTGCTGAAATGGCGTTCGCTGTGTTGTGAATACATGGCAGTGTTCCGGTGGCGTTTTGCGCTATGGTAGCACCGTATCGGTTTATCGGGGCGGCGTAATCATGTGTTTGCACGCTGAAAATCCGTCCACACTTGATAATCATTGTCGCTTAAACGGGTTTGTGGTATAAATCCTAGAAATTTAGCTCTAAACTCTAATAACTGCCGATTAACCGAGAATCATGATGACACACACCGAATCAAGCGCGCAGCCGTCAACTATGGACACGGCTGCTTTTTTAAAGCATATCGAATCCGCATTCCGCCGCATTTTTTCAGACGACCTCAACCTCATGCAATACCTGCCCGAAGACGAATGGCTTGCCTTGAAGCAGGCGGGTTTGCTGTTGCCCTTCCTCGACAAAAAACACGGCGGCCGTAAGGGCAGCCAGTTTGAAATCCAAGAAGTCCTGCGGATTGCGGGGCATTACGGCGTGCCCGTTACCCTGCGTACAGGCATCGAAGGCGCACTGGTGTTGCAGCCTCTGCAAGAGTTTGGCGACGAAGCGCAAGTCGCGCAAGGTTTGGACATGGTTTTCAAAGGCGAGGGCGGCGGTTTGGGTATTACCGAACCCGAAACCTCCGGCGCGGCGATTGCCCGCGAAATGCAGTCCTACTACGAATACATCGACGAACAAACCAGCTACGTCAACGCCGCGAAATATTGGCAGGGGCAACTCGCAAAGCGACTTTCTCCTCGTTGCCGCCAAAGAGCGCAAAAACGGCAAACTCTCCAAAGTCATCAACCTGCTGCTCGTTCCCAAACAATACATCCGCTACGAAGCCCTCGCATCCGAAGGCCTGCGCGCCGTCCGTTACGCCGTCAACCGCATTGATGCCCAAATGCCCGCTGCCGCCGTCATGAAACTCTCGCAGAGCGATGCCGCCGGTTTGCGCGCGTTCCAAAACATCTTTATCCGCAGCCGCCTGCAACTGATCGGCATGACGCACGGCATCATGGAATACATCCCTGACAACCTGAACCGATACGTCCGCCACGACATCAAATTCGTCGATTACGAACGCCGCGAAATCCAGCGCCGCCATCAGGTTTCCGAAATCCTTTACCGCTACGTCTGCCATTGCGTTTCGCCCGTTGCCCCCGTCGCCCATCAGCTGATGGAGGCAAACATCATCAAAACCCTCGCCACGGAATACACTTACGCCGCTGCCCAAATGTTGCAAAAAAACTCTTAGGTGCGAAGGGTTTTGAACGCGGACACACTGCCAGCAATATCGCTATCGACATCCGCCCCTTCACCATCTTCGAAGGTCCGAACGATATGCTTTTATGCCGAAATTTACGACCAGTTCGTCCGCGCCACCGCCGAAGAAAAAAAGAAGCAGGCATTAAGTTGGACAAAAACCAAACCCTGCTCGACCGCCTGCAAACCGACGCCCGCTTTGCCGCCGTTGCGCGCGACTACACCTTTACCTGAAGACATCCGCAGCTTCCTGCAGGAACGCACCTTGACCGACGCCTGTGCCTTGCAAAAAGTCTTCATCGGCAAAAATCATCGCCCGACTCTTCGCCTTCGTGCAGGGCGGAACACGAAGACACCGCAGCCTTCCTGTTGAACGACATCCGCAAAGACATATTGGACTGCCGATATTGCGGTTGATGGTTTATAGAGAGGTCGTCTGAAATCGGTTTTCAGACGACCTAGGGCGGATTTTCATATTTTCAATTAAAAAGCAGCTTCGTTACGAAAATCAAATGAATCAAGTGCTTTAGTCATGTTCATTGACTTTCAGACGACCTCCAAGTCCATGACCCTCTCCAAACTTCCTCTTTGGCAGACTCCCGAACAAGTCTGCGACATCTTACTTGCGCTGCCGGAAAAGCAGCGCAATCGTGCGTTGTACGAACTCGTTTCCTTTTTGATCATGAAAACCCGCAAGGTCGGACGGAAGCCGAAAGTCAGCTTGTCGCCCTGAGCCTGCTGTGGCATGACCCGCGTTTTTCAAGGTTTGGAAAAACATCAAACATTGGTTACGCGATGTGCTTGGGTTGGACGAGTTAAACGGTTCATGGCTTGCGTTGCAGGACGACATTGAAAACGCTGATGGAAATGCTCCATCCCGAAACCTGCCGCACCTACGGAGAATACGGCGGTATGTTCAAAAGCGCGCAAACGCTCGAACCTTTTGTCGCCCGAATGTTCGAGCGCGATACCGAAGCCTCGCGCAGCATGGCTTGGGACTGTCTGTATTGGAATAAAGAGCTCCGCCGTTTACGTCCCGATTGGGATGAATGGTTGAAAGAAGAAATCCGAAATCTCGCATGATAAATACGGCGAAAACAAATAGCCGCCGCAACTGATTCAGGTTGACTGAAAGGTGTTTCTGACTTTGAGCGGCTGAAAATCAAACCCGACTGTTTTTATAGTGGATTAAATTTAAATCAGGACAAGGCGACGAAGCCGCAGACAGTACAGATAGTACGGAACCGATTCACTTGGTGCTTCAGCACCTTAGAGAATCGTTCTCTTTGAGCTAAGGCGAGGCAACGCCGTCCTGGTTTAAAGTTAATCCACTATAAACGGCAATTTTGTATGGGAACAAATAGCGAACAATAAAAAGGTCGTCTGAAAAATTTCAGACGACCTTTTTCATTTCATCAACATCCTGGTGGAATCAATCCAGCTTTTTAAAAATGGCGGCGGCGTTCCAGTTCGCTCAGGTAACGCTTGCGCAGACGGATGGACTGCGGCGTGATTTCAACGAGCTCGTCATCGTCGATAAACTCGACCGCGCCTTCCAGCGTCAGCTTGATCGGGGTAGTCAGGCGCACGGCTTCGTCAGTGCCGCTGGCGCGGATGTTGGTGAGTTTTTACCTTTGAGCGGGTTGACCACCAAATCGTTGTCGCGGCTGTGGATGCCGATAATCATGCCTTCGTAGATTTTGTCGTTGGGCGACACGAACATACGGCCGCGGTCTTCCAGATTCCACAAGGCATAAGCGACGGCTTCGCCTTGCTCTTGGGAAATCAGTACGCCGTTGTGGCGGCCGGGCATATCGGGTTTCACTGGCGCGTAGTCGTCGAATACGTGGCTCATCAGGCCGACACCGCGCGTCAGGGTCATGAATTCGCCTTGGGAAGCCGATTAAGCCGCGCGCTGGAATATGGTATTCGAGGCGGGTCCGGCCGTTGCCGTCGCTTTCCATATTGGTCAGCTTCGCGGCGGCGGCGCCGAGTTCTTCCATTACCGCGCCTTGGTTTTCGTCGGGACGTCCACGGTCAGGTTTTCGTAAGGTTCGCATTTTTGACCGTCGATGTCGCGGTACACGACGCGCGGCTTGCCGACTGCCAGTTCAAAGCCTTCGCGGCGCATGTTTTCCAACAAAATGGTCAGGTGCAGTTCACCGCGTCCGGATACGCGGAACACGTCGGCATCGGCGGTATCTTCCACGCGCAGGGCGACGTTGGTCAGCAACTCTTTTTGCAGGCGGTCGCGGATTTGGCGGCTGGTCACGAATTTGCCTTCGGTACCTGCCAGCGGGCTGGTGTTTACCATAAAGTCCATGGTCAGCGTCGGTTCGTCCACGCTCAACATCGGCAGACCTTTGGGGTTGTCTTTGTCGGTAATGGTCACGCCGATACCGATGTCTTCGATACCGGAAATAATCACGATGTCGCCGGCTTCGGCTTCTTCAAGCGGTACGCGTTCCAAGCCTTTGAAACCCAAAAAGCTGGTTGATGCGGCCTGGGCGATTTGCTGGTCGTGGTTCATGACGGCAACGACTTGACCGGGCTTGATACGTCCGTTCAGGATACGGCCGATGCCGAGGCGGCCGGTATAGTTGTCGTAGTCGAGTTGGGAAATTTGCAGTTGCAGCGTTTCGTCTGCGCTGCCGCTCGGCGCGGGCGTATGTTTTAAGATGGTGTCGAACAGCGGACGCATATCGTTGCTCTCGTCGGTTTCTTCCAGTTTGGCGAAACCGGACAGGCCGGAAGCGTAAACAATCGGGAAGTCCAATTGTTCGTCGGTTGCGCCCAAGTTGTCGAAGAGTTCGAAGGTTTGGTCGATGACCCAACCTCGGACGGGCGGACGGTTTGTCGATTTTATTGATGACGACGATCGGTTTCAGTCCCAAAGCCAAGGCTTTTTTGGTAACGAAACGGGTTTGCGGCATCGGGCCCTCCTGCGCATCCACCAACAATACGACGCAGTCCACCATACCCAAAACGCGCTCCACCTCGCCGCCGAAGTCGGCGTGTCCCGGAGTGTCGACGATGTTGATGTGGTAGCCTTCGTAATCGATGGCGGTGTTTTTGGCGAGGATGGTAATGCCGCGTTCTTTTTCAAGGTCGTTGCTGTCCATCACGCGCTCGTCAACCTGCTGGTTGGCGCGGAATGTACCGGATTGGCGCAGCAGTTGGTCAACTAATGTGGTTTTGCCGTGGTCGACGTGGGCGATGATGGCAATGTTGCGAATTTGTTTCATGGTGATATGTATTTCAAATGATTTTTATCAAAAAGTAACTTGCAATTATATCACGGTTCATCTTATCGGACGGAGGGGGAGTAGATTAAATTTGAATCGGTACGACGTTTGTCCTGGTTCAACCGTCATTCACTATATGCGTACTGCGGCACAGTTTGACGATATAGTGGATTAACTTTTAAACCAGGACGGCGTTACCTCGCCTTAGCTCAAAGAGAACGATTCTCTAAGGTGCTGAAGCACCAAGTGAATCGGTTCCATACTATCTGTACTGTCTGCGGCTTCGTCGCCTTGTCCTGATTTAAATTTAATCCACTATAAAAGAAAAGCATTTGAGAATAATTAATAATAAAAATTTGATTGGGTTTTTGTAATTTATTTGCTTTTTATTCATGGTTAAAAAGTGTAAATGTTTTTTTGAATGTTGAAATGGATTCTTAATACCAATGGCAACAAATATCTATATAAAACAAGGTGTTGAATTTTCAGACGACCTTTTAAGGCTTCTGTTTTTGATAATTGTTTGTATTTTAAATAGAAAAATTTGTCAAGCGTCAGGCTTTTTCATACAATTCAGCCATCAAGAAACAACACGCAATGTTTTTACAGACACTTTACAATTTCAAAGAAAGAGAAAAGAATTATGCAAGGCAATCAAGCTGTTATCGATTATATGAACGAACTGTTGTCCGGCGAGCTGGCTGCACGCGATCAATACTTCATCCATTCACGCCTGTACTCCGAATGGGGCTAGCAACAAACTGTTCGAGCGTCTGAATCATGAGATGGAAGAAGAAACCACCCACGCCGAAGACTTTATCCGCCGTATCCTGATGCTGGGCGGTACACCTAAAATGACCCGTGCCGAACTGAACATCGGTACCGACGTGATTTCCTGCCTGAAAGCAGATTTGAACACCGAATACGAAGTACGCGATGCTTTGAAAAAAGGCATCAAACTGTGCGAAGAAGCACAAGACTACGTTACCCGTGATTTGATGATTGCCCAGTTGAAAGACACTGAAGAAGATCACGCCCACTGGCTGGAACAACAACTGCGTCTGATCGAACTTGTCGGCGAAGGCAACTACTATCAAAGCCAACTGTAATTAAGCGTATAAGGAGCTGAAAATGAAAGGCGATCGCTTAGTTATCCGCGAGCTGAACAAAAACTTGGGCTTGCTCTTGGTTACCATCAACCAATACTTCCTGCATGCCCGCATTTTGAAAAACTGGGGCTTTGAAGAATTGGGCGAACATTTCTTCAAACAGTCCATCCGCGAAATGAAATCCGCAGACGATTTGATCGAGCGTATTTTGTTCTTGGAAGGCCTGCCTAACCTGCAAGAATTGGGCAAACGCTGATCGGCGAATCAACCGAGGAAATCCTGTCCCGCGATTTGACAAAAGAACAGGAAAAACACGATGCCCTCATCGCTGCCATCGCCATCGCGGAACAACAGCAAGACTACGTCAGCCGTGATTTGTTGGAAAAACAAAAAGACATCAACGAAGAACACATCGACTGGCTCGAAACCCAGCAGGAGCTGATCGGCAAAGTCGGTTTGCCGAACTATCTGCAAACAGCGGCGCAAGAGGACTAAAACACAAACCACTGCCAAATATAGCAGTCCTCAGCACTCGATAAACGGCATATCCTTTCGGATATGCCGTTTTTCTTTTTAATATAGTGGATTAAATTTAAATCAGGACAAGGCGACGAAGCCGCAGACAGTACAGATAGTACGGAACCGATTCACTTGGTGCTTCAGCACCTTAGAGAATCGTTCTCTTTGAGCTAAGGCGAGGCAACGCCGTACTGGTTTAAAGTTAATCCACTATACTTTGTCAGTAAAAGAGACGGTTCCCTGCTTTGTTAAGAAGTGAATATGCAGCATATGTGGTTTTAAAACTGAAATAAAAATTATATGAATAATAATAGTTATAAATATTTTTGTATTATTTTCCTTGCTGCTCTTGAAAATATTTAGAATTTTTGTTTTTAAACTGCAAACATTACCTATTCCATTATTTATGTATTCTGTCATGCAAACAGCGCATCATTCATCTGCTTTCTTCTATTGGTACCACACAAACGTGCAGTACTTTTTGCGCTTGTCTGGAAACAGATTAGAGATAGGATACGCAAATCAGAGCCGCCTCATTTGAGCGGCTTTTTGTTACCCTATACATGGCCGCATCAATTGAAATATGAAATAAAAACACAACTGAATCAGGATTGCAGCCATGACACTCTCCATACACGCCCAAACAAAAACCTTCCTTTACACCGCTGCTAAAATGATTGTTGACGGCAACAGCCATCACACAACAGCTTCCCAAGCCTTGCCGGGCAGTGCAGATACGCTGATTAGCGAGGCATTGATTCCGCAAATCCGTATGGTTGCCACTTTGATTGCAGGCGAAAGGCACGATTTTGAAGCAGACAGTCCTGCTGTCTTTACGGAGGAAGCCGATTTTTTGCCGCACGCATCTTGGGATTGGGGGTACACCGTTTCCATCTGGATATCACGCTGTTGCCCATGCTGAAAACCGCCAACCAACGCGCCCAAGCGTTTGCCAAACGCCACCATCTCCCATTTACCCCCGCCCAAATGCATATGAGCCTGCATGCCCGCCGTCCTGACAACTTGCTGATTGTCGAAACCGAACATGAAATGGAAAATCATGGCAGCCTGATTGCCAACAGCCTTGCTTTCAGCCAAACTTCCCCGCCTGCCTTTGTAAACTATATTGACGCACTTGATAAAAATCAAATTTGCACCATATTCCACGGCAAGGCGCAGTATATTGATGCGCAGTTTGCCGATAACGCTCGGCTTAGACAATACTACTTCAAAAAGGATAAAAAAATGAAAAAACTCATTGCCTTAGCCGCACTTTCCTCACTTGCTCTCGCTGCCTGCAAAGACAATACCCAAGCCCAGCTTGAGCAGCAGCAAAAACAAATCGAAGCGCTTCAGCAGCAACTTGCCCAACAACAAGACAATACGAGTTTACCAACTCACGCTGAAGGTGTGAAAGATACCATTCCTGCCGAAGCACAAGCCAACGGCAACAATGGACAGCCTGTGACCGGAACAGACGGACAACAATATATTTACGACCAATCCACTGGCAGCTGGCTGCTGCAAAGCTTGGTCGGTACGGCGGCAGGTGCGTTCATCGGTAACGCGCTGGCAAACAAATACATAGCGCGTAATCAAAACAGCCCGATTGCCCAGCGCGCACGCGCCCATTATTATCAAACGGCCCGTCCCAACAGCCGTACTAGCCAGCAACTCAATACCCGCAGCCTGCCTGCGCAACAACAGGCGGCGCAACAACAACGTTACCGCCAAACAACCCAGCAGCCGTCCAATTATCGCCGCCCAATGAGTCGCGGTTTTTGGCCGCCGTCGCTAAAAGCCATTTGATTGTTTTAAACAGGTTTCCGATTCGGCAAAGAGTGCTGATCAGAGAAAGACAGCGTAACAGAGTTCGCAGATTTGCCGATTAAAACAGATGAAGGTCGTCTGAAAATTCAGACGACCTTTGTTTATGCATCGCCGTAAAATGCAAGATGCCTTTAGCTAATACTATAGTGGATTAACTTTAAATCAGGACAAGGCGACGAAGCCGCAGACAGTACAGATAGTACGGCAAGGCGAGGCAACGCCGTACTGGTTTAAAGTTAATCCACTATATTTATCAAAAGAAAAGGGGGATGCGGTTGCATCTGCATTTTCAGACGACCTGAGTTTCAAGTAAAAATCTACCTCGTCTGAAACACACTCAATCTCCCAGTAAGGAAAACATCATGAGCAACCATCACAAACTCATCATCCTCGGCTCAGGCCCCTGCCGGCTACACCGCCGCCGTTTATGCCGCCCGCGCCAACCCTCAAGCCAGTCATCATTACCGATGTCGAACAGGGCGGACAACTGATGACCATCACGAAGTCGACAACTGGCCCGCCGACGCCGAAGGCGTACAAGGCCCGGAACTGATGGCGCGCTTCAAGCCCATGCCGAACGCTTCGGCACTGAAATGATTTTCGACCAACCACACCGTCGATTTGCAAAACCGCCCTTCACCCTAAAGGCGACATGGGCGAATACACCCCGACGCCCTGATCGTCGCCACCGGCGCATCCGCCAAATATCTGGGGCTGCCCAGCGAAGAAACCTTTGCCGGCAAAGGCGTATCCGCCCTGCGCGACCTGCGACGGTTTCTTCTATAAACAGCAAGACGTGGCCGTCGTCGGCGGCGGCAATACTGCTCAGAAGAAGCCCTTTACCCTGCCAACATCGCTAATACCGTTACCCTGATCCACCGCCGCGACAGCTTCGCGCCGAAAAATCAGTGGTGGACAAACTCATGCAGCGCGTTGAAGAAGGCAAAATCATCCTCAAGCTCAACAGCAATCTGGACGAAGTCTTGGGCGACGAAGGCGGCGTCACCGGTGCTCGTCTGAAACACAACGACGGCACTACCGAAGACATCGCCGTCAGATCGTTTTTATCGCCATCGGCCATAAACCCAACACCGACATTTTCAAAGGCCAGCTCGATATGGATGAAACCGGCTACCTGAAAACCAAAGGCGGTACGGGCGACAACGTCGGAGCGACCAATATCGAAGGCGTATGGGCGGCAGGCGACGTCAAAGACCATACTTTACTGTAAGCCATCACCAGCGCGGCTTCCGGCTGCCAAGCCGCACTGGACGCCGAACGCTGGCTCGACCGCCAAGGGTTGCAAAACATAGTGGATTAACCAAATCAGGACAAGGCGACGAAGCGGCAGACAGTACAGATAGTACGGAACCGATTCACTTGGTGCTTCAGCACCTGAGAGAATCGTTCTCTTTGAGCTAAGGCAAGGCAACGCCGTACTGGTTTAAAGTTAATCCACTATATCCGAAAACAGTTTTCTCAAGCATAAAGGTCGTCTGAACCTTTCAGACGACCTTTTATAGTGGATTAAAATTGCAATGATACGGCGTTGCCAACGCCCTTATGTACTACCCGTACACGGCGGGCGTTGCCGCCTTGTCTCATTTTATTTTAATCCACTATACAACAGAAAAACACATTATCCATCCTGCCTTATCCCATTTTGTATGAGCAAACAGCCCAACAGCGCAGACGCCGCCGAAATCCCGCAAGACCAAACCGTCCCGCGCAGCAATACCGACAACGCGCCGCGTTCTGCCATCCATCAGACGCTTTATTCCGCCGATACGTTTGCCCAACACGATTATCTCGCGGGTAAAAAACTGCCCGACATCGCCCGCCCGCAAGCGGGGCAGACCAACTGGCTGCATTTCGTCGGCATCAACGACGCCGCGCTGCTCAAATACACGCTGGAGCCTTACGGCATCCACGAGCTGGTCATCGAAGACATCCTCAGCCGCAAACAGCGCCCCAAAAATCGAAGACTACGACAATTATCGTTTATCGCCGCGCAGGCTACCACACCGCCGCCGGCAAACCGAATTCCGACCAAGTGTATCTGATTATCGGCAAGGATTTCGTGTTGTCGTTCCAGCAAAACCGCTGGGGCTGTTCAGCCAGTTGCGCCGCCAAATGAGCGAAAACCCGCGCGGCATCCTCGGCAAAAATACCGCCTTCCTCGCCTATTGCCTGCTCGACCGCATCGTGGACGACTATTTCATCGTTTTGGAAGAGTACAACAACCGCGTCGAAGCCATAGACAAATCCCTGTTTAAAGATGAAAAACAGCGATATCCTCGGCAAAATCCACCGTCTCGAGCGCGATGCCGTCCGCCTCGCCGTACGCTCTTGCCTTTTTACGCGACGTGTTCTATCAACTTGCCGTGCGCGTCGATTTCACCATTTTCAAAGGCGAGTCCACCGTCTATCTGCGCGACGTTTACGACCACAACATGCAGCTTCTCGAATCGCTTGACGCCTGCGCGACATGGTGTTGAGCATGATGGACATCTACCTTTCCTTCCAGTCCAACCGCATGAACCCAGCAGATGCGCGTCCTGACCGTCATCACCATCATCTTCATGCCCCTGACCGTCATCACCGGCATCTACGGCATGAACTTCGACAATATGCCTGAGCTGCATTGGCATTACGGCTATTTTATCGTTTTTAGGTTTGATGCTGTGCATCATCGTCGGGTTGCTGATTTTCTTCTCGCGCAGAAAAATGGTTATAAACGCATATCCAAATTTCCGTATATTCATATATTAAATACAATCGGCAAGGTCGTCTGAAAACCATCCCAACCACTGAACGGCCGCCTGTCTAACACAAACATTCATTTTTAAAAGAGGAACACCATGGACCAAACCCGCCAACTCCCTTCACACGAACTCATCATGTCCGAACTGATGATGCCCGACACCGCCAATTTCAGCGGCAACGTCCACGGCGGCGAACTTTTGCGCCTGCTCGACCAAGTCGCTTATTCCTGCGCCAGCCGTTACAGCGGCAACTATTGCGTTACCCTGTCTGTCGATAAAGTCCTGTTTAAAGAGCCGATACACGTCGGCGACTTGCTGACTTTTTACTCCAGCGTCAACTACACGGGCAGAACCTCCATGGAAATCGGCATCCGCGTCGAAGCGCAAAACATCCGCACCGGCGAAGTGCGTCATACCAACAGCTGCTACTTCACCATGGTCGCGGTTGAAGACGGCAAACCCGTTCCCGTCCCGCCGTTGGAAATCACCACCGAGCGCCAACGCTGCCGCTATGAAAAAGCCAAAAAACGCAAAGCCTTGAGCCTTCAGGCATCGGACGAGGCTTTTTGCGGATGCTGAAAAACGGACGGATAAAACGGATTACAGGACAAAGGTCGTCTGAAAACCAGGTTTCAGGTTTTCAGACGACCTTTATTTGACGGATATGACATTATCGAAGCCTCGTCTGTCGAAGCAGTTTCAGACGACCTTCTTCAATAGGGCAAACCTTATGCTTCTTCCGCTTTGCTGCGGATAATCAGAAGCGGCAGGTGGCTTTGGCGCATAACGGTTTCGGCGAAGCTGCCCATCAGGAGGTGCATCAGGCCGGTGCGGCCGTGTGAGCGAGTACCAGCAGGTCGGCGCCGTTTTCATCGGCGTAATCGACCAAATCCTGCGCCATTTCGCGCGCGCCTTTGTTGGCGACCAGCAGGTGTTTGACAATGTTTTCCACGCCGTTTTCGCGGGCAGTTTTTCAGCGAAGTCCAAGACTTCGTTGCCTTTGAGACGGCGGCGGCCTCGTAGCTTTCGTGTTGCAGGAATTCGGGGCGAGCGCCATGTATTCGGCGGTTGGCGACGTGTACCAAAAGTCAGGCGGGCGTTGCTGACGCTTGCCAACTCGGCGGCGTGTTTCAGGGCGTTGAGGGAAGTTTCGCTGCCGTCAACGGCTACAACCAGATGTTTGTACATAGTTCATTCTCCTTTTGCGCCGCAGGCGGCACTTTGTTTCATGCGGTTGGGAAGGGTCCGATATGAAACGATTATAGACTCTTTCGGGCTGCTGCAACAGCCCGTCTGCTTTCCAGTATAATATGTGTCGCATTCGTCCGCAGCGTTTTGCGTTGATTTTCATTCATTTATTGATATATCACAAGGTTGGGTATGAACGACACCGTTTTTCTTCCTTCGCGCCGTTTCGGCGGTATTGCCAGACTCTACGGAGATGAAGCACTGGTGCGGTTTTCGCACGCGCACGTCTGCGTGGTCGGCGTGGGCGGGTAGGTTCTGGGCAGTGGAGGCTTTGGCGCGGACGGGCATCGGTCGTTTGACCTTGATTGATTTGGACAACGTCGCCGAGTCCAATGTCAACCGCCAGCTTCATGCGCTGACCGACGATTTCGGCAAGGCGAAGGTGACGGCGTTCGCGCGAACGCATTGCCCAAATCAATCCGCAATGCGAAGTGGAGGAAATTGAGGATTTTGTGACGGAAGACAATCTGGAAACGCTTTTCAGACGACCTTTCGACTTTGTGGATCGACGCGATAGACCAAGTACGCGTCAAGGCGGCGATGGCGGCTTATTTCGTGCGGCACAATCAGCCGTTTATCCTGAGCGGCGGCGCGGGCGGACAGAAAAATCCGGCGTTGATTCAAACCGCTGATTTGAGCCGCGTTACCCACGACCCGCTGCTTGCCAACCTGCGTTATACCTTTGCGCAAACGCTACGGCTTCAGCCGCGATACCAAAGAAAAAAATGCGCGTGCCGTGTGTTCTCGACTGAAAACATTACGCCGCCGCAATCGGACGAAGCGTGTTCGACCGATACTGCGCCACAAGGTTTGTCCTGCGCGGGGCTATGGCGCGAGTATGCTGGTGACGGCTTCTTTTGGGCTGTATTGCGCACAGGCGGCGGTGGAAACTATATTGCAGGACGGAAAATGAGATGAATCGATTTTTAAAGCCTACTTTATCAGTAGCCTGATTTATGCGGTTGTCTTCTGGTTTGCTGGTGTACAGTGTCGGTTTGCTGTTTTCAGGATTCGAATGTTTTGATATTGACGCTGACAATGAACAGTATGCAGAGTATTGTTCACGAGCTCATGAAATGTCGGCTTTTGAGAAAGTGTCTTTGAAGTTTTTCTTCTTTCCGTTTTTATCTGTAATGTTATTGTCCCTACTCAATGCCGGCATTATGAAGTGGACCAAACGCTGTACAACTTCGATGACTCTTGCCTTGCCTATTGTCGAATGGTTGATTGTTTGGTTCTGTTTTTGCTGTGGGAGTGGAGTAGTCTGGATAGTAGTTGGACGGCAATAACGGGACTTCTTTTTTTCGGATTGCCTGTTTATGGCATGGCAGCAGTTCAAGCCCTGAGTGTGTTGGTCTCTTCTGCAAATGCCAATCAGAAAATTTGATGTGGGTTTAAGCCTTTTGAAATTTATTTTTTCAGACGACCTTTTTTGCCTATGAACCGATTTTTCAAAGCCTATTTTATCGCCAGCCTGATTTATGCGTGTGGTTCGGCGTGTTGATGTATGCCGTCGATCCGATGTTTGGCGCAATGGGATGCGACATGCAGTCGGGCGATTATTTGTGTTTTCAGGACGGCTCTCCGCGGCCGTTTACCAATTTCCTTTATCCTTTCCTGTCCGTTCCGATATTCAGCCTTTTGCACGCTGCCATCATGAAGTGGCGCAAACGCTGCTCGGTCGGGATGATTTGGTTTTTGGTCGGTTGCGAATGGCTGCTATTGTCGGCTTGATAATCGCAATGCTGGCGCGCGATGGCTGTGTTTTCCCGCGATGCCGTTACGGTGCTGACCGGTTCGTTTTTCGCCGTTTGCCGCTGCTGGGCATGGCGTTGGCGCAAACGCTTGCCATTGCCATCGCTTCTTTGAAAAGCCAACGCAAAAAGGCTGATTTTTGTTTTGCCGCATTCGTTTTGACGAAACCCGCTGCGTTTTCAGACGACCCCGTTATTGATTAACCATCCATCGAACCTAATAAGAAAAAGCTCTCTCAAACATGCCTTCAGAACACCTTATCTCTCCCGCTGCGGCAACGTCGTCTGAACACACAGTCGCGTGGGTATTCGGTCAGCCCGTTACCGATTTGCCGCAGGATTTGTTTATTCCGCCCGATGCTTTGAAGGTTGTCCTAAGCAGCTTCCAAGGGCCTTTGGATTTGCTGCTTTTACCTGATCCGCAAACAGAATATCGACGTTCTCGATATTCCGATGGTGAAGATTACCGAGCAATATCTGCACCATATCGCCCAAATGGAAGCGTATCAGTTTGATTTGGCGGCGGAATATCTTTTGATGGCGGCGATGCTGATTGAAATCAATCGCGCCTGCTTTTGCCGCGTCCCGAAGAGGTCGAGGATGAAGAGGCGGATCCGCGTGCCGAGCTGGTGCGCCGCCTTTGGCTTACGAACAGATGAAGCTGGCGGCGCAGGGTTTTGATGCGTTGCCGCGCGCGGAAGGGATTTTGCTTGGGCGTATCTGCTGTTGGAAATCGCGGTCGAGGCGAAGCTGCCGGAGGTGTATGTCGCCGATTTGACGCAGGCGTGGTTGGGCATTTTTGTCGCGGGCGAAACATACGCGCAGCCATGAAGTGATTCAGGAAACCATTTCCGTGCGCGCGCAGATGACGGCGGTTTTACGTCGTCTGAACGAGAGCGGGATATGCAAATTCAGCGATTTGTTCAAACCGGAGCAGGGCGCGGCGTATGTGGTCGTCAATTTCATCGCGCTCTTGGAGCTTGCCAAAGAAGGTTTGGTCCGCATCGTCCAGCCGGACAACTACGGCGAAATCGAAATCAGCCTGAAACAGGAAAATTTAGAACGCCTGGAAGCGGAAGAGGGCATTTCAGACGACCCGCCGCCGACGTTGAAGGCGAAACGGCATGATGATTTCACGCTTGGCAAACCCTATACCCATTTCCATCAACTGCCCTTTTATATAGTGGATTAAATTTAAATCAGGACAAGGCGACGAAGCCGCAGACAGTACAGATAGTACGGAACCGATTCACTTGGTGCTTCAGCACCTTAGAGAATCGTTCTCTTTGAGCTAAGGCGAGGCAACGCCGTACCGGTTTAAAAGTTAATCCACTATAAACAAACAGGTACGAATTTATGAACAGTGTTTCCCCGCTCAACCGTAAAGCCTCGCTGTGGGCGGTCGGTTTGATGTTGTTCGCTTTGTTTTTCGGTGCGGGCAATCTGATTTTCCCTGCTTATCTCGGACAACAGGCGGGGGAAAGCTGGTTCTCTGCGATGACAGGTTTCCTGTTGACCGGCGCGGGTCTGCCGCTGTTGGGCGTGATTGCCATCGGCTATTCCGGTTCGCGCGATGTGCAGGCGCTGGCATCCAGGGTTGCCCCTTGGTATGGCGTGGCGTTTGCCGTCGCACCGTATTTGTCCATCGGGCCTTTGTTTGCCATGCCGCGTACGGCGACGGTGTCGTTTGAGATTGCCGTTGCGCCGTTTTTGAATGAAAGCCAAAAAACAGTCGGGTTGGCGGCGTTCAGCGTGGCGTTTTTCGGCGTGGCGTATTGGCTGTCGATGTCGCCGGGCAAACTGGTGGACCGCATCGGTAAAATTCTGACGCCCGTATTGCTTTTGACGATTGTTGTTTTGGTCGGCTACGCCGCGTTGAATCCGATGGGCGTTCCCGCAGCGGCACAAGGCGATTTTGCCCTCCGTCCGTTCATAAAAAGGCATTTTGAAGGCTACGGCACAATGGACGCACTCGCTTCGCTGGTGTTCTCCATTATCGTCATTGACGCCGTGCGCGCGATGGGTGTGGACAACCGCTCCGAGCTGCTGCGGACGACCGCCGTTTCAGGCATCGTCGCCGCATCTTGTCTGGCATTGGTGTACCTCTTCATCGGCTATATGGGCGCGACAAGCGTGTCAGGCTTGGGACTTCAGGAAAACGGCGCGGAAGTGTTGTCGAAAAACGGCAAATTTCTACTCGGCGTCCCTGGAAACATCCTCTTAGGGCGTCATCGTCCTGCTCGCCTCGCTTTGAGTACCGCCGTCGGACTGATTATAGTCAATTAAAAACAAAATAGTACAATACTCACCTTTGAAGGTCTAACCATGGCATACTCTGCGGACTTAAGAAACAAAGCTTTAAACTATTACGAACAATGCAGAAACATCAGCCAAACCGCAGCAACGTTTAACTTGTCAAGAAACACGCTTTACCTGTGGATTCGCCTTAAAACAAACAGGCAGCCTAAAAACATCAAGTTACCGGTCTAAATGCCGTCAAATTGGATAGGCAAAAACTGGCTCAATATGTTGGGCAACACCAGGATGCCTATCTGCATGAAATCGCCAAACATTTTGATTGTACGCCAGCCGCCGTTTGCTATGCACTCAAACAGATGGGGATGACGCGCAAAAAGACCACCACTTACAAAGAACAAGACCCGGCCAAAGTAACGCATTATTTGACACAACTGGCCGAATTTTCCGACTACCAACGTGTTTATTTGGATGAAACAGGATTTGACCGCTACCTGTTCCGTCCCTATGCCCGCAGCCTGAGAGGGCGAATAGTGAAAGCGCAGATAAGTGGGAAAAAGATACCGACGCTTATCTCTGGTGTCCGCACAAGTCGGCAACCGGCTGATTGCTCCGATGGTTTATCAAAATACGATGACCGGAGTCTTTTTTGAAGCGTGGTTTCAGCAATGCCTACTGCCCGCATTGACTCAAAAATCGGTGATTATTTTAGATAATGCACGATTTCACCGTATGGGTGTCTTACGGGAAATGGCGGAAAAAAATTGGGGACATAAGGTATTGCCTTTTGCACCTTATTCACCTGAGCTCAACCCGATTGAGAAGGTTTGGGCGAATATTAAGCGGTATCTGCGAACCGTATTGTCTGATTACGCCCTGATTTGACGATGCACTACTGTCCTATTTTGATTTTTAATTGACTATACATCATGTTCCGAATATTTCAACCGCCTGTGTCCCGGCATTCCTTACAAAATGTTCGTCGTCGTCATCACGGTCGTGTCTATGGCGTTGGCGAACAAAGGCCTGTCCTCCATCCTGACCTTCTCCATTCCGATGCTGATGCTGCTGTACCCGCTGACCATCGTCATCATCCTGCTGGTCTTCCTGCACAAACTGTTCGGCGGCAGCCGCATCGTCTATTTCTGCACCATGATGGCAACGCTGGCAGTCGGTTTTTGCTCGATGCCCATAAAGCCGCATCTCGGTTTCAGCGAAGAAGTCGCCGCCGACATCAACGGCGCACCGCCGCTTTACAACGTCGGACTGGGCTGGCTGCCGCCCGCAAACCGTCGGCTTTATTTTAGGGTGCATCCTGAACGCCGCGATCAAGAAAAACATAAGGTTTAACTAAATCAAAGGTCGTCTGAAAATTTTCAGACGACCTTTTTGTTGTTTTTTTCCAACTTATTCATACCAAAACGAAAAATTTCCACCTAAGCCGGATAATTTGTGTGTTAGTATTCAAGAACTAAATTGTTGACAATGCAGCCCGATCCCGACTACCGGCTTTGTTGCGTATAGCCGCTTTCGGAGCGGATATATAGTGGATTAAATTTTCAAATCAGGACAAGGCGACGCATAGCATACGGTACAGATAGTACGGCTAAGGCGAGGCAACGCCGTACTGGTTTAAAAGTTAATCCGCTATAAATGTCGGACGGCGATTGCCGACAAAACCAAAAACAAGTCAACCAAAGGA
>BNJV01001320.1_pt1 | contig 94035 bp, 161 predicted proteins | sample 8540591 | NCBI WGS metagenome assembly BNJV01 (sample SAMD00202457, study PRJDB9452) | human saliva metagenome | host: Homo sapiens | reverse complement strand
TATAAAAGAAAAAGGGCGTGTTGGATATATTCAACACGCCCTTTTATTATTTTTACAAAGATTATGCTTTTTAATTTCGACGCGGCTTTTAGAAAAGAAAGAGTGGCGACGGTTGAGATCAACATCACAAAACAACACCAACATATAAACTCTGTTGTCCCAGCCCATATCTCATAATTGGCCCGGCAATCGTTGGAGCAAGAATTGCGCCAATACGACCACACCAATTGACCAGCCCACACCAGTGCTACGAATATCGGCATCATAAGTAAGCGGATTTTAAGGTATAAAAGACCGCTGATACAGCCATTCATGGAGTGCACCAACTAAAATACCGAATACCATCGCAATCCATAAAAACGGACGAGGATAAGATAAAGGTGATGATCGCTGCGGAAGATAAGACGGTGAATAAAATTAACACGCCACGAGCTGTCCAACGGCTAGCCAGTAAAGCCATAGATTAAGGCGCCGCAGGTGCGCCTAATGAGATCATCATCCCGACGCTCACACTTTGTGCTCTGTCGTCATGCCCGCTTTGCTTTTAATAAGGCTGGTGTCCATGAGCTAATAAAAATAGAAGCTGAACATGATCATAAAGAAAGCCGTCCAAATTAACAGGGTAGAATGTAAGTATTTTCTCGCTGGAATAATTGGCTAATAGGCAATTTAGTTTTAACTTTTCCGCTACTGGAAGTTTCCAATCACCAGCTAAACCAATGCGATTAAATTTAACCACACTTCTACGCATTTTTAGGTTGTTTTAGATGTGAGGAAATCAATGGATTCCGTAACCAAATAAATAAAACCACTAAAAGTAAACGGTCAAGATGGCACCGCTAAAACACGGAACGCTAGCCATATTCACCTTGCAGCATCACAGCGAACATCCCACCTAATACCGCACCGATACCAAACCAGCACTAGACACTGATTGCAAAAGCTACGCCATTTTGCGAGAAGAGTATTCGCTGGTGATCACGTTTGTACCCACCTAAAATACCGCCAACACCAAGACCGGTGATAACGCGCCAGAAACCGAGCCACTGATATTGTGAGAATAAACGCGAGCCCTAACATACCGATAGCGAGAGAGTGATACCGCTATTAATAACAATGGGCGACGACCAATTTTATCTGCAAGTGGCGCAAGGAAAAGTGAGCCTGCGGTCATACCCAAACAAGCCGGCACTTAATAAATAACCTAACTCAACGTCGCGTGAGATCAAAGTCGCCACGAATGGCTGTTGCCGTGAAGGCAAGGGCTAATACATCGAAGCCGTCAAGTAAATTCATGATGGCAGCCATCACCACAATCATCCATTGATAAGCCCCATTGCGCTGCTCTATTTACGCTCTAAGAGAAAGTGTTTCAGTCATTTTATTTCCTTAAGTTAAGCAAACTGACGAGAGTCTGCGAGCGATTGAAGACTGCAGAATCATGCTCAGTACCACGCCATAAGCAGGTACAAACAAGACAATACCGACAAATAATTTAAAATAAGTAATCGACGAATCCAAAGGCTAAAACCAATGTTCGCCATAAATGGATCGCTACTTTTATAAATGCACGCCAAAGAACATGAAAGTATCGACAAGAAGCCAAATGTCATGGAACTGCTTGGTGCTATCCACCAAGTTTTTAATTGACGTAAGCGGTTGAATACTACCATCTAATAATTGTCCAAAACACATAGGTAAGAACTCACCGTGCAATGCAACGGAAAGAAACATGATAGCCCTGAGAGTCTGCCTGGAAATACGAAACAACGCACTGACGATAGGTTGGAATCATCACATACAGATGATCCAGCGAGCTTTTTCGCCCCTGAAATACGCGTACTGTTAAATCAGTGGCTAAGAAAATGAATGGGAAACGTGAGTGTGTCCCCATGTGCTATGGAATGAGAAAATCATCAAACAAAAGCAAGTGCTGGTCAATTTTAAATTGATTTCAAATGGGATTTGAACGAAATAGTTACTGGCTGTGATAATGAATATAAGAAATAAGCAATAAAATTAAGTAAACGTGTTGATCATTAAAAGATTGAATTATTAATTTTCATTTAAGACCTTTTAGTTGGTTAATCAGGGGTAGGGAACCCGACAATAGAAATAAACTCACAAATTAGCAGCCGTGAATGATACTAGAATCTGTTGAGATTGCAAAGAAAGTGCGGTCAAAATTTAGGGTATTTTGTTCTATTTAATTTGAATAATAATGATAAGAATTTTATTTACACTCAAAATTATATTGTACTAGAATTCTCGGCATATTTGTTTCACCATGCCAGGAGAGCATTCAATGTATAAAAGGCAATCATTTAAAAACAACATCATTCTTCGCATTAAGCACATTAACCATCGCGCTTTTTCAAGCTATTCTTATGGCGAAGAGAAACTAGAGGAAATTAAAGTTACAGCAGAAAATCAGGTAAAACAATCACTTGGTTCTTCTCTTGTGACAGCAAAAGATTTAGAGAAACGCCCAGCGACAAATGATATTTCTGAAGTATTACGTACCATGCCAGGTGTGAAACTGACGGGTAACTCATCCACAGGACAACGCGAAATAAACGTCAAATTGATATTCGTGGCATGGGGACCAGAAAAATACATTGATTTTAGTGGATGAAAACCAGTCACCTCTCGTAATGCAGAACGTTATGGTGTGCGTGGTGAGGCGTAACTCTCGTGGTGACAGTAACTGGGTGCCAGTTGAAGCGATTGAAAATTGAAGTATTGCGTGGTCCCTTCAGCGGCACGCTATGGCTCAGGTGCAATGGGTGGGGTGGTTAATATTATCACTAAAAGCCTGTTAACAATGATTTGCACGGTAGCTTAAGCTATTACACCAATCAACCAGAAGACAGCGATGAAGGTGCAACGAACCGTGTCGGTTTTAATCCAGTGGTGCGTTAATTAAAGATGTATTGCACGTCCGTTTATATGGTAGCTGGAACAAAACGCAAGCGGATGAAGCCGGTAGTAATGGCGATCCCAGCGATTGCTGGTCGTGAAGGCGTACGTAATAAAAGATATTAATGGCCGTTTAGTGTGGAATATCAATGAGAAAAAAATAAATTAACCTTGGATTCTGGTTTCAGCCGTCAAGGCAATATTTATAACGGTGATACACAAAATAGCTCAGCAGGGCTTTATAATAATAAAAACTATCCTGAAACCAAAACGTTTGGCGGGAAGCAAAGCTGAACCTGCTCGTTTATATCGTCAGAACTATGCTTTTAACCTATGAAGGTAAATTCGATCATTTCGACAATAAAAACCTATATTACTTTTTGATAAAACTAAAAACAGCCGTTTACCAGAATATTTAGCGGTGGTCCAGAAGGCAGTTATTCGAGCACATCAGCCTTTTAGCGATTCTATTCTTAAAAATACGCGCTTTTAGTTCAGAATTCTATATCCCATTTACCTTGGGTGTAGAGCATATGCTGACAGTTGGTTTTGAAGGCATCACAGCAGTTTAGATGATGACTGCTTCTATGACACAGTTACTTGGTGGACGACGAGATAAAAACAGGGTAAGGTGCTTTATGATTTGAAAGAACGTCTACCAACTGGCATCTCAAATGTACGAGGTGGTCATAGCAGTCAAACGGAATGGGCGGTATTTGTTGAAGATAATATTTCAGCAACACAATCCACGATCTTAACGCCATCTTTACGTTATGATTACAACACTTATTCAGGCTCTAATGTAAGTGGTGGTTTAAACTTCTTACAAAGTCTCAACGATGATTGGAAAATTAAAGGTGGGATTGCAAGAGCTTATAAAGCACCGAATCTTTATCAAACTAACCCGAATTACTTGTTGTTTACTTTAGGTCAAGGTTGTCCAACTAATGTACCAAATAATAAAACTTGTTATTTCCAAGGTAATAGCGACATTAAACCAGAAACCAGCTGGAATAAAGAAATCGGAATTGAATATGATAAAGACGGGCTTCTTGCTTCTGTGGCTTACTTCCGTAATGACTATCGTAACAAAATCGTGTCTGATGGTGAATTTATCGGTTTAACTAACTTAGGAAACTATGTATATAAATGGGGTAACGCAAACCGCGCAGTAATTGAAGGTTTTGAAGGTAATCTGACATTACCATTGATCCAAGATAAATTAAATTGGGTAAATAACTTCACTTATATGCACAAAAACCAAAAATAAAGATACCGGTAACCCGCTTTCTATCGATGCCAAAATATACTTTGAATTCAAGTTTGGTTATCAAATCACTGATAGTTTGGATGCGATGTTGACTTATACGCAATACGGTAAACAAAAATCTCGTAAAAATCCGGAAAACCGTATGGAAAATGGTAACGATAAAAATATTAATCAGCTTGCTGGCTCAGAAGATATTGGTGGTTATGCAGTTTGGGGATTAAGTGCAGGTTATAATTTGAAAGATACAATCAGCATTCGTGTTGGCGTAAGTAACTTATTTGATAAACGCATTTATCGTTCATCAAGCAGTACAAATTACAATGCTCATACTTATAACGAACCTGGTCGTGCTTATTATGCAACGGTAAAATATACTTTCTAAGTAAGAATAGATGATTCAAGCCCTGTTTATACAGGGCTTTTTTTATGTGTAATTAACTTTAGACAACAAATACGCAAAGAAATCTTGACTTAATGCATAAAATAAACAATAATTATTATCATTTTAATTTTGTTTGGGGTGTACTTTATGAAGAAAGCAAATTTTGCCTTATTGCCACTTGCTGTGTTTATTGCAGCGAATGTCCAAGCTGAAGAACAACTAGATGTGATTAATGTTGTTTCTGAGAATAGCGGGGCAAAAAGTAAAACCAATGTGATTACGACAAAAACAATGGAGCGTAGCACTGAGACTGAATTAAAAGGTTTATTAAAAGATGAACCAGCAATTAATTTTGGTGGTGGTCGTGGTACATCACAATGGTTTACGATTCGTGGTATGGGACAAGATCAAGTTGATGTGAAAATTGATGGTGCTTATACCGATGCACAATTATTCCATCACCAGGGTCGTTTCATGTTTGATCCGTCTTTATTAAAACGTGTTGATGTGCAAAAAGGGACGGGGTCAGCAAGCGCAGGGATTGGGGCAACAAGCGGTGCGATTGTTGCAGAAACAGTGAGTGCAAAAGATTTGCTCAAAGAAGGGCAAGATATTGGCTTCAAAATTCATGCAGGTGTAAGTTCAAATAGTGGCTGGTCTAAAGGGGCAACGGTTTATTCTAAAGCTGGTCCGGTAGATGCGTTAATTTCTGCTAATTTTGTGACAGAACGTGACTATAAAGCTGGTAATGGATATAAAGTTAAAAATAGTGCATTAGGACAGCGTGGTTTATTGGCTAAGCTTGGTTTTGATTTGAATGAAAATCACAGAATTGAAGTCAGTCATCGTCAAGAACGTCATTATGGTGTCCGTGCACTTCGAGAAGAGTTTGATTTTGCACAAGACAATAATGAGGCGAATAATGCCCCTCGCTATCGTATCACACAAAATGATACGACAAGCGTAGAATGGAATGGTAAGAACATGGGCTTTGTGACGAACGCTAAAGCCAATGTGTATCATTCTGTGATTAATCGTAAAGAGCCAAGTGAGAATTCGAAAACGCGCTTAATTGCTAATGGTGCAAATTTAAATTTAGAAAGCGCAGTGGGTCAGTCTCATCTTATTAAATATGGTGTTAATTATCGTGATCAAGAGGGTAAACCTAATTCGCTAACCGTACAAAACGGTGTTCAAATGAAAACTCAAAAGAAACGTGATGTAGGTGTTTATGCTGAAGGTATTTGGGGCTTAGGTGCTTTTACCTTAACAACTGGATTACGTTATGATCACTTTGATTTCCGAGCAATGAATGGCAAAAAATCTCATAAGGGAAGTGTAAACCCAAGTGTTGGTTTAATTTATGAAGTGAATAATGATCTAAGCTTTAATGCGAGCTTAAACTATGCAACACGTAGTCCTCGTTTCCATGAAGTGATGTTATCTTCAGGTGAAACTCGAGGTCGATCATCCGTTTATTCAATTGCATCGAATATCAAACCAGAGAAATCACGCAATGCAGAAGTGGGTTTCAATTACAAACTTGCTGATAATTTCTCTTTAAACGGAAGCTATTTCTGGCAAACTGTAAAAGATACACATGCATTTACACAAGTCAGCCCTGGTTTTTATGAAATCCAAAATGCAGGTAAGCTAAGAAACCACGGATATGAAGTCGGTGCTGCTTATAAATATGAAGGTTTAACATTACGTGCAGGCGTGGCTTATAGTAAACCTGAATTAGATGGCAGAACAGTGGATAGTACTGTGACAGCTATTCCGATTGGACGTACTTGGACTACAGGTGTGTCTTATCGCTTTACTCAACCTGATATTGAAATTGGCTGGAAAGGTCGCTTTGTACAACATACTAGTTATGACGCAACAACAAATAACCGTGGCGGTGGTGCAACAACCACTAAACGTCCAGGCTATGGGGGTAAGTGATTTCTATATTACATGGAAACCAGCTGAAAATATTAATGTGAATCTTGCGTTAGATAATGCGTTTAACAAATATTATCGAAGCCACAGCCAACGTGCAGGTGTATCAACATTACCTGAACCAGGTCGAGACATTCGTTTAAATATTAATTATACCTTTTAAATAAATCTCTAATTGCTTAACTGGGAATTTAAAGTGCGGTCGATTTAGGCCGTACTTTTTATCTGTCGAATCTTGAAATAGAGTAAATTTCAGATAATAAAAAACCCTGCATAGGCAGGGTTCTTCACACAGATTCAAATTATTTTGTACCTGGGATTTTGAAACGGCTGTTAAAGCGTTCAACACGACCACCAGTATCAACAACACGTTGTTTACCAGTGTAGAATGGGTGGCAGCTACCGCACACATCAAGGTTGATGTCTTTGCCTAAAGTTGAACGAGTTTTGATCACGTTACCGCAAGAACAAGTTGCAGTGATCTCTTTATATTCTGGATGAATACCTTGTTTCATAGAAAACCTCAAATTGAAGCCACGCCGCTATAAATGCTTTCCACTTACACCGCGTGAGTTAATAATCGCCGACAATCCGGCACCAAATAGACTGCGAATTATACTGAAAAAATCAAATTGATCAAGAGGTATGCTTTAGTGATAAAATTATCGCAAAATTTTTGCTTATTTTTGACCGCACTTTAGGAAAGTTATGTTAGCCCAATCCTCTGTTGATGCCCCTTTTGCCCATTCCGTTTTACAATGGTATGAAAAGTTTGGGCGTAAAAATTTACCTTGGCAACAAAATAAAACCCTTTATGGTGTTTGGCTTTCCGAAGTGATGTTACAACAAACTCAAGTTTCCACAGTCATCCCTTATTTTGAGCGATTTATTAAAACCTTTCCTAATGTGACCGCACTTGCTAATGCGTCGCAAGATGAAGTATTGCATTTATGGACGGGACTAGGCTATTACGCACGTGCGAGAAATTTGCATAAAGCTGCTCAAACTATCAGAGATGAATATCAAGGCGAATTTCCTACACAATTTGAGCAAGTTTGGGCATTAACGGGCGTGGGACGATCGACAGCTGGTGCAATTTTATCTTCGATGCAAAATCAACCGTATCCAATTTTAGACGGCAATGTAAAACGCGTTCTTTCTCGTTATTTTGCTGTTGAGGGTTGGCCTGGCGAAAAGAAAGTCGAAAAATCAATTATGGCAGTTGAGTGAGCAGGTTACACCAACAACGAGAGTCGCTGAATTTAATCAAGCCATGATGGACATCGGTTCGGCTATTTGTACTCGAACAAAAACCTAAATGCGATCTTTGTGTCCTTTAAGTAACGATTGTTTAGCTAATAAACTCGAAAAGTGGACAGAATTTACTGGAAAGAAACCAAAAAAATTGTTGCCAGAAAAGCAGAGCTATTTTTTGATTTTATCTTATCAAGGAAAAGTCTGGCTAGAACAGCGTGAAAGCAAAGGTTTATGGGGCGGATTGTATTGTTTTCCTCAGTTTGACGATAAACAAACATTATTGAATTATCTGAAAGAGCAAGGGATTACCGAGTATCAAGAATGGGTAACTTTCCGTCATACATTTAGCCATTTTCACTTAGACATTCATCCTATTTATGTTGAAGTTGATCGAAAATCTGAAGAGGGCGATCGTTCAGATTGGAAAAAATTGTCAGAAAAAGGAAAAGAATCTCGATCTGGTCTATTAAGTGAGGTCAAATATTGGTATGATCCAACGTCACCTGAACAGATCGGGTTAGCTCAGCCTGTGAAAAATTTATTAACGCAATTTGTAAGGAATTATTATGGCTAGAACTGTTTTTTGCGAATATTTGAAACAAGATGCGGAAGGATTGGATTTTCAACTGTATCCCGGTGAATTAGGTAAACGTATTTTTAATTCAATTAGTAAAACAAGCATGGGGGCTGAATGGATCAAAAAGCAAAACCATGTTAGTGAACGAGAAAAACTCAATATGATGAATGCCGAACATCGTAAATTATTAGAAGAAGAAATGGTGAATTTCTTATTTGAAGGCAAAGATGTGCATATTGAAGGTTACGTTCCCCCATCTAAATAACAAAAGATTATGAAAAAGTATTTATTATTGGCGCTACTTCCGCTTTTATATGCTTGTAGCGACTCGCCAACCCATCGACGTGGCATTAATTATGACGAAGTGTTTTCAAAAGACACGCAAGGTTTAGATATTTTAACTGGTCAATTCTCCCACAATATCGATCGTATTTGGGGGGTAAATGAGCTTTTAGTCGCGAGCCGTAAAGACTACGTGAAATACACGGACTCTTTCTATACGCGTAGCCACGTAAGCTTTGACGAAGGTACAATTATTGTTGAAACTCAACAAGATCTTAATCGCTTACACAATGCGATTGTCCATACTTTATTGATGGGTTCCGATACGAAAGGGATCGACTTATTTGCTTCTGGCGATGTGCCGATTAGTACGCGTCCTTTCTTATTAGGTCAGGTTGTGGATAACAATGGCCAGCAAATTGCTAACCAAGTGATTGCAAGTAACTTTGCGACTTATTTAATCCAAAATAAATTACAAACACGCCGCCTACAAAATGGTAACACCGTACAATTTGTAGTGATCTCCATGATTGCAAACCACGTTGAAGTGCGTGCACAAAAATATATTCCATTAGTCCGTAAAGCCGCAGAACGCTATGGTATTGATGAAAGCTTGATTTTAGGTATTATGCAAACAGAATCCAGCTTCAACCCGTATGCGATTAGTTATGCGAATGCAATCGGCTTAATGCAAGTGGTACCAAGCACAGCAGGTCGTGATGTGTTTGCGATGAAAGGTAAAGGTGGACAACCATCTGCACGTTACCTTTATGATCCAGCAAATAACATTGATGCGGGTGTCTCTTACTTATGGATTCTGCAAAATCAATATTTAGATGGTATTAATAATCCTACCTCTAAACGTTTTGCAATGATTTCTGCCTACAACAGTGGTGCAGGTGCAGTATTACGCGTGTTCGATGAGGATAAAGATGAGGCGATCTATAAGATCAACCAGATGTATCCGGAACAAGTGTATCGTATCTTAACGACTGCACACCCATCCTCACAAGCAAGAAACTACTTGTTGAAAGTGGATGCGGCGCAGAAGAAATTCCGCGTAAGACGATAATTTCTACGATGAAATACAATGCCCGAAAGAATTTTCGGGCATTATTTTTGAGAAAGTGCGGTTATTTTTGATTGAGTTTTTAGAAAATACGTTCTTTTTATAGTCGTTTTGGTTATTAACCACTCAAACACACCAACTTTTTCACTTTTTTTGAATTTAATTGTTGACCGATACCCGAAAAAATAGTTTAATACGCTCCGTTGTCAGGCAGTAGCCAATAACGATAACGCCTCGATAGCTCAGTCGGTAGAGCAGGGGATTGAAAAATCCCCGTGTCGGTGGTTCGATTCCGCCTCGAGGCACCATTTCCTCCCTAGTTCAGTCGGTAGAACGGTGGACTGTTAATCCATATGTCGCAGGTTCGAGTCCCGCAGGAGGAGCCAAATTCTAAGTCGCTAAAGTAATTTAGTGGCTCTTTCCAGTTCAATATTTCCTAATCTTCATATAGACAATTCCAATCACATCAATTTATAGCTTTCTCGTTCAGTTTTAGGCACAATAGAGCAAAATTCCAATGAGTAAAAAAAGGATAATGAAAATGACTAAACATTATGATTATATTGCGATCGGTGGCGGTTCCGGCGGGATTGCCTCAATTAACCGTGCGGCAAGCTATGGCAAAAAATGTGCAATTATTGAAGCAAAACATCTCGGTGGTACTTGCGTAAACGTAGGTTGTGTACCGAAGAAAGTGATGTTCTATGGCGCACAAGTTGCAGAAGCCATTAATAGCTATGCGCCTGCTTATGGTTTTGATGTGAAGTGAAAAAGTTTGATTACGCGAAATTAGTCGAGAGCCGTCAAGCTTACATCGGTCGTATTCATACGTCTTACAATAATGTATTAGCGAAAAATAACGTGGATGTTCTAAATGGTTTTGCACGTTTTAAAGATGCGAAAACGATTGAAGTGAGCTATGCAGATGGTTCAACAGAATTAGTAACCGCCGATCATATCTTAATTGCTACGGGTGGTCGCCCAAGTATTCCTGCAGTAAAAGGTGCAGAATACGGAATTGATTCAAATGGTGTATTTGCTTTAAATGAATTACCAAAACGTGTTGCAGTCGTAGGAGCGGGTTATATTGCCGTTGAATTAGCGGGTGTTTTAAATAGCTTAGGTAGCGAAACACATTTATTTGTGCGTCAACATGCCCCATTGCGTAATCAAGATCCATTGATTGTCGAAACTTTACTTGAAGTGTTAGCACAAGATGGTATCCAATTACATACCAAAGCGTTGCCTGAAGAAGTGGTTAAAAATGCGGATGGTTCGCTTACCTTGAAATTACAAGATGGCCGTGAAACCACAGTGGATACGTTAATTTGGGCGATTGGTCGAACCTGCTACTGATGTGATTAATCTTGAAGTAACAGGCGTGAAAACCAATTCACGCGGACAAATTATTGTTGATAAATACCAAAATACAAACGTACCTGGCATTTATGCGGTAGGTGATATTATCGAAGGTGGTATTGAATTAACACCAGTTGCCGTGGCGGCAGGTCGTCGTTTGTCCGAGCGTTTATTCAACAACAAACCGAAATGAGTATTTGGATTACAATCTTGTGCCAACCGTTGTGTTCAGCCATCCGCCAATTGGTACGGTGGGTTTAACTGAACCGCAAGCGATTGAACAATATGGCGAAGAAAATGTGAAAGTGTATAAATCCTCTTTCACAGCAATGTACACCGCTGTTACTGAACATCGTCAACCCTTGCCGAATGAAATTAGTGTGTGTCGGGTAAAGACGAGAAAAATCGTAGGGCTTACACGGCATTGGTTTTGGTGTGGATGAAATGATTCAAGGTTTTGCGGTGGCAATCAAAAATGGGTGCAACCAAAGCAGACTTTGATAATACGGTGGCAATTCATCCAACAGGTTCAGAAGAATTTGTCACAATGCGTTAATTGCAGATAAAGAAAGTGCGGTCAAAATCCCAGATGTTTTTGACCGCACTTTTTATTGTGATTTGTTATTAGGCTGCAGCGCGATTGCCTAATGTACCATCATCTTCCATTTCTTTTGCCACACCCACGATCTCAGCAATTTTGTCCCCTCTTTGAAGAAAGACAAACCACCATGTTCCATTTTGACCCAAGGTTCATCTTTGGTGAGCGGAAAAGTCGTAATGATGGTGACTTTGTCGCCATCTTTTGCGTAATCATTAAAAATCGATGACGCCATCATCATCATTCGGTGAGCTTTACCAAAAGGAGCTTTACGCGTTAAGTAATGCAAATTGGTTGAGCAGTGGGCAATCATCCATTCTCCATTTGAAAGAATGAAGTTAAAGGTGCCTTTTTGTGATAGCTCTTTAGTAATATCTTGAATGGCTTCAAAGATTTCCATTTCAGACGGTTTACGGCGGAAACGATTTTTTAAGTATTCCGCCATATAACAAAAATGCAGTTTGAATCGGTCGAGCCAATAGGCTGACAGAAACTCTCAGACATATCCGGTACATCTTTTAAATTACCGTTGTGAGCAAACACCCAATTTTGTCCCCAAATTTCACGAATAAAGGGATGGGTGTTTTCAATGGTAACACCGCCTTGTGTTGCCTTAGCGAATATGGGCAATCACATTCAGTGATTTAATATTTGTATTGTTTTACACAATCCGCAATCGGGGATTGAGACGCCGCGTGGTTATCGCGAAAAATACGCACACCACGACCTTCAAAAAGCGATACCGAAGCCATCTGAATGGCAATCAGTAAGACCCAGCACGACGACGGAAACCTTCAAAAGAAAAAGACAATATCCGTCGGCGTATTGCAGTTCATTCCGAGTAATTGGCACATAAATTCTACAGCTTATTTTTTTATATTTTTTATAACCTTATAATGTGTGCAGATTTAACACCATAATGCGTTGAAATTCAAGATGGATCATAAAGGATTTTTAGAAGAAAATGTTACATAAAATAACATCGGAAGCTTTTTTGATAAGACGACAAATCATAAGTTCAATAAAAAGGCGTGTTGAACACGCCTTTTTTTATCTCTTTAAAGAGATAAAGATTATTCATCTTTATTTGATTTGTCCTCTCTCAACTTCAATCTCAACGTCATCTGCTTTGTCTGCAGCACCGTTAATCGTTAAGCAACACTTCGCTCGAAATTAAATGCTCTAAGATTGTAGCAAGCTCGTGTAATTTTTTTCTTTGTCATCATCGAAGTAACCTTCTTCTTTCAAGTGAGCAATGAAGGCAGAGAATACCGCTTTATCAAAGAATTCTGGCGCATTAATACCATGTAATACTGAAAGACGCTGTGCCACCAATTGGCTTTCTTTTCTAGTAAAACCACGGGCAATTTCAGTGATCTCTACGAAAATGCTTACTGTAATGTAGTAGCGTTGTAAGATTTCACGCATACCGGCAGACCAAAGTTGTAAAATACGAACTTTAGCGCGGTGGATAGATAAGAAATTATCATTGGCTTGGATAACCTCTTGACGCGCAAATTCATCAATAATGGCTTTAATTTCAGTATCTAATTCTTCTTCATTGAAATGAAGGAAGAGTTCACCTTTAAGAATGGATAAACTTACGTACCGCATCCAATAATAAATCTTTTTGGATAGCTTCATAATGTAAAACGATACTCGCAACAAGAGAAGGCAACACAAATAAGTGTTGAATATTATTGCGGTAATACGTCATGAGAACAGCAGAATTACGTTCTAAACGAATAATTTCCCCAAAGTTATCTTTTTCAACTAATACACCCACACGGTCTAAGCTTAATACGTGGTCAAGCATCGCTTTTGGTGTATCAGTTGGGAGTACCACATCAGTAGAATACGGTACATTCTTCAACATTTCTTGATAACTAGAGAGTTGTTCTAATAGCTGCTCATGAGAAAGCGCACGTTGACGAGAAGAGAGTAGAGCGGTTCCCACTAAATTCATCGCATTGACGGCTGCAGCTTTATTAATATTCACCATCACTTGATTAGAAACAGACCCAACCGCATGGTTAAACCAGTGAGGTTTATCTTCATGATGTTGTTCTTCCATTCTGGATAATGGTGATTGAGATAATTGGAAAGTGTAATTGGCTCACCGAAATTCACAAAGCCTTGACCTAAATTACGTAATTTTTTAATCACACGTAAAACTAAGCCCGCGTTTTCTTTTTCTTTCGCTGCACCACGTAATTCTTTCGCGTAAGTATCCACTTCTAGTACGTGCTCATAACCGATATACACGGGCACCACAGAAATTGGACGCGTTTGGTTATGTTGAAGCGCTTGTAGCGTCATTGACATCATACCGGTTTTCGGTGCAAGCAAGCGACCTGTACGAGAACGACCACCTTCAATAAAGTATTCGACAGAATAACCGCGGTGGAATAATTCCCCAAATACTCACGGAAGATTGCAGAATAAAGGCGGTTGCCTTTAAACGTACGGCGAATAAAGAATGCTCCCCAACTACGAAATAAAGGACCTGCTGGCCAGAAGTTTAAGTTAATCCCTGCTGCAATGTGTGGAGGTACAAGACCTTGGTGATAGAGCACATAAGAAAGTAATAAATAGTCAATGTGACTACGGTGACAAGGCACATAAACAATCTCATGCCCTTCTAATGCTAATTTACGCACGCGGTCCGCATTTTGTACATCAATCCCTGAATACAGTTTGTTCCATAACCAACGTAAGAAACGATCCGCTGCTCGAAGGCTTGAATGACTTACATTAGCCGCGATTTCATGAAGAATTTTTTCGGCTTCAGCGTAGGCTTTATCTCGGCTGATATTTTTTGATTTTGCCTCATCTTCAATCGCATTTTGAATCGCTTGAGAATTTAATAATTTATTAAACATCGCTTCGCGGTTTGGTAAACGAGGACCCGTTGCGGAAAATGCGTTGTTTAGCAAAGTGCATTTTGGCCACGCGAGCTAGTTTTTGTGCGATTTTTTTCATCTGAGCCATGCTCATTTACCATGTAACGCAAGGAAAGCGCTTGAGAAAAAAACGTACAAAAGGTGTCACGTCCAAACCAAATTGCCGCAAAGGTTTTTGAAGACCGTTTAATAAGCGAAGATTGGGTAAGCTTGCTTTATCTTCTTTACCTGGTGAACGTCCCCAAAGCACAGAAACAGGAATAAGTTGTACATCTAAATCGGCTGCATCACGGTGCAGTTCTAAGTATTTATTGAAGACTTTGGCGGTTTCATCTTTTGCGCCTTTTGATTTAAAAAAGCGGCGACCTTTCATCTAAATAGACATAACGTGGTAATGCTACGCCATCAATCACATTCTTTTCAGCTGGATCAGGTAAACCTACACTCAAACAGTTACGACGGAAAAATCACGAAGTCAGTTTGAGAGGTATAAGGTAAAACATAAAGAATAGGTTGATTGATATTGAGTTGAAGCTCTTCGATGGGTTGAGCGGGAATAGGATTATTTTTACTAAAACCGAAAGCGGTAATTCTAATAATTTACGATAAGTACTTACGATGCCAGACATAATTAATATTCTCTTTTTGTTAGACATTTCTAGGTATTGTCAGGCATTTTAACACATTCGACCAGTCAAATTCTAAAAATTTACATTTGCGATTTATGATGAGCAGTCAAAAATATGAAAAAATTGACCGCACTTTTATCGCTAGAAAAATAGTTGTTGCAATCGTCATCTTTCTGTATATACTAACAGTTATTCTGTATAAAAGTAACAGGAGTGTATATGAGACCATTAACTGCCAGACAACAAGAAGTGCTGGAACTCTTAAAAACGCCATTTAGAAACCACGGGTATGCCGCCAACTCGTGCAGAAATTTCTCGTGAATTAGGGCTTTTAAATCCCCTAATGCGGCGGAAGAACACTTAAAAAGCACTTGCTCGTAAAGGTGCAATTGAAATTGTTGCGGGGCTTCTGCGTATTCGTATTATTGATGACAGTGCAAATGATGAGGAAGAAGAAGGGCTTACCGCTCATTGGTCGAGTGGCCGCAGGGGAGCCAATTTTGGCAGAACAACATATTGAAGGTACCTATCGTGTTGATGCTAATATGTTCAAACCACAAGCGGACTTTTTATTAAAAGTATATGGCCAATCCATGAAAGATATCGGCATTTTAGATGGTGATCTTCTTGCCGTTCACAGCACAAAAGATGTTCGAAATGGGCAGATTGTTGTCGCAAGAATTGAAGATGAAGTGACAGTAAAACGCTTAGAACGCAAAGGTTCAGTTATTTATCTGCATGCAGAAAATGAAGAGTTTCAGCCGATTGTCGTTAATCTTGAAGAACAGCCTCATTTTTGAAATTGAAGGGATTGCAGTAGGGATCATTCGTAATAACGCTTGGATGTAATGATGAAAGTGCGGTGAGAAAATAAAGTGTTTTTTGACCGCACTTTGTCTATTTTGGCTATTTGCCATTCGGCTTATTGCTCTCTATAATGCCAAAAAATTTTCAAATCAAGGAAGGAAACATGCAGTTTTCCAAAATGCATGGCCTTGGCAATGACTTTGTCGTTGTTGATGCTGTGACGCAAAATGCCTATTTTACCCTGAAACCATTAAACGCTTAGCCGATCGTCATCGTGGAATTGGTTTTGATCAGCTTTTTAATTGTTGAGCCACCTTATGATCCAGATTTAGATTTCCATTATCGTATTTTTCAATGCAGATGGTAGTGAAGTGTCGCAATGTGGAAATGGGGCAAGATGTTTTGCGCGTTTTGTCACCTTAAAAGGGTTGACCAATAAAAAAGATATTGCAGTAAGCACGCAAAAAGGAAAAATGGTTTTAACTGTAAAAAGAAGACGGGCAAATTCGTGTCAATATGGGCGAGCCGATTTGGGAACCCAATAAAAATTCCTTTTACTGCAAATAAATTTGAAAAAATTATATTCTGCGTACCGATGTTCAAACGAGTGCTTGTGGTGCGGTATCAATGGGCAATCCACATTGTGTTGTTCAAGTGGAGAATATTGAAGTGGCTAATGTAGCAGAGTTAGGGTCCATTATTAGAGAATCACGAACGTTTTCCGGAAAGGGTGAAACGCTGGATTTATGCAAGTCGTCAATCGTAACCACATTAAATTGCGTGTATATGAACGTGGTGCAGGTGAAACGCAAGCGTGTGGCAGTGGTGCTTGTGCTGCAGCTGCGGTAGGAATTATGCAAGGTTTACTTGATAACAAAGTTCAAGTTGATTTACCCGGTGGTAGCTTGTTTATTGAGTGGGAAGGCGTAGGCTCACCGCTTTATATGACGGGTGATGCGACTCATATCTATGATGGCAACATTCACCTTTTAATCTCTTCTAATCGAATAAAAATGCGTGGAGAGTATCCACGCATTTTTATTTATTTTTCAATTTTCACTTCACGCTGATTTAATGGCTGTGTTGGGCGGTTGTTTTTCCCTTCCATTTCTTCTATTGCGGCAATTTGTGCTTTGCTTGCTTGAATTGGGGCTTTAAAAATGGTCCAAGCCACGTTTTCACTACAAGGTGGAGTAGTGAGCGATCCATTTAAGCGGAAGCGTGCCATCTCTTTTGGCATTAGTGCTTGAATATTAATCGGTTGAGCCAATTTTTCTTTTTGTCCAACAGTGAGTTTTTTCTCAACGACTGGCGCTAACGCTGGATTAGCTTCACCTTCATTCACCATTACTGCAATTACGGCTAACGATTTATCTTCACTTTGATGGACAAAATGAATCTCTAAAGGATAATGTTTGCGTTTAAAAGGTATGTTCACTTGGTGTGTGAAAGTGAAATTGTTTCAAATAAAACTGCTTACCATCAAGCGTAATAGATGGCGCATTTTCTTGTGCAACGCTAGCTTGCACGGTATGTCCATTGTTTTCTACTTGATAAGCCGCAGGGAAATAATCCATTTTAAGTGATTTTGCCACTTTCATGCTGTTATCTGCTTCAAGATTAACAGGCGACTGAGCCTTCCTAGCTTACAGGTTTGATATTCGGTGAGTAAATCACCCCAATGTTCAGGGCTTTCTTACCATCATAGGACCAATGCACTTTATGCGTTTGGGTACATGATGTTACGCTTAATGCGATAAGTAAGCTAGAAAGCAATAGACGAGTCTTCATAAGGCACCTCTCTTTTTGTGGTATATGCTTCATCGATTCTACTGGTTCTGTATGATAACTTTTTGATTTTTGGTCAAGTTTTTGTTTGGGTGTTGAACTCATCGTACGAGTGAGGAAATGCTAAAAAACCGTCTATTCTGACCGCACTTTTTTAGCCTTGACAGAGTCGTTCTCTCAGATCTTCTGCTGTTTTGCTGGTTTTAATTCGCTCGAAAACGATGTCCGCTTCAGGATATTCTTTATTGAGATAGCGTAGCCATTGTTTGATTCGGGCAACATGATAAAAAAACCAGAATCATGGAAATTTTCCATTTCTGCGTATTTTTGCAAGATTTTTTTGAATATCCACCCAAGGCATTTTTCGCAATTTTGTTTAAGTACAAGGCTTAAGTTTGGGATATTTAATGCACCACGCCCGACCATTAGATCTTCGCAACCTGTCGCTTTCAAACATGCTTGACCATCTTCCCAACGCCAAATTTCACCATTAGCAATCACTGGGATCGTTAAGCGAGATCTCACTTCACCTATTTTCTCCCAATTGATGCGATCAGAACGATAGCCATCGGCTTTGGTTCTGCCGTGAATGGTGATTTTCAGTGGCGCCACCTTGTTGTACTGCGTCGGCAATTTCAAAAAGCTTGTGAAGTACAATCCCAACCTAATCGCACTTTCACACTGACAGGTAAATGACTCAGGTACAGTTTTTCGTAAGGCTAGAGTCGCTTTGATAAATTAATTCAGGTTGTTTGAGTAGAGCTGCGCCTCCGTTACTGCCATTAACGGTTTTGGATGGGCAGCCACAATTTTAAATCAATACCATGTGATCCAAGCTCAATGGCGCGATTGGCATTTTCAGCAAGACAGTTAGGATGTTGACCTAAAAGTTGGACGCGAACAGGTGTTCCAGAAGGTGTAAAGCCCTGATTTTTGAGTTCAGGGCAAAGACGATAAAAAGACTTTTTCAGGTAAGAGTTGATCCACCACGCGGACAAATTCGGTGATGCAGAGATCATATTCATTCACTTCGGTTAAAAGCTGGCGAACGAAAAGGATCGAGCACCCTTGCATGGGGGCGAGGATAACACGCACTATTTCCAACCTTTCACTTTACAAATTAAATCGTAAGCAGCTTGGATTTGTTGCGCTTTTTCTTTGGCCATTTCCATCATTTCTGGCGGTAAGCCTTTAGCAACTAATTTATCCGGATGATGTTCATTCATTAAACGACGATATGCACGTTTTACAGCATTACGATCATCACTTTCACTCACGCCCAATACTTTATAAGCATCACTTAATGTTGGGCCAGAAGATTGTTGGTAACCACCTTGTTGTTGGTATTGATAGCCACCTTGCTGTTGATAACCACCCTGTTGGTATTGGCGATAGAATCCACCTTGGGTAAATTGACGAGCTGCAATTTCCATTGCCAGCATTTGCTCAAATTGCATACGGGAAAAGACCAAGCTCTTCTGCCACCACGCATAAAGCACTTCTTTTTCTGAGTCATGTAATTGAGAATCAGCAAATGCGGCTTGCACTTGTACGTGCAAGAACATTCTCAGTAAATCAGCTCGTTGTCCACATCCAATGCGGAATTCGCGAATCACCTGACGTAGTGGAAAATCTGCTGCTTTACCTCGACTAAATGCCTCTTGAGCAAGTTTGCGATGATTATCATCTAATTGCATCTGGTTCATCAACTGACTTTGCCAGTTGAATATCTTCTTCCGTCACTCGACCTTGGATTTACTTTAAATGTCCAAGTACCGCAAAAGTAGTTTGCATAAAGAGTGCTTGTCGGGTCGTTTTTCTTAAAAAGCTAGAGTTAACCGAACCAAGCTCATAGAGTTTTTATCTGCGATTGAACCTAAAATGAGTCCTGCGATGGCACCGAAAAACCACCCCATTTAAAAACCGAGAAAAAAACGCCGATAATCTTTCCAAAAAGTACATTCTCTTTCCCCTAAAGTGCGGTCAAAAAAGGTCTTTTGACAATAATGGGCAGACGCAAATGTCTGCCCTTACATTAATATGGCTTTATTCTTATTTTTCAAGTGATGAATTACACACCATAACTTTCACGATAAGCACGCATCGCTGGCAAATATTGCTGATAATCGGCTTCGTTTTCAATGAATTGCATTAAATCATCAAAAATCAATGATGGAAAGGACTTGGCACTGGTAGTCGCGTTCCACTTCTTGAATGGCGGAAAGCTCGCCTTTGCCTTTTTCCTGACGATTTAATGCAATAAAGACAGCGGCTAATTTGGCGTGATTGGCCCCCGAAGCGCCATGGATTCACGAATAGCCGTGCCGGCGGTGATAACATCATCAACTAATAATACATTGCCGGTTAATGAACTACCGATCAAATTACCACCTTCACCGTGATCTTTCGCTTCTTTGCGATTAAAGCAAACAGGTGTATCACGATTAAATTGATTGAATAGTGCAATGGAAACGCTCGTCGCAATCGGAATGCCTTTTATAGGCAGGTCCAAAAATGACATCAAAAATCGACCGCACTTGATTGAATTGCTTTCGCGTAGTATTCACCCTAAGCGAGCAAGATCTGCGCCAGTACTAAACAATCCGGCATTGAAAAATAAGGACTTTTTTTCGACCTGATTTTAGGGTAAATTCACCAAATTTGAGCACTTGGCGGCTCAGCGCGAATTTAATAAATTCGATTTTTGTAGCTTTCCATTTTTGTTCCTATAAACCCTAATGCTTCACGTTGTGCAGCGAAGATTTGTTCAGCCTTGTTTTGCTAAGCCCAATAAGGTGAGTAATTCTTCGTGGCTGAATGGTTCACCTTCTGCAGTACCTTGTACTTCAATCATGCGGCCATCTTCCATCATAACAACGTTCATGTCTGTCTCGGCGGCTGAATCTTCCACATATTCCAAATCACACACGGCTTCACCTTCAACAATTCCAACCGAAATTGCAGCAACCAGACCTTTGATTGGATTGGTTTTTAATGTGCCGTTAGCGATTAAACCGTTGATAGCATCACATAAAGCCACTGCTGCACCAGTGATAGAAGCAGTTCTTGTACCACCATCCGCTTGAATCACATCGCAGTCTAAGGTAATAGAACGTTCGCCAAGAGCTTCTAAGTCAACCATGGCACGTAATGAGCGAGCGATTAAGCGTTGAATTTCCATGGTACGTCCACCTTTGTTTGCCTTTTTGCGGCCTCACGTTGCATACGGCTGTGTGTAGAGCGTGGCAACATGCCATATTCTGCTGTCACCCAACCTTGATTTTGTCCTTTTAAGAAACGCGGTACGCTTTCATCAACACTCGCCGTACATAAAACTTTGGTATCACCAAATTCCACTAATACTGAGCCTTCAGCATGTTTCGTGTAATTACGGGTGATTTTAATTGGACGAGATTGATGATTTTTCACGATTATTTGGACGCATTCTGAATTCCTTTATTTTTATTGATAAAAAGCGTGCCTATTTTTAGCACGCTTTTTCACTGTTTTATGGATTTGCTTGTTCAAACTCACGAATTTTATTAAAGACATCTTGTAAATCGGAGCCGTAGTTGATTTTTTGCAATTCAGGAACAGAGTTTGATTTCACTAACATTCTGAGTGGTTGGAACTGCATATTACACAAGTAGATTTGTTGATGTGGCAACATATGTTGTACAAAGTGAGTGAGTGCATGAATGCCCCCCGTATCGAGCACGGTCACGGCATCGCATTGCAATACAATATGTTTGATCTCGTGATCCGTATGTACGGTTTTATCGTGCAAATCCGCAAAGAGTTTATCTGCCGCGGCAAAGAACAATGGACCACTGATACGATAAGCTAACACATCATTCAGATCTTCTGGTGCAGGTTGCTCAATAGCTTTTGTCATTTCTGCAATGGTGCGAATAAATAAGAGGCTCGCCAATAATACGCCAACTGAGATGGCAATCACCATATCGAATAATACAGTGAGAATTAGGCAAGTGAACAACACCGCAATTTCATTTTGTGTGGAACGACGCGCTAAACGAATAATTTCAGGCACGTTCGCCATATGCCAAGCCACCATTAACAACAATGCGGCCATGGAAGAAAGTGGCAAGTAAGACAGGGCATTCGCAAAGAATAACAGTGAGAATAAGACCAAGAGTGCATGAACAACACTAGATATTGGTGATACCGCACCCGATTTCACATTAGCTGCTGAGCGCGCAATAGCTGCGGTTGCGGTAATCCCGCCTAAGAATGGCGAAACAATATTACCTAAACCCTGAGCAAGCAGTTCATTATTGGAGCGATGTTTAGTGTCAGTCATGTTATCTAAAATGACCGCACAAAGTAGTGATTCAATCGCACCTAATACTGCCATTGAAAAGGCTGCAGGTAAGAGCATCTGTATGCGATCAAAATTCCAATTGATGATTTCACCCTGCGCGTTTGGAATATTCCAAGGCAAGGCAAATTCAGGCAAGACATTAGGGATGCCATTTCCCATTGTGCCATCCGCTAAGGTGTAGTGGAACGCCGTACCAATAGTTTCAACCGAGAAACCAAATTGCCCTAAAGCTAATGCCATCAGTGTACCAATAATCACAGCAGGTAAATGACCAGGCACAGGTAAACGAAGTTTGTGCCATTGTGTGAGCACAAATAAGGTGACGACACCAACAGCGGTATCAGCCCAGCTAATCGTTGGAAGTGCGGTCAAAATAGCCTGTACTTTTTTTCAATATAGTGAGGTGGCATTTGGGCAATATCTAAACCTAAGAAATCTTTGATTTGCAATGTACCGATAGTAATGCCAATCCCGCAGGTAAAGCCAAGTGTAACGGGGAGAGGAATATACTCAATTAATCGCCCCAATCGTGACAAGGCCATGATGACTAAAATAATCCCCGAAAGTAGGGTAGCCATAAGTAATCCGCTGAGCCCAAATTGTTGGGTGACGGGATATAAAATTACGACAAATGCTGCAGTTGGACCTGAAATATTGAAACGCGAACCACCGGTTAACGCAATCACAATACCCGCTACAATGGCAGTGTAAAGACCGTGTTGTGGTGGAACACCGCTGGCGATCGCTAAGGCCATGGAGAGGGGAATCGCAATGACTCCAACTGTGAGCCCCGCAATAATATCTTTAATCAATTTTTGTTTTCCGTAACCTTCACGGAAAGATTCTTTCAATGCGCTAAATGGTTTTACAGCCAGAAACACATTTTTAGAAAAGAGAGATTTGATTTGCATAAAAATACGACAATAGAAAGGAATAAGTTTATATTTTTAGCTAAAAAGGAATAGGATTTTTTATGTTCTAGCTCAAAAAACTTGACTAATCTTAGATAAATCTTTATATTTCACGCACTTCAAAAACGGTGAGATGTCCGAGTGGTTGAAGGAGCACGCCTGGAAAGCGTGTATGTGCGAAAGTGCATCGGGGGTTCGAATCCCCTCTCACCGCCATTCAAATATTTTCTTTTCTGAATTTAAAATCATCTTTTAAATCAATCATTTTTGAAATCTAGAATTGACGTTATTTTTCTTTGTATAAAAATATGCATAGAGCTATTACTTTCGCTGAAAAAGTAAATAGAAAAACAATAATAGATTGAGATGAGTTATGGCACGCCCTAAAGGATTCGAACCTTTGACCCACGCCTTAGAAGGGCGTTGCTCTATCCAGCTGAGCTAAGGGCGCATTTTAAGGGTTACATCTTTTGTATGGAATTTCGAGGGAAATATAAAAGAAGTGGTCTGGCGAGATAGGATTTGAACCTACGACCCACTGGTCCCAAACCAGTTGCGCTACCAAGCTGCGCTACTCGCCGACGATTGAGCACAATTATAGTGAGCTTTTCTTTTCAGTCAATTAATTTTTTTAGATTCCTCTTTCAACTGCTCAAAATTATTCCAGTTTTTAACCGCTCTTTTGTTGTCTTTTGTAAAAATAAGGCGTAGTCAGTTAAAAATAGCAAAACGTTTACTTAATGCCACCTTGAGGAAAAATGCATGACCGCCCAAAATTATTTCAGGTACTGAACTATCATCAAATCTGATGTTGCCAGTAAAATTGAACATTATCGTGCTCAAGGTAAACGTGCGCCAGGGCTGGCAGTAATTTTAGTGGGCGCAGATCCAGCTTCTCAAGTCTATGTGGGCAGTAAACGTAAAAGTTGCGAAGAGATTGGAATGGTCTCGAAATCCTATGATTTACCTGAAACCACGACAGAGGCGGAACTACTACAACTGATTGACCAATTAAATGCCGATGAAACCATTGATGGCATTCTAGTCCAGCTTCCATTGCCTGAACAAATTAATAGCACATCAGTGATTGAGCGGATTAGCCCTGAAAAAGATGTGGATGGTTTCCACCCTTATAATGTGGGGCGTTTATGCCAACGTATCCCAACTTTACGTGCTTGTACTCCTTATGGCGTGATGAAATTATTAGAAACTACAGGTATTGATTTACACGGTAAACATGCCGTGATCGTTGGGGCATCAAATATTGTAGGACGCCCGATGTCACTTGAATTATTATTAGCAGGCGCTACTGTCACAGTAACACACCGTTTCACCAAAGATTTAGAGCATCATATTCGTCAGGCGGATGTTTTAGTAGTGGCTGTGGGTAAACCTCGTTTTATTCCAGGTGATTGGATTAAAGAAGGGGCAACAGTAATTGATGTAGGGATTAACCGTATCAATGGCAAATTAGTGGGCGATGTGGAATATGATGTGGCGATACAAAAAGCGGCTTATATTACGCCAGTACCGGGTGGAGTAGGGCCAATGACAGTTGCCATGCTGATGTTTAATACACTTTTATGCTTATGAGCATAACAATCAACTAATTTAAGAAATAAAAAGTGCGGTTAAATTGATTTGACCGCACTTTTTGTATTAATGTAATTTTCAATCTTGGTTTTAAATAGTGGTTAAGTTTATCCACTAAAATAATCAAGCCAATCTTAATACATCCATGCAAAGCATGTTGATGCATACGATATAAAGACACATACGCAAACTGTGCAAATTTACCTTGAACAGTTAGTGGGTTTTTCCCAAATTTATTTGAAATGCTGCCCAATGCGGTAAAGCTTGAAAAGAGAAACCAAGGTTCCTTTATCGTTGTATTTGAATGCTTTTAATGGTTTTTGCTCAAAAAGTGCAAAGATATTTTTGCACAGGCTTTTTGCCATTTGATGTGCCGCTTGTGCTCTTGGCGGGACTAATTTACCGTTTGGTTGCATTAATGCTGCACAGTCACCAATGGCAAAAATACTGTCATCTACCGTAGTTTGAAGGGTATCTTTTACCACTAATTGATTGATACGGTTAAGCTCTAATCCATCGAATTGCTGTGTCACGGTTGAGGTGCGAACACCCGCCGCCCACACAATCAGATCAGCTTTGATTTCTTCGCCATCTTTGGTGATAAGTGTATTTGGTTGGGCTTCCGTGATCATCGTATTTAATTTCACGTTTGCCCCCATTTCTTGCAATTCATCTAATACTGCCGCAGATAAATTCTCAGGCAGAGCAGGTAATAAGCGAGGCCCCGCTTCAACTAAGGTGACTTGCAAGCAAGAATTATCAATTTTGCCGTAACCATAAGAAGACAAGTCTTCAGTCGCATGATAAAGCTCCGCAGTTAATTCCACACCAGTTGCACCACCGCCAACAATCGCAATATTGACTTTGCTCTCATCGACTAATTTCTGTTTAAATTCTTCTTCACCAATATCGTCTAATGCACGGTTTTCAGAGAATTTAAGGAATAATTCCAACATTCGTTGTTGGAAGCGAAGTGCTTGATCAGAGCTGTCTAAGAAAAATACAGTTATCGGCCACACCTTTTTGTATTGAAATCATTCGATTTACTACCGATCGCAATCACCAAGTAATCATAAGGAATACGACGCGCAACCACGAGCATATCTCCTTCTTGCCCATAAACAGGGGCAAGTTCAACATATTTTTGCTCGCGATTAATACGTGTGATTGAACCTTGTTCAAAGCTAAAATGGTGGTTTTTACCGTGTGCACGATAGCTCAGAGAATCCGTGCCATCATCCATTACACCTGTGGCAATTTCATGTAATAAGGGTTTCCACAAGGGTCGCATTGCGATCCACAAGCGTCACTTTAGCCTGTTTTTTGCGACCTAATTTATCACCTAAAAATGTCGCTAACTCTATGCCGCCGGCGCCACCGCCAACGATCACGACGTTTTTCATAAAGTACTCCTAAAAAGCAAAAATTGTTAAAAAAATGTTAAACTAATGTAATGATAGCATAACAAATAAACAAGGCGAAAAATTTTAATAGAAATGACCGCACTTTATTGATGGCAGCGATCGTAAAGCGGTTGTAACTGTTGAATGGTTTGGGTGATAAATGAAACAGGGTCGATTTGATGAAGTTCAGCTTTTTCAATGCTTTTTCCAATGCACCAAAAATCCTCATCTGAACGCAAGAGAAGATCTTTTTTAGAAATGGCTTTCACTTGGCGAAAATCATCATATTCACTTTCATCTTCTCGCCAAATATCAAAATCAGCAAATTGTTTGAAATCAAATTGATCAAGCCACTGATTATATTGTTGCACATTAATTTGTGAGCGATCTGCACGATAGCAATGCCAATCTAAACACACTCTTAGTCGGCGACGATTTAATAGCACAGAAAAGATTGCTGCAGAATTTTGGTTAAACTCGTATTTAAAATAAGCGAAGAAATGCGCGTACCTGCCAACCATTGGTCCAACTTTCAATATGCGGTTTCGCAAAAGGTGTACCAAGCTGCTTTGCGACCTCTTGAATAATCGCTTTCCAGTTATCCCAATGTAATTTGTAATCCGCTTTAATCGCCGGAATATCTTCTGGACAGAATTTTTTCATTTGGGCGAATTGGTAGAAAGGAATATTGAACAGTTCGCAAGATTCAGCCGTAAGCGAGAGCATAGCGTTTCCTTAAAATTACTGTAATTTTTTGACCGCACTTTTGTGTGAAGAACTGTTTGTCTTCCCAGTGCAACATGGTCATCCGATTATTCCACACACATCCTGTATCCAAGGCATAGATACCTTCTGGAGTAGGCTCATCGACTAAACTTGCCCAATGCCCAAAGACAATGGGAATTTGTTTATAAAGTGGGTTATCTAAATTAAACCAAGGCGTGAGCTCCGCTGGTGCATCTTTTAAAGGGGATTTACAAGCAAAATCAAAGCGATGGTCCAAATAGCAAAAACGCATTCGAGTGAAAGCATTAATAATGTAACGATGACGCGCTAAGCCCTGTAAATCTGGCGACCAACGATCAGGCTGTCTCCGAATACATATTTTCAATAAGATAATGAAAGTCGCCGTGCTGTAAAAATCTGTTCAACTTCAGCTGCACAAGATTTCGCAGTTTCCAAATCCCAATCAGGCGAAATACCAGCATGCGCCATCAGGAAGTTTAACTTTTCATTATGCACAAGTAAGGGCTGATGGCGTAACCAATGAATCAGTTCATCAAAATCGGACGCATTAAAAATGGCATCGACACGATCACGCGGTTTTACCTTTTTAATACCCAGTGCGGTCGCAATTAAATGTAAATCGTGATTCCCTAGTACAGTTTGTGCTGCATTACCAAGTGATTTTACGAAACGAAGACATTCAAGTGATTTATCCCCACGGGCCACAAGATCCCCCACAAGATAAAGTTTATCTTGCGTAGGATTGAAATCTACACGTTCTAATAAAAGCTGTAATTCATCATAACAGCCTTGTAAATCACCGACGAAATAGGTTGCCATTTTTTTGACCGCTCTTTTTACTCTTCTAAATCTAAGATTTCATCTTTATTGACATCATCAGGAGGATTATCCGCCAACCAGTTTGCTAAGCGGGGCATAATCGGCGATAGCCAAATTTTCTGCGCGTCATTTTAAATCAATACCAAGTGTGGTCAGATTTTCAGGGTGAAAATAGTGTTGAGAGTGCATTGCGTAATGTTTTTCGACGTTGATTAAACGCTTGGGAGCAAACACGGTTCAACCAATATAAATCTTTTACAGAGTGCGGTAATTCTTTTATGCGGAATTAAACGCACAACCGCTGAATCCACTTTAGGGTGCTGGATTGAATGCAGAAGGTGGTACTTCAAGCACAGGCATCACTTGGCAGAAAATATTGCGCCATAATGGTTAAACGACCGTAAGCTTTGCTATTTGGCCCTGGCATAAGCGTTTCACCACTTCTTTTTGCAGCATGAAGTGCATATCTTGAATTACATCATGATACTTAAATAAGTGGAACATCAATGGGGTAGAAATGTTGTAAGGTAAGTTACCAAATACACGTAATTTCTGCCCTTTTTCTGCTAAATTTTCTTTTTGTATAAAGCTCACCAAAATCAAATTGCATCGCATCCGTTTCAATAACGGTGAGTTTTTGATGTAAAAATGGATGATGACGTAAACGTTCTGCAAGGTCTCGGTCAAGCTCTACCACAGTCAGATGCTCGACAAGTTCACCAACCGGTTCTGTTAATGCGCCAAGTCCAGGACCAATTTCTACTAAGAATTGATTGGGTCATGGGTAAATCGCCGCCACGATACCTGAATTACAGAAGTATCATGTAAAAAGTTTTGACCAAAGCGTTTACGCGCCGTATGGCCTAAGTGTGAATTCATAAGTACTATTTAATAAGAAAAGTGCGGTTATTATAGAGCCTGTATTTCTTTTTGTAAATCATTCCTAAGTCTTGATACAACGTACAAATTGGTGAAAAAGTGATTTTTCTGTTCAATTTTATTTTAATCTTTCGTCTAACGCCAAAAACGGCTATAATTCGCCCTGTTTTTCATTTATAACCCGCAAAAAGTGCGGTCATCATAATTTTAGAGGATAAAATGGCAGAAAAAGATTGCATTGAAATGCAAGGCACAATTTTGGAAACCTTACCAAATACCATGTTCCGCGTTGAGTTAGAAAATGGTCACGTGGTGACAGCCCATATTTCTGGCAAAAATGCGTAAAAACTACATTCGTATCTTTAACAGGCGAAAGTAACAGTAGAAATGACACCTATGACTTGAGCAAAGGTCGTATCATTTTCCGTAGCCGTTAATTTAGAAAAAGCCGATATGTTGATATCGGCTTTTTTGTTTGAAAAGCGTACAAATTATTTGAAGTCTAGAAAAAATCTGTATAATCAGTGCCCTTAGCCACGTTCATTTTCGTTCCTTGCCTTTTGCAGATTGGTGGCTAATCTACGTCAAAGGCTGATTAACCCGTAAGGAGCAGTAACGCGTCACTACGAAATCGTGTTTATGGTTCATCCGGACCAAAGCGAGCAAGTACCAGGTATGATCGAACGTTACACAGGTTCTGTTAAAGAAGCTGGTGGTCAAGTTCATCGCCTAGAAGATTGGGGTCGTCGTCAATTAGCGTACCCAATTAACAAATTACACAAAGCACACTATGTGCTTATGAATGTAGAAGCGCCTCAACAAGTCATCGACGAGCTAGAAACGACTTTCCGTTATAACGATGCTGTATTACGCAGTCTTGTTATCCATACTAAGCACGCCGTAACCGAAGCGTCCCCGAATGAAAGCGGCTAAAGAAGAACGTAAACCTTTAGCTGAAGTTGAAAACAACGATTTTGAGGATGCTGAAGAGTAATTCAAAACTTGATAATCGCTTCTCGTTAATCGGCACAGTGTGTCAATTACCCAAGCGAAGCAAAAGCCCTAACGGGATTGCGCATTGCCAGTTTTGGCTGGAACATCGTTCCGAACAAGTCGAAAGTGGTTTATCACGCCAAGCGTGGTTAAAGATGCCAGTTCAAGTCAGTGGCAATCAGTTAACAGAAAAACCTCAAAGCATTACGGTCGGCAGTAAACTTTGTGGTGGGGTTTATTACTTCACATAAAACCCTCAAATGGTTTAACGCAGTTAGTATTGCATGCCGAGCAAACTCGAATTTATAGATTAGGAGACAGCCAAATGGCACGTTATTTCCGTCGTCGTAAGTTCTGCCGTTTCACAGCGGAAAATGTTGTTGAAATCGATTACAAAGATATCGCTACATTAAAGAACTACATTTCTGAAAGCGGCAAAATTGTACCAAGCCGCATTACCGGTACTCGTGCGAAGTACCAACGCCAATTAGCACGCGCAATCAAACGCGCTCGTTATTTAGCGTTATTACCTTACTCTGATTCTCATCACAATTAAGAAGGAGTTAGGAAATGCAAGTAATTCTTTTAGATAAAATCGTTCACCTAGGTAATGTAGGTGATCAAGTTAATGTTAAATCTGGTTTTCGCCTCGTAACTTCTTAATCCCACAAGGTAAAGCAGCTATGGCAACCAAAGCCAACATTGAACACTTTGAAGCACGTCGTGCAGAGTTAGAAGCAGCGGCAGCAAGTTTAGCAGCAGCTCAGCTCGCGCAGCACAAGTGACTGCATTAGGTTCTGTCACTATCGCATCTAAAGCAGGTGATGAAGGTCGTTTATTCGGCGCAATCACTACCGTGATGTAGCAGAAGCAGTAACTGCAGCTGGTGTTGAAATTGCGAAAAGCGAAGTTCGTTTACCAAACGGTCCAATTCGTACTCTTGGTGACCACGATGTTCGTTTCCAACTTCACGGCGAAGTATTTGCAACATTAGATGTTATCGTTGTTGCAGAATAATTATCAAAGTTTTTGATAAAGAAAACCCGACGTTATGTCGGGTTTTTGTTTTCTGGATTAAGAAAAATATTTTAGTGATTCTTTGAGAATCAGTGCGGTCATTTTTTGACCGCACTTTTTACTTATCAATTTAGTATTTTTAAATTACAAACCTAATACGGCAAATAACACCCAAACAGTGTAAATGGTTGCGAGGGCCGTAGAAGATAAATCCGCCTGCTGGCACGTGGATTTTAAGATCGTGCATCGCGTGATGGATACGTGTAAGCTACACCACATTGGGAAAAATTGTTAAAACTAAAATAATTAATTTTTCCGATCCAAGAATAAGCGAATGTAATTAAGTTATGTGGATCAATTAATCCGAATGGTAACAATAAACCAAGGATTAAGATTACCACTAGGGAAGAAAATCGCACTGACAGTCCCGCCAGCACCAAACATCAACCATACTGGTGGTTCACCAGAGCGTTTTGGATTTTGATCGACCATTTTTCTCTCCCTACATATAAACTAAAATTAATGCGATAACACTAATCACAGCTGTCACTGCCCAAAGTGCATTTCTTTAATACGTGATGTGGCAAACGTTCATTTTTAACAATGATGTTCATCACTTTTGGTGTCATCACGAAATAAGTTGCAGTGTGATATAAGGTCGCAATTAATGTGATGATATTTAAGAACACCACAATTGGATTTCTTAAGTAGCCAATGAAATCAACAATACCTAAGCCAGGTATAGGATTGCTTGCAAGGTAAAGTACACCGTAAAGCAATACGATGCAGAACCATACAGCAAAGATAGAGGTTGCTTCACGTACCATATAAGCTTTTGTAGAAATCCAATTTTTGCCACCAAGTAGCCGTCATTGGGCGAACATATTTTTGCGTTTACTTATTACTGTTACTGACATATTCTTCCCTTAGCCTTTTTGGTTTTAGCATTGAGATAACATAATCTTTGGCACTTTCCACTTTTCCTTGGTTGATTGCAGAAGCTGGATCCACGTGTTTTGGACACACTTCAGAACAATAACCCACGAAAGTACAGCTCCAAACACCGTTTTTACCATTTAAAAATGGCATACGTTGTGCTTTACCATGGTCACGGTTATCAAGGTTGTAACGGTGTGCCATTGTAATCGCTGCAGGGCCTAAGAATTCAGGGTTTAAACCAAATTGTGGGCAAGCCGCATAGCATAAACCACAGTTGATACACATTGAGAATTGACGATATTTTTCAAGCTGTGCTGGGGTTTGTTTAGTACGGCTGACTTGCAATTCTTTCGATGGATGTGGTCTACCATCTAATGCTGGCGCTTCGTTGCCAATAATATAAGGTTTAATTGCCTCTAAACTTTCGATAAAGTGGCTTAAATCAACCACTAAGTCGCGTTCAATAGGGAAGTTTGCTAATGGTTCAATACGCATATGGCCACTGTAATCACGTAAGAACGTTTTTACAAGCCAATTTAGGGTTTGTTATTCACCATCATCCCACAAGAACCGCAGATCGCCATACGGCAAGACCAACGATAAGAAAGAGACGGTTCAAGTTTATCTTTAATGTAACCTAACGCATCTAAAAGAGAGGTTTGGTTATCATAAGGTACTTGATAAGAGCTTAAAGTGGCTCTTGATCGTTTTCTGGGTTGTAGCGTAATACTTCCACAGTCATTACCGGTGAATTAGCCATTTGCTTGCTCTCTTAGCTTTCGCAGCCGCTTCTGCCGCTTCTGCTTCAGCACCATAAACACGTTTTTGCTGGTTGAGATTTAGTGATTTTCACCGGGCTGTATTCAATACGCGGTGCATCATCGCCATTGTAGTAAGCAAGGGTGTGTTTTAAATAATTCACATCATCACGTTCGGTGTAGTCTAAGCGTTGGTGTGCACCACGAGACTCTTTACGTTCAATTGCAGAGTTTGCAATAGATTGTGCCACATCAAGGATGTAACCTAATTCTACGGTGTAAAGCACATCGGTATTGAATACGCTTGAACGGTCTGTCACACGGATACGTTTATAACGTTCTTTAAGCTCAGCAATTTTATCTACTGCTTTTTGCATGCTTTCTTGGTCACGGTAGATACCACAACCTTCTTCCATTACGGTACCCATTTCATCACGGATTTCAGACCAAGATTCATTACCTTCTTGGTTGTAAAGTGCTTCAAGGCGAGCGACAACATCTTGAGCTTGTGCATCAACTGCTGCACGGTTTACTGGTTTTGCTTCTGCTGCACGTTGTGCTGCATATTCACCTGCAACACGGCCTAAAACCACTAATTCAGCAAGCGAGTTAGAACCTAAACGGTTTGCACCATGTAAGCCAGAAGATGCACATTCACCCACTGCAAATAAACCTTTAATGCGAGTTTCGCTGTTGTAATCCACTTCAATACCACCCATGGTGTAGTGAACAACTGGACGAACTGGGATTGGTTCATTAACTGGGTTTACACCTTCATAAGCACTTGCTAATTCACAAATGAATGGAAGACGTTCATGTAAATATTTTTCACCTAAGTGACGTAAGTCAAGGTGAACCACATCGACACCTTTTGCAGTTTTTAAGGTGTTGCCTTTTCTCCATTCTTGCCAGAACGCTTGCGAAACTTTATCACGTGGACCAAGTTCCATATATTTGTTTTTCAGGTTTACCGATTGGCGTTTCAGGGCCTCAGACCATAATCTTGTAAATAACGGTAGCCGTTTTTATTCACTAAGATACCGCCTTCACCACGACAACCTTCAGTCATTAAGATACCGGTGTTTGGTAAGCCAGTTGGGTGATATTGGACGAATTCCATATCACGAAGAGGAACACCGTGACGATATGCCATTGATAAACCATCACCAGTTACGATACCGCCGTTGGTGTTGAATTTAAATGCACGACAGCCACCACCAGTTGCAATCACAACCGCATTTGCGTTGATTTGAACAAGTGAACCTTCCATCATATTCATCGCAACCATACCGCGAGCATGACCATCATCAACTAAGATGTCTAAAACGAAGTGTTCGTCAAAACGTTGAATTTGTGGATATTGAATGGATGTTTGGAAAAAGAGTATGGATAAGTGGAAACCGGTTTTTGTCTCGCCGCGAACCAAGTACGTTCGATTTTTCATCCCACCGAAACGACGCACGTTCACATCGCCATCTGCTTTTACGGCTCCAAGGGCAACCCCAACGTTCAAGCTGAGTCATTTCCACTGAGAATGTTCAACGAAGTATTCCACCACATCTTGCTCACATAACCAGTCACCACCGGCAACGGTATCGTGGAAGTGTTTATCGGTAGGAATCTTCCTCTTTAATTACTGCGGCCGCACTACCTTCTGCTGCAACCGTATGGCTACGCATAGGATAAACCTTAGAAACTAATGCGATCTTTAAGTTAGGGTTTGCTTCTGCTGCTGCAATGCTGCACGTAAACCGCCGCCACCGGCACCAACAATAGCAATATCGACATTAACCGTTTGCACGATATCCTCCAATCATATAGAAAGTAAAAATAAAAATGCCCTAAATTAATAGGGGCTTGTGGTAATTCTGCCACTTTTTGTTTACAAATTAGTAACTTTTTCCCGAATAAAGGGATAAAAATATCAAAAGTGTGATCTAACTCAAAAAGTTAATTTTTTTATATTTATAGATGATAACCGTTTGCGTTTAAGAATGATTTAGTCGGATTATTGAGTTAAAAATCAGTCTTGTTTACAATAGCCTAATTCATTTTAAAGGTGAAAACGGAGAAAAAAATGACCGCACTTAGCGATAAAAAAACAGAATGGCAACCTTCCGCCTCAATTAAAAATTTATTGGCGCGTGCTAAAATCATTGCGGATATCCGCCAGTTTTTACTGAACGTGGATTATTAGAAGTGGAAACGCCCTGTTTTAAGTGAATTTGGTGTGACAGATCTTCACCTTTCAACCTTTAATACAGAGTTTATTGCGCCTTTTGATGAGTTGTCAAAAACGCTGTGGCTTTCTACTAGCCCGGAATATCATATGAAACGTTTATTAGCGGCAGGCAGTGGACCGATCTTTCAAATTGGTAAAGTGTTTCGCAATGAAGAAGCGGGCAATCGCCATAATCCGGAATTTACCATGCTTGAATGGTATCGACCGCACTTTTGATATGTACCGTCTAATGAATGAAGTGGATGATTTATTACAACAGATCCTAGATTGCAAACCTGCAGAAACCTTAAGTTATCAATTTGTCTTCCAAGAATATGTAGGATTAGATCCATTATCAGCGACTCGTCAAGAATTAGTAGAGGCAGCGCGCAAGCACAACTTTATGGCAGATGAAGATGAAGATCGTGATACGTTATTGCAATTTTTATTCAGCGAAGTGGTAGAACCTAAAATCGGACAAGAAGCGCCTGTTGCCGTTTATCATTTCCCTTCTTCCCAAGCAGCGCTCGCACAACTTAGCCCAGAAGATAGCCGCGTGGCAGAACGTTTTGAGTTCTATTATAAAGGATTAGAGTTAGCCAACGGTTTCCATGAGCTTACTGATGCGCGTGAACAGCAACACCGCTTTGAGCAAGATAACCGCCTACGCGAAAAAGCGGGCTTGCCACAACGTGAAATTGATCATCGTTTACTGGCTGCACTACAAGCGGGGATTCCGAATACATCAGGCGTAGCTTTTAGGTGTTGATCGTCTCAATTATGATTGCATTAGGCGCTGAAAGTATTAAAGAAGTGATTTCATTTTTCGGTGGAATGTGCTTAAGTTTATATGGTGTGTTTTGCACGCTTTTACCTAAAAAGTGATTATAATGTGCGCCGCGCTTTTTTTGATTCAGATAAATATTTATGTAAAAAAACGTATATAAAACTGTTAGCCCAATCACATTTTCTTATGTTGTACTTTTGCACCCAATTTAAAAACCTTATCATAATGCCGTCACTAGCTTAATGAACACTCATTAAATAAATGATTTTATGATTAACTTTAGAGGGTAATATATGAGCACTACAACTAATAAAAAAATGGAATAAATTTGATGTCGCTTGGGTGTTAAATTTATTTGGGACCGCTGTGGGCGCAGGGGTGTTATTTTTACCAATCAATGCAGGGATGGGGGCTTCTGGCCATTGGTGGTAATGGCTATCTTAGTCGGACCAATGACATACTTTGCTCATCGTGGTTTGGCTTATTTCGTTTTTATCTTCATCTAAACCAGGTAGTGATATTACTGAAGTGGTGGAAGAGCATTTCGGTCCAACAGCAGGAAAAATTAATTACTTTATTATATTTCTTCATGATCTTCCCAATTTTTATTGATTTATGGAAACGGATCACCAATACCGTTGATTCCTTCATTGTTAACCAATTAGGCATGGCTTCACCAAATCGTGTCATTCTTTCTTTTGTATTGATTGCGATATTGATTTCGGTAATGTTATTCAGTGAAAAAGTAATGTTGAAAAATCACTGAATTATTAGTTTATCCATTGGTATTGATTCTCTTTGCATTATCAATCTATCTCATTCCTCAATGGAATGCATCAATGCTTTATGAGCTTCCTACAGCGAGTGGTTTTGTGACGACATTGTGGTTAACTATTCCAGTATTAGTCTTCTCTTTTAACCATTCTCCGGCAATTTCTTCTTTCACGCTTTCTCAACAACGTGAATATAAAGATTTTGATAAAACGGAATATCACATTGGTCATACAGAAAAAGGCACTTCAACCGTATTACTTTTTCTTCGTGATGTTCTTTGTGTTTAGTTGCGTATTAACTTTAACACCGGCAGAGTTATTAGAGGCAAAAAGCACAAAAATATCAGTATCTTGTCTTATCTTGCGAACAAATTTGATAATCCATACATTTCTTATTTTGCACCATTAGTGGCTTTCTTAGCGATTACCAGTTCATTCTTTGGCCATTATTTAGGGGCTCGTGAAGGTTTAGAAGGTTTATACCTCAAAATGAAAGGTGAAAGTGTAAATCGTAAAAAAATTAAATTACGGTACCGCAGTATTCTTCTTACTCACGTTATGGGGCGTAGCAATTATTAACCCAAGTATTTTAGGCTTAATTGAATCGCTTGGCGGCCCAATTATTGCGATGATCCTTTTCATTATGCCAATGTATGCAATCCGTAATGTGTCTGCAATGAAACGCTATCAAGGTCGTTTTAGCAATGTATTTGTTACAGTAATGGGATTAATTGCTATCTCCGCGGTTGTATATGGATTATTATAAGCGGCTTTTTAGTTTAGCTTAGGATTGAAAATAATATGATTAGTGTATTTGATATGTTTAAAGTGGGGGTTGGGCCATCCAGCTCCCACACTGTCGGCCCAATGAAAGCAGGCAAGCAGTTTATTGACGATTTAATCGAACAAGGTAAATTTGATTCGGTCGCGACCTTGCATGTGGATGTGTATGGCTCTCTCAATGACAGGGCTTGGTCATAATACCGATATTGCGATCATCATGGGATTAGCCGGTTATCTACCGCACGATGTAGACATTGATTTAATCCCAACCTTTATCGACCAGGTAAAACAAACCAAAAAACTGTCGATTGCACAAGGCAAAAAAACGGTTAATTTCGATTGGGATGCCAATATGGTATTCCATAATTCCTTTTTATCATTGCATGAAAACGGCATGATAATTACAGCATTAGATGCTGAACGTAATGTGCTTTACCGTCAAACCTATTATTCTATCGGTGGCGGTTTTATTGTTGATGAAGCGCATTTTTGGTCAAGAGGAAGAGAATCCTGTGGCCGTGCCGTATCCTTATCAATATGCTGAAGATATTTTGAAACATTGTCAGGAAAAATGGCTTAATGCTTTCTACGGTGATGATGAGAAATGAGTTAGCATTACGTGATAAAAAGAGGTTGAAGCGCATTTACATAATGTTTGGAAAACCATGAAGGATTGTATTGAGTATGGTGTCAATACAGAAGGCGTGTTACCTGGCCCATTAAAAAGTGGTGCGTCGTGCGCCGTCACTTTATCGGTTATTGCAAGCCAATAGTAATCGTCTTGCAAATGATCCAATGCATGTTATCGACTGGGTGAATATGTTTGCCCTTGCGGTAAACGAAGAAAAATGCTGCCGGTGGACGTGTCGTGACTGCACCAACAAATGGTGCTTGTGGTATTGTGCCGGCTGTGCTTTCTTATTATGAAAAATTCGTAGGCCCTTTAACACAAGATGTGATTGAGCGCTATTTATTAGCTGCTGGTATGATTGGTTCACTTTATAAGATGAATGCGTCTATTTCTGGTGCTGAAGTCGGCTGCAAGGTGAAGTAGGCGTGGCATGCTCAATGGCTGCAGCGGGTTTAACCGAAATCTTAGGTGGTACGCCGGTACAAGTGTGCATTGCAGCTGAAATTGCGATGGAACATAATCTGGGCTTAACTTTGCGACCCTGTTGGTGGTCAAGTGCAAGTACCTTGTATCGAACGTACTGCCATTGCTTCAGTGAAAGCGATTAACGCTAGCCGTATGGCATTACGCCGAACCACGAATCCTCGCGTAACCTTAGATAAGGTGATCGAAACCATGTATGAAACAGGTAAAGACATGAATGCTAAATACCGTGAAACATCGAAAGGTGGCTTAGCGGTGAAAGTGGTGTGCTCTTAAGATTTCATTGATAATAAAAGAGCGGTCATTTTTGACCGCTCTTTTTTATTTTCCTTTCACATCAATAATCACTACTTCTGATTGAGATCCTAAGCGCATAGGAATGCCCCAAAAGCCATAACCAGAAGTGACAAAAACATGTGGATTGCCAATTTTTTCATAGCCATAATCCAAACGATACATCATTTTCGTGATTAAACTGGCCGGGAATACTTTGCCCTTTATGCGCATGCCCTGAAACTTGAATATCAAGCGGAAGAGAAGGTGCTTTTCAATATCTGTTGGGCGGTGATCCAATAGGATAGTCGGTAAGTCAGTATTCACTTGTTTTTAATAATGTTTCGGTACTTGGTCTATCATGAGCAAGATTGTCATTTCGTCCAATAAGTACCAATTCATTATTTAACGTTAATGTTTCATCTCTTAACACAGTGATACCTGCTTTGCGAATTTCCTGATCAATTCGATCTTGGTCTCCAAATAAATCGTGATTGCCTAGTGTGGCATAAACACCCATTGAGCCTTGAGTTTTGCCAGATGAGGTTGCATTTTTTTCGGCTAAATAGGCATTGACGTTATCGTCCATAATATCGCCAGGCAATAAAAATGATATCAACCTTTTCCTGCTGCATAATGTCAGCCAATTTATCCAATTCTTTCCCGCCAAATAATTTACCTAAATGGAGGTCGCTTGCCATGCCAATTCGCAATGGTTTAATCGGTTTATCTAGCGTAATTTCATAATGAATAACACGTGTGACATAGGCGTTATACACACTTAAGGCAGTGATACCAATAAATAAAACGGGATAAGCGATACGCAAAGTGCGATCGATTTTGGTGATGGATTTTGATTTTTCGGAAAAGAAAATGAACACATCCTATGGCAATACTCGCAAAGGCTGAAAAAGGAATAGTGCGAGCATTAAAAGCAATAAGCCGAAATACCGTAAAAAGCTTTTAAAAAATGGCAAATAACCAAGGCGTTAGGGAAGCAAAAAGCTGGTAAAAGTGATCGATCGTCTAGCCTTTTTGATAACGGTTTGTTAAGCCACCAAATCAGCGTTTTATTAAAAATATAAATCAGCAGTTGTAACAAAAATAATAGCTGCCGTAAATATGAAGTAATAACGGGTTTCCATCAGCAATTCCTAAATAAAAAGTGCGGTCGTTTTTGACCTGGTTTTTGAAGTGTGGAATAATAAATTTCTCTGTTCCCAAAGGCAAATTTTTTCGCTAAAATGCGGCTCGTTTTAGTTAATTTAAGAAGGAAAATCCAATGTTTGGAAAAAGGTGGTTTAGGCGGCTTGATGAAACAAGCCCAACAAATGCAAGAAAAAAATGCAAAAAAATGCAGGAAGAAATTGCCCAATTAGAAGTAACAGGCGAAAGCGGTGCGGGTTTAGTAAAAATCACGATTAATGGTGCACAACTGCCGTCGTATTGAGATCGATCCTTCTTTAATGGAAGACGACAAAGAAATGTTGGAAGATTTAATCGCTGCCGCATTCAACGATGCAGTACGTCGTGCAGAAGAATTGCAAAAAGAAAAAAATGGCTTCTGTAACTGCAGGCATGCCATTACCTCAGGAATGAAACTTCCATTTTAATTCATCGGGTGTGTGAATTTACACGTTCACACACCATTCATTTTCTCCCATCATAAATACTATGCAAAGCAGTCCACTTTTTAGAACATCTTATTGAAAATCTCCGTTGCTTGCCGGGTGTCGGTCCGAAATCAGCACAGCGTATGGCTTATCATCTTTTACAGCGCAATCGTAGCGGTGGGATGAATTTACGCGTGCATTAACGGAAAGCGATGTCTAAAATTGGGCATTGTTCGCAGTGTCGTGATTTTACCGAAGAGGAAACGTGTAATATTTGCAACAATCCTCGTCGCCAAAAAATTCAGGTTTGCTTTTGCGTGGTGGAAATGCCTGCGGATATTCAAGCCATTGAGCAAACTGGCCAATTTTCTGGGCGTTATTTTTGTCTTAATGGGGCATTTATCGCCTTTAGATGGTATTGGTCCAAAAAGAAATTGGTTTAGATTTATTGCAAAAACGTTTGGTTGAAGAATCCTTCCATGAAGTGATTTTTAGCGACCAATCCAACGGTGGAAGGCGATGCGACAGCCAATTATATTGCTGAAATTTTGCCATCAACATAATATTAAAAGTGAGCCGTATTGCTCACGGATCCCTGTTGGTGGCGAGTTAGAAAACCGTGGACGGCACCACCTCTAACCCACTCTTTCTTAGGTCGTCGTCAGATCGACTAATCTTATGCGCCTGTTTATTGCCGAGAAACCCAGTCTTGGGCGAGCGATTGCCGATGTATTGCCAAAACCTCATCAATGGGGTGATGGTTTTATTAAATGCGGCAATGATGATGTGGTGACTTGGTGCGTGGGGCATTTGCTCGAACAGGCAGAACCCGATGCCTACGATCCGAAATTCAAACAATGGCGTTTAGAACATTTACCCATCATTCCTGAAAAGTGGATTCTGTTACCGCGAAAAGGGAAGTAAAAACAACTTTCTGTGGTGGAAAAACTCATTCATCAAGCCGATGTTTTAGTTAACGCGGGTGACCCGGATAGAGAAGGGCAGTTGTTGGTGGATGAAGTGTTTAGTTATGCCAATTTATCCGCCGAAAAACGTGATGGCATTTTACGTTGTTTGATTAGTGATCTTAACCCAAGTGCGGTCGAAAAAGCGGTACAAAAACTCCAACCGAATCGTAACTTTATTCCATTGGCTACCTCTGCACTGGCGCGTGCGCGTGCGGACTGGCTTTATGGCATTAATATGACTCGCGCTTATACCATTCGCGGTCGCCAAGCCGGTTATGATGGTGTGCTTTCCGTTGGGCGAGTACAAACTCCCGTATTAGGGTTTGATTGTTCGCCGTGATTTGGAAATTGAACATTTCCAACCAAAAAGATTTCTATGAAGTGCTGGCATGGGTGAAAGACGAAAAACATCTGAAAAATCCGACCGCACTTTTTCTGCACTTTGGCAACCAAGTAAAGCTTGTGAAGATTACCAAGATGAAGATGGCTGCGTGCTATCTTTAGGCTTAGCCGAAAATGTAGTGAAACGCATCACCGATCAACCTGCCGAAGTCACTGAATACGTAGACAAGCGCGAGAAAAGAAACCGCCCTTTACCTTATTCGTTGTCAGCATTGCAGATTGATGCGGCAAAAACGTTTTGGGATGTCGGCACAGAGCGTGTTGGATACCTGCCAGCGTTTATATGAAACCCATCGTTTGATTACCTATCCACGTTCTGATTGTCGCTATTTGCCAGAAGAGCATTTTGCTGAACGACATAAAGTGATGAATGCCATTTCACAGCATTGTCAGACTTATCAAACCTTGCCATCGGTGGTAGACACTGAGCAGCGTAATCGTTGCTGGAATGATAAAAAGTGGAAGCGCACCATGCGATCATTCCGACGGCTAACACACGCTCGAGCAATTTAAGCATTGATGAACAACGTATTTATGAGTTGATTGCACGCCAGTATTTATTGCAGTTCTGTCCAGATGCGGAATATCGTAAAAGCAAAATTACCTTAAGTATTGCAGGCGGTACTTTTGTGGCACAAGCGCGCAACTTGCAAACTGCGGGTTGGAAAGAGTTGCTTGGCAAAGAAGACGAAGATGAAAATCAAGAGCCGCTATTGCCGATCGTGAAGAAAGGACAGATCCTGTACTGCGAACGAGGCGAAGTGGTAAGCAAAAAAACACAACCACCAAAAACCATTTACCGATGCGACATTGCTTTCGGCAATGACAGGGATTGCGCGCTTTGTGCAAGATAAAGAATTGAAAAAAATTCTGCGAGAAACGGATGGACTTGGCACAGAGGCTACCCGTGCAGGTATTATTGAATTGCTATTTAAACGCGGTTTTTGACCAAAAAGGGCGAAATATTCACAGCACAGAAACAGGGCGGATCCTGATTTCTGCTTTACCGGATATTGCCACCCAACCTGATATGACGGCACATTGGGAAGCACAATTAACAGATATCAGTCAAAAACAGGCGAGTTATCAGCAATTTATGTTTACACTCAATCAAATGCTGCCGGATTTTAGTGCGTTTTGTTGATTTTCACTGCATTACGTCGTTTAAGTCAGATTTCAAAAGGTTTAAGCACACCAGCAACGAAACGAAAAAGAGCGGTCAAAAATCGGAAGATTTAAACGCTGAAAATTGATTAAACTTAATACAATTAAGTAAAAAAAATGGGAAAGCGCTTGCGAAAAAGCGTGAATTTTATATAACATTTGCTCCCAGTTTTCTTGCGAAATTGCAATTTAGAGAAGAAAGAATAATGTACAATATTTTTATTATTTGTTTATGTATTAATTTGTATCGCCTTAATCGGCTTTTTATCCTTATTCAACAAGGTAAAGGCGCGAACGCAGGTGCGTCATTTGGTGGCGGTGCATCAGGTACGATGTTTGGTTCTGCAGGTGCAGGTAACTTTTTAACTCGTACCAGTGCAATCTTAGCAACTGGCTTTTTGTGATTGCTTTAGTGTTAGGTAATATTAACTCTCACCGTGGCAACGTACAAAAAGGTTCGTTTGACGATTTATCTCAAACTGCTGAACAAGTTCAACAACAGCAACAACAAGTTGCTCCAGCAGTTGAAAAACAAAAATAATGACATTCCGCAATAAGGAATAAAAAAACAGAATAAACGCTCTGGTGGTGGAATTGGTAGACACGCTATCTTGAGGGGGTAGTGGCCGCAGGCCGTGCGAGTTCAAGTCTCGCTCAGAGCACCAACTATAAACCGACTTAATCAAGTCGGTTTTTTTTCGCCTAAAATTTGTTTAGACCGCTAGTTATTATCCCCTGTTTTGGGTACAATCGGTCAATTTCTTTTTTAGAAACCCATTAGGAGAGCACTATGAACTTCCCTCAAATCGCCCAACAAGTGATTGATAAACTTGGCGGCAAAGAAAACATCGCCACCGCAGCACATTGCGCAACGCGTTTACGTATTGTGTTAAACGATGAAAGCAAAGTGGACAAAGAAGGCATTGATAATATTGAAGGCGTGAAAGGGCAGTTTGCTGTCGCGGGTCAATATCAAATTATCTTCGGTTCTGGCACGGTGAATAAAGTCCATGCTGAACTTACCAAATTGCTTGGTATCGGCGATGTGAGCAAAGCCGAAGTGGCAGAAGCGGCGTCAGGCAATCAAAACTTATTGCAACGTTTGGTGAAAGGCTTAGCGGATATTTTCGTGCCAATCATTCCGGCAATCGTAGCAGGCGGTTTTGTTAATGGGTATTCACTCCATGCTTACAGCGAAAGGTTTCTTCGTTGATGAATTAAGCGTGATTGATATGCACCCAGGTCTTGCGGATTTGGTGGACTTCATTAATACCATCGCGAATGCACCGTTTGTGTTCTTACCGGTATTACTTGGTTTCTCTGCCACCCGTAAATTCGGCGGTAACCCATTCTTAGGGGCAGCGCTTGGGATGTTGTTGGTTCACCCTGCATTAGCAGACGGTTGGAACTACGCATTAACCCTTGCTCAAGGCAAAATCCAATACTGGAATGTATTCGGTCTTGAAATTGAAAAAGTCGGCTATCAAGGCACGGTTATCCCAACATTAGTTTCTGCTTGGGTATTAGCAACCTTAGAAAAAAACCTTCCGTAAATTTGTCCCTTCTACTTAGATAACCTGATTACCCCATTATTCTCGCTCTTTATTGCAGGCTTCTTAGCGTTTACCGTAATTGGTCCAATCGGTCGTGAAGCGGGTTCATTAATTGCATCAGGTTTAACTTGGTTATATGACACCTTAGGTTTCGTGGGCGGCGCAATCTTCGGGGCATTCTATGCACCTATCGTTATCACCGGTATGCATCAAACCTTCATTGCGGTTGAAACACAATTATTGGCTGAAATGGCAAATACAGGCGGTACCTTTATTTTCCCTATCGCGGCAATGTCAAATATTGCACAAGGTGCGGCCTGTTTAGGTGTGGCAGTGGCATTAAAAAGATCCAAAAGTACGCGGTTTAGCGGTACCATCAGGTATCTCTGCATTATTAGGGATTACTGAACCGGCAATGTTCGGGGTGAACTTACGCTATCGTCAAGCTTTCTTTGCGGCGATGATTGGTTCAGGCCTTGCAAGTGCCTTTATCGCATTCTTCAATGTAAAAGCCATTGCATTAGGGGCAGCCGGTTTCTTAGGTATTCCATCGATCAAACCAGATAGCCTTGCGATGTACAGCATCGGTATGGTGATTTCATTTGTGGTGGCATTCACGCTTTCAGTCGTTTTTCGTGAAACGCGCACAAGCAAAAAGCATAATCGAAATAAAAAAGAAAAAGCACGAGTTTAACCTCGTGCTTTTTTGTTTGGAAAAATGGCCTAAAAATGACCGCACTTTCAGTGAGAATTAGCCTTCTCGGCAGTTTAACCAAGTGCTTCTCATGCCTTGATTATTCTTGTAGTACACAGAATTATTTTTCACGTGCGATTAAATCAACATAACTGCCATCAATCGGCTCATAAGAGCGATAAATCACTTCAAAAACGATTTCCGCGTGCATTTAAGGTACGATTTTTCCACATGATCAAACGGCACGGCTTTTTCCACCATCTAATTGGAAATAAATACCAAAGTTATCTTTCATGCGGCTTTCTCTTGAAAGCGGGAAGTAAGTGGTTAAATAAGAATTCGAACCTGTTTCTGAATTACGGCAAGAATAGTAATAACGCTTGTAATCTTTCGGATTGTTTAATTCCGCTTGGCTAATGTTATTTTTAAGGTATCGTGTTTTTAACGGTTTTCTTTTGGTTGTTGTGTTGTGGTACAAGCAAACAACCCCTACTGAATGCAGCCGTGAGTAATGCTATTTTAAATTTATTCATTGATAAAGTTCCGAGAGTAGAGTGAATGAGAAAGGGAGTATAATAGCGGAAATTGGGGATAGTGCAATATACAAAGGGGAAAAATGCGGTGAGTTTTTAAGGCATTTTGATTGAAATTAGCTTTACACGCTAGGAAGCGTGTGCCATTAGGAGGATTTTTTTCTTTATATTATTTATATAACGCTATTACTCCGATCTTCACGCTCATCTTTTTATTATTGTAAATCTCTCTGTTAGTTGCTTTTAACATGACTAAAAATTTCATCTAATTTTAATTTATAGAAAGGGTTACTTTCTTTCCGTGATTTTTCCTCTAAACAACGGATAAGCTCATAAACAAAATGACTTTCTTCTAATAGAAAATATATTGATGGTAAGCTACTTGAATTACCAATATTTATTATTTGATATCTTTTTATCTAAAAAGTATATAAGTTATATAATTCAGCATAATCCCCACTTTCATTTAATAAATTTATTATTTTTTTCAGCATGATCTTTTCCAAGAAAGCTAGTTTTTTTATATTTTTTTCATATTCTTTTATCTAATTCATTCCAGTTTGCAAGTTTTATATACGGCAACAGCTCATAGAAATCACTAATTAATTTTTGATTTTTCTATCTGTTTCTATCTCTTGGTATTTATCATCTAATAATTCTTTTATTTTTAAAATCATTATCACCTTCATCAATATATTTTAAATCCAGTTTGATTAAATGCAAGATATTCAAAGTCAGTAGCTTCATTGTTTTTGCTTAATTTCTCAATATATTCTTTGGTCTTTTCAATTACGTCATTAATGGATAAGTCTTTGCATAATTTGCATTTAATAAAAGAAAAATAAGTTCACTAATAACCATTGTTAGTATATCAATATCATTATAATGCATTTTAATGAATTTATTTTTAACATCTTCTAGGTTGGTGGTAAATTCAGTTTTATTTAGTTCTCTATAATGTCTTAATCTTTCCCATGATTTTTCTTTTTGTTTTATTAAAAATTGCTAACTTAGGTATTGAATTGTTTAATTTTTCGTAATTTATATTTAATCCACAAATAATATCTAACCACATTTCTTTTGGGAGTATATTATATTCCTTCTATCAAGTAAGGTTAGATGGCTTTCTATGTCATTTTTATGCGCAAGAGATAGTGTATAGAATTGCTCTATGAGCAAGTCGCTGAATTTATGATTATCTAATAAATATGGGTCTAATCTTGAAGTGAAATATATATAATTATCAGTGCATTGATTCATATTTCTGTAATTATTATCTCCAAAATTTTCAAATATATTTTTACTAAATCTATTTGATTTTTCATTTTTGAAAGTTGATTCATATTTATCTTTAAAAATAACTCCAATAGTTTTTATCTGGTTTAACCTTAAATGACCTATCTATGATCTTTTTCTTTAAATTTATTATATATTTCTTCATCTTCTATTTCATTTTCATTCGCAATAATAATCACTTTTAACATTTTTATTATCCAAAAAATTGAATTTATAAATCCCAATATTTCTATAATTGGAATTAATGTTCTCTCAAGATCGTCAAATATAAAAATAAGATCTTCATAGGCAGTTTTTCAAAATGGATTGAGATTTTTTTAAAATCAATATTTATCTTTGTTTCTTTATTTTCATCTCCTATTAGGTTAACATTAACTCCTAATTTAATTGCTGCTTTTAATGCTCCGCCTAGAAATTTAATTTTTTTATTCGATAAAATAGGATGTAATTCTTCAAAAAAATAGCTTCATTTACTGAAGATATGTTTTTCAATCAAACAAGCTTATATAAATAAACTTATGTTTATCTTTTTGGGATTTTTGGATATTTTCTATATAATTTTTATAAAAAAATGTTTTTACCACATCCCCATTCTCCAATTAATAGAGTTGCATATTCAACATCCTCTCTATCTAAATAAAGATCTAAATATTTTTCGATATGTTTATTCATTATTAACTCCCGCTATGGAATAGTAAGTAGAACTTAAAAATTAATTATCATGAGTTTACTTCATCGCCACACCCAACCACTTTCATCATTCTCTCTCATCCCAACCTTTACGTTTGGCATAATCTTGAGCTTGGTCTTCATCAATGCGACCTAAAGGTGAAATAGTTGCTTGCAGGGTGGGTGAAGTACCAACCGCAGACAGAAGCTGCCGGCCACATGGCGTAGCTTTCGGTGAGTTTCATGCCGATGCGTTGTTCCACTTCTAATAAATCCCAAATCAAGGCTTTTTCGGTATGTTCAGGGCAGCTTGGATAGCCTGGTGCAGGGCGGATGCCGACATAGTTTTCATTGATTAAACCTTGGTTGTCGAATTCTTCTTGCGTGTAGCCCCAAATGCGGGTGCGTAGCTCAAAGTGCAAGTATTCCGCCATGGCTTCCGCTAAGCGGTCGCCCACAGCTTGTAGTAAGATAGCATTGTAGTCATCGCCTGCCGCTTTATAGCCTTCCACTAAACTCCATTTCTTCAATACCGGCACAGACGGCGAACATGCCCGATCCAGTCTTTTTTTGCCGCTTTCGCGATCGGCGATAAAGTCGCTTAAGGCAAAGTTAAATTGACTTTTGCTGTTTTTGCCACGTTCCGTTTGTTGGCGTAAGCCGTAAGCGGTGCCAATGGGCTGAGTGTGTTCTTCATCAGAGAATAGCACCACATCATCGCCCACACGTTCTGCAGGGAAAAATGCCCAATATACCGCTTGGGTTGAGTTTGTGGTTTTGCTCCAATTCATCTAAACACCACTTGCGCATCATTCCACACTTTGCGTGCTTCTTCGCCGCCTTCCGGATAATCAAAGGCATCAGGGATAGCCGCCCATCAAGCCCCAAATACGGAAGAATGGCGACCAGTCGATAAATTTACGCAGCTCGGCAATCGGTACGTTTTTTTAAATTCCACAATGCCCGGTTTGGTTTTGGCTTTTGGTGGCACATAATCCGCCCATTCGCCACTAAAGCCATCAAAGCGGTTGGCGCGCGCTTCTTCAATGCTGAGCTGTTTACGCAGTGGTTTACGGTTAGAGAAAGATTGCTGAATTTTTCTCGTAATCTTTCTTGAATTGTTCCCACAATGCTGCACGGCTTTCAGGGTTCATCAATGTCGCACACACCGTCACCGCACGGGAGGCGTTTAGAGGTATAAAAATACGCCGTGTTCTTTATATTTTTGGATAAAGTTTAATTGCTGTATGTTCTTTTAGAGGTGGTTGCACCGCCAATCATCACAGGCAGATTTAAAGCCCAAAGCGAGTCATTTCGCCCAAGAAGTATTCCATCTCATCTAAAGAAGGGCGTAATCAAACCACTTAACGCGATGATGATCCGCTTTTTTTCATCAATGGCGGTTTGAATGATTTTGTCCGCCGGCACCATCACACCCAAGTCAATCACTTCAAAGTTATTACATTGCATCACCACGCTTACGATGTTTTTACCAATATCGTGCACGTCGCCTTTTACGGTGGCGATCACCACTTTACCGTTGCTTGAACCTTTTTGTTTGGTTGCATTGATAAACGGCTCTAAATACGCCACGGATTGTTTCATTACGCGTGCAGATTTCACCACTTGTGGCAGGAACATTTTACCGTCACCGAATAAATCGCCGACTACGTCCATGCCCGCCATCAAACGGGCCTTCAATTACATCTAATGGAGCTTGGTAAGGTTTGGCGAGCTTCTTCAGTATCTTCCACAATGTAAGTGGTAATCCCTTTCACCAGCGCATGTTTTAAACGTTCTTCAACCGGCCAAGTGCGCCATTCTGCGACAGAATCGACCGCACTTTCATCGTTGCTTTGATTGCGATATTTTTCTGCAATATCGAGTAGTTTTTCGGTGGCATCTGAGCTACGGTTTAATACCGCATCTTCTACAATTTCACGCAATTCAGGATCGAGATCGTCATAAATTGCGAGTTGTCCTGCATTCACAATCCCCATATCCATGCCTTGTTTGATGGCATGATAGAGGAAGACCGCGTGAATGGCTTCACGCATCACGTTGTTACCACGGAATGAGAAAGACACATTCGACACCCCGCCCGAGATTTTAGCGTGCGGTAGGGCACGTTTAATGCGACCTGTGGCATTGATGAAATCCACGCCGTAGTTGTTGTGTTCTTCAATCCCCGTACCGATCGCAAAAAAATATTCGGGTCGAAAATAATGTCTTCTGGTGGGAAGCCGACTTGGTTCACTAAAATGTCATAAGCACGGCTACAAATTTCCACTTTGCGATCTTCGGTATCGGCTTGACCCACTTCATCAAACGCCATGACCACCACGGCTGCACCATATTTACGCACCAGTTTAGCGTGGTCGATAAAGATTTCTTCGCCTTCTTTCAACGAGATAGAGTTCACAATTGGTTTACCTTGCACCGACTGCAAACCTGCCTCAATCACTTCCCATTTAGACGAGTCGATCATCACTGGCACTTTTAGCCGCATCAGGCTCGGTCGCCATAATATTGAGGAAACGGGTCATGCATTTTTTTGCCGTCGAGTAAGGCTTCGTCCATATTGACGTCGATCACTTGTGCACCGTTTTTCCACTTGGTCGATAGCAATTTCAATGGCTTCGGCAAATTTGTCTTCTTTAATTAAACGTTTGAATTTCGCCGAACCTGTCACGTTATTACGTTCGCCCACGTTCACAAATAGGCTTTCATCATCAATATTGAGTGGTTCTAAGCCTGATAAACGCATCGCAGTTTTAATTTCAGGCAATTTACGTGGTGGAATACCTTGCATTGCATCTGCAAAGGCTTTGATGTGCTCCGGTGTTGTACCACAACAGCCGCCGACAATGTTCACAAAGCCACTTTCAGCCCATTCTTTAAGGTGTGCGGCCATCTCTTCAGCACCTAAATCATAGCCACCAAAAGGCATTTGGTAAGCCCGCATTTGGGTGAACGGAAACATAGGTTTCGCTGATTTTAGACAGTTGTTCAACATACTGGCGAAGTTCTTTCGGGCCGAGCGCACAGTTCAAACCAAAAGTCAGTGGCTTAGCGTGACGAAGCGAGTTGTAGAATGCTTCGGTGGTTTGCCCTGAAAGGGTACGGCCAGAAGCATCAGTAATGGTGCCGGAAATCATAATCGGCAATTCCACACCCTAATTCTTCAAATACGGTTTCAATGGCGAAAATGGCGGCTTTTTGCGTTTAACGTGTCGAAAATGGTTTCGATCATGATCAAATCAGCACCACCTTTCGATTAAGCCCTTTGGTGGCTTCTGCATAGGCATCCACCAATTCCATAAAGGTGACGTTACGGAAACCCGGATCGTTTACATCAGGAGAAATAGAGGCGGTGCGGTTAGTTGGGCCCCGAATACACCGGCGACAAAGCGAGGTTTTTTTCTGGTGTGCTGTATTTATCAGCGGCCAAACGCGCTAGTTTTGCGCCTGCAAAAATTCAGTTCGTAGGCAATAGACTGTAAATCATAATCCGCTTGCGCAATGGTGGTAGAACTGAAAGTATTGGTTTCAATAATATCGGCGCCCGCCTGTAAGTATTTCTCATGAATGGCAGAAATTAACAGGGGTTGGGTTAAAGTGAGCAAGTCATTATTGCCACGTAAATCAACCGCACTTTCTTTTAAAAACGCTCGCCTCTAAAAATCAGCCTCGGTGAGTTTGTATTTTTTTGGATCATCGTTCCCCATCGCACCATCTAAAATGAGGATGCGTTCAGCGAGGGATTTTTTTCAGTAATTCGGTTTGATTATGTGACATAGACAGCTCTTTTTAAAAATCAATCAATATTGATCGAGAATGATAGGGTATAAGCATACAGAGTGTCAAATAAAAAGGGGAGAAAGTGCGTAAAAAAATGGAATGTTTTTCAAAAAGAAAGGCGGACAAATTGTCCGCCGAATGGTTAGCAATATTTGCTGTCCGAGTAAAAAAACAGATTAACGTAAAAAAATGCCGGAATATTTTTTTCGTATTCACTGATGGCATCTTCGTGTTGTAACGTCAAACCGATGTTATCCAAGCCGTTTAACAAACAATGACGGCGGAATTCATCCAGTTCAAAGTGATAGACTTTGTCACCCTACAGTGACCGTCATCGCTTCTAAATCTACATGGATTTGTTTGCCTTCATTTGCCCACACCCATTGGAAGATTTCTTCCACTTCTCTTCGCTTAAACGAATCGGTAACATGTGGTTATTTAAAGCTGTTGTTGTAGAAAAATATCCGCAAAACTTGGTGCGATCATCACTTTGAAACCGTAATCGGCTAATGCCCAAGGTGCATGTTCACGAGAAGAACCGCAACCAAGGTTTTTTTACGCGCTAATAAAAATGGTCGCACCTTGATATTGTGGATAATTCAATACGAAATCTGGGATTTGGTTTAGTGCCTTCTACATCCAAATAACGCCATTCATGGAATAAAGTGTTTGCCGAAACCTACGCGGGTAATGGCTTGTAAAAATTGTTTTGGAATAATCGCATCCGTATCCACGTTTGCCGCATCCAATGGCACTACTAAGCCTGAAAGTTGTTTAAATCCTGCCATTTTTCTGCTCCTTAGTTTAATGTGACGTCACGAATATCAACGAATTTACCGAACATTCCCGCTGCGGCTGCCATGGCAGGACTCACCAAGTGAGTACGACCATTACGGCCTTGGCGACCTTCAAAGTTACGGTTTGAAGTGGAAGCACAGCGTTCCCATTCACCTAAACGGTCATCGTTCATCCCTAAACACATTGAACAGCCCTGGATTACGCCATTCAGCGCCCGCTTCGATAAAGATTTTATCCAAAGCCTTCTTTTTTTCCGCTTGTTCTTTCACTAAACCGGAACCTGGTACCACTAAAATACGTTTTACATTGTCGGCTTTTTACGGCCTTTCATGACAGCAGCTGCGGCACGTAGATCTTCGATACGAGCATTGGTACAAGAACCGATAAACACTTGATCTCACTGGAATTTCTTTTTAAATCAGCGTTAGCGTCTAAAGCCAATATAATTCAAGGCTTTTTTTCTGCTGAAGCACGAGTCACTGGGATCGGTCATTTCTGCTGGGATTAGGTACTGGCTGATCGATACCGATTACTTGGCCTGGGTTTGTTCCCCAAGTTACCTGTGGTGCAATGTCTTTGGCTTCTAACGTGATGACCGTGTCAAATTTTGCATCATCATCGGATTTTTAAGGTTTTCCAATAAGCAACAGCATCATCCCAATCTTTACCTTTCGGTGCATGTGGACGACCTTTTAAGTATTCGAAAGTAGTTTCATCTGGTGCGATTAAAGCCGGCTTTCGCGCCCATTTCAATCGCCATATTACAAACGGTCATACGGCCTTCCATAGAAAGGTCACGAATAGCTTCACCACAGAATTCCACCACATGGCCTGTACCGCCCTGCCATGGTGGTTTTACCGATAATGGCAAGAATAATGTCTTTTGCGGTAATGCCTGGCGCCACTTTGCCACGCACTTCAATTTTCATATTTTTTGCGCACGAGCTTGTTTTAAGGTTTGGGTGGCTAATACGTGTTCGACTTCGGATGTACCAATACCAAAATGCCAAAGCACCGAACGCACCGTGGGTGGCGGTATGAGAGTCACCACAAACGATAGTCATGCCTGGTAAGGTTAAGCCTTGTTCAGGCCCCATGACATGCACGATACCTTGTTCTTTTTGTGGTCATATCGAACAATTGAATACCGGTCGCTTTTGTGTTTTTTGCGAGCTCCAATACTTGAATTTTACGCTTGGCCTTCAAGTTTGTTCACATCACGTACTTGGGTAGAAATACTGTGATCCATGGTACCGAAAGTTTTACTTACTTGACGTACTTGGCGGCCTGCCACACGTAAACCATCAAAGGCTTGTGGGACTGGTCACTTCATGGATTAAATGACGGTTAATATACAAAATCGGCGTTTCGCCTTCAGCTTCGTATACCACGTGGGCATCGAATAATTTTTTTCGTAAAGAGTTTTTTTGCCATAATTTTTTTCTCAATTCGTTAGAGTAGCAAGTGCGGTCAAATTTTAGGGTGTTTTTAAACCGCACTTTAATTGTTTTTATTAGATTGCGTTAGCGATCAATGTACCCATTTCTGCAGTTGAAACAGGTGCAGAGTCATCGGCTAAATCACCCGTACGGTGACCACTTGCTAAGACTTTTTGTACGGCATTTTCAATGGCATCCGCTGCTTCATTTAAGTTGAAGCTATAACGCAACATCATCGCCGCAGAAAGAATTTGTGCGATTGGGTTGGCAATGCCTTTGCCAGCGATATCTGGTGCAGAACCGCCAGCCGGTTCATATAAAGCCGAAAACCTTCTTCATTTAAGCTAGCAGATGGCAACATCCCCATAGAGCCCCGGTGATCATCGCCGCTTCATCAGAAATAATATCACCGAAAATGTTAGAGCAGAGGAGTACATCGAAAGATTCAGGCGCTTTGATTAACTGCATGGTCGCGTTGTCGATATAAATATGATCTAAGGTGACTTCAGGGTAGTCTTTTGCCACTTCCGTCACAGTTTCACGCCATAAGATTGATGCTTGTAATACGTTGGCTTTATCCACAGAAGTCACGTGTTTACGACGTTTCATTGCCGCATCAAAAAGCCGCACGTGCAATGCGTTCGATTTCATATTTGTAATAAACTTCCGTATCGAATGCTTTGGTTTGTGCACCTTCACCTTCACGGCCTTTAGGCTGACCGAAATAAATCCCGCCCGTTAATTCACGCACAACCACCATATCAAATCCTTTCGCTGCAATATCTGCACGTAATGGACAGAATTTTTCTAAACCTTTATAAAGGGTAGCAGGACGAAGATTGCAGAATAATTTGAAATGTTTACGCAATGGTAATAATGCACCGCGTTCCGGTTGTTGATCCGGTGGTAAATTTGTCCATTTTAGGGCCACCCACAGAACCAAACAAAATCGCATCAGCCTCATCACAACCTTTTTAAGGTTTCGGCTGGTAATGGGCAACCACAGTGATCAATTGCGGCACCACCCGACATAAAATTCGTTGAAGTTAAGTTTGAAAACCGAATTTTTTTCTTGGACTTTTGTTTAATACTTTAATGGCTTCAGCCATCACTTCCGGACCAATACCGTCTCCCGGTAGAACAGCGATGTTGTATGATTGCATATTATTTTTTTCCTATTTCAGTCACACCAAAGTGCGGTTAATTTTTCTCCCTCTTTGTAAAGAGGGGCTGGGGAGTTTTTAACGATATAAAATTCACGCTGAGGTTGATGTTACTTCTGCAAAGTCCCTAACCCCTTTTGCTAAAGAGGGGATAGATTAATGATGTTTGTGGCTTTTTAATATCGGCGACTTTATGCGCACGATAAATCGCATTAATTGCATGAACTAAAGCAAGGGCGGAAGATTCAACGATGTCTGTCGCTAAACCAACACCATGGAATTTTTACGGCCTTCGTGTTCAACCACGATATCCACCTGACCTAACGCTTCAGCACCTTCGCCTTTTCGCGGTTAAAGTTATAGTGAGACATTTTGATTTCTAAGCCGGTTAAATTCAAGATAGCATTGTAAACCGCATCGACTGGACCGTTACCACCAATTGACGAGGTGCTTAATTTATTGCCATCCAATTCCACTTGAACAAAAAGCGGTTGCTGGATATTCTTTAGTGGAGTGTGCAGAAAGTTTATCTAATACTAAACGATCTTCATCACCTTGTTGCATGTCGATAAACGCTAACGCTTCCAAGTCATAATCGAACACTTGGCCTTTTTTGTCTGCCAATTTTCAAGAAAGATTCGTACAATTTATCCAAATCGTAATCTTGTTCGGTATAGCCCATATCTGCCATGTGGCCTTTTCACGGCTGCGCGACCAGAACGTGCGGTTAAGTTTAATTTCTCTTTCTTCAAAGCCAATGGTTTCTGGCGACATGATTTCGTAGGTATTTTTGTTTTTCAACATACCATCTTGGTGAATACCAGAAGAGTGAGCAAAAGCATTTGAACCCACAATCGCTTTATTTGGTTGAATTGGCATATTACAAAGTTGGCTCACCATTTGGCTGACACGGTGAATTTCTTGCGTGTTGATACGTGTATCCACGCCCATAAATTCTTGACGAACTTTCATTGCCATCACCACTTCTTCAAGAGAGTGTTACCTGCACGTTCACCGATGCCGTTAATGGTACATTCAATTTGACGTGCACCATTTTGTACAGCAGTTAAGGAGTTAGCTGTTGCCATACCCAAGTCATTGTGGCAATGTACGGAAATCACAGCTTTATCGATATTTGGTACGCGGTTACGTACTTCAGCAATAATATTGCCGAATTGATTAGGTAAGCGAAACCAACAGTGTCAGGAATATTTACAGTTGTTGCACCCTGCATTGATTGCGGCTTCAACAATACGACAAATATTGTCGATACCGGTACGGCCCGCATCTTCGCAAGAAAATTCTACATCGTCAGTATAATTACGTGCATGTTTTACTGCTGCCACCGCCATTTCAACGACATCGTCAAAAGGTACGTTTTAATTTGGCTTCAACGTGTAATGCTGAAACTGCAATAAATGTATGGATACGAAACGCTTCTGCCACTTTTAAGGCTTCAGCTGCAGCATCAATATCTTTAATTACTGCACGGGAAAGTGCCGCAACACGACTATTTTTGATATGGCGTGCAATGGTTTGAACAGATTCAAAATCACCTTGAGAAGAAACCGGGAAACCGACTTCCATCACATCCACGCCGAGACGTTCAAGTGCTAAAGCAATCTGTAATTTCTCTTTAACGGTTAAGCTTGCTTTTAACGCTTGTTCGCCATCACGCAAGGTGGTATCAAAAATAATAACGCGATCTGTCATAATGTTTTCCTTCTTTTATCACTCAAAGTGCGGTCATTTTTACCGTGATTTTAAAACGAAAAAACCCGCAATCTTAAAAGTGCGGGTTGATAATAGATTTTTTACATAAAGGTGTTTTTTATCCACAACTTAGCCGCACAAAGAATGTGAGAGCAGGAGGTTGAGAGATAAAGAAACAGCTTGGTACATAAAAAGATAATCCTGTAAAAAATTCTGTAAAACGCTGTCCATATTACGGATAAAAATGTTGCTGTCAAATCATTTATCAGTGATTTATATCTAAAATGAATATCTCTACACAATCTTAAAAAGTGTATTTATCTAAATATAAAGTCATTTTATCAGAATTAATCTCTAAAAAATAGCTTTTAAGAAGCTGTTTTTGTCCTGTTTTATTCCTTGTTTCTGGTATGCCGATTTTTTTCTAAAAATTTTTTTCTCTTTTTTTGCGATCTGAATCGCAGAATTAAGACAAACTTTTCATTTTTTTGTGACAAATCTCGCCATAATTTTCTTTTTTAAAGGAGAGAATTATGAGCGATTTTACGTCGATTTTTGTTGCGATTAGCTCAAGTGCCCAAATTGGGCAGTGTGCGGATTCAACAAATTTTGGCCCATGTGAATATAGAAGACTTGTTAAATTATGATGAAGTGGCATTTCAACAAATGGGCTGGGATGCGTTGCAGATTCGTCGTTGGTTTCAGCCAGAAATGAAATTTATTGAACCCGCTTTTGAGCTGGGCAGAAAAAGAAGGCCATCATTTAATCCACTGTTTTTCAGATGACTATCCTTTTTTACTTAAACAAATTAGTGGCTTTCCACCTTTATTATTTGTGAAAGGCAATTTGACCGCACTTTCTGCTCAGCAAATTGCCATGGTTGGAAGCCGTTATTGTTCGGCTTATGGGGAATATTGGGCAAAATATTTTTGCGACAGAGCTTTCTCTCGCAGGATTAACGGTGACGAGTGGGTTGGCTGTAGGTATCGATGGATTTAGCCATCAGGCGGTGGTGGATATTCAAGGGCAGACCATTGCCGTATTGGGCAGCGGATTAGATCACATTTACCCCGCTAAACATCGCCGATTAGCCGAGCAAATTATCGAAAATAACGGGGCATTAGTTTCTGAATTTATCCCTACGCAAGCGCCGATTGCTGAAAAATTTTTCCTCGTCGTAATCGCATTATCAGCGGGCTTTCATTGGGGAACGTTAGTCATTGAAGCCACAGAGAAAAGCGGTTCATTGATTACAGCGCGTTATGCCTTTAGAACAAAAATCGCGATATTTTTTTGCGTTGCCAGGGGAATATTCAAAGTGAATACAGTCAAGGCTGCCATAAACTGATTAAGCAAGGTGCGATGTTGGTGGAAAATGTTAAAGATATTTTAGATTGTCTCAATCATAGCGTTGTTTTTCAGCCTCCAGTACATAATACGCAAATTAATAAGCCGATAGCTCAACCACTAACAGCCAAAAAACACCTACGGTGGAGCCGAGTCATCCTGAACTTTATCAGCATATCAGTTATACACCCATAAGCCTTGATGATTTATCGGTTGCATTGAATTTGCCTGTGGATTTGCTTTTAGTACAGTTATTAGATTTGGAGTTACAAGACTTAATCGTCAATGAGAATGGGCTCTATAAGCGGATAGCGTAAACGGGGTAGAGTAAGGAGGCTATCCTGTGCTAAGATACGGTTCAGTTTTTAGAAAGGAGAACCTATGTTAGCCATTATTTCCCCGGCAAAAACCTTAGATTTTGAAAGTGCGGTCAGAAATCTTCCTGTTTCTCAACCGCACTTGACGGATTATAGTGAGCAACTGATTGAAATCTGTCGTCAATTATCTCCCCAAGATCTTTCTTCCTTAATGTCTATCAGCGATAAACTTGCGGGTTTAAATGCCGCTCGCTTTGCTAGAATGGACAAAATCTCACAACGAAAAATTCACGCGCAGCCATTTGGGCATTCAAAGGTGATGTTTACACCGGTTTTGGATGCGGATAGCTTATCTGATGAAGATGTGCAATTCGCACAACGCCATTTACGTATGCTTTTCTGGTTTATATGGCTTTACTTAAAGCCCCTTGATTTAATGCAACCTTACCGCTTTGGAAATGGGCACGAAGTTAGCGAATCCAAAAGGGAAAAGATCTTTATGCTTTTTGGGGAAATATCATCACTCAATCCGTGCAACAAGCGCTTGATGAGCAAGGCGATCGTCTGTTTGATCAATTTAGCTTCAGATGAATACTATAAATCAGTGAAAGAAAGCCAATTAGAGGCACAGATTGTGAAGCCTGTTTTTCTTAGATAATAAGAATGGTAAATACAAAGTGGTCAGCTTTTATGCGAAAAAGCCCGTGGTTTAATGTGTCGTTTTATCATTCAAAAATCGTTTGGAATGTGTTGAACAACTGAAAGAGTTTGACCTTGGTGGTTATTGGTTTGATGCGACATCCTCAACTGAAAAAAGAATTTGTATTTAAGCGAGATATCAATGAATAAAATCCTGGTTATATTGACCGCACTTTTTACTCTCAGGTTGTGCGGCAAAAGTGAGTCAGCTTCAAACTCCTGAAAAAAATTGAGTACAACGGCAAAACTTATAAACTTACTGCAAGCCAAGATTTGGATACGATTGCGCGTTATGTTTTATCTTGCAGAGCCAGATACCTTAGAAAATTGGCAATCTCAAATTGAAGTGTTGCTTGATCGTGATTTATCCCGTTCTATTGAGCAACGTGTGGCATTGCGTGAGAAGGTATACCGTAATTTAGGTGTGAAAGATTTTAAAATCCTTGCGAATTCAACGAATCCGAAAAAGCCTGCCACTGAGTTGAATGGTTATGTCATTTATGCTCCGACAGAACAAAATCCGTCTTGGCAAGTGGATATTGCTAAAGGCAAAAAATGTGCCACGTTGTGGTTTTGTGCAATATCAATATTCCCAAAAAGTGGAAATGAAAAAGTTTCAGCGCTTAAGCAAAGTAAAAATTGTGAAAAATTTACAAAAGTATCTTGTCGCAAAAGAAAGTAAAACATTACAAAAAGCCGATCTTTCTTGGAAATGTGAAAGTTATTTCAATCACTAAAATGTATAACTAGATCAAATCCCAAGTAAATTTTTCAAAAAATTTTTTTGCTAGAGCAGAAATAATGGATGGTGTAATCTTGAGCACCAATTATTCTTAAGAATTCAAAGTAGGTAAATATGATTAAAAATTGCTGTATTAACCAGTGGTGGTGATGCACCAGGTATGAATGCTGCCATCCGTGGTGTTGTTCGTGCAGCTCTTGCAGAAGGGCTTGAAGTATTTGGGATTTATGACGGTTATCAAGGCTTATACAACAATAAAAATCAAACAGTTAAACCGTTATAATGTATCAGATATTATTAACCGTGGTGGTACATTCTTAGGTTCTGCTCGTTTCCCTGAATTTAAGGATCCAGCCGTACGTGAGAAAATGTGCAGAAATTTTTACGTTCACATGGTATTGATGCCTTAGTTGTTATTGGTGGTGACGGTTCTTACATGGGGGGCTAAATTGCTTACTGAAGAACATGGTTTCCTTGCGTAGGGTATCCCTGGCACAATTGATAATGATGTGGCTGGAACAGATTACACAATCGGTTATGAAACTGCGCTACAAACAGCAGTGGATGCCATTGACCGTTTACGTGACACTTCAAGTTCTCACCAACGTATTTCTATCGTGGAAATCATGGGGCGTCACTGTAGTGACTTTAACCATTTCTGCAGGTATTGCTGGTGGTTGTGAATATATTGTGGCATCTGAAAGTGGAATTTAATCGTGAAGAATTAATTCGTCAAATTGAGCGCAGTATTATTCGTGGAAAAACGCCATGCCATTATTGCGATTACTGAGTTAATCACAGACGTACATTCTCTTGCTCGTGAGATTGAAGCTCGCGTAGGTCATGAAACCCGTGCAACCGTATTAGGCCATATTCAACGTGGTGGTTCACCTTGTGCCTTCGACCGTATTTTAGCTTCACGTATGGGCGTATATGCGGTAGATATATTGCTACAAGGTAAAGGTGGCTACTGTGTGGGTATTCAAAATGAAAAAAATTAGTTCACCATGATATTATTGATGCAATCAACAATATGCGTCGTGAATTTAAAAGCAGATTGGTTAGAAATGGCTAAACGCTTAGAATAATCTTTTTAAAGGTTATTTAAAAATAAAAGAAATCGGGCTAAAAGCAATCATTGTTTTAGCCCGATTTTTATATGCTTAGATTAGGCTTTTAGTTTATTTTTCTTACGTTGCAAAATTAAAAAACGACAATCATAGGGATTATCTGCATCCGCTTGGCGATATTCTTCAAACTCGATGTTCCATTCAGCCCAATTAATTTCAGGGAAGAAAGTATCGCCGTCAATGTCTGCTTGAATTTGAGTGAGATACAATTTATCGGCTTTAGGTAAATATTGTTTAAATAACTCGCCGCCGCCAATCAACATAATTTCATCAAATTCTTTGACAAAATCGACCGCACTTTTCAAAACTATTTTTTTCCAGATGACACCTTCATGTTCGTAAGGCGTGCGTGAAAGGACGATATTGGTCCGTTTCGGTAGTGGGCGACCAATGCTTTCAAAGGTTTTTACGACCCATAATTACCGGTTTTGCCCGTGGTGTTTTTACGAAACCAGGCTAAATCAGCAGGTAAGTGCCAAGGCATTTGATTATCTTTTCCGATGACGTTATTTTTTGTTATCGCAACGATCAAACTTAATGTCATATTTTCTATCCTATTTTTCTTTTTTTTGCACTATATCATAGCTATTCGCAAAAATCTGTATATGAGATGGATTTTTTTCGTGATTTTTTTATTTAATTTTAGTGCTAATTTAACCGCACTTTTCTATTTTTTTCACTGAGGATAAACTATGTCGGCAAATCGTAAAACAATCGTCGTAAAATTTGGTACTAGCACATTAACGCATGGTTCCCCAAAATTGAATGCACCTCACATGGTTGATATTGTTCGTCAGATTGCACAACTTCATCAAGCGGGTTTTCGTGTCGTGATTGTGACATCAGGTGCGATTGCCGCTGGACGACATTATTTAAATTATCCTCAACTTCCTCCAACTATTGCTTCCAAGCAGCTTCTAGCCGCAGTAGGGCAGAGTCAGCTTATTCAAGCCTGGGAAAAATTATTTGCGATTTATGATATTCATATTGGACAAATTTTATTAACTCGTGCCGATATTGAAGATCGTGAACGTTTTTTAAATGCGCGCGATACATTACATGCGTTGTTGGACAATCATATTATTCCTGTGATTAATGAGAATGATGCGGTGGCAACGGCTGAGATTAAAGTAGGGGATAACGATAACTTATCGGCGTTAGTCGCGATTTTAGTGCAAGCGGAACAACTTTATTTATTAACGGATCAACAAGGTTTATACGAAAGCGATCCTCGTAAAAATCCAGATGCGAAAATTGATTCCTGTGGTTGAGCAAATTACCGATCATATTCGTTCGATTGCAGGCGGTAGTGGTACAAACCTTGGTACTGGCGGGATGAGTACAAAAATTATTGCAGCAGATGTGGCAACGCGTTCAGGTATTGAAACGATAATTGCACCAGGTAGCCGACCTGATGTGATTGTGGATTTGGCGTACGATAAACCAATTGGCACGAAATTTATTGCGCATCATTCAGATCGTCTAGAAAGCCGTAAACAGTGGTTATTTGCCGCACCATCAGCGGGTATGCTGACGATTGATGAAGGGTGCTGAAAATGCCATGTTAGTACAGAATAAATCGTTGCTGCCTGCAGGGATTACGGCTGTGGAAGGGCGTTTCTCACGCGGTGAAGTCGTCAAAATTAAGAATACCTCAGGTAAAGTGATTGCACTTGGTATGCCGCGTTATAACAGCGATGCGTTGGAATTAATCAAAGGGAAAAAATCTCAAGATATTGAGCAAATTCTTGGTTATGAGTATGGTGCAGTTGCGCTACATCGTGATGATATGATTGTGCTCTAGCCTACAATAGAAATCGGATCTCTCATATTTTCTGAACCTTCCTTTTATTTTGTCGGTCTATAAAACCATAAAAAGGGCAATAGCCCGATATTAAGTAGTAAAAGGAGACAACATGAGATTAATAGCGACCGTTTTAGCTGTTGGGCTATTAAGTGCTTGTACGCAGGGCTATTATGTAAAACATCGTAGCCCAATTTCAGTGAGCAAACACGTAAAAGCGTTTAAATACGACGGTTTGTCATGATAAAGATGACTGGTATTTAGATGGTTATCGTGTAGGAAAAGATTTCCAAGCGCAAAGCCAATCTCAATTGAATAAACGAATTAATTATTGTGGCCGACGAGTACCTGAAGAGCTGAGAACCGCATGGTTTAATGGTTTTGATGCAGGCTCAAATGGCGTTCAGATTGATATAGAGGGTTATGATGAGGATGCGATCTTAACCTATGATTATGACGATGATGATCGTTATAGCGAAGATGAAGAAGAATAAAAAAAGTGCGGTTAATTTTAACCGCACTTTTTCTTTTTAAAGAATATCGAGTAATTCGACTTCAAACACTAAGGTTGAGAATGGAGGGATAGATGCACCCGCACCACGTTCACCGTAAGCCAGTTCGTGTGGAATAGTGAGTTTCCATTTAGAACCAACAGGCATCATTTGTAATGCTTCAACCCAACCACGAATTACGCCATTTACTGGGAATTCAGCCGGTGTGCCACGAGCAACAGAACTGTCGAATACGGTACCATCTGGTAATGTACCTGTGTAGTGAACACGTACTTTGTCCGTTGCAGATGGTTTGTTACCGTTACCTTCAGTTAAAATTTCGTATTGTAAACCGCTGTCAGTCACGTTTACGCCTGGTTTTTTCGCGTTTTCTTCTAAGAATTTTTTACCTTCTTCTTCAATCGCTTTAAATTGCGCTTGTTGTGCTTCAGCTGCTTGTTGTTGAAGCGCTTGAACAGAATGCATTAAATCATTAATTTCTAATGCTGGGTTGATTGCGGTTTAACGCATCGAAAAAAATGCCTTTTGCTACTGCTTCAACAGAAATATCCATTTGGCTATCTGCTAATTGTTGACCGATTTGTAAACCGATACCGTAGCTGCCTTTTTCAGAAATACTTTCTAATTTTACTTGTTCAAAAATTTGAGCTGTCATGTTTTTTCCTTTGTTGTAAAACTATTTTTTCAATGCCAAGATTTCACCCATGCGAACAGGTTCATCAACACTTAAATGATCGGCAATTTGTACTTGACCGGCTTGGAATAAATTAATTACGGTAGAACCAAGTTGGAACCAACCCATTTCTTGACCTTTGCTTAATTTAACCGCACTTTCACCTTCATAAGTCCAGACTTTCACTTCGTTATGACGTGGTGGGTTAATGACGCCAGCCCAAACAGTGCCGATACTTGCAGTGATTGTTGCACCCACTAAGATTTGTACCATGGTGCCGAATTCAGTATCAAAGACACAAATCACACGTTCATTACGTGCGAAGAGGTTCGGCACATGTTTCGCTAAAAATGGATTGACGGAGAATAAATCACCCGGCACGTAAATCATTTTGCGAAGTGTACCATCACATGGCATATGCACACGGTGATAATCACGTGGTGATAAATAAGTGGTGACGAATTCCCCATTTTTAAAGGTCTCAGTTAAATCTTTATCTTCCGCTAATAAATCATTTAAGCTGAAGAAGTGACCTTTTGCTTGTAATAGGCGGTCATCTTCAATGTGTCCACATTCACTTACACGGCCATCCGCAGGGCAGCAAAGTGCGGTTGGATTTTGGTTAATTGGTCGTGCATTTTCCCTTTTAATGGACGGATAAAGAATTCATTAAAACTGGCGTAATCACTGAATTTTTCTTTTTCAGCAATGCTCATATCAATGTTGTATTTTTTGGCAAACGCTTTAATCACAAAATGTGTCACTGCGCCCCATTTTTGTTTAGCTAACCAACCTGCTGCTTGTGTCATATAGATTTGAGGCATCACATATTGAAATGCAACTTTTAGGCGTTGCCAATAAGAAATTGGGTTCATTGATTTCTCCAATAAGATTTAAAAGTCGGGCGATTATAACAACTTATTTCACTTGTGCAATGTTAGTCGAGATTTTTGCGTAAGATGAAAGCAAGAAGCCGACATTTGTCGGCCTCTTTTTGCGTTTATAAAATCATTTTGACTAATTTGTCTGCTTGAATCCGAGCAAATTTTTTCAACAGTTTTTGTGCACTGGTTCAGGATATTGCGTCAATTCTTCTAATTCAGAATAATCTTGCAATACTTTGGTATGTTGGCGGATGTGCGACAATTCTTGTTCCACTTGAGGCAGAAGTTCTTGTTTTGGATCGTGGATTAATAATCCATTTTCCGCATCTAAACGCCATGCGCGAGGGTTTAAGTTGTTTCCCGTTAAAAGAATATACTGGTTGTCCACCCAAACACCTTTGAGGTGATAAGTGTTATCACCATCTTTCCATAAACGCACCGTTAAATGGCCATTTTTAATGTAAGCATCAAATTTCTCGCAGAAACGACGAAGATTGCTTTCATATAAATAAGGCAATGCACCTGCCATTTTAAACGGCTGCTCTGGTGGAATATAGAAATCGTTCGCGACTTTATCACCCACGATAATTTCGACACGCTTTTCCTTGCTCTAATAAGCGGGCAAGTTTACTTCTTAGTGTGCGAGGGAAGTTGAAATAAGGCGTACAAATCACCAATTTTTCCTGCACTTGTAAGAATAAATCTTCGATAACTTGATTTAATTCATTGCCTGATGCACCTAAACCAAAAAGTGGTGAAATGGTTAAAACATCGGAAAAACCAACCGCACTTTCCAACTGATATTCAGCATGAGCAGATAAGTTTTTACGATAAGCTTTTATTGCACTACGAATTTCTTTGGTGCGAGGGCGGTTAGCCACATCTAATGGATGTACCGCGCTGAAATCCAATAAATAATCATTGATGAAATTAACCATAGAATCTGCCAGTGCAGCATTATGGATTTTTTGATAGCGGTCGTAACGGTATTTATCTTGTTGTTGTAAATACACGTTATTAATACTTGCGCCGCTATAAAGCACGGTATCGTCAAAAACAAAGCCTTTAATATGTAATACACCGAAGACTTCGCGGGTATTAATGGGCACACCGAAGAACATATTCGGTTCATCGGGAAGTTGATAGGTTTGGCGTTGTTCACAATACCAATCAGCGTTAGTGGCAGATTTTTCTGCACCGAGTAAATTGCGTTGTCCGCGATGCCAATCCACTAAAATTTTCACATCCAATTCTGGATGATCTTGTTTTACGCGATAAATCTCATTGAGAATTTCTTGTCCTGCTTCATCTTTTTGCCAGTAAAGTGCGGTCACGTAAATGCGTTTTTTAGCTTGGCGAATTAATTCTATAATTTGTGCTTTGAATTCAAGCGGACTAAACAGAAACTCAACCTGTTCAGCCTGTAAAGGAAGAAAAGGCAAATTTTTTAAATTTTGTTCTGCTCGTTTAGCTTTATTGATTAACATAATCGATCTCTACACTAAAAATTAATGCTCTAGTTTACAATATTTCCTTTGAGGATTGATAGAAAAAAGGTTTTTTTTCGTTATAATGCTCACAAATTTTCGCATTTTTTGGCGAATTATTATCCAATTTTTCCTTCGAGAAGCAAATTATGAGCAATTCACGCAAACCATCATTCCAAACAAATTCCACCAAATCTTTTCAAGAGCGTAGCCCCAAACGTGCATTTAATGATAAAGAACGTCGCTTTGATGATCGTCGTAATAATGAAAAACGTGAGGGAAATCAACCGCACTTTGATAAAAAACGGGATGCTCGCAAACCTTCTCGTGGCTTCCAACAGGAAGAAGTGAGAGAACCGAAAATTGCTGAACTTTCATTAAATAAAGCCAATGGTGAAAGTGGCTCGGTAAAAGTAACGGTGAAAAGTACTGGCGTGAGTTATAAACCGAAAGAAAAGAAAACGGGCGCATTATCACCACGAGCACCGGAGAAAATTAAAAAGAACCGTGCTGAAGAAATGAAAGTGTATGGTGAAAATGCCTGCTTAGAATTGTTTGCAGAACGTCCAGAGAGCATTGTTCGAGTATGGGCAACGGTGCAAATGGCACATCGAATTGGCGAGATTTTCAGTTATTTAGCCGCGAATAAAAAAGTGTATCACGTGGTGGATAGCGAAGAGCTAAGTTTAGTAAGTGGTACCGAGCATCATGGTGGCATTTGTATGTTAGTGAAAAAACAACGTACTTTTTCTTTGCAAGGTTATTTAGATGTACCGCGTCAAGAAGACTGCTTAGTGGTGCTTGATCAAGTCAATAATGCGCAGAACCTAGGTGGCGTTGTGCGTACTTGCGCCTTCTACGGCATTAAAAATGTGGTAACAAATCAAGTTGAACAGCTTTATGCACCAGCTGCGATGCGTGTGGCTGAAGGCGGAATGGAGCATATTCGTATTTTAGAAACAGAAAGTACTGAAATCGCTTTAGAGGCTTTACGTAAAGCGGGCTATCAGATTATTCATGTATCAACCAATAAACAAGGCGTGTGCATTGGAACAACTCAAATTCGCGGAGAAAGTCGCGTTGGTATTGAGCGAAGGTAGTACAGATGATATTCGTGATAAACAAGATGTAAATGTGCGCCTTTCTTTAAGTAATCCATTAAAAGCAGGATTAAATATTGCAGTAAATGCAGGGATTTTATTATCACATTGGTATGTGAAATAACCTTAAGTGCGGTCATTTTTAGGTTTGTTTTGGGGCTGACATCTGTCAGCCCTTTTTCTTTTTCAAAATTATGTAAGATTCAAATTTTAATATTTCTTTTAAAAGCCTTTGGGGGGAATCAGACAAAAGATCTATACTATTTCGAGTAGTTATTTAACAGGGAGTTTTTATGCCTGAACGTTCAGCCAATATTAGTACACATGATCCTTTCGGAAGTTTATTAGGTTATGCACCAGGTGGGATTGCGATTTATTCATCAGATTATCATACCGCAGATGAGAAAGAGTATCCGGATGATGCCGCCTTTCGCAGTTATTTAGGACGAGAATACATGGGCTATAAATGGCAGTGCGTGGAATTTGCGCGCCGTTATTTATATCTCAATCATGGCATGGTGTTTTACTGATGTAGGAATGGCTTACGAGATCTTTTTCTCTACGATTTTTTTACGTCAAGTGGTGAATGATGCCTTATTACCTTTACAAGCCTTTGCAAATGGTTGTAAACGTAAGCCTGAAGCAGGTGCATTGTTAATTTGGCAGGAGGGCGGTGAATTTAAACATACGGGGCATGTGGCAATAATTACCGAGGTATTAGAAGATAAAATTCGCATTGCCGAGCAAAACGTGATTCACTCTCGCTTACCAAGTGGACAGCAATGGACTCGTGAATTACCGATGACGGTTTCCGAAAGTGGTTATTTTCTGTATGATACCTTTGATGATACAGAAATTTTAGGTTGGATGATCCAAACAGAAGATACCGAATACAGTCTGCCGCGGCCAACACCAGAAAAAGAGAAACTTGAGATTCATGCTGAACATATAGAAAACAATGGTCAGTTTGAGCATAAATGGCTGAATGAGAAAAATGAATTTGAAGCGGCATATGTGAAAGCCATGGGTGGGCACAAAGTCAGCCATTCGGATCAATATCGCTATTTTACGATGTCTGAAACAGCACAACATGAGTTAATTCGTGCAACCAATGAATTGCATTTAATGTATTTGCATGCCACAGATAAAGTTTTAAAAGACGATAAGTTATTACAATATTTCAATATTCCTAAATTGCTTTGGCCTCGTTTACGATTTGTCTTGGCAAAATCGCCGTTACCAAACCATCACGGGACGTTTAGATTTCTGCATGGATAGTCGTGGATTGAAAGTGTATGAATACAATGCTGACTCAGCCTCTTGTCACGCTGAAGCTGGTGAGTTTATGAATCGATGGGCAATCCAGGGCGGATTGAAGATTGGTGATAATCCAGCTGATGGCTTACGTAATGCATTAGCGGATTGTTGGAAACACAGTGAAGCTACGCCGCTTGTTCATATTATGCAAGATCACGATGATGAGGAAGATTATCACGCATTATTTATGCGCAATGCACTAGTTCAAGCAGGATTTCAAAGCCAAAAATTATTCATGGGACCGAGGGATTGCATTGGGATAGCCGTGGTCGTTTGATTGATGATGAAGATAACCAGGTCAAAACCGTATGGAAAACGTGGGCCTGGGAAACCATGTTGGAGCAACTTCGTGAAGATGCAACAGGTATGGAAGTGGCTCCACCAATTCGTACGGGATATCCAGAAGACAAAGTGCGGTTGATTGATGTGTTACTTCGTCCAGAAGTTCTAGTTTATGAGCCACTGTGGACGGCTATTCCGAGTAATAAAGCGATCTTACCAGTGTTGTGGTCACTATTCCCAAACCATCGTTATCTACTAGAAGCAGGATTTGAATTGACGCCTGAGCTGATTAAAAATGGTTACGCACAAAAAGCCAATTGCAGGTCGCCGTGGTGATAATGTGAAATTGATTGGTGAGTGTAAGTCGGTGCTTGATAGCAAAGATGGGCGTTTTGGTAAGCAGGAGAGTATTTATCAACAACTTTGGTGTTTACCAAAAGTGGAAGACCAATATGTTCAGGTCTGTACTTTTACTGTGGGTGGGCATTATGGTGGTAGCTGTTTACGCTCAGACCCGAGTTTGGTCATTATGGGAAATAGCGATATGCAACCGTTAAGGGTATTATCTGATAAAGGTTTCCTTAAAAAATTAGAAAATAAAAATCGGCACTCAAATTGAGTGCCGATTTATTATTTTCGCTATAAGATTATTTTGCATCTTTGTTATCTGCAGGTTTTTCATTTGCTTTTAACATATCCGCAGGAATAAAGCTTTGTTGTACTTTTTCCATGTGTGGAAGGTTATGCGCAATACCTTTGTGACAATCGATACAGGTTTTGTTTTGTTCCTGTGCAAGTGCATGCATTTGTTGTGCCACAGTTTTTTGTTGAGTAAAGTCCATATCATTGAAGTTATGGCAGTTACGGCACTCTTGTGAGTTATTCGCTTTCATACGCGCCCATTCGCGTTCTGCCATTTCTAAACGATGTTTTTCGAATTTTTCTTTAGTATCGACTTTACCTGTAAAGTGAGCATAAACTTCAGTCGATGCCTGCATTTTACGGATCATTTTTGGTAATAAATTCATGTGGAACGTGACAGTCTGAACAAATTGCTTTCACACCTGAACGGTTACTAAAGTGGATTGACGCTTGGTATTCAGGTACAACGTCATTAGTATGACAGTCTGAACAGAATTGCTCTGTATTAGTTGTTGCCATTCCTGCATTAAACAGGTTAGTTCCAACGATAGTACCAATGATAGTTAATAAAATAACCCCACCAATTGCCATTTTGCTCGGAGAGCGTAACCAACGGCAAACTTTCTGAATGCTTGATTTAATCATGGTTTAGCTCCTTATTTACCTTGCATTTGACGAATAGTTTCCGAAATTTATTTTGAATAATTGGGTTCACGTTAGTTTGTTGAACGTGGCATTGTAAACAGAAATAACGACGTGGCGAAGTGCCTTCTGTTTTTTGTCCATCACGTGTTAAAAAATGACTTTCAGGTACGCGAGGTGCCCCCGTTGTTGGAGCAACATCCGGAGAGTGACAGCCTAAACATTGGTTAGCATTTTTAGTCACTTGTAAACCACGAATGCTGTGTGGAACAAGTGGTGGTTGGTGAGGGAAGGTTACAGGAATATTACCAACATCTTTATAAGGATTCGTAAATGCTGGTGCAATACTTTCTGCTGTTTTATCAATGCTGTTTGCAACTTGCGGCGCATCGGCAAATGCCAATCCACTACATAAAGCTAGCATGAAAAATAAATGATTTTTTTCATGAAATCCACTCCATTAAATAATTAAATATTTTTTTAATTTTTTTATTTGTTTCTCAAAGCGAGATCCAAATGCAAATACATTTTCTGCGCAAACGTCAATACAGCGTCCACAAGTAATACAATCTTTTGCCAATATAATTTGGCTATCTTCAGGTCCACCGTGTAAAGGAAGTCTTAATACTTGCGGTTCTGGGCAAACATTATAACAGTCCATACAACGGTCACAGCGATCGCGATCGACTACATTAATTTTTATCAGGCTTTTAGCACCAATGACACCATATATCGCACCAATTGGACAAAGGTGACCACACCAGCCATGCTCAGCAACAAGTAAGTCAAATAAAAAGATGACTGCAACCAACCAAAGGGTTGCACCTGTTCCAAAGACAAAGATACGTCCAAGTGCTGCGACAGGGTTTATCCACTCCCATAAGAGCGTACCCGTTATTGCACTACCAACTAAAATCACGGCTAAAATCACATAGCGAAGTTGACGTGAAATTTTTAATGATTGTCGAATACCTAATTTTCTACGTAACCAAGCTGCAGCATCAGTCACCATATTCATTGGGCAAACCCAACTACAAAAGGCTTTGCTCGCAACAATGGCGTAGAATATGACAATCACTAAGGCACCAATAATCGTTGTGATTTCTGGTAGGTAACCTGTCACTAAACTTTCAGCGGTAATCAATGGATCTGTCAATGGTACAGTATCCAAAAGCATGCTTGAGCTGTAATTGCCTTTTAGAATCCAAACTTGCCAAATCGGGCCGCTTAAGAACATTAAAATAATACTTAATTGACTGATTCGACGTAGAATTAAAAAGCGATAAGCATGCCACCAACCAAGTTTTTGACGTGCTTCTAAGCCAGCATCTTTTGGCTTATTCGGGGTATATTTTTCAGCCATTATTTAACCCCCTTAATGTTTAAATCCAAATTCGGGAACTGTTCAGCTTCCGGAACTGTAGTTGGACTTGGTACATAATCCATTGTCGCACGACTCGGTGTTGCCACTTTTTGATTCGGTACGACTTGCATTGGTTGATAAACAGGTTCATGCTGTCCTTCTGGCATACGAACGTCTAATGATGGACGTAAACCATCTGGATGTTGCTCCTCAATTAAGGATTTTCCAGCGTTTTGTTTTTCTTTCCAACCTAAGCGATAGTGGCGACCGAGTAAGCCTTTGGCAATATCCATCGGTAAGACTTTAATTGCTGCTTCTTCTAATACACAGGCTTGTTCGCATTTACCGCATCCAGTGCAAGCATCGGAGTGAACAGTTGGAATAAGTTTTGCATGAATCCCTGTACGATCATTGTGGATACGTTCAAGTGTAATCGCTTTATCTACTAATGGACAAACGCGGTAACACACATCACAACGCAACCCTTGCCAGTTAAGACAAGTTTCATGGTCTAGCAATACGGCTAATCCCCATTCTCGCATCATTGATGTCTTTGAGTTCCTCACTTAATGCGCCACTTGGACAAGCATTCATACAAGGAATATCAGGACACATTTCGCAAGGTTTGTCCCGAGCGATAAAAGTAAGGTGTGCCAGCTTCCATTGGGTGAAATCAGCGAAGCTAAAGTACAACATATCATATGGACACGCTTGGACACACTGTCCGCAGCGGGTACAAGCTGCCAAGAAATCCTTTTCCGGTAAAGCACCAGGTGGGACGTAAGGCAACCCCTTCTTTAGCTTTTAGCTTGTTGTTGCTGTAAGCCAAGAATAATACCAACCCCACATACTCCAGCAGCCGTTCTTGTCACATTTTTTTAGAAAACTGACGACGGTTAGGGATCAAGTTTCATCTGCGTTTCCTTTTATAAGCGGCCCTGATTTTTGTGAAAAATGTTGCAAAATTTGACCGCTCTTATTTTTAAATTCCTCTCTCTTGAAAGAGAGAGTGACTAGAAACGAAAGGAAAAATCCTATGCTTTTCACCACTTTAACCGCACATTTTTTTGAAGTCGGTTTCGCCTAGAGATTGGGATCGGTTGCATCCAATGTTAATTTGTTCGCAAGCTGACCCGCATCAAAGAAGGTGGTGTAAATTAAAGCCCTGAGGACATTTGTTACGACCACGGGTATCTAAGTAAGTGATCATTTCACCACGACAGTGATTAACTTTCACTTTATCCCCATGACGTAAAGCCATATTTTTCGCATCCGCAGGGTGCATCCAAACTAAGTTGTTCGGGAATGCACGGTGTAATTCAGGTACACGACGAGTCATGGTACCGGTATGCCAGTGCTCAAGTACACGACCAGTACATAACCATAATGGATATTCTTCATCCGGTGATTCTGCTGGGTGCTTCATAAGGTACACCTAGAATAATCGCTTTTTTTATCTGGATAGCCATAGAATGCGATATCTTCACCTGGTTTGACATACGGGTCAAAGCCTTCACGGTAACGCCATAAGGTTTCTTTACCGTCAACAACCGGCCAACGTAAACCACGTACTTGGTGATAAGTATCGAATGGTGCTAAGTCATGACCATGACCACGACCGAAAGTCAGCGTATTCTTCGAGATAAACCTTTTTGTAAGTAGTAACCGAAAGTGATCGGCTTTCATCGTGATATAGCCAGGAACATCTGTTGGTACTTTAAATTTGTTTACTTCACCATTTTCGTAAAGCACTTCTATATAAAGTTTTGCCACGATATTCAGGCATTTGAGCTAATAACTCTTCACCCATACTTCATCCGTTTTGAAGTATTTAGCGAAATTCAACAATTTGCCATAAGTCAGAACGAGACTCACCTGGGCCTTTTTCACTTGTTGACGCCATAATTGAGTACGACGTTCAGCGTTACCGTAGCCCCCTTCTTTTTCTACCCACATACAAGTTGGAAGAATTAAGTCAGCTGCAACCGCAGAAACAGATGGGTAAGGGTCTGAAACAACGATAAAGTTCTCAGGGTTACGCCAACCAGGGAAAAATTTCGTCATTGATATTTGGACCACCTTGCATGTTGTTGGTGACATTTGCCATAAGAAATTTAGTTTACCGTCTTTTAAGGCACGACTTTGTTGTACCGCTGGATAGCCAGGTACAGTTGGGATAGTGCCTTTTGGTAATTTCCATTTTTTCTCTGTAATTTCAACGTGTTTTGGATTGGTTACTACCATGTCCGCTGGTAAACGGTGAACGAAAGTACCTACTTCACGTGCTGTACCACAAGCTGAAGGTTGACCAGTTAATGAGAACGGACCACAACCTGGTTTAGAAATTTTACCGGTTAATAAGTGTACGTTATAGATCATGTGGTTAACCCATACACCACGAGTGTGTTGGTTAGAGCCCATTGTCCAGTAAGACACTAAGTTTCTGTTCTGGATCTGCGTACATCTTTCGCAAGAGTTTCAAGCTGATCTTTGGTACACCAGAAATACGGTGTGCTTCATCTAATGTATAAGGTGCAACGATTTTCTTGAATTCTTCAAAGTCAGAGTCGTGCATTTTTACCTGCAGTTTTTACGGTTTTTCGCTGCAACTTCAAGTGGGATGTTCTGGACGTAAACCATAACCGATATCAGTTTCACCACGTTTGAATTTAGTGTGTTTATTAACGAAGTCCCAGTTTACTTTATCGTTTTGGATAATGTAGTTTGCGATGTAGTTAAGGATTGCAAGGTCTGAATGTGGATTAAACACGATAGGCACATCAGCTAATTCAAACGAACGGTGTTCGAATGTTGACATAACCACCACTTTCACATTATCAGAAGAAAGACGACGGTCAGAAATACGAGACCATAAAATTGGGTGCATTTCCGCCATGTTTGAACCCCAAAGCACAAATGCATCGGTTTTCTCGATATCGTTATAGCAACCCATTGGTTCATCCATACCGAATGTACGCATAAACGCAACTGCTGCAGACGCCATACAGTGACGAGCATTCGGGTCGATAGTATTAGAACGGAAACCAGCTTTCCAAAGTTTTACTTTTTGCGTAACCTTCGTAGATGGTTGTTTGACCGGAAGAGAACATCCCAACAGCATTTGGTTCTTTTTCTTCAAGATGTCTTTGATTTTTTTCCGCCATGATAGTGAAAGCTTGATCCCAAGAAACGGGTGTAAAGTCACCTTCTTTATGGAATTTACCATCTTTCATACGTAATAACGGAGTTTGTACACGGTCTGCACCGTACATGATTTTTAGAAAAGGAGTAACCTTTGATACAGTTTAAACCACGGTTTACCTCTGCATCTGGGTCACCTTGAGTTGCGACAACTCGACCATCTTTGGTTCCTACCAATACGCTACATCCTGTACCACAGAAACGACATGGCGCTTTATCCCATTTGATGCCCATATCTTCTGCCGCATCAACCTGTTTAACAGGGATGGTCATACCGGCAGCCGCTGCTGCTGCAAGTGCAGCATTGGCTTTCATAAAATCTCTACGATTAAGTTCCATAGTTTTCCCCACTCGTTGTTGAATTTTTAGAATATACAAAATGGCATGTATACCCTAAATTATTTATTTTTCATCTAAGTAATTCGAAATTAAAGAAACGACAATTACTCCTGGGATATCTTTAATTTCATCCATAAGATCCGCTAATGCTAATTGACGGTTACTTTCAAGGGTGACCACCAATTTGCCTTCATCAGATTTTTCGCCATGAATCTCAGCGGTTGGAATCGCTAAAATGGCTTCTTTGACTTGGTTAAGTTTTTCTGGTCTGGCTTGCACAACAATGCTGCATACATACCAGTTCTCATTTTCGCTAAATTGACTCATCTGATATTTGTTTTCAATATTAAAAATTTTTTTATTGCTTTTGTTGGGCAAACACTTAGGCAAGCACCACAACCATTACAGCTTTCTAAATCTAATATGGGTTTTGCTACGCCACCAAGTTGTAATCGAAAACGGATGGCATTCATCGGACAGCTATCTTGGCAACTTCGACATTCCACTCGATTTTCTGTTAGGCACTGCGTTGTAATCTCAACTTTATGTGCCCAAGGCTCTTCTTCTAATGAGTGAAAAATCGGTTGTTCACAGACTAAAACACATTTTTGACAGAAAGTGCACTCGCCCTTGTCAAATTGTATTTCAGGAAAGCCACCATCGCCTTTTACGATAATTTGGGTTTCACATACCAGTATGCAATCACCGCATCGAGTGCATTTATCTGTAAAGTCTGCTTCATTTACCGACCAAGGTGGACGGATAGCATTGATACCTTGAATTTTAGCGTTTTCAGAATGTAACGATTGTAAAAATTGCCCACGTAATAATTGTCTGCGAGAAGGATTTTCAATCGCCATATTTTTCTTTAAAGTTCGGTATTTTCAAGGGGAGCATTATCTAGCTCCGATAACAAAAATAGTAACTACCTAAAAGGAGTAGTTTTTAAAGAAAATATACACTTTTCTTGAGGTAGATCAAGGATATTTTTGAAAGGAAATTAGGAATGTAAATAAATTGTTAAAATATAAGTGAAAAATGATTATTAAATAGGGCGGATAATCCGCCCTGAAGAGTGCTTAAAATATTACGCGTTTTTTGTTGGGTAATCCCACCAAATATCGAATAATTCACTGATTTCGATTTGTTGCAATTTATTCTCTTCTAACCATTTTTGTACTAATTGGCGATGGCTTTTCATCACATTTGCCAATTTTTTTCTAAGCAAACTAAGCCTTCCCAATGTAAATAGCCGCTACCTTCATAAGCTAAGCCGTTTGGTTGAATCACTTCAGCAATAAAACGATCAACGGTTTCATCGATAGTTTCGATGCTGGTTCCTTCAGCAAATTGCCAATTCACTAAAAAGCCTAATTCTTGGAATTCAGCTAAGTGAAGTTTTTTACGTTGACGTTGATTACGAGTTTTCATTTTCAATGTTCTCCTATGTTAAGGTAATGGGGTATCGTCATCATCTCGATGATTATTTTTTCTTAAAGTATAAATCCCACACACCGTGACCTAAGCGATGACCGCGCGCCTCAAATTTTGTAAGAGGGCGGAAATCAGGACGTGGAATATAATCTTGTTCGGCAGCATTGACTAAATTTTCATTGGCTGAAAGCACTTCGAGCATTTGTTCCGCATAGTTTCTCCCAGTCCGTAGCCATATGAATAAAGCCATTTGGTTGTAATTTTTGTACGACTTGCTCTACAAAGTGCGGTTGAACAATGCGGCGTTTATGATGTTTTGCTTTATGCCAAGGGTCTGGGAAGAAAAGCTGTAAACCGCCCAATTCGCCGTCTTTCACACAATCACGTAAAATTTCAGTGGCATCATGGCAAATCACGCGAAGGTTTTTCACGCCTTTTTCTACCGCATAAGCAATACAGGCACCCACACCAGGCGTGTGCACTTCAATACCAAGATAATTTTTATCAGGATTTGCTTCTGCCATATCCACTAAAGATTTCCCCATTCCGAAGCCAATTTCTAATATAACGGGATTCGTATTGCCATAAATCGCAGCAAAATCAAAAGGGGTGTTTTGATAATCTAATCCAAGATCAGCCCAGTGATCGTTCATCATATTTTTGAAAAATCACTTAAACGACCCTGTCCGCAACACAAAGTTACGAACTTTACGTTTATAACGACCATCTTCTGTAAATTCAGCCGTTTCAACGGTTTTACGTTTTTGATCAGCAAAGGTTTTTTTGCTCTTCTGTCATGGTTTTTATTCGCTCAATTAAAATTGGCGGCGATTATACACTAAAAGGCAAGGTTGTGGGATTTTTCCACCTAATTCCCGTATAATAGCGAAAATTTTTAATTGTTTTTTGTTATGAATATTGTCCGAGTTGCATTAGCCGTACCGCTTCCCCGATTTTTTGATTATCTCTATTCGCCAGACTTGACGCCAATCGTTGGTGGACGCGTGTTGGTGCCTTTTGTTCGCAAAAACGAGTCGGGATCGTGGTGGATTTGCCCGCTTCTTCAGATGTAGCAAAAGAGAAGTTAAAACCGATTATTGATGTACTTGATGCTGAATCACTTTTTAATTCCACAACTTGGGATTGGTTAGCTTGGTCGGCTAATTATTATCGTGCAGCCTTAGGCGATGTGTTGTTTCAAGCGTTGCCAGTCAAACTTCGTAATGGAGAAAGTGCGGTTAAAAATGACCGCACTTTTTGGCGTATTACGGACCTTGGAAAACAAGCGTTAGAATCAGGCGAATTAAAACGTGCCAAAAAAACAAATTGAAGCCTTAAATTTATTGCTAACGCAAGATCTAGAAAAAGGTAACAATGAGATCAGTTCCGCAATTTGGTCAGCCCTTAAAGGGAAAGATTATGTGGAAGAGATTATTGTGCCTACTGAACAAAAAAGTTGGCAGCAAGCTCTAGGGGATAATCCTTTAGTTAATCTTGATAACCGATTGACCTTAAACAAGCAACAAGCCCTTGCATTTAGCCAGTTGCTTTTCCAAGAAGGCTTTAATGTGTGGTTGTTAGAGGGCGTGACCGGTTCAGGTAAAACTGAAATTTACCTGCAATACATTGAAGAAGTCTTAAAGAAAGGCAAACAGGTTTTTAGTGCTTGTTCCTGAAATTGGGCTTACCCTCAGACCGTGAGACGGTTCCAAGCTCGCTTTAATGTAGAAATTGATGTATTGCATTCCAACTTGAATGATACACAGCGCTTAAATGTTTGGGAGCGAGCAAGAACAGGACAGAGTGCAATCGTAATTGGCACAAGATCGGCGCTTTTCACCCAGTTTTCAGATCTTGGCTTAATCATTTTAGATGAGGAACATGACGGCTCGTTTAAACAGCAAGATGGTTGGCGTTATCATGCACGAGATTTAGGCATTGTTTGCCCAAAAGCTCAATATTCCTATTTTGTTAGGTTCTGCCACCCCAAGTTTGGAAAGTGTGAATAACGTACAAAATGGTAAATATCATCATTTGGTCTTATCAAAAAGAGCCGGAAATGCGACCGCACTTCGTCAATTTGTGATTGATTTAAAACATCAACGAATTCAAAACGGCTTATCCGAGCCGCTATTGAAACGTATGCAAGAACACTTAGAAAAAGGCAATCAAGTATTGTTATTCCTTAATCGACGTGGATTTGCGCCTGTGTTGTTATGTCATGAATGTGGCTGGATTGATGAATGTCATCATTGCGAAAAACCTTATACTTATCACCAACATCAGCGCGTTTTACGCTGCCATCATTGTGGCGCACAAAAAACAGTGCCGATGCAATGTGGTCATTGTGGTTCAACGCATTTAGTCACAACGGGTTTAGGCACTGAACAACTGGAGGAAACCCTAAAAGCACGTTTCCCGCAATATAATATTGCTCGTATCGATCGTGATAGCACAGCACGAAAAGGCAAGCTTGAAGGTTATTTAGAGGATATTCAGCAAGGTAAAAGTCAGATTTTAATTGGCACCCAAATGTTAGCCAAAGGACACCATTTTCCGAATGTCACTTTGGTTGCTTTAGTGAATGTAGATAATGCCTTGTTTTCCCTTGATTTCAGAGCCGAAGAACGTTTGGCGCAGCTTTATGTGCAGGTTGCAGGACGTTCAGGCAGAGCAGAAAAACAGGGGGAAGTGGTTTTGCAGACGCATTATCCGGATCACCCGTTATTAACCACCTTACTTGAAAAAGGTTATCAAGCCTTTGCAGAAGAAACCTTGAAGCTACGCCATAATATGGGCTTGCCTCCGTTTAGTTTCCAAGCGTTGTTTAAAGCACAATGTCGTCATTCTGAAGAGGCGGAAAATGCATTGTCGCAATAGCCTCTTTCTTCTATGAACAAAAAATTAGAAGGCTTTGCAAGTGTTGGGGCCGATTCCCGCACCGTTCAGTAAAAAAAGCGGGGCAATATCGTTGGCAGTTGCTATTACAGCACGCTTCTCGGAAACAATTACAGGCGGCATTAAGTCGATATTCGCCAGAGCTGATAAAGTCTTCTCAAGTGCGGTTAATTTTAGACGTGGATCCATTGGATTTGAGTTAGCAAAAATTCCCTAGAAAAATGCACAGTTTTTCAGTAAAATTAGGCGTTTTTTATACTCTAAGTTTAATTTATCGAATATTTTAGGATTTTTATCGTGGCTCATCGAGATTTTGCCGGTCGAAGCGGCTCAAAAATAATAAAAAAAGAAAGCAAAGAAAAGTTTTAATCGCAATACCTTAATTGTTCTTGCGTTGGTGGCGGTATTAGGGTTTTTGGGTTAGGGCTTTACTTCTTAAAAAGTAAAAACACCAGCACCAGTAGTGACGACAAATGTTCAGCCGGAAAAACCACAACCGAAAAGTGTGTTACCAAATCGCCCAGAAGAGGTGTGGCACTATATTAAAGAATTAGAAACTCGTACGGTGCCGGTGGATAATAATCCTTCTTCAGTTGAAAAATATGCGTTTGACGGAAGAACAGCGTCAAGTGCTTATTCAAATGGAAAAAGAACAAAAAAAGCGGCAGAAGAAGCGAAAAATTAGAAGCACAACGTAAAGAGCAAGAAGCGGCGAATGCGGAAAAACTGCTGCTCAAGCACAGCAAGCTCAACCAGCACAGGCAGCTCAAACTCAGCCAACACAGCCACAGCAAACAGCAAAAAAACGGAAGTGAAAAAGCCTGAGCCAGTTAAAAAACAGAGCCAGTTAAAAAAAGCCTGAACCTCCGAAAAAAGTAGAAGTAGTGAAGGCGGAACCAGCTAAAAACGGAACCTGCTAAAACTGAGCAACCGAAAAAAGCAGAACCGAAACCCGCTGAACAACAAGTACAGGCTGGCGGTAAAAGATTTGGCTTACAATGTGGTGCATTTAAAAATCGTGCACAAGCAGAAAGCTTACAAGGTCGTCTAGCGATGGCTGGCGTAAATGCACAAATTGCGACAAGTGAAGAATGGAACCGCGTACGAGTGGGACCATTTGGTAGTCGAGATGCTGCAACAGCAGCACAAGATAAAGCAAAATCAGTGGCGAGTTGCGTAGTGATTGGAATGTAATTCAGAATTTAAAAGTGCGGTTAAAAATAACCGCACTTTTTTTATATTTTTCACTTGCCAAAAACGAAAAAAATCAATAAAATGAACGTTTATTCATTTTTGATATTCATCTTAAATGACCTTTTCTCATATATAACCCTAAGAATTTAATTTTTTTATTATGCGACAAGTAAAAAGCCTCTAAAAACGAAGCTTGATGTCAGCGAGCAGATCTTTTGATGCAACAGATCGTCTTATGGCAAAAAGAAGGATTACATCATCTTTCTATGCATAAGTTAGCCAAGGAAGCAGGCATCGCAGCGGGTACGATTTATCTTTATTTTAAGAGTAAAGACGAGTTATTAGCACAATTTGCTCGTCGAGTGTTCAATAAGTTTGTTTTGGCGATTGAAGAAGGTTTTGATGAAAATCAACCTTTTTCGAACAATACAGAAAAAAATGTGGTGGAATATTTGGCATTTTTCTTCAAGAAAATCCAAAAATTTTTGTCAAATATGAACCAATATCAATCCTTGCCAGAATTTATTGAGATCTGTAAAAAGATGGAACATTCATGCTGGGATCAGTTTTGTATAAAGGGACAAGCAGCAAATGTGTTAGCTGATTTAGATCCTCGAATTTTATTTTTGCTGAGTCTAGATACTGCAATAGTTTTAGCCTCAGATAACAAATTTCTCGGTATAGCGGTTACCGATGTGGTATTAGAATCTGTCATTGAACGCTCTTGGCGTGCAATTCAGAAGTAGTCATTTTATTGTCTTAATGGAGTTTTCCAAATGAGTATAACTCAAACTAATAGACCAAAAGCGTTCGCACGTTTTTCTTTTTGAAATTAGCGTTAGGCGTATTTGTGTTAATTTTTGCTGCAATGATTTTTCTTAATCAAATGAAAGCAAAAGGCATTGCTGATTTCTTAGCAAATAAACCTGAAACAGCTCTCCTGTTACCGCAATGACAGTTAAGGCTTCAGAATGGACGCCAATCATTGAAACAACCGGTCTTGTTCGTCCAAACTCAGCGGGCGATGTTAAGTGCACAAAGCGCTGGAACCGTGTCTAAAGTGCTCGTGCAAAATGGCCAAAGCGTGAAAAAAAGGGTGATTTGTTAGTTGAGTTAGATAGTTCCGTTGAGCGTGCAAGCTTACAAGCGGCTCAAGCTCAAGTGGTGTCATACGTCAAACTTATCAACGTTATGCAAACCTTGCAGGGCAGCGGTGCCGTTTCTCGTCAAGAATTAGATAACGCAAAATCAGCTATGAAGCACAAGCGGCAAATATTGAGTCATTAAAAGCAACCATTGAGCGTCGCCAAATCGTCGCGCCATTTGATGGTAAAAGCCGGTATCGTGAAAAGTGAATGTTGGTCAGTATGTTTCAAACGGTACTGAAATTGTGCGTGTGGAAGATCGTTCTTCAATGAAAGTGGATTTTGCGATTGCTCAAAACCTATTAGATAAATTGCATATTGGTCAAAAAGTAACAGCTACGGCAGATGCGCGTAAAGGTGAAACCTTTGCAGCAAAGGTGACTGCAATTGAGCCAGCAATTAATTCTTCAACGGGTTTAGTTGATGTTCAAGCAACATTTGAGCCAGAAGATGGCGCAAAATTATTGTCCGGTATGTTTACTCGCTTACATGTGGCTTTGCCAACAGAACATAATCAAATTGTGGTGCCACAAGTGGCGGTGAGTTACAACATGTATGGCGAATCGCTTTTATATTTTGACCGCACTTTCCGATGAAGATATTGAGAAATTAGGCGGCGCAGAGAAAGCAGCGAATATGTACCGTGCAAAATCAATCACTGTATTTACGAAAGATCGTCAAGGCATTTATGCCCAATTAAAAGGCGATGAAGTCAAAGTTGGCGATAAAATTGTGACTGGTGGTCAGCAAAACTTAAGTAATGGTGCATTAGTTTCTGTTGCAGATAAAGCGGGCGTGGGTACAGAACAACCTGCAAATAAAACGAATCTTTAATTAGGAAAAGCGAATGAGATTTACCGATATATTTATTCGTCGCCCTGTTTTGGCGGTTTCGATTAGCTTGTTAATCATTATTTTAGGTTTACAAGCGATCTCGAAATTGGCTGTGCGCGAATATCCGAAAATGACCACAACGGTAATTACGGTGACCACCGCATATCCAGGTGCAGATGCAAACTTAATTCAGGCATTTGTGACCTCGAAAATTGAAGAAGCGGTAGCACAAGCAGACAATGTGGACTATATGTCTTCAAGCTCTAGCCCAAGCACGTCAACAGTCACCGTAAAAATGAAATTAAATACCGATCCGAATGCAGCCTTGGCAGATGTGTTAGCCAAAGTTAACTCGGTTCGTTCTGAATTGCCAAGTGGTATTGAAGATCCAACGGTTTCTTCCTCTACAGGTGGTTCGGGAATTATGTATATTAGTTTCCGTTCTAACAAACTCGATGCAAGCCAAGTGACTGACTATATTCAACGCGTAGTCAAACCTCAGTTCTTTACCGTAGAAGGGGTGGCGAGCGTACAGATCTTTGGTGCATCAGAGTACGCACTTCGTGTTTGGTTAGACCCAGAAAAAATGGCGGCTCAAAACCTTTCTGCCACACAAGTGATGTCTGCATTATCAGCGAATAACGTTCAAACAGCGGCTGGTAATGATAATGGCTATTTTGTCACCTATAAAAACAAAGTAGAAACCACGACAAAATCCGTTGATGAATTAGGCAACTTAATTGTTACATCGAACGGTGATAAATTGGTGCGTTTACGCGATATCGCTGATATTGAGTTAAATAAATCAAGTGATAGCTCACGTGCGGTAGCGAATGGTGCTGATTCTGTTGTATTAGCGATTAACCCAACTTCATCAGCTAACCCATTAACCGTTGCAGAAAAAGTGCGTCCACTTTATGAGAGTATCAAAAATAATCTGCCGGATGCTATTGAATCCGACATCTTATATGACCGTACAATTGCGATTAATAACTCAATTAATGAAGTAATCAAAACGATTGTTGAGGCAACGCTGATCGTGTTGGTGGTGATTACCATGTTTATTGGTTCATTCCGTGCGATGTTAATCCCGGTTATCACCATTCCGATTTCATTAATTGGGGTAATCATGTTGCTTCAAACCTTAGATTTCTCCATTAACTTGATGACTTTGCTAGCATTGGTTTTGGCCATCGGTTTAGTGGTGGATGATGCGATTGTGGTATTGGAAAACGTGGACCGTCACATTAAGTTAGGTGAAACGCCATTCCGTGCGGCGATTATTGGTACGCGTGAAATCGCTGTTCCGGTTATTTCCATGACCATTGCCTTGATTGCAGTATATTCTCCAATGGCGTTAATGGGGGGTATTACGGGGACATTGTTTAAAGAGTTCGCCTTAACCCTTGCTGGGGCGGTATTTATTTCAGGTATCGTGGCATTAACACTTTCACCAATGATGACCAGTAAGTTACTGAAATCGAATGCGGAGCCAAGTAAATTAGAGCAACGAGTAGAGCATACACTAAGCAAAGTAAATGCAGCTTATGCGTATGTTCTTGATTTAGTGATGGTTAATCGTAAATGTATGTTGATGTTTGCTGCGATTATCTTTGCGACCTTACCGGTATTGTTTAAATCACTTTCAAGTGAATTAACCCCACCAGAAGATAAAGGGGCATTTTTGGCGATCGGTTCTGCACCTTCTAACGTAAACGTGGATTATGTGCAAAATGCGATGGCACCTTATCAAGAGATTTTAACCAATACGCCAGAAGTACAGTTTGCGATGACGATTTCAGGGGCACCAAGCTCTAACCAATCTTTAAACGTTGTAACTTTAAAAGATTGGAAAGAACGCTCAAAAAGCCAAACAGCTATCATGAATGAGCTGAATGAAAAAGCGAAATCTATTCCTGAAGTGTCTGTACAAGGCTTTGCGTTCCCAGAAATTGATACAGGGGAGCAAGGTCCTCCAATTGGTTTTGTGATCAGCACATCACAAGACTACGGTGATTTAGCAAATGTGGCGGGTAAATTCTTAGAGGATATGCAAAAATCCAGTAAGTTCGTTTATACCAATCTCGATCTTAAATTTGATACTGCTCAAATACGTATTAAGATCGATCGTGAAAAAGCAGGAACTTATGGCATTACAATGCAACAAATCAGCCGTACGTTAGGGAGTTTCTTATCTGCCGCAACTATTGAACGTGTGGATATTGATGGTCGAGCTTACAAAATTATTTCCCAAGTAAAACGTGACAATCGTTTATCGCCGGAAAGTTTTAATAAGTATTACATCACCGCAGCAAATGGTACCTCTATTCCATTAAGCAGCTTGGTGACGGCTACATTGGAACCGCAACCAAGTACATTGCCTCGTTTCAGCCAGTTAAACTCAGCGGTAATTAGTGCAGTACCAATGCCGGGTACTTCAATTGGTGATGCTGTTCAATGGCTACAAGATAACGCGAAAAATACCTTGCCACAGGGTTACAACTATGACTTTAAAGGTGAAGCGCGTCAGTTAGTACAAGAAGGTAATGCACTTGCAGTAACGTTCTTACTTGCGGTAGTGATTATTTTCTTAGTCTTGGCAATTCAGTTTGAATCAATTCGCGATCCAATCGTGATTATGATTTCTGTGCCGTTAGCTGTAAGTGGTGCGTTATTAGCCTTAAATGCTTTCGGATTTATTGGTATTGCAGGGACAACGCTAAATATCTACTCACAGGTTGGTTTGATTACCTTAGTTGGTCTTATCACAAAACACGGTATTTTAATGTGTGAAGTAGCGAAAGAAGAGCAGTTAAATCATGGTAAAACGCGTGTTGAAGCGATTACCGAAGCGGCTAAAGTACGTTTACGTCCAATTCTGATGACAACCGCAGCGATGATTGCAGGTCTTGTACCGTTGCTTTATGCAACAGGTGCAGGTGCGGTATCTCGTTTCAGTATTGGTATCGTTATCGTGGCAGGTTTGGCAATCGGTACATTGTTTACCTTGTTCGTGTTGCCAGTGATTTATTCTTACATTGCAAGCGAACACAAACCGTTACCAGTGTTTGATGAAAATGTAAAACCAATTGAAGGTCACATTAACGAACAACATTAATTAAAATACGATAAAAACAAACCGCACTTTGATTTTTCAAGTGCGGTTTTCTTTAGATATTAAAAAGCGAACATAATGTTCGCTTTTTATTTATGAAAGTGCGGTCAAATTTTGACTGTTTATAACCATTTTTATTTTTAGCGGCTTTGTAAAGTTCCATCGCTTCTGGTAATAAGCGTTGTAAGTTTTCTTGACGGGACTCATCACTCGGGTGAGTAGAAGCTAACACATCAAGTGCACCTTTAGAACCACCAGAGGCTTTTGCCATTTTTTGCCATAAACCTGGTGCAACTTCAGGATTGTAACCTGAGCGAGCCATTAGCATTAATCCAACTTCATCCGCTTCAGTTTCTGCGCTACGAGAGTAAGGTTTATCTAAAGCAAAGTCTTTGGTTAAACCTACTGCTAATTCACTTGCGCTTGAGCCAATAACAGTAGAAAGGGCGGCATGACCTAAACTTGCTGCAATATTAGTAGCCATACCAAAATTCACTTTCGCTTTACCGTGTTCTTTTTAAAAGCGTGTGCCATTTCGTGACCCATTACAACAGCAATTTCATTATCGTTTAACTGTAAGGTATCCACTAAACCTGTGTAGAATGCCATTTTCCCACCAGGCATTGCCCAAGCATTCAATTCTTTTGATTTAATGACATTGATTTGCCAGTTAAATTGTTGTCCAGTTTCATTCGCTTGGTCTGCATAAGGGACCATTTTATTAAATACATTATGGATACGTCTGGCGGTATTGGATGTGGTATCAATTGCACCTTGTGAGCGAATTTTACCCATTTCTTGAGTATAGCTGCTTGCAGCTTGTTGGTTGATTGAAGCTGAATCTGCACAAGATGTGATAACCGCACTTGCTAATACAGCAAACGCAAAACTTTTGAGTTGTTTTTTCATAATTAAGTCCTTTTTGGTTAAAGCGTCAATATTATATAAGTTTCTTTATTGTTGTCGATATAAAAAGATTGCCTTTTTAATTTTTGTACTATTATAATAGTGCAAAAATTATATTCTAGGACTTTTACTATGACAATAAAAATCTCCTTCTTTATTAGGTGGCGCCATGATTATTGCAGGTACCGCGATTGGTGCAGGTATGCTTGCAAACCCAACCTCAACGGCTGGCGTATGGTTTATCGGCTCTATTCTTGCTTTGGTTTACACTTGGTTTTGTATGACTACATCAGGGTTTGATGATCTTAGAAGCCAACTTACATTATCCTACCGGCTCAAGCTTTGACACCATCGTAAAAGATTTGTTGGGAAAAGGTTGGAATATTATCAATGGTCTTTCTGTGGCTTTCGTCTTGTATATTTTAACTTATGCTTATATCACTTCTGGTGGTGGTATTACACAAAACTTGCTCTAACCAAGCCTTTTGGTTCAGCTGAAAGTGCGGTCGATATTGGACGTACTTCTGGATCCTTAATTTTCTGTTTTATTCTTGCGGCTTTTTGTATGGCTTTCTACTAAAGCGGTGGACCGTTTCACGACGGTATTGATTGTTGGGATGGTAGTCGCTTTCTTCCTTTCTACTGCAGGTTTATTGAGTTCAGTGAAAACAGAAGTGTTATTCAATACTGTTGCAGAAGGTGAGCAAACTTATTTGCCTTATTTATTGACCGCACTTCCGGTTTGTTTAGTGTCCTTTGGTTTCCATGGAAATGTACCAAGTCTCGTCAAATATTACGATCGCGATGGTAGCCGCGTGATGAAATCGATCTTTATCGGTACAGGCTTAGCCTTAGTGATTTACATTTTGTGGCAGCTTGCGGTGCAAGGTAATTTACCACGTACAGAATTTGCCCCGTAATTGAAAAAAAGGTGGCGATGTATCGGCGTTATTAGAAGCATTACACAAATACATTGAAGTGGAATATATTGCAGTTGTGTTGAATTTCTTTGCTTATATGGCCATTGCAACCTCATTCTTAGGGGTAACCTTAGGTTTATTTGATTATATTGCCGACTTATTTAAATTTGATGACAGCGTATTAGGTAGAACAAAAACCACATTGGTAACATTCTTACCGCCGCTATTATTAAGTTTACAATTCCCTTATGGATTCGTGATTGCCATTGGTTATGCAGGATTAGCTGCAACTATTTGGGCAGCAATCGTGCCGGCACTATTTGCTAAAGCCAGTCGCCAAAAATTCCCAAATGCGACTTATAAAGTGTATGGCGGTAATTTTATGATTGGTTTTGTGATCTTATTCGGTGTGTTAAATATTGTGGCACAAGTAGGCGCAAACTTAGGATGGTTTGCAAGTTTCGCAGGATAAGTTTTTCGCGTTAATATTGTAGGGGTGTATCGAATACGCCCTTTTTAATTTTACATAGGAAACGAGATGAGTAACCAAACGAGCGTTTATGATAAAGAAAACTTCTTTGCGCTTTATCAAAAACTTCGCTCTAACCCAATCAGTCTCAATGAAATAGTGGAAAAAGCCGACTATGCTTTCCTTGCTACCCGATTTACAAGGGAAAAAAATTACTCGATCTAGGGTTGTGGAACGGGCGGACATTTGCAACTCTATCTAGAACGCAATGCAGAGAGCGTAGTAGGAACAGATCTTTCAGCTAAAATGCTCGAGCAAGCTGAACAAGAACTGCAAAAGTGCGGTCAATTTTCAGGGCGTTTTTCGTTATATCAGTTACCGATGGAAAAACTAACGGAATTGCCAGAAAGTGATTTTGATGTCATTACCAGCTCTTTTGCTTTTCCATTATATTGAAGATTTTCCCGCTTTATTAGCTTCGATTGCCAACAAGCTTAAGCCTAATGGCACATTAGTTTTTTCCCAAGAGCATCCGATTACCACTTGCCATAAAAAAGGGGAGCGTTGGGAAAAAAATGAGAAAAAACAGCAAGTCGCTTATCGTTTAAATCATTACCGTGATGAAGGACTAAGAGAGCGAAATTGGTTTCAACAACCTTTTAAAACGTATCACCGCACGACGGCAACGATTATTAATGATTTAATTGCCGCAGGTTTTCAAATTGAACAAATGGCTGAACCCATGTTAGCCGAGCAGCCACAATGGCATGATGAATTTAAAGATTTGCGGCATCGTCCCCCTTTATTGTTTATTAAAGCAAGAAAAGTGATAAATTTGACAAAATAAACTGGTTTTTGACCGCACTTTATGGTATAAATCGCACCGCTGTTTTTGGGTTTCAAAAGCAGCGTTTTTAATTATTAACAACACACACATATCATTAAGGCTTAATCGGGGTGCCAAACGGTCGATTAGCTGATATGTGGAGGCTCAACCCCAACAAAAGGAAAATATTATGGCACAAGTTTCAATGCGCGACATGATCAACGCGGGCGTACACTTCGGACACCAAACTCGTTACTGGAATCCACAAATGAAACCTTTCATTTTTGGTGCTCGTAACGGTGTTCATATCATCAACTTAGAAAAAACTTTACCTTTATTCAACGAAGCTTTAGCGGAATTAACCCGTATTGCTAGCAACAACGGTAAAGTATTATTCGTTGGTACTAAACGCGCGGCTCAAGAAGCAGTACAAGCTGCAGCATTAGACTGTCAACAATATTATGTAAACCACCGTTGGTTAGGTGGTATGTTGACTAACTGGAAAACCGTTCGTCAATCAATTAAACGTTTAAAAGATTTAGAAACTCAATCTCAAGACGGTACTTTTGACAAATTAACCAAAAAAGAAGCGTTAATGCGTACCCGTGAGATGGAAAAACTTGAATTAAGCCTTGGCGGTATCAAAGATATGGGCGGCTTACCAGATGCGTTATTCGTTATCGGTGCAGACCACGAACATATCGCAGTTAAAGAAGCAAACAACCTAGGTATTCCTGTATTTGCTATCGTTGATACTAACTCAACTCCAGCTGGCGTAGATTTCGTTATCCCTGGTAACGATGATGCGACTCGTGCTATCCAACTTTACGTTTCTGCAGCTGCAGCAGCGGTTAAAGAAGGTCGTGGTAACGAAGCTCAAGTTGCTGAAGAATTAGCAGCTGACGCAGAATAATTTAAGTTTTGCAATAAGGCGAAGCCCTTAATAATCAAACGATTAATTGGCATAGGGGCTAAAGTTTAGCCCCTATATTTTTATCTAAAAGTACGGTCAAAATGAATCGTACTTTCGACAGAGGATTTTTAAAATGGCTGAAATCACAGCATCATTAGTAAAAGAACTTCGTGAACGTACCGGTGCCGGTATGATGGAATGTAAAAAAGCATTAGTTGAAGCAAACGGTGATATCGAGTTAGCAATCGACAACATGCGTAAATCTGGTCAAGCTAAAGCAGCTAAAAAAGCAGGCCGTGTTGCAGCTGAAGGTGTTATCCTTGCTCGTGTACAAAATGGTTTCGGTGTATTAGTTGAAATGAACTGTGAAACTGACTTCGTAGCAAAAGATGCTGGCTTCTTAGGTTTAGCAAACGAAGTAGCTGATTTCGCAGCAGCACACAAAGGTACCACTATCGAAGCATTACAAGCACAATTTGAAGAAAAACGTGCTGCATTAGTGGCTAAAATCGGTGAGAACATGAACATCCGTCGTGTTGCTTACTTAGAAGGTCAAGTTATTGCTCAATACTTACACGGTGCAAAAATCGGTGTATTAGTTGCAGGTGAAGGTTCAGAAGATGAACTTAAAAAAGTGGCAATGCACGTAGCGGCATCTAAACCAGAATTCGTGAACCCAGAAGATGTACCTGCAGATGTTGTTGAACACGAGCGTCAAATTCAAATTGATATCGCAGTTAACTCTGGTAAACCAAAAGAAATCGCAGAGAAAATGGTTGAAGGCCGTATGAAGAAGTTCACTGGTGAAGTTTCATTAACAGGTCAACCATTCGTCATGGATCCTTCTGTATCTGTAGGTGACTTCTTAAAATCAGTAAACACTTCAGTATCTAACTTCATCCGTTTAGAAGTGGGTGAAGGTATCGAGAAAAAAGAAGAAGATTTCGCAGCTGAAGTTGCAAAAATCACTGGCGGTAACGCTTAATTTTCTCCATTGAGATATAAAAAAGCCGATATTGAATATCGGCTTTTTTGTTGTCTGAAATTTGAGATTTTCTATTTCTTTGGACGAATATCGATGGCAGGATCTGCATCTTTACGATATTTTTCTTCAATCAGTTTTTTCAGACCATAATCATCTTTGTCAGCTTGTTCAGAGAATAAATCTTCTTCTAATGTGAGCTTCGGATTTTTGATCCCTATCCAATTAGCAATACCTTCTAAGAAATTCAGACCAGATTTAAAGGCTTTGTATTCTTTACGTGCCGTATCATCAGATGAAATCTTAAAGAGCGGAATATTATGATGTAATTGGCTGTGACAGTTTTGGTTAAACAAGGTTACACCGTGTTTATCATCTTCTTGATGACATAAACCATGATCTGAAAAATAAATCATGGAGAAAGTGCGGTGTGTTTTTTGCTCGTTTTCTTTGAGCGTTTCATACACTTTCTTAATAAAATCATCGGTTTTCTTAATGGATGTAATATAGCAATTTAAGTACTCGTTCTTTTTCTCAATGTCATTGTCATTGAAAATTTTCGGGTAATCTTCAACGCGATCGCAAGCAAGCGGATGCGAACCATAAATGTGTAATACAATAAAGCGTTTACCTTGCGTTGGATCTTCTAAAACTTGGGCAAATTTAGGGATTAGATCAAATCGCTGTAGTTTGTCGAATTAAAGCTCCCACCTTTTTTCAAGAAAATGGTTTCATCAGATTTTGATGCAAGCGAGGCGACTGGCGTGTCATATTCACCTAAGAAACCTTGATTAGACAGCCAGTAGGTTTTCAGACCTGCAGACTTAATGAGATCCACTAAGCTTAAATCATAGTTTGGTTCCCATTTTTCTTTATCAGGTAACGTTAACATTAAGCGCAATGAGGCGACAGTGTTGGTTCCGGCAGATGTCATCCCATCAATAAGAGTGCCATTTGCTGATGACATAAATGGTGTGTCATTTACAGGGGTATCCATACGCATGCAAGTAATCTTTTCTCGCACTTTCACCCAAAAATAATCACATAATCTTGGTATTTAGAATTTTCTAATGTGGATTGTCCCCAGTTGCTTTCCTGTGACATTTTTCAATTTTTGCCATTCATTAACAATTTGTACACTCGAATCTATTGTTTCTTTTTAATGGCGCAGCAATTGGTAAGTTATAACCAATTAACAAGGTAGCCAAAGCGATAAATGTTTTATTGCGATAAAAATTTCACGCCAAATTTGACCGCACTTTTGTAATGTAAAAAGACTAATAGTGGAATAGCTAATGCCGCTAAATAGCTACTCACGGGGATTTGCATGAGAAACTCTTTGGTCTCTAACATATCCGTCGCGAGAACCGATGCAATATATTGATAGCTTGGCGCACCAAAATTTAAGCCTGTCGGCGTATAAAATTGCGTGTAAGCAAACTAAGGGGAATAAAAATAAAATAGAAAGATTTTTGACTACAGCTTAATAAAAATAATAAAAAAATAGCGGTGAGTAAAATCAGACTAATAGATGGCTCAGGAAACATCCCTGAACCTCGTAAAATCAAATAACCGGCAGCAATGGCACAAGCCAAAGAAAAAGTGCGGTTAAAAATTTGTGAGGTTTTTGAAATCTTCATAAAGTTTACCTATAAAAATCAAAACAGCGATATTTTATCGCACTTTTCTGACCAATTTTCCATTTTTAACTTTTTTTCGCTCTTTTGCTAGAATAAGCCAAATTTTTGTAACCGACAAAGGAAAAGACAAATGAGCCAACCAATTTACAAACGAATCTTATTGAAATTAAGTGGTGAAGCATTACAAGGTGATGAGGGCTTCGGTATCGATCCTTCTATCCTCGATCGTATGGCTTTAGAGATTAAAGAATTAATTGAAATGGGCGTGGAAGTTGGTGTTGTGCTCGGCGGTGGTAACTTATTCCGTGGCGCAAAATTAGCTAAAGCGGGGATGAATCGCGTAGTGGGCGACCACATGGGGATGCTTGCAACCGTGATGAATGGTTTGGCGATGCGTGATGCGCTTCACCGTGCAGATGTAAATGCGAAATTAATGTCTGCGTTTCAATTAAATGGGCATTTGCGATACGTATAACTGGTCTGAAGCGATTAAAATGTTACGTGAAAAACGCGTGGTGATTTTCTCAGCCGGTACGGGTAGCCCATTCTTTACAACAGACTCAGCAGCTTGTTTACGTGGTATCGAAATTGAAGCAGATATCGTGTTAAAAGCGACTAAAGTGGATGGTGTATATAACTGCGATCCCTGCTAAAAATCCTAATGCCGTGTTATATCGTAATTTATCTTATGCAGAAGTGATTGATAAAAAGAATTACAAGTAATGGATTTGGCAGCATTCACGCTTGCTCGTGACCATGGTATGCCAATTCGTGTATTTAATATGTGCAAACCAGGTGCATTGCGCCAAGTGGTGACTGAAGAAGGCACAACGATTTGTAATAGAAGCGAAACAAACGTAGAAAATGATTTCACCGTTTTTGTAATTAAAATAAGTTCTTTTTCCCCAGCATTAAAAAAATGTCATCTTGACCATTTTTTTGCCTGGTTTTAGCTAATTGTGGTTTATCAAAGAAGCATTGTTTATCTTGTCTCATAATCGCATGGCGTAGAACATACAGGATAAATATTTGATACTTGGCAATTTGAAGCACCATCTTCTTTTGCAATTTGCTAAGGCATCATCTTTGGAACGCTGACCAAGAATCCCTAATCCGAAATAAGATGTCGGTCCATTTTTTCTGCATGTGCAACACTTAAACAAGCATTACTAAACCCAAATAGAAATTCGCAACGTTCTCCACTTTCTTTTTCACACTGACTAATGACTTCTTTTTTAGCATTTGCTAAATTTGAAGCAGGAACATCATTCCCCCATATTCCTTGTTTTTTATTTCCTTGTCTTACTGCAACTGCAGACCAAGTGCGAGGTTTTTAATTCTAGTTTGCTTGTATCGTAATATCCATTACATTTGAATTCTTTATCAATATCACCAAACCCGGTTTCAGCACGATGAGATTTAATTTTGCCATTCATATCGGTAAAGACATAAGTCCACTTATGGTTACCTGTAAAGACTTTTTCTTTTTTGGTATAAATGGTTGTGCCATAAGCATGATGACCACGCCCTACTTCATATTCTAAAAACATTGTAAAAGCGGTCTGGCAAAACCATAAATTAAGAAAGTCTCCTTTTCACTTGAACATTGCTTAATATCATCTGGATAAAGTCCCTTTGCTTTCCATAAATTCATTAACATCTTTTCCTGACCAATAAAGTGTAGTACCAAGGTGAACATAAGTGGAGCAACTGCTTAAGAATCCGAAAATAGAGGTAAAAATACGAATTTTAATGATGGTTTTTATTGAATATTTCATATGAGACTTTTTATGTTGAATTTTTTTAGTGAAAATATAATCGCTTACCTTAGCGATAAGCGGTTTGTTTTTATATTATGGTTTAATCCATTTTTGGTTTCAGGTAAGATACATCCCGTCTCATGCTCCATGTCACAAGCTGTTGCACAGAGTCCCTCAACGACAATTTTGCAATCTTTTTCCTCCTTTTAGACTTACATTGCTCAATGACATCTTTATTTGCTTGTTCTTTATTCCAACCAAAGCCAAAAATATCAAAATAAGTACCATTGCGCGCACCAATTCCACTTGATAAACAAATATTGCTATAGAAGCCATTACTTTTACAGTTTTTGTTACCTTCATCTTTACATTGTTCTAGCGCATCTTTTTCAGCTGCTTTTTTTGAGTGGAATGTGCTTTATTAGAAGCCCAGACCATTTTATTGTTATCTGCTGAATTAACTATACTCATCCATAAACTTTCTCGAGTTAATATAGAGGTAAGTTCTTTGTCATCTGTTTGCCCAAGTGCACGACAATTAAATTCTTTATCTAAGTCTCCAAATCCTGTTGCGG
>BNJV01001223.1_pt1 | contig 94051 bp, 112 predicted proteins | sample 8540591 | NCBI WGS metagenome assembly BNJV01 (sample SAMD00202457, study PRJDB9452) | human saliva metagenome | host: Homo sapiens | reverse complement strand
CATGTCTAGTAATACTAAGAGGTTTACTGTCAATTATAGTAAAGTTACATAGTTTTGTATTACCTATACTGATTGATGCATTGAATCTAAAGCGATGAATTGCAGTAGCGACCAGATGAGTAGCAGTATTTGATGGTTGTTGATTAAGGAGGTTTGATTTTATTACTGCACATGAGAAGGTGAAAAGCATTGTAATTGTTGCTTGTTCCAGGAGATGTAAGTTTGAATTTTGCAGGATCAAGTTGAAATTAGAATTTTGTTGATAATTTCCATCGTAAGCCAATAACTTGCGGCTGACACCTCTGAAATAAAAATCAGCTGTATCCATGGGAGATAAAACCAATTCAGCAGGAGTTAAACCTTGATCATGTTAGCTGAAGTACCGATAGCAAAAACGTTTGGCAGGTAGACATTTGCAAAACTCAACACGTTTCATCTCGGGATGAGGCATTGGTCGCAAAGTCTACTTGACTTTGAGTACTGGTGTAGTAGTTGAATTTTCGTCTGAACGTGTATAACTTTAACATCAAGTCACGCTCTAGTAATGTAGGTATTTCACTAAAAACCCTTTTTCTTCTTTAAAACCATTGATCATAGAAAGAAGAGAAAAACAAAAAGTCGGAAGGGAGATAAAACTCCTATGTTAGCGTTTACTTATGGCTTCTTTAGTGATACAATAAAAAGATAAAATATCACAAGGATGCAGAGATGAAAAAGCAATTTAATGATGACATTTGGTTCACTCAGAAGAGATTACCTTTGAAGGAGAATGACTTTTTACCAATATTCGTCGAGGAGTTCGACCTCAAGACCACGAGATTCAAAACCTTTATGATAATTATATACTGAATTGGAGGAACTCCACTTCAAAAATTACCCGTGAAGAAGGTTTCTAGTAGAAGCTAGGTTAGAAATGAATATAGTGTCTATTTTGCACAATAAATTTTCAACCCCTTTTATTCCAGATGTAATTCGGGCAAATGGAAGTCAGATGGAATTGAAAGTGTATTTGCTTGATTTTGGAGCCACACTATTCCTTTTACTCTGTCATGGGGTAATGAAAAGTTTCTGGAAAGCAAACAAATTCAGTTTTTAGTTATTAAGGACTGGTATCAAGAAGAAGCACTATTAAAACTATTGGACAGCGGAAATTAGTAGATTTTAAAAGAAAAGGTGAAACAGGATAGCTTTTTAAAATCATCTTTTCTGCCCACAGTAGTACCCATTTTTGCCTTGACTTTTGGTGATCCCTATATCGACCAGATTTTCGAAAATAGTGTTAATTGTTGAGAAATTAGGCTTTTGAAAAACCAGAGCAATATATCAACACTTGGCAGAGCGAAAGTGATATTGGTATTCCTTGGATTAAACCAGATGTATTGGAGTATCTTAGAGAACAGGAAGAACATCCAGAGCATTATATTTTTGTGCCTATTAGTTTTATCAGTGAGTATATTGAAGTCTTGTTTGACAACGAGTGGGAAATGTCATGACTTGTGTCAGGGAATTGAGGTGAACTATCATCGTCCACCAATGCCAAATACAGATTCTCGCTGATTGATGCCTCTAATATTATCCGAGCTAATGAACATAAAGAATTTAGAGAATTCTCCCAGAAGAAGAAACCTTTGATGAATTAGTCCTTCGGAGGAAACTAAGAATATTTTAGATGAATCATGAGACTTACAAATGCCAGAATTTGTTAAAAATTAATTGAGAAAAAGGTCGTGAAAATGTCAAGATGCCTTATTTAATCAAAAATGCTTGAAAAAGCTGGCAAATTACCTGAAAGACTAAGTGAAAATAGAAAGAACTGGCAAATTTTGTTTCAAATATCTGCTATGAGTGCATGATATAACTTAGAAGGTGAAAGAAAGGTGGTGGGACAGAAATCGATAGACAAAGTCTTGATTTCAGTAGTCCCAGCCCTCATGAGGATGATTAGGAGCTTTTTGGAGTCTAAAAGACGAACAAAAGTTCAATCAGCTCACCGCGTCAAATTATGATTGATAATAAAAAGTGAGGTCGATCTTTTTGTCCCAACCTCTTTTTAGGTGACTAGTATGACCTAGTTTTTATGTTATTTACCTAAACAAAACTGGCTAAACAATTGTGTAATAAGTTCATCTGGTGCAGCATCTCCGGTAATTTCTCCAAGAATTTCCAGGTACGGGTCAAATCTACTTTGAAGAAGGTCAACTGGCATACCGCAGTTCCAAGACCTTCGTTAACTGCTTGTAAGCTTTCAACTGCCTTCTCAATCAAAGAAATGTGGCGAGTATTAGACAGAGTAAGTAGCATCTTGCTCAACAAATCCAGCATTTTCAAAGAAGAGTTTATTGATCTGCTCTTCAATTTTATCAATGTTTTGATTTTTCAGGACTGAAATGCAGATGATATCTTCTGGAAGTTCCTCTGTTTCAATAGCTCCTGGCAGGTCGGTTTTTATTAAGAAGAATGATACGGTTGGTATCTTGGCTGATTTCAAGAAGTTGTCGGTCTTGGGCAAAGGAGGTTCAGCTGGCGTTTAAGACAAGTAGTACCAAAGTCAGCTTCCTTGAGAGCTTTTTGAGCGCTCTGACACCGATTTGTCTCGACGATGTCATCTGCTTTCACGGATACCCGCAGTATCAATCAACTTGAGTGGTATACCATTGATGTTAACGTATTCTCGATGACATCTCGAGTAGTTCCTGCAATATCAGTTACAATGGCCTTATCTTCGCGCAGGAGGTTATTAAGAAGGCTAGACTTCCAACGTTTGGACGACCAATGATAGCTGTTGAAACTCTCTCACGAAGGATTTTCCCACGACGGGCTGTTTTAAGGAGATTAGTTAAGAGTTGCTCAAACTCCAAAGTTTTCTCACGGACAACAGCAGTAGTGGCTTCCTTCAACATCGTCGTATTCAGGAGGTCGATATTAACCTCTACTTGTGCTAGTGTATTGAGGATTTCCTGACGAGTATTGTTGATAAGGCTCAGAAGGGACCATCTAATTGTTTGACCGCTATATTCATAGCCTTATCAGTCTTGGCGCGGATGATATCCATAACAGCTTCAGCCTGAGTCAAGTCCACGACCGTTGAGGAAGGCACGTTTAGTAAACTCTCCAGGCTCTGCCATACGAGCCCCTTCACGGATAGCCAATTGTAAGATTTCATTAGTCACTGCAATTCCACCGTGAGTATTAATCTCGATAATATCTTCACGAGTGAATGTTTTTGGAGATTTCATAGCCCCAATCATAACCTCGTCCATGACTCTACCAGTTTAGGGTCAACAATGGGCCTGAAGCCGGTGGCTAGCAACCTGTGCAAGTCCTGCCTTTGAGATTTTCTCGCAATGGCAAAACTGTCTGTTCCGCTACGACAATACCAATGGCACCTTCTCCAAGGGGTGTAGATGCAATGGTATCAAAATTCACGGTAATCATTTTTTCCTTTTTCCACAACTTTTGTTGGACCAGTATCCAACTATCTCTTCAAATTGTAACAAATTTATATTTTCTTCAATGAATGCCACTTTTATTAAGAAAGAGGCTGGGACAAAGTCTTAGCCTCTCAATTGTCTTCGATTGTCAGGAGTTAAGACGCAGGGTTGAGTGTGCTCTACTACGCTGATTTTATCAGCTTTACAGCCCTACTCAATCTGTGCGGAGGTGGAACGACGAAATCGAATCTCAACGAATTACCGATTTCTGTCCCATCTCTTACTTAGTGCGCATTTCTTGCAGAAGTAAGTTCCTTCCGGCATATCGTTGATGACATGAGACAGCAGATTGTAGTACGCCAGTGTTACGAACCACAGCTCGTTACCTCCTTAATGCTAGAGCTTTCTTTTGCTCGAGAGCGTCCTTCAAAATAAATCGATGCGTACAAATGGCATAATAGCTTCCTCCACTAGTACTCTTCCTCACCATTTTGCCGTTTAAAGCTTAAGAAAAATTATGATATACTAGAATGAAAAATGAAATGGACGAAGCAAGAAACATGGGTACAGTTGTATTTATCGTTGGACCATGAACCTGAAAGACAATCGAGACCCTAAGGTATCGTGGTAACCATGGTACAAGAGCAAGGAAAGGACGACGACTTCGGCTCATATGCATGGTGTTGGCTGCACTTCAAGTCGAATTAATGAAAAGACCAGCAGTTACAGCCGATGACATCATGGATACTTTGGTTATATCTGAGATTTAATTCTGAAAAGCCCTACTGTGTTTTGGGTCGATGTAGCCCAATTTTGTAAAGCGCCACCATGTTTATTACTCCTAGCTCAAAGCCGTCGATGAGTTAGACATACCTGCTATGGCATCGGTCAGAATGATTGCAATGAACTGTTCAGTTGATCTAAACATCTCTTACTCTTAGTAGATAAGATTGATGAAACTAAAACCATTTGTCAATATTGTAAAAAAAAGGCGACTATGGTATTACAGAACGCTAGATGCCATATAAACCTACTTATGAATAAGCGAACAAATCCAAATAGGTGGTAATGAAACCTATATCCTCTCGCATGTAAATACTTATTTTGCCCCAATGATAATATCTGATAAGGAGTGCACTATGACCATTGAACTAAGAGATGTTATACTGGAAATTATTTTGATGTTCTGAATTTGAAATGTTAAGGGAATATCAAAAGCACCCCATGCTACTAACAATTAGTTTATTGAAGCATATGTCTATACCTAAAAATGAGATTTTGTAGCCTCCATTGGCAGTTCTGATAATGATGCAACTATAGGTTTTGTGAATGTTAGCTTATGACAAAAAATCGAATTAGTAAAGGAAATTATTTACTATTTGCCCAAGGATTGACAAGCATTATCAAGATCAAGGATATTTTAAAACCAATTATGGATAAGGTGCTGGGGACTATGCCCTGAACAGATTGCAGGTTTAGCTAATAAACTTTGGGTTGGTTCATTAAACTGGAAAACGAAATATGCTAGATCATGTTACCTTACCTGAATGAAAGAAACTGGGAAACCAATGAGAACGAAGTAGTAGCAAGACACCTAACAACAAGAAATAAGGAGAAAATGAATATCTGTGATCAACCATGTCAGAAGACCTGCTACAGAGTTGGGAGAATGCTCAGCGACCCTGATACAGCCCTGAGTACCAAGCGTTTCATGGAGTCAAAAGAGGAGGCCACTGCATACCGCACAGCCTAATGTAACAAACCTTCCAAAATATTGTCGACGCTGAGGAAATGATTAACCAAAGTAGATGCTGACCAAAGAAATGTCAAGAAACTGCAAGATGCGGCAATGAAAATAAAGAGTTTAAGAAATCAAAGACTTGCTCCTTCCAAAGATCCAAATGATAAGAAGATCAACTTGAAACTGTGGAGCGGCTGGTAGAGAGGCGCAGCCTTTTGCCAGAATTTAAACTGCAACAAAAGTACGCTTAGCTTGGCGGCCAGTGCCGAAGCCGCGAAGCATCGGCGAACGGTGCTGGTGATGCATGCGGAAGTACTGGGTCAATCTGTTTGAATTTGAACTAAGATGAGCTGGTACACTGTGCAACAGTTCCGTGACAGAAAAGCTAAGGCTGTGTATATACTTCGACAGTTACAGCCTTTGTAGTCATGCCTGAAGTAGAAGAAGTTGAATACGATATCGATCCAAAGATCCTCTCGTGTTGATATTTACCACGCACTGTGGGTGCCAGTGATGGGAACGTCAATAAGGTTGGTGACTGCTGTTCGTATCGTTCACTTAGCCAACAAACATCAAGGTTGAGATGCAGGAAGAACGTACCCAGCAGAAAAACCGTGAGAAGGCCATGAAAGATCATCCGTGCGCGTGTTGCTGACCACTTTGCACAAATTGCCCAGGATGAACAAGACGCTGAGCGTAAGTCTACTATCGAACAGGTGACCGTTCAGAACGTATCTGTACTTATAACTTCCACACAAACCGTGTTACTGACCACTCGTATCGGCTTGACTCTTCAAAAACTTGATACTATCTTGTCTGGTAAACTAGATGAAGTTGTGGATGCCTTTGGTTCTTTATGATCAAACACAAAAATTGGAAGAGTTGAACAAATAATGAAACTAGCTCAAATGTTTAAAGATTTTGAGGAAAGTTGATAGCAAAGGGAGAGGAAGCAGAAAGCCTCTCCTTTGTCTATCGTAGCCTAAAAAATCTATCTTTTACAGACTTCGTCTTTGCCCTCCAGCAAGAAGCTTTAGAGGAGGAATGCAAGTTTGTAGAGGAAATTTACACGAAACTGGCAGATCATATCCCTGCCCAGTACATTATCGGTCATGTTGAATTCTTTGGGATGCAGTTAAAGGTAGATGAGCGGGTCTTGATTCCCCGTCCAGAGACAGAAGAGTTGGTAGAACTCATTTTGGCTGAGAATCTAAAGGAAAATCTCAAAGTATTGGATATTGGGACAGGAGGAGCAATTGCCCTTGCTCTAGCAAAAAGTAGACCTGATTGGACAATCACAGCTAGTGATATCTCTCAAGATGCTCTTGATTTGGCTAGCAAAACGCCGAAATTCAAAATCTTAATATATTTTTTTAAAAAAATCTGATTGTTTCTCTAAAATTTCTTCAAAATATGATATAATTGTTTCCAAAATCCACTCTATATTTCTCGTAGTGATGAGTCAGAGATTGGTTTGAATGTTCTACATCTCAGAACCACATTTGGCACTTTTTTGCTGACGAGGATGGTCTTAGCGATCTACCGCAAAAATTGCAGAGGAATCCAAAGACTATTTATCTGATGGTGGTAAGATTTATCTTGAAATTGGCTACAAACAAGGTTCTAGTGTTCCTACTCTTTTTAAGGAAAATCTACCTGATAAAAGAGTTCGAACCCTCAAAGACCAATTTGGCCAAGATAGGATGGTTGTCATTGATGATAGATAGAATAAAAGCATGAGTTGAAAAATGGTGGAGCAGTAGTCTTACCTAACAGAGACAGTTTATGGTCTTTTTGCAAAAGCATTAGATGAGAAGGCTGTTGATCATGTCTATCAGCTCAAAGGTCGTCCTAGAGATAAGGCACTCAATCTAAATGTTGCTCAACTAGACGATATCTTGAACTTTTCAAAGAATCAGCCACCTTATCTCAATAAACTGGTTGAAAGTTTTTTGCCAGGCCCTTTGACCATTATCTTAGAAGCTAATGACAAGGTTCCCTACTGGGTCAATTCAGACCTAAAGACTGTTGGATTTCGCATGCCGAGTCATCCTATCACCTTGGAATTGATTCGTGAGTGTGGCCCTCTAATTGGCCCCTCTGCAAACATATCAGGTTGTAAGAGCGGAGTTAACTTTAAGCAAATTCTAGAAGATTTTGACCAAGAAATCTTGGGGCTAGAAGACGATAGTTTTTAACAGGTCATGATTCTACTATTTTAGATTTAACTGGTAAGAAGGTAAAAATTTTACGGCAAGGTTCGATTACCCAAGAAGACATTCTTACCAAGATTCCCGAAATTCCTTTTGAGGAGGCATGATATGCTACGTGATTTAAAAGCAGCAGATGTTGAAGGATTTGTGTCATTAACAAAGAAGCTTTTAGGTTATACTTTTAGGCCAGAGGAAACGGCTAGTCAACTGGATAAGTTGTCTCAAAATCCCCATCACTTCCTACTTGGTTATGAGGGATGACACTAGTCATGAACTAGTTGGTTATATTCACGCTGAGGTTTATGAGTCTCTATTCCAAAGCAGGATTCAATATCTTAGCCTTGGCAGTGTTGCCACAAAGCCAGGGTAGAGGTTTTGGTAGAGATTTACTTGAAGGGTTGGAGAAAGAAACAAAAAGACGGGGTTATGAGTTTATTCGATTAAACTCTGCAGACCATCGTCTTGGTGCTCATGCATTTTATGAGAGAGTTGGTTATACTTGTGATAAAGTGCAGAAACGATTTATTAAATTACTAAAAAGGAGAAGACCTATGATTTTTGACAAAGATGATTTTAAAGCTTATGACGCAGATCTTTGGAATGCCATTGCGAAAGAAGAGGAACGTCAACAAAACAATATTGAGTTGATTGCTTCCGAAAACGTTGTAACTAAGGCTGTAATGGCTGCGCAAGGGTCTATTTTAACCAATAAATATGCTGAAGGATACCCAGGACGTCGTTATTATGGTGGTACTGATGTAGTAGATGTTATCGAAACTTTAGCTATTGAACGTGCAAAAAGAAATTTTTTTGGTGCTAAGTTTGCACAATGTACAACCCCACTCAGGAAGTCAAGCTAACTGTGCAGCATACATGGCTTTGATTGAGCCAGGTGACACTGTCATGGGGATGGACTTAGCAGCAGGTGGGCACTTGACTCATGGTGCTCCTGTTAGCTTCTCAGGTCAAACCTACAACTTTGTTTCTTATAGCGTTAATCCTGAGACAGAAGTCTTGGATTTTTGATGCTATCTTGAAACAAGTCCCAGGAAGTTAAACCAAAACTAATTGTTGCTGGAGCTTCAGCTTATTCGCAAATTATCGACTTTTCAAAAATTCCGTGAAATTGCAGATGCTGTTGGTGCGAAACTCTATGGTTGATATGGCTCACATTGCTGGTTTGGTGGCAGCTGGTCTTCATCCAAATCCAGTTCCATATGCACATATCACAACGACAACGACCCACAAAACACTTCGAGGACCACGTGGTGGCTTGATATTGACTAACGATGAAGAACTTGCTAAGAAAATTAACTCAGCTATTTTCCCTGGTATTCAAGGTGGACCATTAGAGCATGTTATCGCAGCAAAAGCTGTTTCATTCAAAGAAGTATTGGATCCTGCTTTTAAAGAATATGCTGCTAATGTCATCAAGAACAGCAAGGCTATGGCAGATGTCTTCTTGCAAGATCCTGATTTCCGTATTATTTCTGGCGGAACTGAAAACCATCTTTTCCTTGTTGATGCAACCAAGGTTGTAGAGAATGGAAAAGTTGCTCAAAACCTACTTGATGAGGTTAACATTACCCTAAATAAAAACTCTATCCCTTACGAAACCTTGTCTCCATTCAAAACAAGTGGTATTCGTATTGGAGCAGCCGCAATAACTGCACGTGGGTTTGGTGAAGAAGAAAGTCGTAAAGTGGCTGAGCTCATCATTAAAGCTCTTAAAAATGCAGATAATGAAGCTGTTTTAGAAGAAGTGAGAAGTGCAGTCAAATCCTTTGACAGATGCCTTCCCTATTGTATGAGGACTAATACTTTTATGGACATTTATATTAAGAAAAGCCATTATCCATCAGTTCAGCCCAGATGACACGGACTTGTTTCTAGCGGATAAATTTCTCAATATCACTCCAAAAATCGAAGAATACCTGCGCATTGAACGTGTATTCAGATGAAGCTAAGACTGGGATTTTCGAAGAAGAAAATCCTTCTTCAATCACATTACAGACGATTTGTTGGAGACATCAGTGAAAATTGGCAAACCTCTGGAAAGAGGAATTCAGCATTTCCGAAAATCTTAAGACCAATGACTTGGTTTTTGTTCAGTTTTCTAAAGAAGGAGTAGAGCATTTCGCTTTCTTGCGAATTGCCCTGCGAGAAACCTTTGACCCATCTAGGCGGAGAAGTTGACAATCCAATCAAGCTAACACAAAACAATCTCCCAGGGTTTGGAACAGGTGCAGATGAGGCCTTGGTGGTCAATCTTCAGAGTCGAAAAATATCATCTGATTGAGAAACGAATCAAGTATAACGGGACTTTTTTGAATTACTTTTCTGAGAATCTGATCCAGGCTCAGCCAAAGATTTCACCTAAGAAGTCAATCAAGGAACTTGAAAAAACGGCTCAGAGAATTGCAGAGACATTCAACACAGACGATTTCCAGTTTCAATCCAAGGTAAAGTCTGCTATTTTCAACAATCTTGAAGAAAGTAATGAATTATCTCCAGAAAAAATTGGCCAATGACCTTTTGACAACAATCTCACTGCACGTCTTAGCTTATTGATCAAGTCAAGGAAGCAGTGCCAGAGCCAGTTCAGTTTGATGAAATCGATGCTAGTCGCCAATTAAAGAAATTTGAAAACCAAAAACTTTCCTTGTCAAATGGTATTGAGTTAATTGTACCTAATAATATTTATCAAGATGCTGAGTCGGTCGAATTTATCCAAAATGACAATGGAACCTACTCTATCTTAATCAAAAACATCGAGGATATACAAAGCAAATAATGTTTAAATTTATAAGAAGGGTCTTGTACATTTGTTCTTATCTTATTTACTGGCTATAAACTTTTTCACATGTATCAGGATGTTAAGCAGGTCATGGCTTATCAATCCTTTGGTACGAGAAGTTTTAAGTGAGCAAGATACGCCAGCAAATGAAGAACTAGTCTTGGCCATGATTTATACCGAAACCAAAGGTAAAGAAAGTGACGTCATGCAGTCTAGTGAGTCATGCTAGCGGAACTACAAATACAATCTCTGACAATAGGAGTAGTATTCGTCAGGAATTCAAAACCTTGACTGAAAATCTTTATTTAGCGCAAGAAAAAGGAGTAGATGTTTGGACTGCTGTACAGGCTTATAACTTTGGTCCAGCTTATATCGATTATATCGCCCAAAACGGGAAAAGAAAAAAATACACTTGCCCTAGCCAAACAGTATTCCGAGAGAAACAGTTGTCTGATTTTAGGAAATACAACTGGGAAAACCTATAGCTACCTCAACCCAATTTCCATCTTTCAGGGTGGAGAACTTTATGTAGATGGTGGGAACTATTATTACTCTAGACAGGTTCAGCTAAATCTCTATATTATGAAAATTTTTAATCTATTTTAAGCATCTAGAATTTCAGGTGCTTTTATAAGTTTTCTTTAAGGATACTTTAATATGCTAGACTAGAAAAGGAGGAACGTCTCATGCGAAAGAAATTCTTTCTGACTAGCGCTGCAGTACTTTTAGCAGTTGCAACACTGCAAAGCGCCCAGGCAGCTACTGATGTTCAAAAAGTCATTGATGAAACCTATGTTCAACCGGAGTACGTCTTGGGTTCATCATTAACGGAAGATCAAAAATCAAACACTTAAAAAACTTGGCTACGATGCCTCTAAAGATACAAAACAGTTGAAAAACTATGACACCGGATGTCTACTCAAAGATTATGAATGTTGCAAATGATTCAAGTCTTCAACTTTATTCATCTGCAAAAATTCAAAAATTAGGAGAAAAAATCTCCCTTGAGGTCAAGATTGAGACACCTGAAAATATCACTAAAGTGACGCAAGATATGTACCGTAATGCGGCTGTTACCTTGGGTGTGGAGCACGCGCGTATCACCGTTGCAGCACCAATTCCAGTTACTGGAGAAAGTGCTTTTAGCAGGTATTTACTATTCCCTTTGAATCTAATGGTGTTCAATTACCTCAAGAAAATAAAAACTTGGCTCAGGAAGAGTTAAAAAGCCTTGTCAGACATCAATGATGAAAACAAGGACAAATCTGGCTATGATGCTAATAAACTCAATGTAGCCCTTGCGGATATCAAGTCTGCTATTGCTAAAAGCTAAAGAGTCTAAAGGTGAGCTTACAGAGGATGATGTTCGTAAGATTGTCGAAGATACATTGAAGAACTATAAACTAGATCAGGTTATAACAGGAAATCAGATCAATGTCATCATTAACTTTGCCTTTAATCTTTCAAAAAAAGTGATATTTTTAAATAACGAAGACTTTACTAAGACGCTAAAAGACTTGAAACAAAGTATCGTTGCGCAAGCAGGTGACAGTTTCAGCAATATCGATCTAAACTTTGATGCCAATAAAGCTATTCAAGACGGGTGGAAACATCCTAAGCTCAATTTGGCAAGCTGTCCTTGATTTCTTCAAGAGTTTTGGTGCTTAGGTCAATTCATGGTATAATAGATGGTAACAGGATTGTTACCGTCTTTTTGTTTCGGCTTATAGAAAGTGAAAAATTATGTTAAAGAAAAATGATATTATAGAAGTTGAGATTGTCGATTTAACTCATGAAGGAGCAGGTAGTTGCCAGGTAGATGGCTTGGTCTTTTTGTAGAGAATGCTCTTCCGACTGAAAAAAATTCTTATGCGAGTCCTTAAAGTCAACAAAAAGATTGGCTTTGGTAAAGTCGAGGAATACCCTACGCAATCTCCACATCGTAACCAAGACTTAGATTTGGCTTATTTTGCGTTCAGGAATTGCTGACTTGGGACATCTAGCTTATCCAGAACAACTCAAGTTTAAAACCAAGCAAGTAAAAGATAGCCTATATAAGATTGCTGGAATCACGGATGTTGAGGTTGCTGATACTCTGGCATGGAAAAATCCTATCAAATATCGTAACAAGGCTCAGGTTCCTGTTCGTCGTGTCAATGGTGTTCTGGAGACTGGTTTCTTCCGTAAGAATTCTCATGACCTTATGCCATTGGAAGATTTTTATATTCAGGATCTAGTCATTGACCAGGTTATCCTTGCTTTTGCGTGATTTACTCCGTCGTTATGACTTAAAACCCCTATGATGAGAAGGAACAGTCTGGCTTGATTCGTAACCTTGTTGTTCGCCGTGGGCATCATTCAGGTCAGATTATGGTTATTTTCGTGACAACTCGTCCTAAAATTTTCCGAGTTGAACAGTTGATTGAACAGGTCATCAAGCAGTTTCCAGAGATTGTTTCGGTCATGCAAAATATCAATGACCAGAATACCAATGCTATTTTTGGAAAAGAATGGCGTATACTTTATGGTCAAAAATTACATTACGGACCAAATGTTGGGAAATGATTTCCAAATCTCTGGACCAGCCTTTTATCAGGTCAATACAGAAATGGCAGAGAAGCTTTATCAGACAGCTATTGATTTTGCGGAGTTAAGTGAAGATGATGTGGTGATCGATGCTTATTCAGGAATAGGAACTATTGGATTATCTGTCGCTAAGCATGTTAAGGAAGTTTATGGTGTTGAAGTCATTCCAGAAGCAGTAGAAAATAGTCAGAAGAACGCTGCATTAAACAATATTAGCAATGCCCACTATGTCTGTGACACAGCTGAAAAATGCTATGAAGAATTGGCTCAAGGAAGGAATCCAACCAACCGCCATTCTGGTCGACCCACCACGCAAGGGCTTGACCGAAAGCTTTTATCAAAGCAAGCGCCCAAACAGGAGCTGACCGTATTGCCTATATCTCCTGTAATGTCGCCACCATGGCACGTGATATCAAACTCTATCAAGAGTTGGGCTATGAATTGAAGAAAGTCCAGCCGGTGGATCTTTTTCCGCAGACTCATCACGTTGAGTGTGTTGCTCTGCTCGTAAAAGCCTAGAAACCTTGTAACGAAAGGGAGAATGAAAAGCCTTGTAGATGAGGTCTTTTTCTTGTTTAGAGGGGAAGTATTAGAGTAACTTCTCATAATTTTTACTAGGTTTGATAACTTATTTGAGATGTATTGTATTTCCATAAACACTGTGGGGATGTTTTTGTTACCGAAGAAAATAAGTTAATGGGAATAAATGTACACCTCTATCACTAGTTTAATAAAATGGAGAAGATAATGTGGACTAAAAGAATACATTATTTTTACAGAAGTAAATGAACATCTGATTTTAAGTGAAAAATCATTTCATTTTCTGTTGATAGTAAAAGTTACTTCAAGTATTTTTCTAAACTAAATGAATATTTGAAAAAAAGGATAGTTGTGAGAACAGAAATAAAAAAAGTAATAAACTTAGTAAGTCATTTTTAAAAGTTTCTAACAGCCCAAGTATTTATTATTCTTGCTGGGAATATTGTTAGATATGGTTTTAATTTCTCTTTGTATATCAAATGAGTCAATCGCTATTTGATACAAGTATGATTCTAGTTGTTGGATCTATTTCACGAATATTAGGAAGTATTCTACTTTCAAATATTTTTGACAAGATTTCAGCAAAGTGGATTATGCTAGGAGCATTGATAGCCAAAAGTTTTTATTATTATACTACTCATATGTACTTATAGATATATATACCTTGTGTTAATATCAAAATTTTTATTAAGTTTATTAGATAGTGCTATTTCTCCTGCTCAAGGTGTATTGCTTTGCAGATATAATTAAAGAGGATAGAATTCGTTTAAATGGTATTTTTCTATACAGTCATTCAAGTATTTCAAACTGCTACTTGGACATTTGGAATACTTTTTGTTCTATTCCTTAATCCTTTTGCGGCATTTTGTGTAATTATTTTGATGATTACTATATCCTTGTGGCTCTTGAAGAAAATAGATACAAAAAGATAGAGTACAAACGAATTTACTCCCTTATTTTTGAGAGATTGAAGCAGGGATGGTATGATTTGTTCCATATTACTGAATTGTGGAATATAACCATTATGGACACATGTGAATCAATTGCTAATGTGATTTGGACGCAAACTTTTCTATTATTTTTTTCACGACGAGTTTTTGAATTTATCAGAGGAATGGTGGGGATTTCAAGGAGCTGCTTACTTTGTAGGTTCGATTGTAGGAGGAATTATAAGCATTAGATACTCTAAGTATATTTCTCAGTTGGGGGAAAGGTTATCTTTTTTTCATCACTTTTGGTTGCTATTTTTTTACAGGTATATACGCTTTTAATAAAGTAGCTTTCTTGGCTCTTGTTATTAACTTTTTTTATTGGCATTCCGTATCAAATTAGAGATTTGGTGCAACAATCATTAATACAAGAGAAGTCCCCTACTTATCTCGATAGGACGTGTTTTTCTCTAAGGCAATTAATATTAACGATTACTTCATCTGGCTCTTTGCAATATTTAGCTATTTAAGTAGTTGGATTGGTATACAGGCTGTTTACCTGATTGCAACTATTATATACGCTATCGTAACTATTTGGATATTATTAAATAGAAAAATCATTAAATTTAAAATTGAGGAGTAATGAATATGAACAAATCAAAAATTATTTTTGAAGAATTTGAAGAAGTTGTGATGTCCTATGTAGCAATTGTCATCGTGTGAAGAAATTTTGATCTTTTTGAGGGATGAGGTTTCAAAGGATGACAATTGAGAGTTCAAGAAGTATTAGCAAAAGCATTTGATGAATTTTTGTAAGCAAACAGGTTATGAAAAATCTCTTCCGGTTATTGACGAATGGTTACAAAACACTAATCCAAATGTCAGAAGAGCTGTTACAGAAGGTTTGAGAATATGGACGAGTAGACCTTATTTCAATGACAATCCAGATGAAGCTATTAAACGAATCGCAACATTAAAAAGAAGATTCTAGTGAATATGTTAGAAAAATCAGTTGGTAATGCTTTGAGGGGTATTAGCAAAAAAATTTCCAGAGTTGATCAAAGAAGAACTTGATGGTTGGGATATTAATAGTAAAGAGATTCAAAAAGTTTACAAGTTAGCAAGTAGATTTATTAAGTGACAATTATCAGCTATAAAGCTTGAAAAAATGCTAACTATAAAAATAGTTTCATTCTAAAGTTTAAGTTTAAAACATCAACTCTATCCCTTTCGTTCTATAATATAGATGTTGACTAGTGCACATGTTGAGGCGGTATCACTACTTGTACGAGCTGATTCATCAGTGAAGTAAAAAGCAGATGTTCCGCTGTTTCGAGAATTGTATACAACAATAAATATATATATCAAGCGAGAACTATTTTATATGGTTCTTGTTTTTGGCATTTAATGAGGAATTATGTAGAAAAGAAATGCGATCGTCACGCTATACCGTGATTTCTTATCTAGTCCTATAAATGGAACTGGATATTGTTGAAGTAACAGCTTTGATAGCTGATTCGGAAAAAGAGTTGCTTGGTTCAAATCCAACCAAGTGGTGAACTGGAGATATAAGAGTGTGGATGTATCTCATGAGACGGATTACAGAAAATCAATATCAAGCGTCTGAGCGCAATTAGAAACTCCCAAAAATTCTCTTTGAGGATGAACGACATAAGGGAGGACATGAAACTGAAAGTCAAGGTGGCTTATGCTCTTCTTAAAGCCCTCATAGAGCTGTCTCTTAGTAGTGCTTAGGAGAAACAATCCCTATTATACCAATTGGCTTAGAAATACGGGTAGTACAGCTAGTCTCTCACAGCTCTTTCTAACCGACTGGGAGGGTAATTCAGGAGACAAGTTACTAGAACGCGAGACCAGAGCGACAGAGTGGTATTAGCAGATTGAGAAGGTTTTTGTCAGCCAAACGGAGGCACAGCACAAAGTGATTCTAAGGATTTGGAAAGTGTTTAAAGGGAGCTTTATGATAACTCGATTCCAGGAGGTAGCGATGGTATTGTTATTCCTATGGCCAGCGTACTTTGGGAGTAGCAGCTCGCATCAACCAGTTAGGACTAAAACTCAAGGGCAGCAATGGGGATAAGATTCCTATAATCAACACAATGGACACTGGTCAAGACTGGCTGAAAAACCGCTGCAATTCTGGTTGGTGAAACAGTCTCTATTTCAAGGGATGAGATTATTATCTCCTTTGTCGGTGGTAGTAATGGAACATTTTTCCTTATGATCATGAGTCTTTTGTCAAGGAGGTCTATCCAGATGATTCATTTCTGGTATCGGAAACTAATGTCGATGGCAGACAGTTTTCTCATGCAGATAGTGCCATGAATTTTTGTTTATAAGACTAAATAGAGAATCTTTACTTGAAATTTTGTAATATTTTTGGTGACTTATAGTTTATGTAATTTGCTTTTTATTATCAAAAAACTTGTGTTTTATCACTTGAAATGATAAAATACAAATAAAATGATAAAAAAGGAAAAACAATGAATGTTAAAAAGATAATTTCTATTTTTTTCAATCGTTTTTATATTAATGTAAGTGTTGAAAAAAATAGCTTTAACTTTACCAATCAGTTTTGAAAAAAAGATTTCAATATGCCAAAAATAAGGTTTCATAATGATTCATTTTTATTGATTAAAGAAAAGAGAAGAGGAAGTTTAAACTCATTTGTTATTCAAGCTCGTACTATGGGTAGAAAAGCTAGCATGGATGTTATTCTGGTGTTTTCAAAGCTATCAGACAATGAAAAAAAACAACTCCTTCAAGCTAGAGTTCCTTTTTGTAGACTTCAAGGGAAATCTCTTCTTCCTCCATTGGGATTAGCATTGAATGCTAATAATGATGTTGAAGTATGTAAGGAATTAACACCTAGTGAACAATTAACTTGGATTGCCTTTTTATTGACAAAAGGTCAAAAAGTAGTAGATGTTGATTTGCTTTCACAGATAACTGGACTGCCAAACTCAACAATTTATAGGTGTCTGAGAACTTTTAAAACTTTAAATTGGTTGAACAAGCCAAATAAACTTTACACATATAATGCATCAAAGAAAGAATTATTCTTAAAAATCAGAGTCATTTTTATTTAATCCCATCAAAAAGCGGCTCTTGTTGTCAGATTTTGATCTAAAGAAGATACAAAACTGATTCTAGGCTTTTTATACGGTGGTACTTATGCTTTATCCTATTTGACTTTTTTTAGCTGAATCAGATGAAAATAGTAGCTATGTCATATCACTGAGACAATTCAATAAATTATCCTTGCCACTTTCTCAGCATGTTTTAGAAGGCAAGGTATTAGAGATATGGCGATATAGTCCTTTTTGTATCTGAATTTTGGAACGATTTTAAGGAAACTCAAGATGGGCAGTTTGTTGATCCTATTTCTCTTTTATTTGACCTTAAAAGATGATGATGATCCACGTGTGGAGGAAGAGATTGAATCACTAAAAAATAATATATTACAGTATCTAGGAGAAGACGATGCCAGCTAATACGAAAGCTATTTTTCAAGAAATGTTTGCGAATTTTCAAGACTATTACGTTTTGATTGGAGGAACTGCAACCTCTATTATACTGGATTCGCAAGGATTTAAAAAGTCGAACAACAAAAAGATTATGATATGGTAATCATTGATGAATTAAAAAAATAAGGAATTTTATGATACCTTAAATCACTTTTTAGAATTGGGAGAATATAAAGGAAGTCAGAAGGATGAAAAAGCACAGCTATTTTCGATTTACAACAAATAAACCTGACTTTCCTTCTATGATTGAATTATTTAGTATTTTACCAGAATACCCATTAAAAAAGGAGGGAGAGAAATCCTTACATTTTGATGAAGATGCTAGTTTGTCAGCCTTATTATTGGATAAGGATTATTATAATATATTGGTACATGAAAAAGAATACGTTCAGGGATACTCGGTGTTGAGTAATCGTGGTTTAATTATTTTCAAGGCTAAAAGCTTGGTTAGATATGAAAGAACGCTCTGCAACAGGTACTCAAGGTTTAAGTAAAAGCTATTAAAAAAACATTTGAACGATATTACTCGATTAACAGCTTTATTATTAGGGAGTGACAAACTGTCAAATATAACCTCTAGTGACACGGTGAAAGCAGATATGCACCGTTTTGTGATAGAACTTGAGTCTGTGATATCAACTATTCCTCAAAAAATGATGATATTTTATTGAATCGGAAATGAAGTTTTTTTGAAATTTTTGAAAGATTTTTCTAGATAGTTAAAATTAATTGTAATCACATAGATATATCGAAATGGGCACACTTGGTTGTGTTCCGGCATATGATAGATATTTCGTTTCTGGAATAAGATCACAAAAAGATTGCAAGTGGAACCTATAACATTAAATCTATTTTTACAACTAGTAGATTTTTTTATGAAAAACATAGAACAGTTAGATTCAGTTCAAAAGAATTTTTAATGTTGCTGATATGCTATATCCTCAAATGAAAATACTTGATATGGAATTTTGGTAGATTGGTTTTGACCTAGATAATAAATAACTATTTACATCTAAATCTGGAGCTAATTAATGGATTTACTTTTAAATGGTGTGTTTCACCTTACAGAAAAAGTAAAGAACAATAGTAAAAGATAATTTACCAAAAAGATTTTTGGAATTCATAGAAAACATAGTAACTATGAATCCGAGGAGATTAGTTTTGATTGATAGTAAATTTTAATTGAATAAATTATTAGCCTTCGGAGTACTATGTGCTACATATTATTTTTATAGTTAAGGAAAAGGACTATACAGCATTCTATCAAGGTATTTTTACATAGATGATATTGCATTTTGAATTATGACAAAGGAGTACTAACATGCCGAAATATACCGACGAAGATATTAGAAAATTAAATAAAATCACATTAAAAATTGCTGGTGATTATTTAGGTATAAGTTCACAGGCAGTTGCTATAGGTCTTAGAAATAATCTTCTTCCAATTGGTTTTGCTATTCATAACGAAGAAAGAGATAGACGTTTCACTGAGAGTTGGTCATATCATATTATTGCTGAAAGAATGATTTCATACAATCACGGTAAGCTATCTGAGATCCGTGTTGAAAATATTGAAACTAGTTTAGATAAAATTATAGAGGAATTTAACGGTTTAAAACAAGATTTACTTTTTATATTAAGCGAAAATGCAGAAGTGAAGAATTAGAAGTTTTTGAATTTGCGTTTTCGCTTGGTAAATATAAAAACGGTGATGTAAAATATAAGGGTAAAGGTGTTTCAAATGAAGATGATAAAGACCTTTTTCTAGAGAGGAACTCTATGAAGAAATCTGGGAGATAAGTGCAAAACAAGTTTCATTGAAATATGATTTAAGCTATTCAGACTTACTCAAGAAATGCAAAGAATTTGAAATCCCAATTCCAAATGGTAGTTATTGGTATCGTAAGAATACTGGACAAGATTTAAGTGAACTTATTATTCCATTACCACAAAATGACGTTAATGAAGTTAATATTGATAGAAAAAGTCTAAAAGAACAATAGAATAAAACCTAGTAAACATAAAGAAGAGAGTTCGGAAGATAAAGATAAAGATATTTTTAAACTTGATACAACTAGTATAAGAAGTTCATTATCTTTTTAGATGACGATAAAAATAGAGCGTATTATTGAAGCAGTTTTAAACCCTAAACCAGGCTCCAAATAAGAGATTACATAAATCCGTAGCTAATCTAAGAGATAGAATTACAGAGTGGAATAAGAGGGAAAAAAACAGCTTCTTATCCTTACTTTGATTCTAGACACAGATATAATGATTTAAAAAGAACCTAAATTTGTTAAAAATATTACACTAAATTCTCTTCCTCGTTTATATCGCTTTTTGGATACACTAGTTACTGTTATTGAAAAGAATCGGTGATAATGTAACTTCAGGTTGGGATATTCAAATTGAAAAAGGATATTGTTCGTTTTGAAGTTATAGAATCAACAGACAAAGTAATTCATGAATTAACAAAAAGAAGAAGCTAAAGAATTAGCAGAGTACAATGATAGCATTAAGTTTAATAGATATGCTTTTTAAAACCAAGAATAAAGAAGTATGACTATATTCCAAATGGAAAAATTTCGATTTAAGATAATAGATGGTAAATACATTAAAGATATTAAAGAATTCACACTTGAACAATCAATCCCAGAAATAATCGTTTTAATTTACCAAGAGTATTATAAAGTTAAGAACTTACGACTTGAACGTGAAGAGAGAGCAAGACAATACGAAGAGGAGCAGGAGCGAAAAAGAAAATTACAAAATAGAATAGAAGAAGAGAAGAAGAGAACAATGTCTCTTCTGAACATGCTAGAAGATTTTCAAACAGCAAATGGTTTAAGATTGATGGCTGATAAATTGGAGATAGCAGGAAACTTAGTAAAGAGGAAATTGATTGGATTAGATTCAAAGCTGATTGGATTGACCCAATAGTTTCTTCAACAGACGAATTACTAGGAATTAGAAATCATGAAAATTCTAGAGAACAAAAAGAACAATATCTAAGTGAGAAAAGATACTATTGGTGACTTTGTGTTTTTAGTTTTACAGAATGTAGTGTTATTGGAGTAAATTATTAACTATTTTAGTAATAAATTATTTTACCCTTTTTAAAAATAGGAATTTGGTACAATACAGTACTTTCTTTCGTTCTAAAGTGTTATTTAAATGTTGGTTCTATCCCTTTCGTTCTATAATATAGCACATGTTGAGGCGGTATCACTGCGTGTACGAGCTGAGGCATCAGCGAAGTAGAAGTAGATGTTCTACCCATGGGATAGTACTCGTAGAATGAGGAGGGAAACCGACGAAATGATACGGTAACAGCGAACCGCCGAGTGTGTGGCTCTGCTCTTCCGATCTGAGACAGTCGAAAAGTAGAAGGGGGTAGAAGGGGATGGTATTGGTATCAATCAATGAGTAAAAAGTATCAGCATGATTCGAAACATTTGCTTGTAATTTGCGGAGGAACATCAATATGGATGGAATAACAAAAGATTCTATAAAAACGGCTGAACTAATGAAACAATTATGGCCCCAATTGACCGATAAAGAAGCTATTGATGAAGTAAAAAAATATACGAATGGCAAAAATACTGCAATCTTTACTGAAGTTGAAGGTGACACAATTGTAGGGTTAGCACTATGTTCACTCAGATTTGATTATGTTGAAGGTTGTAAATATAGTCCTGTTGGATTCTTAGAAGGTATTATTGTCGACGAGGAATATCGTTTAAAGGATATTGCTAAAAATCTCTGTACAAAATGTGAGGAATGGGCGAAAAATAAAGGATGTAAGGAATTTGCAAGTGATTGTACTTTAACGAATACGGATTCTATAAGATTTCATCTCAATATTGGATTTCAGGAGGCAAATAGAATTATTCATTTTAAGAAAAAATTATAATTTTCGAAACGAGAATTAACTTGTTAAAACTTTATGTATCTTTAGGAAGTGTGAAAGATTGGACGAACAAATTTTTTTGATGGGTGGAAATCCGCCGATAAAGAACCATACGATTGTTAATAAAATTGTGTCATCAAGGAAGATCGAAAGAATTGTCATTTTTTACAGTTTATCGAGAAAAATTGGCAACCCCTATATGAAAAAAAGTACACGGAAGTTTTCCAAAAGCCTTTTTCTAACCTAAACACTGATTACTTACTCTTGGACATTGAGCAGATTAATTTTGGTAGCTATCTAGATGCTGATCTAATTATCATCGGTGGTGGAAATACGGAAAAATATATAGCTACTTATGTCAATCAGGAGTTCAAAAAATTATATCGATCATATGCTTAATAAAGGAGCAAAAGTTATAGGGTTTTTCTGCAGGAGCCCTATTATTAGGAGAAAAAGTCTATGTCTCACCTAATGATAATTTAGATCATCAGATAAAGATAAAAAAATGGATTAGGAGTCTTTAGTCAGTTTTTGATTAGTGTCCATTATGATTCCTGGAATGATAAAGCTAATAAGGATAGAGCTGAAGAACTCGTTAATGTTCCCATAATTCCACTAAATGATTATTCCTGTCTTGTATTGGATAAATCTGGAAACATTATTGAGAAAAATTGACTAGTTTTCATTATCTAAATCTTGATCTAGGTAACTAAAGTGTAGAGGAACTGGATAGGTTACTAGTGAAAAACTGCAAAAAGTGTTGTGAAATGAATCGGAGTGTGCTTGATGGATTTTTAGTAGTAAGATAGCCATAAATAAAGGCTGGTCAGATGATAAAAAATATTGTGTGACAGATCAAAATCAGCAAAAATATTTCTTGCGTGTTTCTGATAAGGATAAGTTAGATTCTAAAAAATTTGAATTTGATATGATGGAGAAGGTGGCTTCTCTTGGAGTTCCGATGTGTAAAACCGATTAGCATAGAACTCTGTGATGACGAAGTGCATTCTTTACACGAATGGATAGACGGGAAAGATGCAAGAGAAACCATTTTAACTGTTTCAAAAGAACAACAATACACTTACGGAGTAGAAGCAGGAAGTATCCTTCGAAAAATTCATTCACTTCCTGTTACAGAAGTTCGTGAAGATTGGGAAGTCCTTTTTAATCGTAAAATTGATGACAAAATCAAAAAATACAAAGAATGCCCCGTTCAATACGAAAATGGTCAGATTTTTATTGATTTTTTAAATGCAAATCGAGAATTGTTAAAAGACAGACCTCAGGTTTTTCAACATGGAGATTATCATATCGGAAATTTCATGATTTGTGAAGATCGTAAAATTTACGTCATTGACTTTGATCGATTTGACCTTGGAGATCCTTGGGAGGAATTCAATCGTATTGTATGGTCTGCTCAAGTCTCTCCTCTTTTGCGTCTGGTATGATAGATGAATATTTTGATGGTAAGGTTCCAGATTTATTTTGGAAACTTCTTGCTATCTATATTATAAATAACATAGTTGGTGCTCTGCCATGGTCTGTTCCTTTACGGAATCGAAGAAATAGCAGTAATGCAAAAATCAAGCTAAGGAAATTTTAGAATGGTATGATGATATGAAGCAAATCATTCCTAGTTGGTATTTGATTGAGAAAAGGCTGAATAATAAAAGGGTTTAAATATCAATTTGAAAAATGTCAAGATTATTTGCTCATATTATAACGAATTCAATTCTTTATTAATACCTATCGAGAATTATCTTGAAACTTGGAATGTTGTTTCAGGGGTCAAGTTACATGAAAGAATATATTTTAAATTTAGAAAAAGAATTCTCTTTTAATAGAAAAATGGATTTAAAGAAGAAGAGAAAAAGAGCTCTTGCTGACTATCAATCAAACGATAATGCGTATACCAAAGAATTAGCATTTTTAGCTTTTTAAATCCAATGTATATCAAGTTAGAATGTACAGTGTATTTCTCTTTGGCCATTTGTCATCGTGTGAAGAAATTTTGATCTTTTTGAGGGATGAGGTTTCAAAGGATGACAATTGGAGAGTTCAAGAAGTATTAGCAAAAAGCATTTGATGAATTTTGTAAGCAAACAGGTTATGAAAAATCTCTTCTGTTTATTGATGACTGGCTACAAAATAATAATCCAAATGTCAGAAGAGCTGTTACAGAAGGTTTGAGAATATGGACGAGTAGACCATATTTCAAGGATAATCCAGATGAAGCTATTAAACGAATCGCAACATTAAAAAGAAGATTCTAGTGAGTATGTTAGAAAAATCAGTTGGTAATGCTTTGAGGGATATTAGCAAAAATTTCCAGAGTTGATCAAAGAAGAACTTGATGGTTGGGATATTAATAGTAAAGAGATTCAAAAAAGTTTACAAGTTAGCAAGTAGATTTATTAAGTGACAATTATCAGCTATAAACTTGGAAAAATGGTAACTATAAAATAGTTTTATTCTAAAGTTTAAGTTTAAACATCAACTCTATCCCTTTCATTCTATAATATAGATGTTGACTAGTGCCACATGTTGAGTGTGCATCTTTGCTCGTAAAAAGCATAGAAAGCTTGGTATGAATCAATAATGTAAAGCCTTGATTGTAAGGCTTTTTTTGTGTTTTTTTGTGATAGAATATAGGTAGTTATAATCGACAGCATCTAAGAAGCAGTAAAAATATTATACGTAGAATAATCAAGATTAGGAAGAAAAATGACAGAAATTGATAAAAAGGAATTTAAAAAATTATCTTTATATTACATTTTGGAATTACTTATATAACATGGGGGATTCTTGCCATCTTTACTCAATCTCATATTTTGGGATTAGAAACATTTATAGGAGAATGTTACATATAGTAGGTGCACTTGGTCCAGCTATTGCAAGTGGCTTTTTATTTGAAAAAGGAATAATATAAAAATTTAAACATTTTTATTTAGTAAGAAAGAAAATAGTAGTATTTATTTCATTATTCATTTGTTAGCAATTTTGATACTATTTTCTGTATCTTCCTTAGAATTAAATGAAGTATCAATTTATCTGATGCCATTATTCTTTATACAACTAATGGTGGTGGACATGAAGAATTAGGATGGAGAGGAATATTACAGCCGTTACTTGATAAAAATATACTTATTGGCAATCTAATTTGATTGTAGGATCAATTTGGGGAATATGGCATCTGCCTTTATGGTTTATAGTTGGAGAAAGTCATCAAGGATTTCCTTTTATTTTATTTTTATATATACATTATTTTTAAGTTTTGTTTTAGGGCTTCTTTACCGTCAAACCCAATCTGTGGGGTACTGTATATTATTTCATGCGTTCGTCAAAATTTGTTAAATCTCTATTTTGTGTTAAAAATTAATCTTTTTATTATCATTTTTTTATTGGTTATTTTGATTTATACGATATTAGGGAGTAATAGAATTAGTAAGGAAAAAGAATTTGTATCCAAAAATAAATGGATACACTCTAGAAAAATGAAGATGATTTTGTTCAAGGTAATAAAGTAGAAATAACGAACATTTATATGAAAGGTTTAGAGTATACATGAGTCTCTTATTTGAAGAATTTAAAACCATTTGTTTCCATTTAAATCGAGTCGGAATTACACCGACACTGATGGGGTCTTTGGGATTGGAGTTTAGAACGAAAGAAAAATTGGGGGCCGTCTGACATTGACATTCATGTGCCTGGTGACCCTAGAGGTTGGGAAGCACCTGATCATCTCAGAATTTATGACTGGGACAAGATAATGAAAGTGATGAAAGACTTAGGCTACGTCTTAATAGATATTCATGAGCATGAATTCCAAAAAGGATCGAGTGAGTGTTGAATTTGGAAGTATCGATTCCTTACTTGATTTTGCAGGAGTTTCGGAATCGGATATAGAGCTTATTCACATTGAAGGCATCACTTTTTCGTCTTCCAAGTCTGGAGCAGTATCTAAGTATTTACAAAGCTTCTTCTCAAGACTCCTATCGAAATGAACAAAAATAACAATAAGGATTTTAAAAAGATCGAGTGGCTGGAAAAAAACATTTGTAAATTATCATATGAAAAGTAGTAAGTTGTAAGACTGCCTGCTATGTTATTTTTTTATTGGTTATTTAATTTATACTATATTGGCTAGTAATAAAATTAGTAAAAAGCAGGTGGAAAAAAATTGTAAAAGAGCTACAGGGACTTTTCTGGGGTAGATATCAAGCATATTTTTCGAATTTAGATGGATATTATTGGGAAGTTTCTTGGGGACCCAATTTTCAATTTGATGAAAAATGGACTATTGAAAATTTTTAGTAATTAAGGGAGATAGCAAAAATGGCTTCAAGTAAAGAATATTTAGATTTCATTTTAGAACAATTGTCCGAGTTGGAAGAAATATCATATAGAGCAATGATGGGTGAATATATAATTTATTATCGAGGGAAAATCATGGGTGGAATTTATGATGATAGGTTTTTAGTGAAGCCTGTCAAATCTGCAATAGCGTATATGCCGAATGTAGAATACGAATTGCCGTATGAAGGTGCAAAGGAAATGCTATTGGTAGATGATGTTGACAACAAAGAATATTTAACCGGCTTATTTAATTCAATGTATGATGAATTACTTGCACCCAAACCAAAGAAAAAGAAATAATAAAATCTCAGTTTATCTAGGTAATACCATTTAACGATAACCTTATGCTATCGTTAAAAAGTTTATAGAACAGACAAGATTACCTGGCATAATTAGTGTTCACTCGTTTCATGCTGAGGCCGTACCACTGCTTGTCCGAGCTGAGGCATCATCGAAGTAGGTGAAATTGTAAAAACTTTCATCTTAAGTAATTTTTCCGAACATTTGGAATTTAAGGAGAGAAAAATGATTTTAGAAACGGAGAGATTGATTCTTCGCCCATGGGAAGAAAGAGATGCCAATGATTTATTTCAATATGCTAGTCATCCAGAGGTTGGTCCGAATGCAGGTTGGCCTGTACATACTAGTGTTGAAAACAGCAGAGAGATTATAAAAAGTGTTTTATCCGCACCTGAGACATACGCCATCGTTTTAAAAGAAACGATGCAGCCAGTGGGTAGCATAGGATTGATGATTGGCTCTGCAAGTGATAAAGGTATTCCTGATACTGAGGCGGAGATTGGTTACTGGATAGGAGTTCCGTATTGGGGTCAGGGACTGATACCAGAAGCCGTTCGTGAAATTATGAGACATGGATTTGATGACCTGAATCTGGAGAAACTGTGGTGCGGATATTTTGATGGTAATACAAAGTCACAGAGAGTTCAGGAAAAATGTGGTTTCCGTTATCATCATACAAAAGAGAACGTTCCATGTGCATTGGAAGGAGTTCTTCGCAAAGAACATATAACCTGTCTATCGAAAGAAGAGTGGATTTCATTTAAGTAAATCATAGCTGTCGTAAGGAGTGTACGATAAATCGATATGGTAACAGCGAAGTGCTGGTTGTGTGAGCTTGTTGGTAAGATACAGTTAATCCTCAACAGGTTCCCATACCTTTTAGTTTTACAGATGCATTATGTTAAGTATGTTGAAACGTAGTATAATAGATTTCAAAATAATCAATAAAAAGAATTAAAAATATTTTATCAAATATAATATGGAGGTTTAAGATGCCAACTACAATAGAAGTTAATAAGCAGAGTGTTGAGGCACTACTTGGTAGTGGAAGAACAAAACCATTTGTTATTCCAGAATATCAGCGTCCTTATGCTTGGACGGATGAACAGGTTGAAACACTGTTTGAAGATTTATGGGAATTTACCGTCAGTAATGGTGGTACTGAACGCGAAGGTTCGTATTTTCTTGGAAGTATCGTTTCGTATGAAAATGATAATGGTGAACAGGAAATTATTGATGGTCAGCAACGTATTACCTCTCTGTTTTTATTGTTAAGAGCGATTTACACAAAGCTATTTAATTCTCCATTATCAGAACGAACTCCAGAAGCGAACAATTTTATTGGTAAGATTGAACCCTCAATCTGGCGAACTAATAAACTGACTGGAACAGTTGATTATAAGACTACTCTTCTAACATCACGTGTTGTTAATAATGAAGGTAATGAAATTCTTCGTAAAATTCTCGAAACTGGAAGAGCAAATAAAGATTCTAAAGATAATTATTCTAGAAATTATATTCATTTTCAGGAGTTACTTGATAAACATTCAGTGATAATCCCTTAATGATTTATCAGTTCATTTATTCCTATTAAATCAAGCTATTCTTTTACCAATAACTGCTGATACCCAAGATACAGCATTGACTATTTTCTCTACTTTAAAATGACAGAGGTTTACCGCTATCTGATGCTGATATATTTAAAAGCTAAGATTTATAACCATCTTGAGGGAAAAGATAGGAAATATTTATTGAACGCTGGAAAGAGCTTGATGAACAGGCTACAGCAGCTAATGAAAGTATTCAACAACTATTTTATTACTACATGTTTTATCTTAGAGCTTTGGAAAAAGATACTAAAAGTACTACACCTGGTGTCAGAAAATACTATTCGAGTAACAAATTTGAGCGCCTTTATCAATCTGAATTATTAGATAATTTATTCGTAATGCTCGAATTATGGAAAGTAATCAATAAAGGTGAAGTGCTTGAAGATGAGAGTTGGTCATCAAATATAAAAGATAAAAACAAAACATTAGATACACTTACTTCATATCCTAATGAATTCTGGAAATATCCTGTTGTTATATATTATATTAGTTATCGTAAGGAAAAAAATTTTTGAGGATAAATTTGCAAGATTCTTAAACAAATTACTCGCTGAACTAATGACAAAATACATTCTTATTCCAACTATCAATGCTGTTAAAGGTGATATTTTTGAAATTAAATTCAGCAATTGTTGTATCAGATATTCCTAAATTTGATTTCAAAGAACTAGACCAAGCTCAACTTGAAGCAGGAATCCAAAAATCCTCACCGTAATGTGGTAAGAATGTTGCTTAAAACACTTGCTTATAAACATCAGGATTCATTATTACCAAGTAAATGGGAAATCGAGCATATCTTCCCTCAAAAATGGCAAAACTAACTATTTTATCGATGAATCAGATAATAAAATCCGAGAAAATCGAGCATATAGGTAATAAATTACCATTTGAAAAGAAGTTAAATATTATAGCAGGAAATGGTTACTTTGCTAAAAAGAAAAAAAGAATATGCAGCTTCTAAGATTGAAATTACAAAATCTATTGGACTTTCTGAAATTCAAGAGTGGGATTTAGAGTCAATTTCAAAAAGGGATATAAGAATTTCAGATTGTATTGTTGCAATTCTAAAAATGGAATAATGAGTATTCTGTCATTACAAAAAGGTATTGCTTTTAAATAGACCTTCAGATGAGGATTTAGCTCGTATTGCTGAATTTAAGGAAAAAGGCTGGATTTAACGGTAAATTAATAATAATAGAGCATTTTTGATAAAGATCAAATTAGCCTGTCTTTACTATATAAATGGAGGAATCTTATGCTTGGAGCAATTGTGGGAGATATTGTTGGTTCAGTTTATGAGATGGAACAATATTAAAACGAAGGATTTTCCTTTGTTTAGGGATGACTGCTTTTTCACAGATGATACGGTGATGACCTGTGCTGTGTCGGAAGCAATCATGAATGGTGGACAGAAGGATGACTTCATTGATGCCATGAAGAAGTACGGCAGAATGTATCCAAACGCGGATTACGGTGCCAGGTTTAACCGCTGGCTTATGATCGACAACCGTGAGCCTTACAATAGTTTTGGGAATGGGTCTGCGATGCGCGTTTCTCCGTGCGCTTGGGTGATGGATGCCACAACAGGCGAGTTGCCGTCCGAGGTGAAACGTCTGGCGCAACTTTCTTCAGAGGTGACGCATAACCATCCAGAAGGAATTAAAGGAGCAATGGCAACAGCGGATGCAATCTATATGTGCCGTTATTTCCTTGGTGGTGATGGCGTCGATAATCCTGCGGAGATTAAAAGACGTATCAAAGGAACATATCGAGAAAGAGTATGGATATGACCTTTCTAAAACGTTAGATGAAATTCGTCCTACGTATCGATTCAATGAAACGTGTCAGGATACCGTTCCTCAGGCCATCGTTGCCTTTCTGGAGAGTACAGATTTTGAAGATGCGATTCGAAATGCGATTTCTCTTGGTGGGGACAGCGACACTCTTGCTGCAATTACAGGAAGTATCGCCGAGGCGGCTTATGGGATTCCTGAGTGGATCAAAGACAAGGCCTATAGCTATCTCGATGAGTCTTTGAAAGAGGTGCTTAGACGATGGGAAAGGGAAGTTGGCTGAATTTATAGAAAAAGGCTATTGCTCGATAATATTTAAATTTCTAAGACCAGATGGAGGTGAAACGAGTGATTCAACTTAGCCGTTTTAAAAAGTGAATGAAAAATTGTTTAATTAACAATCATAAACAATCCTATAAGAGTTTTGAAAAATATAGATACCAATGTAGGCACTTTAATCGGCAGCAATCAATCTCAGAAAAAAATAACTTAACATGGTTCGCTTATCGAAAAAGTAGCCATGAAATTCGGATTGAGTGAGAGACGAAAAAGAATGGTCAATATTCTTATTTAGATTTGGAAGATTGCTGTCTTGATTCTGAAGTAACTTTTAAGGGCTTCTCTGATAATAGAGTCATCGTTTCATTAACAGAGGGACAGGATGGTTCACAGGACTTTTTGCCTTGAATTTGTGAATCATGAACTGAGTGTGAAACATAAATTTCCACGGGATTTGGCGTGTGTTTTTACGATTGACGAGGAGAGTTCGTTGTTGGTAAATTTTTACACGACTGCATTTTTATAAAATATCGAATCATGATTTCCAAATAAAAAATCTAGTCAACTATTTCCTATATTTGAACAGGATGGGTTATCAAACGTTTGGAAGATTAACAATTTTTACGGTGTATTCTCTACAACGGAAGAAAGATGGTTTGTGTTTCATTTAGAGACATTAGAGCTCATTGATGAAATGGTACTAGATATATGCCAAGGAAACTACTCTGGGATAGACACGCTGTTTCCGACAGGAAATCAATTGATTTTTAGATGCTATCAATACAATGAAGGAACAAAAGAAGTCGAATACATGAGTGTGGAAAAAGCGTGATTTAGAGAGCATGCTTGAAAAAAATAAGCTAACAAAAAGTTTAGGAGGGTTATCGATGCTTATATTGGAATTGTATCAAGGTGATTATCAAAAAGGATTTAGTCGCGTTTTGATTCTTTGGAAGAGGAAGAGCCTTTGTAGCGCAAATTCCGGGATATACTTTAGAAACAAAAGATGAGTTTGAAGTGGAGTATGAAATCCTAAACACTTGCCGGATTATATGGAGATTGTCTTTAACGGCAATATTGTCCCTTTATCTAGATTTTCGTTTGAACCCGAAGAAAATGTTGAGATCATTTGGAAAGAAATTTCGAATCTATCTGTCGAAAAAGATAACGTAATCGAAGGAGCTACAAAAAGTAGATGCTTATGTCGTGAATAACGATGAAGTGAAAAGCTATGTCGAAGCACGAGAAGCAAACTTCCGCAAGGCAAAAGCATTCCTAGAAAAACATAGGGTATGAGGTTGACAGAAGCTTTTTCGGAAGTGAAGACGGCGAAGCGATTGTCTATAGAAAAATAGGCAACGAAGATTGGCACTTCCTATGCCACTTAGATCCGCTGTTTGTAGAGATTGAAGATGTAGAGGAATATGTGAAAGAGGCGCTTGAAGAGGTCTTGTAAGGAGAACGAGATGGTTGAATGTAAAGTGAGTATCATAGAAGTGTTTGATCTTAATCAGTTTCCGGGTTGGTGCAAGGCGATTCTAACGGATGCGAAAGGGGAAGAGCGTGTTTTTCGTTGACAAGCTTTCCAGTGTTTGGGTTGGAAGAAGAGGTAAGGAGTTTTTCTGTTGAAAAAGTTATTGCTGTTGAAGTAGTCCGTGATTTAGGGGACGTTGTTGATATTGATACGTCAGTACCGCATGGGCTTGCAACAGAAGAAGGCAACAGTCGCTTCGTGGTCAGGAAAAAAGTCAGTTAGGGGACTATAAAAGAAATAGTAATCAGAAGCGGGCGAGTAAAATTTGTCTGTTTTTCTTGTAGCAAAAAGGCTAAACAAGCCACCGAAAATGGTGGCTTATATGGTATAATATTAACTGTAGAAAAGTGAAGACGGTGGCTCCTTATACCGAAAGAGAGGTGATGCCTATGGGTAAATCATCGAAATCTGGCGGAAAGGGGGAGCGTGTTTGAGTTCATTTGAAGTTGTGCAGACAATATTTGGCTTTGGGACCTTTACCATTGCTTTGATTGGTTTGTGCTATAAAATCTTCAAAGATGACGCCAAAAAGAAATAACCCGTCCCCACTTTTGACCGAGTTGTTGGACGAGTTATAGTCTAATAATAGCGAGTCACCGTCTTTTTAACGAGTTCTACATGGAGCTGAGTTGGCGCTCAGCTCTTTTCTGTATTCATTATAACATAAATTGCCATTAAATTTCAAATTATATCCCTAAAGAGATTGTCTAACATAAAACTATTTGAATCGTTCTAGCATTAATGATATGATGGAATTATGATTAAAAATAGAAAGATTTTTGAAATGATAAAAGAATCAGAGAAAAAGGCTTTGATCCTAGAGCTCTTATCTCTTCCAAAAGATGATTACCAAGCTAGTGCAGAATTTAGCGAGAATACAAGTTATGAACTTTCTACAATTGCTCTACATGGTCTAAAATATCAAGTTGTTCTTAAATTTCCATTCTGTCATTTTTATCAAATTATAGCTAGAGATTTATTTAATGCTTTTCATCAGATCCCTCACTCAAGACCTTGAATCCCTATTTGTAAGCTAGAGACTAGTAGCCTGATTACAGAAGTGATTCATAGGGCAGGTGGAGTTTTAGCTGAAGAAGACTTGGTTCATTTTTCGAATTTGTGCTAAGAATCTAGTTATTGACTTAGTTTTCTATAAAAAAATGAAGAGAGTGATATAAGGATAGAAGAGGTTGGTCAAGTATGAAGTGGGTTAATATTGGTGAGGAAATCAAGTATGATTGGTATGAATTAAGATGTCAACTTTCTCAAGAAAAATCACCTACAAATTTTTCTTCAAGGCTTAAAGAATCAAAAAGCTAAAAATACTGTATAGATTTTTGGTAAGATTCTTTTTCTGCAGATCTATCGATGAGGGTGGGACCTGAATTTGCTTGAAGAAGATTTACTTAGTGGACCAGAATTTCCTCATTTATCAGATGGGATTTTACTTGAAATGATAGATAGTCACCTCAAAAAGAGTTCAAAAATTTTACTCTGTTCCAATCTATCACTACCAAGTACAGGGAATTAATTTTGGGATAGACGTCCTTACAGAGCTTTTATCCGATTATCAAAAAGATCTAGACTGAAACTAGGGTGAAAAGCCATCTGGTTCGGTCTTTTTGTTTATGTAGTATAATATAAGATGTAGGTATTTTATTTTTAAAAAAATTTTTTTCCAAGAACGAAAAATCATCTAGAAAGAGAAAAACATGAAACAATCACTTGAATTTTTAAGAGAAAGAATTACTGATAAGATGCCCTTAGAGGAAAATGGTAGCCATCTTTGAAGACTTGTGTCGTGAGCATATTGAGGATGAGATGATTTTATTTGAAACAGGGTCATTTACAGCTATATCTGATAAGCCCTTGTTTCAATTATCATTGGTAAGGCAAGCCCCAAATGAAGATGAAGAGTTTTTATCAAGTTCACCTCGATATTTTTCTATAAAGCTAGTCAAAACAATCAAATATTTCATGAATCGACCTGGGATGAAGATTTAGAGGAAAATATCTTTGATTACATTAGAGCTTCAGAGGTGTTTGCCTATGCTAGAGAGCAGGAATACCAAGCGATCAAAAATTTATATGGACCAAACTTGAGATGGTTAGTTAAAAGTAAGAAAATCTAATGACAGGAGAACAATAAATGAAAAAAATTATGTTAATTATTAATCCAACATCTGGTGGCGAAAAAAAGCTTTGGATTATAAGGTAAAACTGGAGAATAAAGCTAGAGACTATTTTGAAGATGTGGAAATTAAAAATTACGGAGAAAGCGCAAGACGCCACAAACTTTGCAGAAGAAGCTTCTCGTGAGCGATATGATGCTGTTCTTGTTTTTGGTGGAGATGGGACTGTCAATGAAGTAATCTCTGGTATCGCGGAAAAAGACTACATTCCTAAACTTGCGATTATTCCAGGAGGAACTGGGAATCTGATTACGAAACTATTAGAGATCAATCAAGATATTGACGGTGCCATTGACGAGCTTGATTTTAATTCTACGAATAAGATTGATATCGGAAAATCTAATGGAAACTATTTTGGCTATATTTTTAGTATTGGATCACTACCAGAAGCGATTCACAATGTTGGGATAGAGGATAAAACAAAATTTGGCATGCTCGCCTATGCGATTAATACCATGAAGTCTATCGTTACAGATCAAGCATTTAATATTAGAGTTGAGACAGAAAATGGAAATTATATTGGCCCAGCCAGTCATGTTTTAGTTCTTCTTACCAATTATTTTGCTGACAAGAAGATTTTTGAAGAAGACAAGGATGGTTATGCTAATATTTTGATTTTAAAAGATGCCTCAATCCTTACTAAATTGTCAGTTATCCCTGACTTATTAAAAGGGGATGTCGTCGTAAATGATAATATCGAGTATTTAAAAAGCTCGTCATATAAAAATTTCTTCTGATTCTGATTTAGAAACGGATGTTGATGGTGACAAATCTGATGACCTACCAGTAGAAATCAAGGTGCTAGGTCAGCATATAGAGGTCTATTCTCAACCGAAAGAATAAAAAACTTTTGAAAAGAATAGTAGATAATAAAGAGGTGATGATGATGAAGATTTTAGTAATTAATCCGATTTCGTTTAAAAAGAATGATTGAATTACTATTTGATTATCTTTTCATACTGGCTTATTTAGCACTTCTGTTTTTTTAGTTTCTATGCTTTTTTTACATTATAATGATATCCCAGAGTTTACAGAAATTCAGTCGCAGTGTCTTGTATTTTTACCTCTGTTTTACCAATCACTCTACTTTTTACATTCTTAGATTATAAAAATGGGGAGTTTTGGGAAGGCGAAAGCAGGACTTCAATTGGTTTACAAGAAAAACATTGCAAGCTAGCTTGATTAGAAACACTATTAAATTTTTACCTTGGCAAATAGGTCATATGGGCACGATACATGGTTTCTATAGTGAGTTTGATTTCTTATCTATTATCCTCTCGTGTTTAGCTACTCTCCTCGCAGTTGCCTTACTAGCAATGATGGTTTTCAGGAAAGATAAGCGACATTTAGGGTGACCTTATAGCTCATACACAGGTACAGCTAAAAGGTGATTAAAATTAAATATTTCATAGATATTTCAATTATTAGGAGCGTGCTTTTGTGCCAGCTTCCTTTTTAATGATTTAAAATCTACTTTACTTAGCAAAATGCTTGGACTAAAAATAAAATTGAACTATAATATAAGAGAAGCTAATCGACCTAAAAATCTTAGTTAAAAAGGAAACATTTATGAAAGTAACTAAAAAATTAGATTAATGAGCTGCTGTGGTTTAGCTTATCTTACTTTAGCTGCCTGTGGTACAAACCAAAACCAATCTACGGAAAAACAGAATAGTTCAACTACTAAGGTGGTTAGCTCAGGTAAAAAAGCTACAAAAGGAACCTATAGCAATCTCAATAGCAAGGAAAGTGCAGATGAAGTTCGAAAAAGCCTTGGCTACACATTTGGATAAAGATAGTGTCGATGCATTTTTCAATCTTGTCAACGATTATAACAATACTGTTGGTTCAGTAGGCTTAACTGGAGATTTTTCTACCTTCACCAAAAACAGACTATGATGTGGAAAAATTACCGATCTTTGGACTCCCAAAAAGGTGATTTTCGTAGGGTACAAACTGTCGTATTAACAGTTATTGTTTATTAAAAAATTCCATCGAAATTCCTAAGTTAAAGAAAGATGATTCCCTCTTGTTCGTCGATAATGATGCCATTGACAAAAGGTAAGGTCTTTTGCTACAGAAGACAAGGATGCTTTTTGATATTTTATTCTCAAGAGTCAAGACTGAAGCAACGACAGATGTCAAGGTTCATGCTGCAAAGATGGAAAAAAATTCCTTTCTCAGTTCAAGTTTAACGAAAATGCTCGAATGCTCTCCGTAGTCGTTCATGATGACTTGGATGGTCAATCCCTCTTTATCGGCCATGTCGGGATTCTTGTACCAAGCGAGGATGGCTATCTCTTTGTTGAAAAGTTAACCTTTGAGGAGCCTTATCAAGCCATCAAATTTGCGACCAAGGAGGATTGCTACAAATACCTAGATACAAAATACGAAAAACTATACAGGAGAAGGTCTAGCTAAACCATTTTATTATGGATAATGATAAGTGGGTTCAAATCTAAAAGGAAGTGATTATTATGGATACTTTGCTGGGACTGGTCGTTTTATTCTTGATAGGAACATGGGCTACTACGACAATCAAGGGTACTCAGTACAAACCAAAAAGAATGAAAAATTTATTGGTTATATCAATCGATACGATGAAGATGGAGAACCCTACCAAGCTGAGATTTGGGAAGTCAGTGAAGATGAGGAGTAGACATATGGAATTACATGATTTTTACAGAACAAGAACAAGAAATGATTAAAAAGGGATTAACTTTTTCTAAACTGAGTGATAAAGAAACTGCTGACAAAAATTATCGCGTTGATCCTCAAGAATACATTAAGCGTATTCCATTTTTGTTAGAAAACATGCGATTACACGTACTGTCAAGAGAATTTCTCTTGAATATCCGGGAATTGTACGCTGTTGCTAAACAAGAAGGGCAACTTCAGAAAAAGAAGCTCAAGAATTAAGCCAAATTCTTACAGATATTTTCCAGAAAAAATGAATAAGCATAAAATCAAGTAGGAACGCCTAAACGCTCATCTATTTGATTATATGCTTACTAATGACTAAAGCTAACACTCCATCATTCCCACATGCTATGCTGGGCTCTGACTCCATAGCTATCAATCGAACCATCTGAATTGAACTTGGATTCAATACGGTATCTTTTCCAGAGGTCGTAATCTGCTGTTTGAATGGTTAGGATAAAGTTGTTATCCTTATCAGAGACATTATAATCAGCAGGATTGACTTCAAAGATATTGATTAATTTTCGTGTTTGAAAATCTTGGAGCTTGAGATTTGCTAACTTGACATGATTGATGGAAATTTCTTCTAGTTGATTGTTATCCTTAGGTGTTCTGTAATAGGTGATGACGCAGTTTTTGAGCTGATCAGTATTTTTACCTGTGGGAGTAAGGCTCATAAAGCCAAAGGACTGATTATCCCGCTTGACTTCGAGAAGCTGACCGTAGTAGAAGTGGTCGTTTTTGGGATTGGTGATGGAACTCTCTGGATTTTTATCTTCGAAGCTAAAGCCTTGGTCCAAAAGCTCGGAAGCCTTGGTCTCACCGATAATGACAGTGGTATCTTGAATGGTTACTGGAACAGGTTGAGCCGGAAGGCCACTCATCATCATGCAAAACATAAAAACATAACTCGTTAAAAAAGCTGTCCCGATAAAAGCGTTGGTTGATGCATAGACATGACTGTTTTGAAAGTTTTTTCTTATAGCCAGTACAACAAATTTACCAATACTTTTTAAAACCATACTAACAAGTACGATGAAAAAAATTGCTTCTTCAAACATTCATAAAATGCTTGAGGCAAGCTATTGCCATGATAGTAGAAGCCAGCCAATACGAGTAGATTTACGATTAGATAGATTAGCAAGAACCAATGAATCTCTTTTTAAGGGCATTGGCATCTGTGATTTCTTCATAGTCAACGTGAATTCTACCTTGAATGGCATGGCCGAGTTTATAGATCCATTTTGGGACATCTTTACCACGTCTAACTGCGACTAGAAGTCTGATATAGAGATAAATGGTAAAGGATAAGGACAGAAAGAAAAGAGCATAAAATGCCAAAACAATACTAGTGAACATTACTATCCCCCTATTTAACATTCAATAAAACAATTTCTTAGCTCCATTATAGCATTTTTCTATAGAAATAGAGCTAAAAAACACCAGTATTATCCCAAAAGATTCAAAGGAGAAAAAACATGGGAATGATTGCCAATTATCAATATTTACCAGACAATGAATTAGAACAAATAAAAAGCTCTTTCTAACCAAGAAGATGACTTGTTAGACTTTTGCTGAGGGCTCCGCCGATAGTCATGATATCTTATTAGATATCGATAAGATGTGGGATGCCTTGGTTTTTGTCATGACTGGTTTTAGTAGTTCAGAATTCTTGGATGACAATCCCTTGAGAGAAGCTGTTTTAGGGTGACACCTCTAGAGGATGTGTCTGAATATATCGCCTATACTGAAAAAATCGAGAATTACGGCTATCAGTCAAGCTTTAGAAAGAATTTGATATGGACAAGGCTTTGAAAGACTTTAGTATGGAAGCTTGTAAAAAGCTGACCTCTATCCAGATATTTGGAATTATCTTGAGGAAGAGGATGAAATCAAGGATGACATCCGAATCAGCTTTTGAAAAATATGAAAAAGTTTTACAAGCAAAATCTTAAGTCTAGAAGGAAATGTTTTTAGTTACTATCTGTTGATTAGAACTTAATTAGAAAGGAAAAGTAGCCAGATGAATCAATATTTACAAAAATATATTACTTTAAAAAAATCAATATCTGGAACAAGATAGCAATTCTTCCAGTGTTGCAGCTCTTTATGACTTAGCTGATGAGTTAGCCAAGTCTGATGATTTAGAAGCGAAGAAGGTCTTAGTGGACCTCTATGAGCAATTGGGGCTCTATGCTAGTGCCTATGACTTATTTACCAAAATATTCACTAAACCGGATCGTAAAACAAATTAAAGAAAAGTTAGCTCGTTTAGAAGAGATGAGTCAAAGCCATGGGGATCGCTTTTGCCCTTCCTCGTCCTCTGACGGAAAAAGAAGAGAAGTAAGAGACAGGAGCTATCAAAATCTTTACCGCATTTTATCTATCATCCAGATCCCTCTAGCTACAGGTTCATTTTGTTGAAGGAGAAGCCAAGCTTTGTCCATCTTGTGGGAAAAGAAAGCAATATCTATTATAACTTGATGCCTTATTGTATTGATAACATTAAAAATCTTTGTCCATTTTGTATTGCAAACGGTTAGCAGCAAAAAATTCGATGCAGAATTTGTCCAAGATGCTGAGGGGCAGGGTGAATTGGATCCAGAAAAAGACTCAGCTGCTTTTTGTCAGACCCCTGGCTACTCTAGTTGGCAGGAGAGATATTGGCTTTCTTGTTGCCAAGATTATTGTGCTTATTTGGGTACAGTTGGCACACGAGAATTAAAGGACATGGGAATTGCTGAGCAAGTTTTGGCAGACTATGAAGAGCGTGAGGAATATCAAGATATAGAAGAATATCTGGTTAAGGATGGCTCTCTTTGTGGTACCTGTTTTCAGATGTCTCCACTGTCAAAAAAATACCAGATCTGGGTTGATGCAGATTAAATCGGAATGTAATTAGCTATGAAAATTAAAAGAGAAGACTATGGAAAGAAACTAGAATTATTCGAAGCTGCCTCAAAAGTTTTATTAGATACCATGCAGGGATTTAAAGACAATCTATCTGTCCCAATTTACCGCTATTAGATAGTGATAACTGGCAGTATGATAAGGGATCGATAAAAGGTTTGTAAGGGCTGATGAGTCAGGATTCAAAAAGATGTAGGGTCGGAATTAGCTACAACTTGAAAGTCTCCTATTAAACGAAGATGCAGAGCAAATCTAGTTACTGTTTAAAGACTGGTTCAATACTAGCAGATTGGGTCAAGTTGAAAGAAATCCTAATAATGAGGATTTGGGAAGATATGTCTTCTCAGCAAGTTCTCCTCTTGGAGATCAGGTAGAGTGTTCGATTTATTTGCCCAATGAGTGGAACATCCCTCAGATTAGCTTATCGGGCTATCTAACAGCTCGTTACAGGGCTTGTGATATTGATAAATCTCAAGGAAAAGATGGAGGTTTTAAGAGATGAGAAATATTGATTGGGACAAGATAAAGACTCGCTTAGATGCCTTACTGGTCATCGATGAGTATCTAACAGATCCTACTGAGGATTGGCTCAGACTCGTAATTAAGACTGAGGAAGACTATGGAATTCGCTATCTTATTGATAATGGATCTGGTGATTCCTTAGATGTGATTTTGACTGATAAACGGATCCTCATAAAAGGCTTTGATCATGAAAGTAGTTTAAGCCAGTTTGGTGCTGACGAGTGGAATCAAGACGTCATTGATGGTTTTTATAAAGGACTGGATGAAAAATATCTCTCACTTTACTCTGAAGATCAAAAAGATGAAACAACCTTCTTTATCTGGTATGACGGTCATGAGCATCAACACACTTACCAAGATCAGGATGGCGGAGAATGGTTGCTATCTTACCTCTTTGATAGTTTTGAGAGATTTCATGAGTTTGTGACTGACTATTATGAAATTACCGTAGATAAAGATTTACTTAGGAAACTCTACATGGAAGGACAACTCTCAGATATAGAATTAAAAGCAATTAATCCAGGAGAGTTAAGAGAGTAATCATGAGAGTGAACTATAAAAATACCCTGAAAACTATCGAGCTATGGCAGAAATAATCATCCCATCATTGCTTAATTTACTCAAAAGTTTAACCTTGTTAGAAGAGGAAATTTTTGAGCGTAACAGAGCACTGGATAAGGAAAAAGAAGCCCTTGGCATCCCAGCCAATCAAGTTCATCCCAAGTGGAATGAACTTATGGATGACTATTTTCAGAGGCAAATGCAACTTATAACTGGACGAGTGACTCAAAAATGCTTGGAAGGAGGAGTTCGAAATTTTATGGCTCCCCAAGTGAGTATAACTATGTTCAAAACGAATGATTTTTCTGTAGATTTTCATCATGACAAAAAGCTGAAGAAGCAAGAGTCATCACCCATTATCAAGAAGCTTTTAGAAATGAAGCATCAGTTTGTACTTAGATTGGTGGATGGAAATTGGCTACTTGATGAGAAATTTTACGGTTTTGAGGATAAGGAAACTTGGTATCTCGACTCATTATGAGGAAGATTTCCTAGTTTCCTAAATAGATGTGCACAAAGGAGAAGAGCTATGAAATTTTTGAAAAAATCTATTTGCTAGTAAGAAAGAAAAAGTCAGAGAAGAAAAAAACAACTGATCTTGTCCATGCCCCTTTTCAAAGGAAATCAAGCCTATTCTTTAGACCAGGTCGTTCAGGAATTGAAATCTCATTGGGGGCTTCAAGTTTCCGAAATTTCTGGGGATAATTCTAGTGCAACCTTTGTGATTGATGGTGCTCTCATTGCGCTGGCTTTAATGGATTTACCTATCCCAAGTCAAGAATTTGAAGAATTGTATGCCTATTCTTACCTCTGGCAGGATGTTGAGAAGGAAACACAGGAGCACACAACACGCCATTGTTTCTATTTTGTCTGACAATCTTTCGCCAGTAGAAACTTATTCCCTATTGACTAAAGTCAATGCCTCAATCCTAAAAACTAGTCAATCAGCTATTGGTATTTATCAGGGTTCTACTACCTTGCTCTTGCCCAAAGATCTTTATCTAGACCTGGCTGACCTTTTGAAAGAAGAAATGCTTCCCCTTCAACTCTGGATTTATATGGGGATTATCAACCAGGGAGATAAAACTAGTATTTACACTTATGGTTTGAAAGAGTTTGGAAAAACTGAGATTGAAATTATCGAGTCTCCTATGAATAGCGATGACTTATATTATTTTCCTCTTGTCTATTCTTCAGTATGTTTTAGGCAGTGATGTCACCTTAAAGGACGGTGAAACCATTGGCTTTTTCAGAAGATCAAAAATTAAAATCACTGAGTCAAAAAGCAGTCTATTTTGGAAGGGCAATTCCTTGAAATTAGATGTTTAGACCATGATTTATAATTGATTCGTCCTTCCTAGATTGAGGGTTTTTATGAAAGCGTGATATAAAAAAGTATTATCTCTACCGATTTTCTGGTCTATAGATTTGAAAAACTTTCTTGTAAGAATCCCAAAGTCTCAAGGAAATAAAACCAGAAAAGAGAAGAAAGAATTTGTTCTGAGGCAACTCGAACTAGCTAGAAAGATTATTCTAGTCTTAGGAATTCTTTATGTTTTTCTAAATTCTGCTTTGTTCATTTACCTTAGGGACCAGTGATTTTCAAAATCCTTTGTTTATGGTGTTATACTGACTACATCGACTATTTTGGGGACAGCTGATAAACGGAGAATGGGGCGGTAGTTGGCGGCAAAAAGAAAAGCTAGTTTTTTTGATGATTGCTATACTGGCTTTACCGATTGTGCTGATAGAAGGCTGCCCCCTTCTTCTTAATGGTTTTATTGATTGGGAATTGGGAATTAAAGAGAAAGATAAGATTTGAGAGAGAGCATAAAGGAGTAGAGAGCCATGGGTAGAACGGTGATTATAGGTACTTTAATTGCTTTTGCAATTTTTAATCTGCTACTAGGTCTGGGCTTTTATCTCTTTCTAAAAATGAGGAAAGAGAATGGGCAGTCATTGTACGAAACCCCTGTAAACCAACAAACTCGAACAGAAAAACTGGGTCTAGGCGAGATTTTGGTCTACCTGTCCCTGATTGCAATCGCAGGGATGTTTGCTTTTCAGACCTTAAATAGAGGTGGTGTGGGGAATTCTATTTTAGCTAAAATGATCCTCCTCCCAGCTATAATGGCTCTTTTCAATGCTCGAAAAAGGACTGGGAAGTCTATGCTTGCCCTCCTTATAACCTTGATGGTCTTTCTAGTAGGAGTCATGTTTAATCTCACGATTGGTTTGCCACCTCAAACACCAATTTTGCAAATTAATGAAAGTAAAATTACGTTAGCAGAAACCAAAAGCAAGTGATTTGATGGAAGCTGGATTTGATATCTATGTAAAAACAGGGTGATGGTGGTAGCGACTATGAAGACCTCCTGACAGATGGCAATTTCAAAAAGTATGCAGGAGATAAATCGGTCACCATTGAAAAAGGCTTCAGGCTTGATAGCAATGCAGTCCCTTACGCTCCCTATCTCCTAGCAAAAGATGGCTTAGTACTGGGGAGTATTTCCTTTTACGGTGCTGAGGACCAGAATGTGGCTTTAGAATATTCTAAGGTTATTCAGGTTCGATTCTACAAGGAAAGCATTGAAGCAGCTAAAGGAACATGCTGTCACTTTGAAATTGAATGAACTGGACTTGACTAGTCGACTGGATGTCCCACTTGTTCAAGAAACTTTCAAAAAAAGCATCTATGGTCAATTCCCCATCAAATACAAGTGATGTCACTCAATTGTGGTATGGATTACAGTGGAAAGGTAATAGTGATCATCTATTTTGGAATGAGTATTATAGTCTCATTCGTCTAGATGAAAATTACTTGATGACTGATTTTGAACTAGCTGCCCAAGTATCGCAAGATGAGTAAATACGATTTTGAATAGTTGAATTTGCTTATGCCTATCTAAAAGGAATTAATTTATTTAGTTCCTTTTTTTGTTATTTAATTTTAATTTAAAACGATTTCCATTTCTTGGTTAAACAAATTAGACGAACTAAATAATAAATCATTTTTAAAAAAAGTTCTAAAAAAACTTTACAAGATAGTGAAAACATGATATAGTAATAAAGCTTAGAAAATGAGATGATGTTTTCTAGCAAATATAAACCCGAGTAAAAAATGCCTACGGACAGGCAGGGTTGAATGCCGAAGCGTGGTTGAAAAGCCATATTATTGATAGGGTTAAAAGCCTACTTTTATAAGTTGATGTTAGAACACTGGTTCTAATTCGTATACATTTGTTAGTGTGGTGAAAGCACACGTCATCTTGTGAAACGATCAATAAAGTACGTAATATTTGCTACTAGAGAGTTAGGAAACATCAGGAACAGACATACTCAAAAGAAACAAACATAAACACGTCAGTAGATTGTAGAGCAGGTGCCAACCTGCTCTTTTTTCATAAGTATCCTTTAGCACCTTGCATGGTTAAGGTGTAAAACTATGGTAAAGGAGTATGTCTCTATAATGTTAAATCAAAACCAAGCTCCTATTTTTGAGGGACTGGTCAAGTTACGAAAAAAAAGAATTGTACCTTTCGATGTACCAGGTCACAAACGCGGGCGTGGTAACCCAGAGTTGGTCGAACTCTTAGGGGAAAAATGCGTTGGTATTGATGTCAATTCTATGAAGCCTTTGGATAATCTAGGGCATCCCATTTCGATTATCAGAGATGCAGAGGAACTAGCGGCAGAAGCATTTGGTGCTGCTCATGCCTTTTTAATGATTGGGGGAACAACCTCATCCGTACAAACCATGATTCTTTCCACCTGTAAATCAGGTGATAAAATCATACTTCCTCGAAATGTTCATAAATCAGCTATTAATGCTCTCGTTTTATGCGGTGCTATTCCCATCTATATCGAAATGAGTGTCCATCCTAAAATCGGTATTGCCTTGGGGCTTGAAAATGACCGTGTGGCGCAAGCTATAAAGGATCATCCAGATGCCAAGGCTATTCTAATCAACAATCCTACCTACTATGGGATTTGTTCGGATCTCAAGGGACTAACAGAGATGGCTCATGCTGCGGGAATGAAAGTGCTAGTTGACGAGGCACACGGTGCTCATCTGCACTTTACAGATAAACTTCCTCTATCTGCTATGGACGCAGGAGCAGATATGTCAGCCGTATCTATGCATAAGTCTGGCGGTAGCTTGACTCAAAGTTCGCTGCTTTTAGTTGGCAATCAGATGAATCCTGAGTACGTACGTCAGATTATTAATCTAACACAGTCAACATCAGCATCTTACTTGCTAATGGCTAGTCTCGATGTTTCTCGCAGAAACCTAGCCCTGCGTGGGAAAGAGTCCTTTGAGAAGGTTATCGAGTTATCTGAGTATGCTCGTCGTGAAATCAATGCCATCGGTGGCTACTATGCCTATTCAAAAGAGTTAGTAGACGGAGTGTCCGTTTGTGATTTTGATGTAACCAAACTGTCAGTTTACACTCAGGGGATTGGTTTAACAGGGATTGAAGTTTATGATCTCTTACGGGATGAATATGACATTCAAATTGAGTTTGGTGATATCGGCAATATCTTGGCCTACATTTCGATCGGGGACCGTATCCAAGACATTGAACGCTTGGTAGGTGCTTTGGCTGATATCAAGAGACTCTATTCACGAGATGGGAAGGACTTGATTGCTGGAGAATATATCCAGCCAGAGTTGGTGCTATCTCCTCAGGAAGCCTTTTATACACAACGTAGAAGTCTGGCCTTAGATGATTCTGTAGGACAAGTCTGTGGGGAATTTGTCATGTGTTACCCTCCTGGGATTCCTATCTTGGCACCAGGTGAACGTATTACACGAGAAATTGTGGATTATATCCAGTTTGCCAAAGAACGTGGTTGTTCCCTTCAAGGGACGGAAGATCCAGAGGTCAATCACATTAATGTCATTGAGAGAAAGGAGAACTAAATGGATTTATGGTTTTCTGAAGTTCATACTCCAGATGTAAAATTAACGATGAGAACTGCAAAACAGCTGTATTCGGGGCAAAGTGAATGGCAGGATATTGAAGTTTTAGATACACCAGCTTTTGGAAAAGTACTAGTTTTAAATGGACATGTTTTATTCTCTGATGCGGATGATTTTGTCTACAACGAAATGACCGTCCACGTTCCTATGGCCGTGCATCCCAATCCAAAGAAAGTCTTGGTTATTGGGGGTGGTGACGGTGGTGTTGCCCAGGTATTGACACTCTATCCAGAATTGGAACAAATCGATATCGTGGAACCAGATGAGATGTTGGTTGAGGTCTGTCGTGAGTATTTCCCAGACTTTGCTGCAGGTCTTGATGACCCTCGTGTCACCATTTACTACCAAAATGGACTGAGATTTTTGAGAAACTGTGAAGATGATTACGACATTATCATCAACGATGCGACAGATCCATTTGGCCATACGGAAGGACTCTTTACCAAGGAATTTTACGGCAATAGTTATCGAGCTCTTAAAGAGGACGGAATCATGATTTATCAGCATGGGAGTCCCTTCTTTGACGAAGATGAGTCAGCATGTCGAAGCATGCACCGCAAGGTCAATCAAGCCTTTCCAATCAGCCGGGTTTATCAGGCACATATCCCAACTAGTCCTGCGGGCTATTGGTTGTTTGGATTTGCATCGAAAAAATATCACCCTGTCAAAGATTTTGATAAGGAAGGCTGGAAAAAACGCCAGCTTTTCACAGAATACTACACTGCAAACTTACATGTGGGTGCCTTTATGTTGCCTAAGTATGTAGAAGACATTTTAGAAGAAGAGGAAGGAAAAAAATGAGTCGTTTATTAGTTATTGGATGTGGGGGAGTTGCCCAAGTTGCTATTTCAAAGATTTGCCAAGATAGCGAAACGTTTAAAGAAATTATGATTGCTAGCCGTACAAAGTCAAAATGTGATGACTTGAAGGCTAAATTAGAAAGAGCAAAAACAAATACTAAGATTGAGACAGCTGCTCTTGATGCTGACAAGGTAGAAGAAGTGATTGCCTTGATTGAAAGCTACAAACCAGAAGCTGTTTTGAACGTAGCTCTACCATACCAAGATTTGACTATTATGGATGCTTGTTTGGCAACAGGTGTCCACTATATCGATACTGCCAACTATGAGGCTGAGGACACAGAAGACCCTGAATGGCGTGCTATTTATGAAAAACGTTGTAAGGAACTTGGTTTTACAGCCTACTTTGACTACTCATGGCAGTGGGCTTACCAAGAAAAATTCAAAGAAGCAGGCTTGACAGCTCTTCTTGGTTCTGGTTTTGACCCAGGGGTAACCAGCGTCTTTTCAGCATACGCCCTCAAACATTACTTTGACGAAATCCACTATATCGACATTTTGGACTGTAATGGTGGTGACCACGGTTATCCATTTGCGACAAACTTTAACCCAGAAATCAATCTACGTGAGGTTTCTGCACCAGGTTCTTACTGGGAAGATGGAAAATGGATAGAAGTTGAAGCTATGTCTATCAAACGTGAGTATGATTTCCCACAAGTTGGTCAAAAAGACATGTATCTCCTCCACCATGAAGAAATCGAATCATTAGCAAAAAATATTCCAGGAGTTAAACGCATTCGCTTCTTTATGACTTTTGGTCAATCTTATCTAACGCACATGAAATGCTTAGAAAATGTAGGGCTCCTTCGTACAGATACCATTAACTTCAACGGGCAAGACATCGTTCCGATTCAATTTTTGAAAAGCCTTGCTTCCAGATCCAGCCAGCCTTGGTCCACGCACAGTTGGTAAAAACCAATATCGGTTGTATCTTTACAGGTGTCAAAGACGGTGTTGAAAAGACAATCTACATCTACAATGTTTGCGACCATCAGAAATGTTACGCAGAAGTTGGTTCACAAGCCATTTCTTATACAACAGGTGTTCCAGCTATGATTGGGACAAAATTAGTGATGGATGGTACTTGAAACAACCTGGAGTTTACAACCTTGAAGAGTTGGATCCAGATCCATTCATGGAAGCTTTGAATGAGTATGGATTACCTTGGGTTGTGGTTGAGAATCCACAAATGGTGGACTAATGAAGTTAGAACAAGTACCAACGCCAGCCTATGTCATTGATTTAGCAAAAACTAGAAGAAAATTGTAGCATTCTGCAAGAGGTTCAGGAAAAAGGCAGGTTGTAAGGTTTTGCTAGCTCAAAAGGCTTATTCTCTCTATAAAACCTATCCTTTGATTAGCCAGTATCTATCAGGTACGACAGCTAGTGGACTCTATGAAGCGAAGTTAGCTAGGGAAGAATTTCCAGGTGAAGTCCATGTATTTGCGCCTGCTTTCAAGGAATCAGATATGGAAGAGCTACTGCAAATATCTGATCATATTGTTTTTAACTCAGAGAGACAACTACGTAAATATGGTCGCCTTTGTCGTGAGGCTGGTATCAGTGTCGGTTTGCGCATTAATCCACAATGTTCAACGCAGGATGACCACGCGCTCTATGACCCTTGTGCACCTGGCTCCCGTTTTGGAGTGACTTCAGACAAGATACCAAGTGATTTGTTGGATTTGGTTGATGGACTTCACTTCCATACCCTCTGTGAGCAAGGGGCAGATGATTTACAAACAACGCTGAAAGCAGTAGAAGAGCAGTTTGGTTCATATCTACATCACCTTAAATGGCTCAATATGGGTGGTGGACATCACGTTACAAGAGGTGACTATGATCTAGATTTGTTAATTTCTGAGATTAAACGAATTCGAGAAACCTATCACCTTGACGTCTATATCGAACCTGGAGAAGCTATTGCCCTTAATGCGGGCTATCTAGCGACAGAAGTCTTGGATATTGTTAAAAACGGGATTGAGACCTTGGTACTAGACGCCTCGGCAAGCTGCCATATGCCAGATGTTCTTGAGATGCCTTATCGTCCCCCATTGAGAGATGGATTTGAAGCGCAAGAAAAACCTTATACTTATAGACTCTCTTCAAATACTTGCCTTACAGGTGATATCATTGGGGATTACAGCTTTGAAAAACCGATTGAAATCGGTGATCGCCTCTATTTTGAAGACATGGCTATTTACTCCTTTGTCAAAAATAATACCTTTAATGGTATTGGACTTCCAAGTTTGTATCTCATGGATAAAGAGGGTGAGTGCAGTCTAGTCAAAGCATTTGGCTACCAAGACTTTAAGGAGAGATTATCATGATGGACGGCCCAAAGAAATTAGGGTTATCGTATGCCTGCAGAGTATGAACCCCATCATGGGACTCTCATGATATGGCCTACTCGACCAGGTTCTTGGCCATTTTGAAGGCAAGGCTGCTAAAAAGCTGCTTTTTAGCCAGATTATCAAAACGATTGCTCAAGGGGAAACAGTTTACCTTTTGGTTGAGGAGGACTATCTATCTGAAGCACAATCCTATCTTGGAGACAATGTTGTTTATCTAGATATTCAGACAAATGATGCCTGGGCTCGTGATACAGGTCCGACCATTCTCCTCAATGATCAAAGGGCAAAGTTGGCGGTAGATTGGTCTTTCAATGCCTGGGGTGGTGCTGTTGACGGTCTTTACCAAGACTATGAAGCAGATGACCAAGTAGCCAGTCGCTTTGCAGAAGTCTTAGATATACCTGTTTACGATGCCAAACCATTTGTACTGGAAGGTGGAGCTATACATAGTGACGGTCAAGGAACCATTCTTGTCACAGAAAGTTGCTTGCTCAGTCCGGGTCGTAATCCTCACCTGACTAAAGAGGAGATTGAAGAGACCTTACTAGAGAGCCTTGGTGCCGAAAAGGTCATTTGGTTGCCTTATGGTATTTATCAAGATGAGACAAATGAACACGTCGATAATGTTGCAGCCTTTGTTGGTCCTGCAGAGATTGTTTTAGCTTGGACGGACGACCAAGACGATCCTCAGTATGCCATGTCTGCAGCAGATCTAGCTCTTTTAGAGAAGGAAACCGATGCAAAAGGCCGGAGTTTCACTATTCATAAACTTCCAATCCCAGCTATTCATCAAGTAGTTACAGAAGAAGATTTGCCGGGATATACATATGAAGAAGGCGAAGAGGAGCGTTATGAAGGTGAAAGACTAGCAGCTTCCTATGTGAATTTTTACATTGCTAATAAGTCTGTATTAGTGCCGCAATTTCAGGACGCTAACGACCAAGTGGCCCTGGATATTCTGACACAGTGTTTCCCAGACCGTGATGTTGTCGGAATTCCTGCAAGAGATATTCTATTAGGTGGTGGAAATATCCACTGCATTACCCAACAAATTCCAGAATAGGAGAAAAAGATGAGAAATGTAACGGTTGCAGCTATTCAGATGCAATGCGCTAAGGATGTGGAAACCAATATCCAAACAGCTGAACGTTTAGTTCGACAAGCTGCTGAGCAAGGAGCCCAAATTATTCTCTTGCCTGAATTATTTGAACGTCCCTATTTCTGTCAGGAGCGTCAGTATGACTACTACCAGTATGCCCAGTCGGTATTAGAAAATACGGCTATTCAGCATTTTAAAGTGATTGCCAAGGAACTACAGGTTGTTCTACCCATTAGTTTCTATGAAAAAGATGGTAATGTCTTATACAATTCTATTGCTGTCATTGATGCGGATGGAGAAGTACTAGGAGTTTATCGTAAAACTCATATACCAGATGACCATTATTATCAGGAGAAATTCTTCTTTACTCCTGGAAACACAGGCTTCAAGGTCTGGGACACTCGCTATGCCAAGATTGGTATCGGCATCTGTTGGGACCAATGGTTCCCTGAAACTGCCCGTTGTCTTGCGTTAAATGGTGCAGAATTACTCTTTTATCCAACAGCCATTGGTTCAGAGCCGATTTTGGATACAGATAGTTGTGGTCACTGGCAACGTACTATGCAAGGGCATGCAGCAGCAAATATTGTGCCAGTTATTGCAGCCAATCGTTATGGTTTAGAAGAAGTCACTCCTTGTGAGGAAAATGGGGGACAAAGTTCCAGTCTTAACTTCTACGGTTCCTCCTTTATGACCGATGAAACAGGAGCTATTTTAAGTCAAGCCGAACGACAAGATGAAGCAATCCTCTTAACCACTTATGACCTTGACAAGGGAGCAAATGAGCGCCTGAACTGGGGTCTCTTTAGAGATAGAAGACCAGACATGTATAAAGATATTGTCAGATGAGAAAAAGCCTCTTGGAGGCTTTTTTTCTTTATATACTATATTAATTTTTTTGATAAAGTATTAGAAATCTGATAAAATGAACATAGCATTACTGAGGAGAAGAAAGACTGGGAAGCTCTCAATGAATTTTTTTCCTTTAATAATTAAGTCGTTATAACGGTAGATGTGGGCAAGCAATGAGCGACCACCAAGCGCCTGATCCAAATGCTTATTCGGTTTATTCTGATGAGTTATTAGTAGAAAATTCTTAAGCTGAATTATTTTTAAATGATAATCTATCATTGTAATTACGGTAATTATTTGTTATAATACTTCAAAGGAGGAAATCAGATGGTAGTAAAAAAACAAGAAAAACAAGGAAATTCAATCACCATTACCATTCCAAGTGAATTCAATATTCCAAGTGGTGTTAAATACGAAGCAAAATTGTTACCAAGTGGTGAAATTATCTTTACTCCCGAAAAGTCTGAACATCAGATTTCTTATGTATCTGATGATGCCTTTGACTTAAATTTGGACATAATTTTTGACGAATACGATGATGTTTTCAAAGCTTTGGTGGAAAAATGACAGTTTATCTAACAGAAAGGCAAATCGAAAAAATCAATTCTTTAGCAATTCAACGGTATTCACCTAATGAAAAAATTCAAACAGTTAGTCCTTCTGCCTTAAATATGATTGTCAATTTACCAGAACAATTTGTCTTCGGTAAACCTCTTTATCCAACAATTTTTGATAAGGCAACGATACTATTTGTCCAATTGATCAAGAAGCATGTTTTTGCCAATGCTAATAAACGAACTGCTTTCTTTGTTTTGGTGAAATTTCTACAGTTAAATGGTTATCGTTTTTCTGTAACAGTTGAAGAAGCGGTAGATATGTGTGTAACTATCGCAGTAGACTCCTTAACAGATGAAAGGTTATCTAGCTACACCAAATGGATCTCTGAACATTCATTTTAGAACTAATGGCCAAATTTAAGCTTGGATATTTAAATCCTATAAGTAAAAAAATAGATAAACAGACAGTATTAGAATTCTGAAATACAGAAATCTAATATTTTGAATATGTCAATCATTCAACCTTATTAAACAAAAAAAGTAGCCCACTCAGGCTACTTTTTAAAAATTCTTTGTAAACATAAGTATTTTCGGGTTTGTCTACTTTGATGAAGGACTGGACCTCAAGTGTTGGGAGGACTTGGTTGAGTTCTTTGTGATAGTGATTGCTAATCTTACCTTTGACTTTCACCCAGGTGTTATTTTCGTAGTGATTAGTGTTTCCAGTGGTCAAAAGGCCAAAAAAACTCCTGAATCAGCGATACAGTGCATAATACCAAAGCGAAAAAAACAAATTGACTATTGGTATGATTTGGATCGTTGTAGACAAAGCCAGTAAACTCTATTTCCTTGCCTTCAAATTCGTTTGGAAAATCGTAGATAGCTTCCATAACTTCCAGGTAATTTTCATCACTGATAACTATACTAGATTGAGCTAAGTATTTATCAGCACTCTTCCGAATAATATTTTCATGAGCTGTTTGTGAATAAAACCTGCTAGTATCTGGTTTGAGATACTGACTGCTGGTACCTTCACTTGCTTGGATTGCCTTGTCAGTTCCTTCCGACAAAGGGAAATAATATCCTTTTGCCGATACTGTTTGTGAATCCAGAGTGACAGTTGGAAAGGTAAATCCAACTAACAAGGGCAAACTTAAGAGGACAAAACTAGCAAGCTTGGCTGAAAAACTATGTAAGTGACTATGTTCTTTCAAACGCTTGAAGCAAATATAGGCTTGAACAATGGCTAGTAACAAAGATAAAAACATAGTGATATAAGCCAGATAAGAGTAGTGGAGGTTTATATACTGATTGAGCTTACCTGATAGATGCAAATAAAGAGTTAAGATAAAATAACCAAATAAGATAAAAAATCGAATCATAGCATCACCCCGACTAGATAAGAATAGACAAGAACAACAAGAGTTACAATTGTCATGAATTGCCAAATAAAGCGAGTTTTGAGATAATTTTTCATCATGAGGAGGTTCTTGACATCAAGCATGGGACCTATAACCAGAAAGGCAAGCACTGGAGCAAAGCCAAAACTTGATAGAAGAGAAGATCCGATAAAGGCATCAGCTTCACTACAGAGTGATAGAAGGAAGGACAAGATCATCAGAAGAACAATCGCAAGTAGTGGTGTTGCGCTGATAGATGTCAGGATACTAGTTGGAACATAGACTTGGACTATACTGGCAAAAAGACAGCCAAAAACCAAGTAACGCCCCATATCAAAGAATTCATCAATAGCTTGGATGAATACCTGAAGGATTTTTTGACTTTTAGTCAAGTGAGAAAAATCATGCTCATGGCAAGCCAATCTATTTTCCTTTTGGATAGGTTCCTCCCAGACAAAAACAAGAAAGATACCCAATATAGTAGCAACTAGAATCGCACCAAAAGCTCTTAGGAGAACCATTTTGAATTGAGTTACCAAAGGCTGAATAAGTCGCAAAAAAAGTACGATAGGATTGATGATAGGTGCCGTTACTAGAAAGGGAACAGCTGTATAGCTTGGAACCTTTTTTTCTAAAAAGCGATTGATGATAGGAACAATTCCACATTCGCAAGAAGGAAAGAAAAAACCGATGAAGCTACCAAAAAAGATTCTCCCCAAGCGATTTTTAGGAAGAAACTTATAGACCTTCTCAGGTGTAACATAGACTTCAATGGCACCAGAAATGATGCTACCGATTAAGACAAAGGGTAAAAGCTTCAATGATAACTGAAAGAAAAAAATGGCGCCAGCTTGTAGTACACTAGAAGGTAAACTTTGAAAGAGTGTCATCTATTTTTTCTTTTCTGCCTTATTTTTCTTTTCTTTGTCATCTGGAAATGTTACTTGCTTCAAGTCAGGAAGTTTTGCGAACTCTTCGAACATTTTATCTAAGTCATCCGTTTTCGTAAATTTAACAGCCATAGGGCATACCTCGATTCTAAATATCTTTTTATAATTACTAATTATTTTGTGTCTTTTTTTAAAAAAAACGCTATTAGTAGTAGAGATGAAATATATAATACTATAAACAAGTACAAAAAATTATTAACTTTCCCAAAAAAAGTAATAAATTTGCTTAGATATTATTAGATAAAGTAAGGTTTCTAATTTTTTTGAACATTAATTATGGGAACTATAAAAGAATAAAAATTAAATGAAGAATTATAATATTTTTTTCTATATAGGGTTGCAATAGAGGAAAAAAAGCATCAGTTATAGTTAGTGTAAACCAGACGAGATTAATGATTAGAGTTATACGATTTTCCAAGTTTTTTTAAGTATTTTACTATCATTCACATTTGATAAATTTATAATACTCGGAATGATTTTTATTTGCTCCTATTGTGATAAACAGAGATTGGGTTAATAAAAAAATATTTTTAGTATTACTTTGAGATATTGGACTATTATCTAAAAAGAAGAGGGAGTAGAAATACAGTACTAATTATAGCAGTTATCAGATCTTGTTTGAGAATTTTTGCTTTTGAGAATTTTTGCTTTTAAGAATTTGCATAATATAATCCATTTTTTTCTTTTATTTTTTTAAAAATGCTCTCCATTAAGATTATTTTTTTCTCTAAATTAAAAAAAGCTATAAATTTTTTTGAAATAGTTACATAACATTTTAAGAAAGAAAACCTAATTTCTATATAGCTATTTTACACTCTTTTAAAAAATCAATGTTATAATTAATTTATTTTCATTAATTAAAAAAATAAATTGTTATACAAGATATTACCAAAAACTGACTCACCCAAATAAAAAAATAAATTTCCTTATGGTATAATAGTTTTATGGATAAAAAAATATGAAAAAAATTTCCCAAGATTTGGGTGTAACTTTAAAAGCAGATTGATACTGTCTTGTCTTTTGACAGCAGAAGGAGCAACTATCCCCTTTATCGCCCGTTATCGGAAAGATATGACAGGAAGTCTAGATGAGGGTAGCCATTAAGGCTATTATCGACCTCGATAAGAGTTTAACTGCTCTAAATGATCGTAAGGAAGCAGTCTTAGTAAAAAAATAAAAAGAGCAAGGCAAGCTAACTAAGGAGTTAGAAGAAGCAATTCTAGCAGCTGAAAAAAACTCGCAGATGTAGAAGAACTCTATCTTCCCTATAAGGAGAAACGTCGGACCAAGGCAACGATTGCGCGTGAGGCTGGACTTTTTCCACTTGCTCGTTTAATTTTACAAAATGTTTCTAATCTAGAAAAAGAAGCAGAAGCATTTATCTGTGAAGGTTTCGAAACTCCTCAAGAAGCTTTGGCTGGGGCTGTAGACATCTTGATTGAAGCACTATCCGAGGATGTTCATTTACGTTCAATGACCTATCAAGAAGTGCTTAAACGCTCTAAGATTACTTCTCAAGTCAAAGATGAGAGTCTTGATGAAAAACAAGTCTTTCAGATTTATTACGATTTCTCAGAGACAGTTGCAAACATGCAAGGTTACCGTACGCTTGCCCTTAATCGGGGGGAGAAGCTAGGCATTTTGAAAATTAGCTTTGAGCATGCGATTGATCGTATTCTATCTTTCTTTAGTGGTCGTTTTAAAGTTAAGAATGCTTATATTGACGAAGTTATTCAGCAATCTGTTAAGAAAAAAGTATTACCAGCTATTGAGCGTCGTATTCGCACTGAGCTAACAGAAAAGGCAGAAGAAGGAGCTATCCAACTCTTCTCAGAAAACCTTCGAAATCTTCTCCTTGTTGCACCTCTTAAAGGGCGCGTGGTTCTTGGATTTGACCCTGCCTTTCGTACAGGTTCCAAGCTTGCAGTCGTTGATGCGACTGGGAAGATGCTGACGACTCAGGTCATTTATCCCGTCAAACCAGCTTCAGCTCGTCAGATTGAAGAAGCAAAGAGAGATTTAGCTGATTTGATTGGCCAATATGGTGTTGAAATTATTGCTATCGGTAATGGTACTGCTAGTCGTGAGAGCGAAGCCTTTGTAGCTGAAGTACTTAAAGATTTTCCTGAGGTTAGCTATGTCATTGTAAATGAGAGCGGTGCATCTGTCTACTCAGCTAGTGAACTTGCTCGTCAAGAGTTTCCAGAGTTAACTGTTGAAAAAAACGTTCTGCCATTTCGATTGCTCGTCGCTTGCAAGACCCACTTGCTGAGTTGGTTAAAATCGATCCCAAATCCATCGGTGTCGGTCAATATCAGCACGATGTTAGTCAAAAGAAACTGTCTGAAAGTCTAGACTTTGTTGTTGATACAGTAGTTAACCAAGTTGGTGTCAATGTCAATACAGCTAGTCCAGCCTTACTTTCGCACGTAGCTGGGCTTAACAAAACAATCTCTGAAAAATATCGTGAAGTATCGTGAAGAAGAAGGTAAAATTACTTCACGCGCCCAAAATCAAGAAAAGTCCCTCGATTAGGTGCTAAAGCGTTTGAACAGGCTGCCGGTTTCCTCCGTATCCCTGAAAGTAGCAATATCCTTGACAATACAGGTGTTCACCCTGAAAACTATGCTGCTGTTAAGGAACTATTCAAACGTTTGGACATTAAAGAGTTAAATGAAGAAGCACAAGCAAAACTAAAATCTATCTCAATCAAGGAAATGGCCCAAGAATTAGACCTCGGTCAAGAAACCCTCAAAGATATTATTGCAGACCTTCTAAAACCCGGACGTGATTTCCGTGATTCTTTTGATGCTCCTGTCCTACGTCAGGATGTTTTGGATATCAAGGATTTAAAAGTTGGTCAGAAGCTTGAGGGCGTTGTTCGTAATGTCGTTGACTTCGGTGCCTTTGTTGATATTGGTATTCACGAGGATGGTCTCATTCATATTTCTCACATGAGCAAGAAATTCATCAAACATCCGAGTCAAGTCGTTTCAGTTGGTGATTTGGTAACCGTTTGGGTGAAGAAGATTAATGTCCAACGAGAAAAAGTAAATCTGTCGCTCCTTGCACCAGATGAATCTAACTGATTACGTTAAACAGGTCTCCTTAGAAGACTTTGGGAAACCTTTCAAACACCAAGCTCAATGGAATACTCGCCTACGTTCGACAGGTGGACGATTCTTTCCAAAGGATGGGCATTTGGATTTTAATCCCAAGGTCTATCAAGAACTTGGGTTGGATGTTTTCCGAAAAATCGTCCGTCACGAACTCTGTCATTATCATCTATTCTATGAGGGCAAGGGGTATAAACATAAAGATGTAGTCTTTAAGAAACTGTTAAAAGAAGTAGACGGGCTCCGCTTTGTTCCTCCCTTTATCAAGTGTTAGTCAAACACCAGCTCTAGTCTATACTTGTCAGACTTGTCATCAAACCTATCAACGAAAGCGACGAATTAATACCAAACGTTATCGTTGTGGTCTCTGTCGTGGCAAACTCATTTTGCAAAATCCGCCTAAGGACTGATGCAGGGTGTTTTAGTTCATGTTATACTTATTTCAAGAATACCGAAAAGAGGTACAAATAATGAATAAAAAAATTTTTATAAAATGAGACGAAATCGTATGATATCAGGAGTACTTGCTGGACTCTCTGATAAATGGGATCTTGATGTTACTCTTGTGCGCTTCATTTTTGCTATCTTTACAATCGCAAACTTCGGACTTGGAATCATCATCTACATCATTCTAGCCTCTATCTTGCCAACAAAAGAAGATATCGAAGCAGAAATGTACGGAACAGGACCACGTAAGATTAAAGAAGCTGAGCCAATTAATGATAATGAAGGTTGGTTTTGGTAAATTTTTATTAAAAGCTTTATATTTTGATAGCAAAAGAGGCTGGGACAAAAGTCCCAGCCTCTTAATTGTATTTGGATTGTCGAGCAAGACGCAGTGGTTGAGTGGGCTCTATACGCTGATTTCATCAGCTTTTACATCCCTACTCAACTGTGCGGAGGTGGGACGACGAAATCGAATTTTAACGAATTACCGATTTCTGTCCCACTCTCTTTTTAAATACTAAACAATTGTCCAAATAGGTAGGTAACTCCCATGGTTAAAAGACCAATACAGAGGTTACGAATCATAGCTGTTTTTAGTTGGAGCTTTTTCCGAGTTTGGCACTGGTATAACCTGTTATCAATAAAGAAATGGCAACGATAAAAAAACAGTAGCGAGATTCGATAGTCATTTGGAAAGATGGTGATGGAAAGCATTGGTGGTAAACTACCAAGAACAAAAGCGATGAAGCTAGATGCTGCAGCATGCCAAGGATTGGTAAACTCTTCATACTCGATTCCGTATTTTTCCTCAACCAAGGCTTTAAGTGGATTTTTTAGAAAGGCTTTATTGACTAATAGTTGAGCTGAAGTTTCACATTCACCATTTTTGAAGATAGGCTGCGTAGAGGATTTCTTTGCAGCTTCGATATCCTTATCCAAGAGTAGTTGTTCACGGGCTACAGCGGCTTCCTCAGTGTCTTTTTTTGAGTTGATACGGATACATATTCGCCTCCAGCCATGAGAAAGCACACCGCTAAGATTGCTGCTAAACCTGAGAAAAAAATAATCCAGATGTTGGTGAGTTGCACTAGCAACCCCGATAACAACCCCAGCGATAGAAATAATCCCGTCATTCGCTCCTAGTACACCAGCACGCAAGATGTTTAGACGGCCAGCAAAGTTTGTATCAATTTCATGTGTATTTTTCTGACATAGTGTTCTCCTTTTTATCCATTATAAAGTATAGGAATAGTGAATACAAACTTTTTAGACTATCTGAAAAAGTTTATCAATTCTAATAAAAAGCCATAGCTGTTTCTTATGCCAATGTATAATAAAAGTTGTATTTGTAACTACCAGACACAGATGATACAATGAGATGTAATGAAATCTTTGGAGGTCTGATAATGACTCGTGAATTTAAATTTGAAACCCTACAATTGCATGCGGGGACAAGTGGTAGATGCGACTACCAAGTCGCGTGCAGTGCTAATTTACCAAACAACATCTTTTTGTATTTGATGATACACAAGAAGGTGCAGAACTTTTTGCACTTCAGAAGGCTGGTAATATCTATACTCGTATTACTAACCCAACAACTTCAGCCTTTGAAGAGCGTATTGCAGCTCTTGAAGGTGGTGTTGGTGCTCTTGCCACAGCTTCTGGAATGGCAGCTCTTACTTACACTATTCTTGGACTTGCTCACGCAGGTGATCATGTTGTTGCAGCTTCAACTATCTACGGTGGTACCTTTAACCTTTTGAAAGAAACTCTTCCTCGATATGGCATTACCACAACTTTTGTAGATATTGATAATCTACAAGAAGTAGAAACAGCAATTGGGGAAAATACCAAACTTGTTTTGATTGAAACTTTGGGTAATCCAGTTATCAACATTCCAGATATTGAAAAGATTGCTGAAATTGCTCACAAACACCAAATTCCGTTGGTTGCTGACAATACTTTCGCAACTCCTTATCTCATCAATGTCTTTTCTCACGGTGTAGATATCGCAGTTCACTCGGCTACTAAGTTTATCGGAGGACACGGTACAACAATCGGTGGTGTTATCGTCGATAGTGGGAAGTTTGACTGGGCAGCTTCAGGGAAATTCCCTCAATTCGTCAATGAAGATCCGAGCTACCATAATTTAAGCTATACTCGTGATGTAGGTGCTGCAGCCTTCATCGTTGCCGCTCGTGTTCAATTGCTACGTGACACAGGTGCAGCTCTATCACCATTTAACTCATTCTTACTCCTACAAGGACTTGAAACTCTTTCTCTCCGTGTAGAACGCCATGTTCAAAATGCTGAGAAAATTGTTGATTTCCTAGTTAATCATCCAAAGGTTGAAAAAGTCAACTATCCAAAACTATCAGATAGTCCATATCATGCTTTAGCTGAAAAATACTTACCTAAAGGTGTAGGTTCTATCTTTACCTTCCATGTTAAAGGTGGAGAAGCAGAAGCACGTAAAGTGATTGACAGCTTAGAAATCTTTTCAAACCTTGCAAACGTAGCAGATGCAAAATCATTGGTCGTTCATCCGGCAACTACAACGCATGCTCAGTTATCTGATTCTGATTTAGAAGCAGCAGGAGTTGCTAAAAATCAAATCCGGCTATCTATTGGTCTTGAAAATGTCGATGATTTGATTGAAGACTTGCGTCTTGCTCTTGAAAATATTTAAAAATAGATAAATTTTATCTGGTTTACCGTCCTTCTCACGAATAATAAAGTGAGGAGGATTTTTATGTATAGTATTTCATTTCAAGAAGATTCGCTCTTGCCAAGAGAACGCCTGGTGACAGAAGGAGTGGAAAGTCTGAGTAATCAGGAATTATTGGCTATATTGTTAAGAACAGGTACCAAACAAGCTAATGTTTTTGAAATCGCTCAAAAAGTATTGAATCAATTAAGTTGCTTAACGGATTTAAAAAAAATGACCTTGCAAGAATTACAGGCTTTATCAGGTATTGGACGAGTTAAAGCTATCGAACTGCAAGCCATGATTGAGCTGGGAAGTCGTATTCACAAACAAGAAACCATTGAGGCAGAGAGTATCCTTAGTAGTCAAAGGCTAGCTAAAAAGATGCAAGCTGAGCTGGGAGATAAAAAACAAGAGCACCTAGTGGCGCTCTATCTAAATACTCAAAATCAAATCATTCATCAGCAAACCATTTTTATCGGCTCAGCTACTAGAAGTATTGCTGAACCTAGAGAGATTCTCCACTACGCCTTGAAACATATGGCAACTTCTGTGATTTTAGTTCATAATCATCCTTCAGGAGCAGTTGTTCCCTAGTCCCAATGATGACCATGTTACCAAGCTTGTTAAAGAAGCCTGTGAGTTGATGGGCTTGGTCCTATTAGACCATCTAATCGTCTCACACTCCGACTATTTTAGTTATCGTGAGAAGACAGATATGATATAAAAAACCTGTATATAATACAGGTTTTACAGTTCATTGACGACATAGTCAAAAAGTGTTTTATCTTTGGGACGATTTTCAAAAAGAAATTCTGGATGCCATTGAACACCAAGATAAGGGAAGCCATCTGTAGTTGTAACAGCTTCGATAATCCCATCTTTAGGATCGTGAGCTACAACCTTTAGATTCGGAGCTAGATCTTTAATGCTTTGATGGTGGAAAGAATTGATATGAGAGATTTCCCCGTATATTTCTCGAAGAATCGTATCTGGTTCAGTCACTAGTCTCTGAGTTGTATACTCAGCAGAAGTATCCTGCCAATGATCCTCGATATCTTGATAGAGAGAACCCCCCATAGCCACATTAAAGAGTTGAGTTCCACGACAGACAGAGAAAAATCGGTTTTCTTTTTGCTTGATGGCCTCTTTGATGAGTGCTAGTTCAAAAATGTCTCTTTGAAGATGGTAGTCATCGCTATCGATAGCTTTGGGTTCACCATAGAATTTTGGGTCAACATTTTGCCCACCTGTTAGTATCAGTTTATCAATTAGGCTAATGTAGTAACGAGCCATTTCTTCATCACCAATTGGTAGGATAATGGGGAATGCCTCCAGCCTCTTTAACACCTTCTATAAAGCCTTTTGCAGCATAACTCATCATCAGTTCATCATCTGGATGAGTTTTTTCATTTCCTGTAATCCCAATAACTGGTTTCTTCATAAATAATTTCGCTTTCTAATCCTCTTTACGCATGAAATAGAGGAGGGTTTGAAGTTCGCTTGTGAGATCGACATACTGAACAACTACGTCTTTAGGAAGATGTAGGTGAACAGGAGAAAAACTAAGAATACCTTTGATACCAGCATCTACCAGAAGATCAGCAACTTCTTGTGATTTAACACTAGGGACTGTTAGAATAGCTGTTTTCACATCACCATCTTTTATTTTTTCCTTAATTTGAGAGATTCCATAGATTGGAACACCATCAGGAGTTCGAGTGCCGACCTCTGGATGATCATCTAGATCAAAAGCCATGATGATTTTCATCTTGTTGCGCTCATGAAAGCGGTAGTGGAGAAGGGCATGTCCCATGTTTCCAACACCTACAAGCATAACATTGGTAATAGAATTATCATTTAAAAGATCAGCAAAAAAAGTCATGAGCTTTTTGACATCATAACCAAATCCACGTCTACCAAGTTCCCCAAAGTAGGAGAAGTCACGACGAACTGTGGCAGAATCAATTCCAATTGCCTCTGCGATTTGCTTTGAATTAGCTCTTTCAATTTTTTCGGCATTAAATCTTTTAAAAATACGGTAATAGAGAGAAAGTCTCTTTGCTGTTGCTTTAGGAATAGCTGACTGTTTTTCTTTCACAAAATCACAACCTTTCTATCTACTATTTTATAGAAAGCTTGTGAAAAAAGCAACAATAACGAAAAAAAACTAAGAAAAAAATCTTAGTTTAGTTATTTTCGTGATAAGTTGTTAAAAAGCGGTAGAGGTTACCTAGAAGTCCCTGATAGATCTCAACTCCATTGTGTGTTAATGAAGTGATAAGAGTCGTATCTGGAAGAGTCACACAACCTGATAGTGAAAGCATAAGAGCTTCGTAATCTTCGTATTCTAAAACACGGTCTACTTGATAGCTATCCTTATAATGTAATTTAAACATAATTATTTTCTATTTTTCACTTTTAGTAAAGACACCACGTTCCACAAGACTATCCATCAAAAAGTAGAATTTTTCTTGGTGAATACGAGTTTCTTCTGATTTGAAGATATCAACTAGACGTAAGCCAAATTTATCAGTGATATTGATTTTTGCACCTGTTAAGTCTTTGTTGATAATAATCTTGAGTTGAAAACCTTCTCCACTGTTTGGAACTTTTTCAAGAAGGCGTGTTAATTCATAGTTACCAACTTTTGTTTCAAAAAAAGTGTTATCTTTAAGTGTGAACTTTTTTACGGTTGGGCTAAGTGTGTAATCATAACGACAATTTTTTAGTTTAATCGTTTGTTCAAATGCCATTGAGTTTAACCTCCGATAATTTCTTTTAGAGTTTTGGCGAGAGTTATCATTTCTTGCTCTGTATTTTGATGTGAAATGCTGATGCGGACAGATTCATGTAAGCGAGGAGAATCCTCTCCATAACAGGCACGAAGAACATGACTGACTTGAACAATACCAGCTGTACAAGCAGATCCCGTTGAAATAGAAATGCCTTCAAGGTCTAAGCGAAGTAATAATAGATCATTGCGTTGTCCTGGGAATCCGATATTGAGGACGTAGGGAAGTTTTGCTTTGCCTTGATTGAGATAATAGGTTGATCCAGCCATTTCAGTTAGAAAAACTTTCTGTAGTTTTTGAACTTTATTAAAGTTAGCCTCTATATGATCTATATCGTCCTTAAGAGCTGTAACCATACCTATAATTGCGGGAAGGTTTTCTGTCCCTGCTCTTTTTTTCTGTTCTTGATCTCCACCATGTAGGTAAGGATCAAAATCTGTAAAAGCAGCGTATAGGAAACCGATACCCTTTGGACCGTGAAATTTATGAGCAGAAGCACTGAGGAAATCAATTCCCAATTCTTCAGGAAAAATCTCTAATTTCCCAACTGCCTGGACAGCATCTACATGATAAGCTGCTGAATGTTCTTTTAAAACTTCACCTATCTCAGCTATTGGCAATAGAGTACCTGTTTCGTTGTTGACAAACATTGTAGAAACTAGGATAGTATCTTCTCGAAGTGCCTTTTGGATTTGAGATGCAGTGATTTCTTGATTTTCAGGTTCTAAGATAGTCACTTCAAAGCCAAAATTTTCTACCAAATATTCGATCGGCTCAAGAACTGAATGATGCTCGATAGCAGTAGTAACAATATGTTTCCCACGATTTTGATGACGGAGACAGTAGCCAATGATAGCTGTATTATTACTCTCCGTTCCACCAGAGGTAAAGAAAATGTGTTGGGGTTTTGTACCTAGCAAACCAGCTAATTCTTGACGTGCTTCACGTAAATATTTGCCTGCTTGACGCCCATGGCCATGAATACTAGAAGGGTTGCCATAAGTTTCTTGCATGACTTGAGTCATTGCTGAGATAGCTGCAGATGACATTGGTGTTGTAGCAGCATTATCTAAATAAATCAAAAACTCACCTAATTTCTATTTAAATATAAATAGTGGACTAACTGGTTTTCTTTCATGAATACGAACCATGGCATCACCAATCAATTCGCTTGCGGTAATATATTGTACATTCTTAGGTTTTTTACTTTCTGTCAATACAGAATCTGTAACCAAGACTTCCTTGATATTAGCTTCATCCAACAACTCCATGCACCGTTGACGAACAATCCATGGCTGGATACCGCGTAGATTTCAGTAGCACCATCGCGTTCCAAAAATTTTTGAGCAGCTTCAGAGAAAGTACGGCCTGTATTAAGAATGTCATCGATTAAGATTGCTTTCTTACCTTCAACTTCTCCGATAATGTAACCTTGGCTACGTTCAGAATCATCTTGAGCATAGTCAATGATAGCAATCGGAGCATCAAGGTATTCAGCAAGGCTACGAGCACGTTTTACACCTGAGTTTTTAGGGCTGACAACAACCACATCTGGACCAGTTAAACCTTTATCAATGTAGTGTTTTGCAAATAGCGGAATTGTATAGAGATTATCTACAGGAATATCAAAGAAACCTTGTACCTGAACAGCATGAAGGTCCAGTGTCAATACACGGCTAACCCCAGCTTTTTACTAACATATTTGCAACAAGTTTAGCTGTAAGAGGTTCGCGAGAAGAAGCAATACGATCTTGACGAGCATAACCAAAATAAGGCATGACAACATTGATTGTATTTGCACTAGCACGAACACAGGCATCAACTGTGATTAAAAGTTCCATCAAATGATTGCTAACAGGATAAGAAGTAGACTGGATGATATAAACATCATACCCACGAACACTTTCTTCGATATTAACCTGGATTTCACCATCGGAGAATTGACGTGATGACAACTTTCCAAAGTGGAACACACTGCAGCATCTGCAATTTTTGAGCTATTTCATGATTGGATGAAAAGAAAAAAAGCTTCATATTTTTGTATCTGACATTGATAAAACCGTCCTCTATAAACTAAAGTAAATCGGTGACATTTTCAAAAGGGAAAGTGTTTTTCTCTACAGATTCTATTATTTTTATCTCTTCTATTTTATCAAAAAGAAAGAATAATTTCAGTTTTTTTCATATTTTTCTATAAATCGTACTAATTTTGAAGGTGCTTTCTTGTAATGGATATCATTGGCATGTAAAAACTCCTGAAAATCAAGACTTCCTTGGTCACCATTTTTCAACTTCTAGCTCTAGTTCATAATCTACAATATCAAAGTAGCGGCTTTGGTCAAGCGCCATGAGCCCAATTGCTGTTTCTTTTTCGTAACGAACAGTGGTTAGGCAGCCTAAAACCACCCAACCACTTGTTGAAAGTCCTCGACTTTTTAGTTCTTCCACAATCATCCCCTGAGGAAGTTTACATTGGGCAAGACAATTTTTAGCCTCTTCAGAGTGAGGTCTTGGTTGTATTCCATATTTCCGACTTCTTGAGGAATCTTAATAGTCAGTTCGGCGCTTGTATCGAAAGTACGAGATGCGCATAGCGATTTTATGTTGCGAAGGTAAAAAAACCAGGCGTATCTAGGTAGTGAATTTTTTGTGTAACAGGAGTGACTTCTGAAAATTGAGCTAGCAATCGATCATATTCTTCTTCACTGAGAAGTGTTTTTCATTTCTATTTCTAAATGTTTCATTTTTACAACCTTTTCTTTATATTTGAAAGCGATTTATGGTATAATAAGCATTGTATTTAGCTGTATATGATTTTTCATGAGAAAATCAAAAACTAGAATAAATGAAACTGCATAGAGAATTGGACGTAAGAGTTATATGATTACAGAATGGGAAGAATTTTTAGAATCCTTACATTCAAGCTGTCGGAGAATTAAAAATAAAACTCCGAGGAATCCGAAAACAATACAGAAAACAAAACCGACATTCTCCAATCAGAGTTTGTCACGGGTCGGGTTAAACCGATTGAAAGTATCAAAGAGAAAATGGCACGCCGGGGTGATTAGCTATGACACACTTGAACAGGATTTGCAAGATATTGCGGGTTTACGTGTCATGGTTCAATTTGTGAGACGACGTAAACGAGAGTTGTTTCTATCCTTCGTAAAAGACAGGATATGAGAGTTGTTCAAGAACGTGATTACATTACTCATCAGAAAGGCATCGGGTTATCGTTCTTACCATGTGATTATTGAGTATATGGTTGATACGATTTACGGTGCAAAAACCATTCTAGTTGAGATTCAAATTCGTACCTTGGCTATGAACTTTTGGGCTACAATCGAACATTCACTCAACTATAAATATCAAGGAGATTTCCCAGAGGAAATCAAAGAAAGACTTGAGATTACAGCCAGAATTTCACATCAGTTAGACGAAGAAATGAGTAAAAATACGTGCTGATATCCAGGAAGCTACAAGCGCTCTTTGATCCTTTGCACAGAAAGTTAAATGACGGGGTAGGAAACAGTGACGATACCGATGAAGAATACAGGTAAACGAATTGACCTTATTGCCAACCGTAAGCCTCAGAGTCAGAAAGTTCTATTCGAGTTAAAAGAACGATTAAAAAAGAATAATTTTATCCTGAATGATAAAAATCCAGATATCGTCGTTTCTATTGGTGGAGATGGGATGTTGTTGTCTGCTTTTTCATAAGTATGAAAACCAACTGGATAAGGTTCGTTTTGTTAGGGTTCATACAGGACATTTAGGCTTTTATGCGGATTATCGTGATTTTGAGTTGGACCAATTGGTTTACAAATTTACAGTTGGATAATGGTGCTCAGTGTCTTATCCACTTCTAAAGTGTCAAAATATTTCTCGAAAATGGTGAAGTTAAGTCTTTCCGAGCACTAAATGAAGCTAGCATTCGTCGAGCGGATCGAACTATGGTTGCTGATGTCATTGCTAACCATGTTCCTTCAGAACGCTTTCGTGGTGACGGCTTAACAGTGTCAACGCCAACAGGCAGCACAGCCTATAATAAATCACTTGGGTGGAGCAGTACTGCACCCGACCATAGAAAGCCCCTACAATTGGCTGAATGCTAGTTTGAACAACCGTATCTACCGCACGCTTGGTTCATCAATTATTGTTCCAAAAAGACAAAATTGAATTAATACCAACTCGAAAATGACTATCACACAATCTCAATCGATAATAGTATTTTATTCTTTCCGAAAATATTGAGAAAATAGAGTATCAGATTTCAGTCACCACAAGATTCATTTTGTAGCCACGCCAAGCCACACCAGTTTTGGAATCGTGTTAAAGATGCCTTTTATTGGTGAGGTGGACGAATGAGGTTTCAGTTTATTGCCGACGAACATGTCAAGGTCGAAAACCTTTCTGAAAAACACGAAGTTTCAAAAGGGTTACTTGCCAAGATTAAGTTTCGAGGTGGTGAGTCATTCGAGTAAACGGGCATCCGCAGAATGCAACCTATCTCTTAGATATCGGAGATAAAGTCGTCATTGATATTCCGCCAGAGGAAGGATTCAGAGACACTTGAAGCAATTGATTATCCTCTAGATATTCTATTTGAAGATGATCATTTTCTTGATTATCAACAAACCCTTTAGTGTTGCATCCATCCCTAGTGTCAATCATTCCAATACTAGCTCAACTTTTATCAAAGGTTACTATGTAAAAACAAAACTACATGAGAATCAGCGAGTTCAGCATTGTGACACGGCTTGATAGAGATACCTCTGGATTGATGCTTTTTGCTAAACACGGCTATGCGCATGCCAGATTAGACAAACAATTGCAAAAAGGGCTATTGAAAAGCGTTATTATGCCTTAGTCAAGGGAGATGGTCATCTGGAACCTCAGGGAGAAATCATCGCTCAATAGCACGAGATGAAGATTCAATCACTCACTCGACGAGTAGCAAAGATTGGAAAATATGCCCATACGTCCTATCAAATCAGTGGCATCTTGTAAGAATATTCACTTAGTTGATATTCGTCTCCACACCAGGAGAACCCATCAGATTCGAGTTCATTTCTGCATATTGGATTTCCATTACTAGGAGATGACCTTTATGGGGAAGCTTAGAACATGGCATCCAACGCCAGGCTCTACATTGTCATTACTTATCGTTTTATCATCCTTTCTTAGAAGAGCAGTTAGAGCTAGAATGCTCACTGCCGGATGATTTCGACACACTCATTACACAGTTATCAAATAATAATTTATCTTAAAAAGGAGTCAAAACTCATGGAAGTTTTTGAAAGTTTGAAAGCCAACCTAGTTGGTAAAAATGCACGCATCGTTCTACCTGAGGTGAAGAACCACGTATCCTACAAGCAACGAAGGCCTTGGTAAAAGAAACAGAAGTTATCCTGTACTCCTAGGAAACCCTGACAAAATTAAAATCTATCTCGAAAATCGGAAGGAATTACAGAAAGGTTACGAAGTCATCGATCCAGAAACATTACCCACAATTTGAAGATATGGTAGCTTCACTTGTTGAACGTCGTAAAGGAAAAATGACAGAAGAAGAAGCGAGAGAAGTACTCATCAACGATGTTAACTACTTTTGGTGTTATAGTTAGTTTTATATGGGCTTGGTTGATGGTATGGTTTTCAGGAGCTATTCACTCTACAGCTTCAACAGTTCGTCCAGCTCTTTCAAATCATTAAGACTCGTCCGAATGTGAGCCGTACATCAGGTGCCTTCCTTATGGTTCGTGGCACTGAACGTTACTTGTTTGGTGACTGTGCTATCAACATTAACCCAGATGCTGATGCTCTAAGCTGAAATTGCTATTAACTCTGCTATCACTGCTAAAATGTTTAGTATTGAACCTAAGATTGCTATGCTTAGCTATTCAACTAAAGGATCAGGTTTTTGGCGAAAAGTGTTGATAAGGTGAGTGGAGCTACTAGAAATTACTACGACTTGCGTCTGACCTTGAAATCGATGGTGAGTTGCAATTTGATGACAGCCTTTGTTCCAGAAACTGCAGCTCTTAAAAGCACCAGGAAAGTAATGTAGCTGGACAAACTAATGTTTTCATCTTACCTAGTATTAGCGGGTAACATTGGTTACAAGATGGCAGAACGTCTAGAGTGGATTTGCTGCAGTTGGACCAGTTTTGCAAAAGGTCTGTAACAAGCCCGTAAATGACCTTTCTCGCGGATGTAACTCTGACGATGTTTTACAAAGCTAACTCTAATTACAGCAGCGCAAGCTGTTCATCAATAAGAATGAAATCCCTCTTTCCTTCTTGCAGTAAGAGGAGTTCTCACTAAAGACATAATTCGTCTGCAAAATTAGCTTAAAATATGGTAAAATAGTCAGTAATCATCTATGTTTTTGTAGAATAAGTTTGTAGAAGAAAAGAAATAAAATGGCAACTATTCAATGGTTTCCTGGACACATGTCTAAGGCACGTCGTCAGGTCCAGGAAAATTTAAAATTGTTGACTTTGTAACAGTTTATGTAGATGCACGTTTGCCTTGTCTAGTCAAAATCCGATGCTGACTAAAATCATCTGGGGACAAAACCAAGGCTATTAATTTTAAACAAGAGCAGATCTTGCTGATCCAGCATTAACAAAAGAGTGGCGTCAGCACCTTTGAATCACAAGGTATTCAGACACTTGCTATCAACTCTAAGGAACAAATAACAGTAAAAAGTAGTAACGGATGCTGCTAGAAACTCGTGGCAGATAAGATTGCTCGTCAAAAAGAACGTGGGATTCAAATTGAGACCTTGCGTACTATGATTATCCGATTCCAAACTGGTAAAATCGAGCTCTGATGAACCGTTTGGCTGGTAAGAGAAAATTGCTGTAGTTGGAAACAAGCTGGTGTGACAAAGGCCAGCAATGGCTTAAAACCAATAGGATTTAGAAATCCTGGATACTCCAGGATTCTTTGTGCAAAATTTGAAGATGAAACCGTAGCACTCAAGCACATTAACTGGAGCTATCAAAGATCAGTTTAGCTTCCGATGGATAGAATGACGATTTTCGGTCTCAATTACTTTAAAAACGCATTACCCTGAAAAGCTTCAAGAACATTTTAAACAAATGAATCTGGACGATGAAAGCTCTGAAATTGTATGGATATGACACGTATCCTTGGTTTCCGTGATGATTATGATCCGTTTTACAATCTCTTCGTCAAAGAAGTTCGTGATGGAAAACTGGGTAATTACACATTAGATACGTTGGATGATCTCAATGGCAACGATTAAAGAAATAAAAGAAGCATTACAAAGATAACTGATCTTGAAAGTCCCTTGTTCAGGAATTTGAAAAGATTCTCGTTCAAGGTGTCCAAAAGATTGCAAAAACGGAAAAAGCCCTTCAATCTGACATTGATGAAAAACTTCCGCTTAGAATCTATGCTTCGATATGAAAAAGAACTTTTACGTTCAAGGATTCAACCTAATTATGCGGTGTAGATGAGGTTGGTAGGAGGTCCCTTAGCTGGCCCTGTTGTTGCTGCAGCAGTGATTTTACCTCAAAATTGTAAAAATTAAAGGTTTAAATGACAGCAAAAGAAATTCCTAAGAAGACACGAGGAGATTTTTCAGGCTGTCAAAGAGAATGCCCTAGCAATCAATGGTATCAGGATTATGGACAATCATGTCATTGACCAAGTCAATATCTATGAAGCGACAGAACTAGCCATGAAAGCTATCTCTCTCAACTTGAGCCTCAACAGAGCACCTCTTGATTGATGCTACAGAGTTGGACTTGCCGATTTCTCAGACATCCATCATCAAAGGGATGCCAACTCCTTATCTATTGCAGCAGCATCGATTATAGCTAAAGTTACCAGAGATAAGATCATGGCTAACTATGACGAAGAATTTCCAGGCTATGATTTTGCTCAAAATGCTGGCTATGGAACTGCTAAGCATCTAGAAGGAATTGAAAAGCACGGTGTCACACACCTATTCATCGCACCGATTTTGAACCGATTAAAACAATCGTCTCAGAAACTAGTAAAAAGATAAAGGAGAATTATGGAGGAACAATCGAAATACTTAGTTCAAGAAAGAATTTTGCTTTCGCGTCCAGTACGATCTTAGCTCAAGTAGGGCGAGGTATTATTGTCGGATTAGTCGTAGGATGATTGCAGGATCATTTCGATTTTTGATCGAAAAGGCTCATATCGTTCAGATTTTATCATGACCAAGAGAATCTGATGCGGAATCTATTGATTATTTTATTGTTTTTATATCCTCATTTGCTTGCTTGAGTGCCAAATTACACACGTTCAGAAAAAGATATCAAAGGTTCTGGTATTCCTCAAGTTGAAGCAGAGTTAAAAGGTCTCATGTCTCTCAACTGGTGGGAGTGTCCTCTGGAAGAAATATATTCTTGGTATTTTGGCCATTGCAGGTGGACTCATGTTAGGGCGTGAAGGTCGAGTATTCAGCTAGGTGCCGCTGGAGGAAAAGGAATTGCTAAATGGCTCAAGTCTAGCCCTGTTGAGAGAGCGTTCTTTGATTGCTAGCGGAGCTGCGGCTGGACTTGCTGCGGCCTTTAATGCACCGATTGCGGGGCTATATGTTGTAGTAGAAGAAGTCTACCACCATTTTTCACGATTCTTCTGGGTTTCTACATGCTGCTAAATAGTCTAGTAGCAGACTTTGTTTCCTTCTCATCTTTGGCTTAACACCTGTGCTTGATGTGCCGATGATGTTCCTCAAATGAGCTCTTAGTCAATATTGGATTTATCTGGTTATGGGGATTTTTCTTGGGAGTTTCTGGATATCTATGTGAGAAAGCCGTTCTGAATATCGGAAAAGTATATGATTGGATCGGAAAACATCTTCATCTAGATCGAGCTTATTATCCTTTACTTGCTTTTATCCTAATCATTCCAATTGGACTCTATCTACCACAAATACTTGGTGGGGGAAATCAGGTTGTCTATCATTAACAGAACAAGATTTTAGCTTCCAAATTCTCTTAATTTACTTCATCATTCGCTTTATCTGGAGCATGATCAGTTATGGAAGTGGACTACCAGGTGGAATTTTCCTACCTATTTTAGCTTTAGGATCCTTACTTGGTGCTCTAGTCGGTGTTATTTGTATCAATCTCTGGCCTTGTTAATCAGCAGCAATTTTCTATCTTCGTGATTCTTGGAATGAGGCGGGTATTTTGGTGCTATCTCAAAAGCACCTTTGAGCAGCTATGATTCTTGTGACTGAGATGGTCGGTGATATCAGAGAATCTATGCCTTTAGGGATGGTTACCCTAGTTGCTTATATTGTTAGCGGATCTGCTCAAAGGGGCCCAGTCTAACGAAGCCATGCTAGAAAAAATGTTACCTGAATCAGCAACTGATGATGGAGAAATTACCTAATTAGAAATTCCAGTATCAGACAAAAATAGCTGGTAAGCAAGTACATGAACTCAATTTACCTCATAACGTACTGATCACAACCCAAGTACGCATAATGGGAAAAAGTAAAAACAGTTAATGGATCTACAAGAATGTATCTAGGTGATATGATTCATCTCGTGATTCCAAAAAGTGAAATTGGAAAAGAGTGAAAGATTTATTACTATAAAACATAATTTAAGTTATGTATATTTAGAAACAAAAAGATTAAAAATATATTTATTTACATAATTTTATTTATGCACAAAATGTAACTCTTTTGACTGTTTTTACTAACCAAAGGGAGATGATATGAGTAGAAATAAAGCTCTTGCAGTTTATTTACTTGGGGACTTTTAGTCAATTATTGTTAGTTTGTTTAGTTGACTTTTCTGCAATCATTATGGCGTTCATTCTGTACTAGTAAATGTTTTTCGGAGTAATGATTGGTGGAATCTCTACAGCCTTATGGGGTAGCATTAGTTTGCCATTTGCTATTATGAGATTGACTTAAAGAAAATAATAAAAGATTAACATTCAGACCAGTTACAAACATTATTTATTAGCATCTTATTATTCTTGATTTCTCTTTTTCTATTTTTGGGGAAAATCGTACAATTTATCTGGTATCTTCCTTTTCTGATATTTTTCAAGTTTTATTGTATTTGGCGGTTTGGGAGGAAATTGGTTGGAGATATGTATTTTCTAGCCACTTTTTACAGAAAAGTTCCACTATTTTCAAGCGACAATTTTAACATTTATCATATGGTCAATTTGGCATTTATTGTTCTTTTATATAGATGGTTCTATAGCCATCCTTCAAATAGTACCTGTTGGGTTGCTGACAAATTCGTTTTATTCTTTCAGCTCTTTGTTTAGAAAACAAAAATCTCTGGATTTGTGTGATGACATTCAATGATTAATGTATTTTCTCTTAATTGACTATGAGTGACGACCATTACGAAATGTATCTAATCAAATTATTTATTATTGTTGCATCGTATTTATCTAGTAATGTCTAGCAAAGTTAAGTATAAAACATATTAATAGTATTTAGAATAATTTTGAACATTTTAATAGAGTTAAAAATCCAAATCACTTTGTTGATTTGGATTTTGTGTTCTAGAGAAAATTATAGTTTACATGTAAAAAGTGTTAAACATTGATAGAAAAACTAAAAGTTAATGTACATTTGAACAATTTTTAGTTTTTCAATATAGTACATAATTAAGAATAATTAGCTCAAGAAAAACTTTTGGTTATCTAAAAGGTGTAGTAGCTTATTTAAACATTCTAAATCTCCCCCATAACATCTTTCCGAAAAACTATAGATTTTCTTGAAAATATATCTGGATATGCTATACTACTAGTATAGAAAGATTTGGAGAAAAACATGGAAAACGTGAGATCTTATTAGAACATGTTTGATAAACTCAAACAAGTCATGCCCTAGTATGTTTTGGAATACTATCAATCAAAACTGGCCGTTCCCTACAGTTTTACGACCTTGTACGAATACCTAAAGGAATACGATCGAATTTTTCACCTGGGTCTTGGAATCTGGTATATCAGATGCTGACACCATGGCCAATATTCCTTTAGATGTTCTGGAGAACATGACCCAGAAAAGACATGGAATCCTTTTATTCTGTATTTGCGTGAACGTCCTCTTCTCCAGTACCATACGACTATGGGGTTTTCTCAAACAACCATTAACCATACCCTTTCACGCACTTTCTAGTCTTTTATAAGTGTTTGACTGAGGAAGTTGAAAATGAGCAAGGGAACCTTATTTCTACGTCAATGTCATAAGAAGAAGGTTGCAACCAAGAAAAAGAAGAGAAACCTTAGCTGCTCGGGCTGAAAATATCAAGCAAAAGCTCTAGGTGATGGACAGAAGATTTCCTGAACTATATCGACCAGGAATACCCTCAAACACTCTCAAATCGCGCCTTATCCTCTTTTAGTAAGAATAAAGAGCGAGATTTAGCCATTATCAACTACTTCTTCTCTGGTGTCCGCTCTCTCTGAGGCGGTCAATTTGAACCTACGTGACCTCAATCTTAAGATTGATGGTGATTGACGTCACTCGAAAAGATGGAAAACGTGACTCCGTTAATGTTGCTGCCTTTGCTAAGCCTTATTTAGAACAATATCTCGCTATTCGGACAAACGTTATAAGACAGAAAAGACCGATACAGCCCTCTTCTTAACCTCTATATCGGGGGTTCCGAATCGGATTGATGCTTCTAGTGTCGAAAAGATGGTGGCCAAGTATTCAAGAAGACTTCAAAGTCCGTGTGACACCCTCATAAAGCTTCGCCATACCCTAGCAGCTCGTCTCTGTAGATGCAACCAGTACAAGTTTTGTGGTCAGCCATCAGCTAAGCTGTGCCAGCACTGAGTTACCGACATATACTCATATCGTAAACGACGAACAGAAAAATGCTTTGGATAGCTTGTGAGATACATAATATAATTTATGTAACATATAGTTGTAGCTGGATATAACCAACTCCTGTATTCTACAACACGCAATTTCTTCTGCATGTATTCACGCGAAGTAACGACCTAGGTTAATAGTTTGAGAGGGGCTTTGAGGACGTCTTTCGTTCGTATTTAATGCCACGAAGGGACATCTTCTGCTGCTACGTCTTCGATACCAAAAAGTACCGTAAATCTTGATGTCTTGAATTTTGAGCTCAATAACATGGTGGCAAAGATTTCAACTTTTACGCTTGAATTTAGTTCGACGGACGTTGTATTCAGGTGATTTCCACTAGTTCCAATCCCAAGTTCCAAACTTAAGTTTCTTTGATGCGATTGTTTCAGCCAATTCTTCATCAGAGAATACATACTCAGCTCATCTCTGAGTATTCTTTTTCATGTATTCCAAGAGTAAATCACAGATTTCTTCAGCAGTAATTTTTCTGGTAATTCATCGATGATGTTGGTCACACGAACGGATTTAACACCTTTAGACTCGAACTTATCTTTAGATACTTTAAGTGCATTAGCAGTATGAGACAGACAAATCAGCGTCGAGAGAGAGCATCCATGGTGCATGATGCAGTCCGATGATATAAGCTTGAAGCATTCCCACAGAATTTCTTGCCGTCAATTTCTAAGTCATTTGCGACCTATGACACATTCAGCCTTAACACCAAGTTGAGCTAAAGTATTGATGACTGAGTTGAGAAACTCTTGAAGTCAAATCGCCCAGTTTCATCTTCTTTCAAAATGATGGTATAGTTCAAGGTTGTTCAAATGCATGGTAAACAGCTCCACCACCACTGATGACGATACTACTTCAATTCCATTTTCCCGAACATAATCACAGTTTAATTTCTTCGATGGTATTTTTGGTGACGACCTACAATAATAGACGGTTTTATGATCAAAGAATAAAGATTTGATCTTCATCAAGGAGATGTTTAAAAGCATACTCTTCTAAAGCAATATTAAAAGCAGATTTCATTTGAATGATTGATAATGTATTTCATAAAGATACCTTCTAGTACGATAGAGACTGGAAAAAAGTTTCCCAGATCTAATCCATCTATTTTTATTTTTCTTGGGTGAATGAATAGCCATTCCAGAACATCAGCAAATGCTTCGTACATAACTTTCAGAATATGTTAGGTGACATGGATTGTCTTCAAGCATTTTCTTCAACAGTGATTTCCATTTCGTGATGCTTGGCCTTTCGCTTGATCAACTCTGCAGCTACTGGGACCAAGTGATGTGAACACCGAGTTTCACCATGCTATTTCTTGTCTGTGCTCGTAAAATCCTTGGAGCCGCATCAGTGCAATGGCGTCCGTTTGCAGCAAGTTAGATTACAAATTTGGACATCATATTTCTCACGAGCTTGTTCTTCTGTCAAACCAACTGCCGCTACTTCTGGGAGTATATAGCTAGCTGCCAGGTCAAGTTCAATTTACAGCATGGTGATTTCTTTCAGCAGAGGCATTTTTCAGCAGCTACTTCACCTGCAGGCAGCGTGAGCCAACATCTTGGTACCATTGATGTCACCTGGTGCATAAATGCCGGGAACGAAAGTTTCCATGTGCTCGTTAACTGATACGACCACGGTCTAACTCAAAACTCAATTCACTAATTCCTTCCAGATCTGGAACACAGTAGAGTTGAAAGAAGGGCTTTATTTTGCGATGATATCATCTTTTCCTTCAACCTTGATACGGGTTTGCCATCTTCTTCAATGATTTCTTGAGGTTTTGTACCCTGTCAGATAGTCCATGCCTTTGCGTTCAGAAGTCAAGCCAGAGGTTCTTAGATACTTCATCCATGGCTGGAACAGATGCGGTCCATCATTTCAATAGTTGACTAGAGAGCAAATGTCATGAAGCGCAGCCAAGCTCGATACCGACAACCCCACCCTGTGATAACGAGGCTTTCTGGTGCTCCCGTTCATTTCAGGATATCGTCACACTCTCAGTCATCTGGTGATGATTCCATACCCTAGGAACGTTAATCTTACTTACTTTAGAACCACCAGCAAGGATGATTTTTCTTAGTTCAAGTAATTCAGTACCGTTTACCAGACATTCTTATCTTTCGTAATAGTACCGATACCCTTATGAACATCAACTCCATAGCTACGAAGAAGTCACTGCGACACCACCAACAAGAGTATTCACGCTTTAGATTTGAGTTTCTACAAAAGTTTGTCCATATCTACAGTGAGAGTTAGGATTTTCAATCACGATACCACGATTGGCAGCATGACCGATATTCTCAATAATTTCAGCGTTGTGAGAGGTAAGTCTTAGTTGGGATACATCCGCGGTTCAAACCAGGTTCCACCAAGTTCAGATTTCTCAACAGAGAGCAGCCTTGCCACCTAGGTGAGCCTGCTTTAATGGCGGATCATAACCAGCGAGTCCACCACCAATAACGACGATATCGTAGCATCATCGCTCTTACCATCATCGTTTGAAGCACTTGCTGCGGTGCTGGGCTACAGCTTCTGGTGGCTGCACTCCAGCTGATGGGATGTTTTCACCTTCCTCACCAAGATATCCGATAACTTCAGTAACAGGAACAGTCTCGCCGTCCCCTTTCAGGATAGCGATCAAATAGCCGTCTTCTTCGGCTTCCAATTCCATACTGACTTTTGTCAGTCCTTGATTTCCCAAAAGTTTCTCCTTCTTTTTACAAATTCTCCGACTTTTATTCCATTGGACGATTTGTCCTTCTGTCATATCCACGCCGGCTTTTGGCATAATTACTTCTAAAGGCCATATCTTACTTCCTTTATCTATATTTTCTAAAATCAAACTCTTTTAAACCAACATTGAGATTGGATTTTTCAATCAAAGCTTTCAAGTCTTTCATCAAACTTAGCACCAGCCATACCATCTACGACAGTGGTCAATTGTCAAACCAAGACTCATAATTGGACGAATCACAATTTCACCATTCACTACAACTGGTTTTCTCAACTGTTGAGCTAACACCCAGGATGGCTGAGTTCGGGTTGGTTAATGATTGGACCAGATGAGTTTGAACTCAAAACATTCCCAAGTTACTGATTGTAGAAGGTTGAATTTTTGCAATTCGCTAGAGCTAGTTTACCATCAAGTACGTCCGATAACTGTCTTTGAAGGCGGCTACAGCTCAGACAAGCTCATTTTCAGCATTATAAACAACTGGCGTCATCGACCATTATCCATTCCAACAGCCATCACAAGGTTGACTGACATGTTGTGAGTGATAATTGTCTTACCATCTTCCGTTAATGAAGCGTTAATGTGCGAGGTGTTTCACGCGAAGTCTTGTAACCGCAAGTGAAACAAGTCTGTAACGGTAATTTTCTTACCAGATTGCTTCCATGTTGGATCAAGGACTTTCTTACGAAGGGCGAGCATTTTCAGACATATCGACATCATAGTTAAGCGTGAAGGTTGGTGCAGTCAAGTATGAGCTCAACCATACGTTGAGCAATAACCTTACGCATTGGTGTCATTGGGATACACTCAATTTTCATAAGGAGTTACGTTATCTGGAACTTCTTCCACTTTTTCAATCTGAGAAGGTGGCTTAATCGTATCGTTTTCAATATTTTCGGAAGAAGCTAGAAGCATCCTTCTTCATAATCTTGCCCGATGACCAGTTCCTTTGAGTTTCTGCCATGCCTAGATATTATGTTCAAGACAATTCGTTTTTGCAGTGGTGAAATGCGAACCACATTAGTGTCTTTTAAATGTTTTCCACGTCTTCTTTGTGGACACGACCGTTTGCGCCTAGCCAAATATCGTAGAATTAATTCTAGATCATCCGCTAATTTTCTAGCTCTGAGGTCGCTCTTAGCTTATCATCAGCCCGCAGCCCTACCTCCTATTCTATACTAAGATATTAGGACAGAAGAGAACTTTTTGCATCTATAGATACAAAGCATCTCGTCCAAATAAATTGTTACATATTTCTTTTTATGTATTATTGTTTTGTTTACAGTTTTCAGGTTATGCATCTTTGATAGCTTTCAACTATCGGATCATTGCATTTTCAAGATTTTTGTGCATAAGGCATTGGTACATCCTCACTCACTAACAGCGAATAGGTGCATCTAAATAATCGGAATACTTCTGATTCTGAGATAATAGCTAAATTTCGCCGATAAAACCACTTGTCTTGTGGCATCGTTGACAGAACTACTTTTCAGTCTTCTTAACTGCAGTTAATGATGATTTCTTTATCAAGTGGAACAAAGTACGTGGGTCTACTACTTCTACTGAGATGCCTTCTTCAGTCATTCTTCGGCTGCTTGCATCACACGACGAAGCATTTACCGTATGTTACTAGAGTTACATCAGTTTCCTTCGCGTTTTGTTTCTCAACACCAGATTAGGGATGGTACTGGTCTGGATCAGCAGGACTTCTACCCTGGTTAAATTCTGATTTGTATTCAAGAATGATAACAGGGTTTCGCCATTGCGGATAGAAGACTTAGAAGTCCCTTCATGTCCAGCTGGTTGTTCCTGGAGCTACAACCTTCAATCCTGGGATATGGGTGAACCATGATTCCAATGATTGTGAGTGTTGTGCTGCAGAACCTACTCCGTCCAGCGCACTGTGGATTATAATTGGTACTTGATGCTTTACACCAAACATGTAACGAGTTTTAGCTGCTTGGTTGACGATACAGTATCATGGCAATAACAGAAAAGTCCATGAAAAGTCATACTCAACGATTGGGCGAGAATCCAGTCACAGCACACCAGCAGCTCTCAGAAAATAGCTACTTCTGAAATAGGACAGTCCCGAACACGTTCTGGTCCAAATTCTTCAAACATACCACAGATGTACTTCAAAGTCTCACCAAAGGGCTACCCAAACATCTTCACCCATCGGGAGGTACATTTTTCGTCGTGACGCATTTCCTCAGACATTGCGAGGATAATGGTATCATGGAAAGGACATTAATTTGTTTTCCATGTTCTCTACTTCTCCTCGTCTGATAAATATCCTTCAGACAGCTGGTTCTAGTGGAGGGAATGGACTCTTCTTCATGCAAACTTAACAGATGCTTCCTGCTTCCTTGACTTGCGCTAGCGTTTCCAGGTTCTTCTGCACAGCATTTTATTTTTCAACAAGATACTTGCAGGTTTTCGATTGGATCTGCTTTTCTTTCCACTCATCAGACTTCTTCACATGACGATATTTACCAGGGTCGGATGATGAGTGACCCAAAGCCAACGATAGTTTACCTTTCGATTAATACAGGGGCCTTTACCAAGAACGAACGTGGTCAACTGCTTTCTTAAATCCTTCACTGAACATCAATGACTTGTTATTTACCGTCTTCGATAAACATTCCTGGAATACCGTAAGCACTCTACACTCATGGATATACTTGACATTTGTCATTTTTCTTAATATCAGCAGAGATTCCATAACCGTTATTGATACAGTAGAAAAGTGCTGGAAGATTCCAAATTGAAGCCATATTAACAGCTTCGTGGAATGCACCTTCATTCGTCGCTCCATCACCAAAGGCAGACAACGATTTTACCAGTGTCATTTTGTTGGTAAGGGCTGCGCCTACTGCGATTCCCATACCACCACCTAATGCGTTGGCACCAGAGTTGCATCAAGGTCGGCGATGCCATTAGCGCTGATCACCTTCTATACAAGTTCCAGTATGCTTCCAGGTTTCAAGCCATCTTACCATCAAGGTCGATTCACTACTGTAATGCGCTTGTCCGTGACCACGGTGGTTTGATGTTGTGAGGGCTCAGTCTTCGTTTAGAGCTAACATAGCCCCAACGTTTGCAGCTTCCTCACCAACAGAAAGTGCGTCATACGCACTTTTTCCTTTTTTACTAATTGAGCAATTTTTAAATCCATACGACGAATTTCTTCCATCTTACGGAACATCTCAAGCAAAGATTTTTATCTAAAGTTGGCATAATCTCCTTTCTAAGTTTTAATTTTGCTTATAGTTCTATTCTAACTTATAGGTTAACTATAGTCAAGATTATGCTTGATGTTTTTCCTAATATAAAAAGAAAAGTCAATGAAATCAAGACTTTTCTTTACTTAAAAATAGCTATTTCTGACAAATTTTCCATGGATAATTTTTCAACAAATTATTTGAATCTTTTTCATAATAGCATAAACGCCACTGATAAATAGTCCGCTGACAACTAAACTTACGATAGACCTATCCACGTGAATAAGCATCGAGTTTGTTGGTCAATCAAGAAACAAACCAGAGGATAGCAACTCCCAGTATCCAAGAGAGACCAAAGGTAGAAGAGGTATGCAGTATCTTTGTAGCCTCGTAAAATCCCTTGTAATGGTGCCCGCGAAATGTATCAGCTAACTGGAAAAATAAGCTATAGGTCATAAAAACTAGCAGTTAGATTGAATAAACTCTGGATCATGACCATGAGACTGGCAACATTTTTCTCTAAAAACACTGAGAAAGAAAGTGTTAAAATTGCAATGTCATCGCTTTGATGGTCGTCGAGTACATATGTATTTCTTAGCATCCTCTAGACGTTTAGCACCAACTTCGTAGAAACAACAATAGCCATCGCTGTTGAAATGCTCATAGGAAAGGCGTACATGAGAGATGAAAAGTTCATGGCAGACTGATGACTAGCTATTATCAATAGTGAAAACTTCATATATCAAACTAGCAGCTGAAAAAATAGCAACTTCTGCAAATACGGATTTCCACCAATAAACACTAGTTTTATCGCTTCTTTTATTTTATTCCTGTCTAAAAAGGTAGTCGGTTTTGTAAGTGTAGTTCTTTTAATTTTTCTTGTTTTAAGAAGGACTAGTATAGATATACCCAACAAGGCCCAATAAATGCATAGAGGTCCCAAAGTCCCGCTCCAGCTCCTCCCAACTCAGAGGAAAACCAAAGGCACCCATAAATCAATAAATAGTTAAAACCCACTGTGTGAGAGGAGCAATAAAAGCATCAAATACATGGACAACTTGTCAATCCAAGTGCATCCAGTAACAGACGAATAACACTAAAGAGTAAAGAGAGAATAATCCCTATTGCTAAAAACCATAGATAACGAACTGCCCTATATTTGCTACCGCCGCTTCTAATCCATATTATTTAGAACTAGAGAGACAATCTAGAAAAACTAAAACAAATAGAAAAATGGATAAAGCCAAGCGAAAGAGATAAAAAACTGATAGAAATCAGAAAGCCACTTCTTCTTTTTCCACGTCTAAATGATGTCCAACTATAGGGACTAAAAGGCAGAAACAAGCACCTGTTAGTAAAGAAAGGATTCCACAAGCTGAGTAGCCATTGATACCAGCTAAATCAATCGTATTATACTGGCCGGTCATGGTCAGTATCAGCAAAAGAGGGCCGAATAATTTGCGGGAATTGATAAGCAAAATAGGAAGAAAATCTTAGAAATCAAAAATGAACTTGTCTTTAAAATGATGGGTTGGATACGCTACAGACTCTCTCTAAATTTAAATTTTATAGAGCGATGATTTCATCTAGTTTTTGTAAACAATCTGTCCATTACAAATAGTGTATTTTACACTTGTAAAGTTTCACCGATAAATGGTGAGATTAGATGCTACAGACAAAGTGTGTACTACAATTCAGTCAGCTTTGTCATCGAAAAATGGTAAAATATCAAGCTGGACCATTTTCAACCAAAATAACACGCTTCAAAATGATACAATTTTTACTGGTTTACAGTCATTTTCTAATAATTCCATCAGCAGCTCACCAGCTTGACTAAAGTAAGTTAAACCAAGTGACAATGAGTTTCCAGTCCTGTGCTCATACCTGAAGGAGCTTTTGGTATCCTCGACATTCTTTTCATCGAGCATGGTGAGGCGCGTGATCTGTCGCAATTACTGAAAATGACACCTGACAGGTCCTTCAATAACTGCGGCGGTCAGACTCAAGCGAAGTGGTGGGATTCATCTTAGCATTCTTCCCTTAGTCAAGGCGCTGATCTTAGAAATGTTGCGTGCTACTTTCTGCAGTTACGTTTGCTCCCAAACCTTGAGCGAACTCTACAACCTTAACACTTTCTTCCTTGGATAAGTACTGGATATGAACATGGGCTTTTGTTGCATGAGCGATCATGACATCACGTGCAATCATTGCATCCTCTGCAGCCTGTAGCACCACAAATATGGAAGTGTTCTTTAGGATATTTTCATTAAAAACCTAGCGTGACCATTCAGACCAGGATCTTCCTCGTATGAAAGCTGATAAATGTGTTGAGTTTTTAGCCTCTTCCATCGCTTCATGACCGCTTTACTGCTTTCAGAGAGGAATACATCATCTGAAAACCAACTGGCTCAGCTTCTAAAAGCGCCTTAAAGTCAGTCAGAGTCTTGACCATTAAAGTTCTTGGTGATCGTTTGCTACAGACTTAACATTAATCCTTTGCCGCAGATTGAAGAACTTCTTGTAAAGGTTTCTACGTCGAGATCGTTGGATTAGTATTAGTCATCATGACAACTGTCATAGACACCAGCATGCTGCTAAAAACACCTGTATGAATATCTTCTTTATGGGTTTGACCAGGTTCACGGAAATGAACATGGATATCAACCAAACCGGGTGCAACTGCACTGGTCAGTTGCATCAATGACCTCTACATCTTTTCCACTAATTTGTGAAAAGTCAAAATTTTGATAATTTTACCATCTTCAACAAGACATCACACTTGAGTCAAACCAGACTAGGATCCATTATCGACCAGCTTTTAATTAGTAACATCTGTTTTCTCCTTTATTCAGTGAAATCACTTGGGTATCAATAACTTTATCACCATATAAAACAAAACTTTGCTGAAAAGGAATGGTTTATCTTCTAAAAGCCACTCTACGAAGGTGTGGTCTCCTTCCCAAGATTGGTTTGCTTAAACCCTCATCATAAGAACCATTCTAAAGTCCCTTCATTACAGTCAATTAAATCACCCTCAAGCTCCGTCACCTTAAACACATGAGGTGTACCAGTCAATCATGAGTGTAAATTCAGGAAGGTGATTACACCTTTGAGAACTGGCTTAGCCCTTCAATCCTGTTTCTTCTAAGTTTTCGCGGGCAGCACATTCTTGTGGGTTCTCCACGCTCTAACTTCACCTACACCTGATCATTTTTCCTTCATGGACATCGATGAGGCTTTTATTTGCGATAAGCATGAGCAGTTCTTTTTCCATTATCAATGTAGCGGATCGTCGTTTCTTTAGGGCATATCTCTCTTATCTAAGCAGATCAATCGGCTCTTGTCCTGTCTCTATTAAGAATGTATTAGCCTTGGAAAAGGCTTGGAACTAAAATCCTCTGTAAACGGAAGAGGACTGGGATGGGCTGATTCAATGATCAAGTGCTGAGTTTGATCAGAGCCTTCTTTTTACAGCGTAAGTCTCCCAAGTCACAGGCCTATCAAGATTATTGGCGCCTTAATCAGCATCTGTAGAAAACCCCATACTCGACTGCGTGACCGTGGCCTGACCAGCGGGAACAGTTGAAAGACAAGCATTGAAGAAGACACCTTGCTCAGACCAGAGTTGTCAAATCGTGGGATTTCTCCTAACATATCATCTACTAATTCTTTTCAAGATGTTTTGCAAGGATGGAGAGCTGGAATAGGAGTCAGGTACGAAGAAACTCAAGCCCTGAGCTGACCTGGTCATGATAGGGATCTTGCCCTAGAATCACCACCTTAACCTCTTCTAGAGGAGTTGTCAATAGCGCTTGAAAAACTTTTTCCTTATTGGATGGAGCTGTACATGAGCATATAGCTTGCTCCATAAACTGATTGATTTTCCGAAATACCTTCAGGTAATTGCTCATATCAATGAGCATGTGCCAGGATAAGGTGTTCCATGGTCTACTCCCTTTCATTTTGCTGCCTCTATTATAGCAAAAGTGGCTATTGAGCCACTTTTTACAGTTCTTAGATACTGTGTTATCGATCCTAGTATTGGACACTACTATTTGCATAGAAAGAGACAGGATTAATCATCCAGTTTAAAAACTTTCCGATTGTATCCAAAGCATAGCATAGGAAGTTGATTGTTCTAGACTTCATCCGTTCAAAATTAGCGTCCATATAGTAGAGTTCAGATAAGCCACCCACAGGAGAAAAGAGCGAATGGTGAATATTCATCTTATCACGTGTAGTAACTCTATATGATTCTTATGAAATACTTTAACTCTTTTCAACGAATCTGCTTACACCCTACCTTTTACTGATACTTCTCAATGAGGTTTATGAGATTACTCAAGTCTCTTCAATCACATTAGTTTTCTATATCATCACCTCTTGGGAAAATCCGCTAGATAGCATCTAAACAATCTAGTAAATCTTGGTAAGATATGACTTACGTAAGTCAGTTTGGGCACCTGTCTTGTTTGCTAGATAATGAGGTTTTGTACCCAGATGGTAGCTATGCCAACATTCTGCCACCTTGAATATCAGCTGTTAGGAGTCTCAATCATCAGGACTTTTTCTTTTTGCTAAAACCTGGAATCTTCTGGCCGATTTTTCATGAGAATAGTGCATCACGGTTTTTGCGTTTGCAATTCTTCAGAGATGAACACTTGGTTTGAAATAGGAGCCCAGACCCGATTGAGCCAAAACGAGCCTGTCTGAATGCGTGATCCCATCCGTCACAGACATAGAGCTCATAACCACGATCCAATCAGGATATCTAGAGTTCCAAAGCACCAGAAAACACCTGGCCCTGTTGAGCTAAATAAAACTGATAGCGATTGGCTAAATTTTTTCCATCTTTCTCTATTCCAAAATGCTCAAACAGTTTTGAAAATCGTGTATCCACTAATTCCTGTTTTGTAATTTTCTTTAGCTCTAAATCCTTCCAGAGCGCCTTGTTCATAGGAACGTAATAATCTTTGAAGGCTTGGATATCCATAACTCCTCCTTCTTTAAGTTGTGTTAAAGCTACATCCTCAGCAGCATCAAAAATCAAGCAAGGTGTGGTCTAGGTCGAAGAGTAGAAATTTATAAGTCAATTTTAAAGTTTTCCTTTCTAGTAAGGTACTAGAGCAAAAAGGGCGTTGAAATTTTTACTACTTCTTTTTACCAGAATAAATTTTATTTAATACAAAAGGTACGGTGCTAAGTGCAATACCTCCCATTACTTTCCCTGCTTTACGTATTCCATTAAACGTCTTATTTCTACATGATTCACACTTATTATATTTATAATCTTTTGGGAGGGTTCTGCCACATTTTTACAAAGTATTTTCTATCATATTAATTCCTCTGTTTCAATTTCTTTTAAATTATTTGGTAATTCTAGAATAGTTGTCTTAATTTTTGTTAGCTCTTCGGTCCAATAATTTGTTGGAGATGGATCAAGTAAATCAATCGTTCAACCAAATATGGGTGTGAGCTAGATATGTATTATTAATGAAATTTGCAAAATAGTCAGAGACTTTTTCTGAGCGGCTTTCACCTCACCCAATTCATTATAAGCCAATGCGGCTGATAATGAAACAATATTACTACAGATAGTCCATCTCTTATTTCATTAATTCTAGAGTCAATTTTTTTCTTGTTTAACACCTTTTAATAATTTACCAAAAAGTATCTTCAGGTTGTTCTTGAACAGAAATTAACATTAGATTTTTGACTTAACATCAAAAGATTGCGACTATCTTCAGCATCAGATATTACCTGTAGGAGCATTGAAGCTCTAACTGTGGATTTACTATTTCCCTTGCTTGAATTAATTTTTGTTGACAACTGTATGCTATGGCCAATCTGTCAGACTCTTGTCCTTTTTCTGACATCTGCAATCGCTAGCTGAACATTTTCAATCTGCTCTGCGAGTCGTGCCATTTGAAGTTGTGACGAGTAGTTTGATATTTTTTCAGTAATTTCCGGTGCAAGTTTCACAGTTTCCAAGGGTACTGTTGCAACAATTTTCCCTGTATCCGTATTCAATAATGTAGCCATTAATGAACCATCTTTTTGGTCATTAATTTTTAAAACACCTTTTTGCAATCAGCTTGCTTTTTGTTCGTCAGAATAACACTGCCTTCAACATTTCTTCGGGATACTTGCCCTTAGAGTGTTAATAAATGATGGAGCTGTATGAGACAACTTCTCTAGTTGTGAAAAATTGTGTTCGCATTATTTAATAAAGGCCTCGCTATTTCCGGGAGTTTACTGAGCACACTTGTGGGATTAGATACATACTCCTCAACGTCTAAAAATATCATAATCATCTGGACCAAAATATAAAATTTCTTCATCATAAGTTACCCCTTTCAGATTGTACATTGTATTTAGTATTTTTAAATAGAATGATATTTACAAAAATCTACACATTACTCTAATTATACCATAAAAGCTTGTAAATATATATCTCATTAGTTATTTTTCATTTATTTATATCAATAAACTTCTACTGATTACGAAGAGTAGAAATTTATAAGACATCTAATTTTATTCCCTCATTTTATAGTTTCACTTGGTTCAAGTATGGCACAAACAAAACTATTAACCAAGTATAGAAATTTTTATGTTGGAAAATTTCAATTAAAAATCTTAAATCTAACAGTCCTTAAATTACTAGTTAAAACTACAAAAATATAGTAAATTTTTAAGAAATTCTTCTAGAAATAACCTATCTAATTTGAGAAGAAATCCTATATTTTGCTTTTCCTAACTTTATTAAAATGAAGCGTATTTATATGTTTTTTATTTATTGAATACATAAATTATATAATAATTTTCACTTATATTTTATTAATAATTTTGACACCTTAAAACATTGATGTCCTATTTTATTGTGATATAATTCACGATATAGAGGGATAGTGTGGACTAGGAGGAGGCTTGGTTAAGGTTTGTCTATAAAATTAACTATGTAGACTAACTCATCTTTCAGTTTGTGATTCACGCACACTATATTATATTTAGAAACTATCTTAAATTTATAAGAAGGATGTATATGATGAACAAAGAAAAAGTTTATATTTTCTCATTTTTGATCTTTATGATGACAACTATTTTCGTATTTGGTTGTGAGACAGACATTTTGCTGCAGAGCTCCTAGAGGGTTTCAGTAGCTGGAGAAAATCGTGAGATACAATCAAAGCCCATGGGTATCAAATAATGAAGGCGGTGTTCTCGACTGGGACTTAAAACAGTGGGCAGCACCTTCCGAGTGTAGCTAGCTGATTATGATTTATCTGGTAAAAATGTTAAGCGGGGAGATTCGCTGACTAGTACAGTTCCAGATGCTAATAGTGGACCGCTTCAACTTCAGCTAGAGATTCGTGATATCAATACAAAGTGAAGTCTCACTGCAAGTACTGATGTAAATCCAAAATAGCCAAATCCATCACAATAGCCTATACAGATTTATGTTGAAAAACACTCTGATACAAAAGGATCCGTTCTTCTTTTACGCTCAGTATAGTTTCAAAAACACCCACAAAGGTGAGGTGCCGGTAGAAATCACCATTAACATGAGAAACAAAATTTGGTGGTAGAGTTTCATTTTACTGGTGTTGGTGATGGAGATTCCCTAAATGAGATTAAAGAAAAGCTAGTTGGGTTCACGTTCAGATAATCCTAGAATAATTACCTATGGAATCTCAATTAATCACAAAGTATTAAAGAAGTGACTATTGAGGACAGTTACAATTCACAGAATGCGTCCTATATGTAGAGATAAACTTCCGTGTAGACCAAAAGGAGAATATGTCTGTCGAGTGGCGAATAACGAATTTAATAAAGCCCTTCTGAGTGCCGCCAATGAGACATCCGGTTACTGTTGGCGCTGATGGACAATCATTCTCTGTTGAGCTGGAGATTATTTGCACAAGAAACGGATCAGTATCGTATTACTGCCCATGATGTTCCAGTTCTGGGTATTCACCTGTCGATGGAAGTTTTATGAAGCTACATTAAGGTAAAGGAATTTAGTTTATCAAGGCTATGAATAAAGCTGCAGTTCAGTGCGAGTGGTTCTGGTCTTTGATTTGATGTTGCTCAAATCAATATCAGTTGGTAATGAGGATCAAACGCTTTAAAAGGTGACTAAATTTAAAGCTAGTACGTGAGAGCCAACAATCAAGTGATTGGTAGAATACAGAAACAAGATGAAAATGAGTAGATTACTGGTAATGCAGGTATTAAAAGATAAATATAGCTTGACGAGAAACAGAGCTCTGCTAGGTTCAAAGTGTCGAGATGCTTGACACTGTAGAGATTAGCATTGAAGAGGTGCTGGAGCTGATCATTCCAGTAACTAAAGGTACGGTGAATCCGAAGGAAGTAACAGCACTACAACCACCTGCAGCTACCACGACTGAAGAAAGCACAGCCTACAACTACAGCAGAAGGAACCTCAAGACCAGCTTCCAGCACAACAACAGAAGAACCTAAAGACCACTTCCTTTACAGCAACAGAAGAACCTAGACTGCCTTCAACCACAGCACAACAACTGAAGAACCTAAAAGACTGCTTCAGCACAACTACAACAAGGAAAGGGCACTAAGACCACTTCAACTACAGCTACTAAAAGAGTCTACAACGACTGGCAACTCACAACAAAGCTACTACTGCCACAACAACTACTGGAAGAAGGACCTAGAAAGGCCACAGTAGCTACAACAAATGGTAAAAACTGGGCTTCCCTAAAACTGGAGAAAGTAGGAACGCTGTAGCTAGCATTGGATTTGCCAACTTTAATTTCCATCAATTATTTTGGTAGCATTCTACAAAATCAAAAAGAAATTAATTCTCGAAATTAGACATTAGGTTTGATTAGTCTTCAGGATTTACTTTTTCAAAGCGGGAAATAACACATACTCATTAAGAACATCTGATACTTCGATCCATGAGTTTATCCGATCATAAAAAGATATGAGTCACTTCTCACCAGTTTGCTCTATTGATGGTCATCATGATGCTAGCTATCACCCAGTATGGATTCAGGAAGCGCATGCAAAGCGTTTCATCCCAGATGATTTATTTGTCCAAGATGAGGAACTACCTACGCCAATCAGCTAATTCTCTCGGATCCATTTAGCTACCAAAGATTCCTTTGTCGACATTGTCGAAAACTCTTTGCATTTGAATCGCCCATGGAGTTGTATCGTAGAAACTGCCAGCACCGAAAGATAGTGTTCTTATCGTTAGCAATTTGACTGCATCCCACACGAACTTTCTAGGCACGCAACGGCAAGTAGATAGAGCGCGTTCACTGATTAACGTTTTTCTGCTTCACTGTCAGGAACGCCCCTTTACGACTTTTGAGACGACTTCGTGCAATATTCAGCGGAGAGGGCAGCTTTACTCAGGATTCAGCTGCGGTATAATTGGTTGGCTTTTCTTGAAGTCTCTAACAGAGATAGGATTCTCCACTTTAAAAGGTATCAAAGTTAATGCAGCATCCGGCTGAATAGTAGCTGTACGCCAATATGCATCGAGAGACTATGCGGTGCTACGTATGTATAGGCGACTGACACTCATGGTAAATGTAACGACGTCACTCGTATAATGAGAATAAATTCGTTACTTGTGTTGCCAGCTACAGGTCCTCTTATTCACTTAAATCCTGAAAGACCAGAAATTTGAGACACGGTATTCATTTCCCTTGAGTCTCTGTGTCGGACACAACTGTTGGCTAGCTGAGATACAACTGAGTCTAGCTCAGGCACTATAGACGTAAGCTGTAGCAGTAGCCCTACTTTATGGCGGTGAGATGGATTAGAAATCATTCCCGATATTTTTCAGGCACTATAATTTTTCACGCCTTGATTTTCAGAGTTCCATTAGCATGCTAGACTACGTCTTCTTTGAGATAGTACCCAAACCATTGCTAATTCTTATCAAAAATCCACTCACTCTTGGCCATACCTTATATAGTTTGAGATAAGTAGGATCCCTTTGCATTGATTTTCAGCATATGAACCATCGTTTTAAGTAGAACCAGCTGTTGGACTTTTTTTTTTGTCAAAATCACTCATGAGCCATGGCATGGGTGTGCAGGCTGGTATTTCTTCTTGGATGCCACTTTCCCGTCACACCTTCGCATCAAAGTAATACCAATGAAAATCTTTTTTACGACCTTTATTTCTAGTTGTTTTTCCCAAGTTGTCTGTTTTCAAACCACCACTTATTAGAAATTTAGCTACACTTAGGTAGGTTCAACTAAAGGGCACCGCTCTTATTAAAGAGATAATGTAGCCATATGGTTTCACTTAATGGCACCATCTTGGTTAAAATAATGCCAGGTATTTTAATCTTTCCCATATGAAGATTCCATCTTGATTTCCATTATTACCATTTATCATAATTTAACCCGTATGAGTGACAAGCTGAAGTACCGTTACTAGTAGATAAATGGTCCGTGGTGAAATAGTACCTAAGCATAAATACCATCTTGATCAAACCGACTGAACCGTTGATCTTTTCCCATTTTATTGCAGAATGATACTTTCCTGAATCAGTTACATAGCCACCACTTATCATCCAGCACAACCCCATGATGAAAGTTTCAGCGGGCTACTGCCAATGAAGAGATGATGTTAAAACTGTTACTAAGCATGATACCATCTCCAGTTAAAATGGTGCCAAACTCCAATATTCTTCCAATTTTAACAGCCTTTTTATTTTCACCATGTGCATTTATTCGACGCCTCTTTTATGTGACATAAGCCCCTCTTCAGTAATTTTTTCATTGAAGAACCTCATAGTCACGGCTGTTTCTTACTTCTGTGTTTAGTTTTGAAGAAGTCTTTTTCTGTCTGATCATGTTTATTCGTTTTGACTGCACTGTACACTTTGCTCTTACGGCACTTTGAGATTGCTTTCTCTTTCAGCTGCATTCTGTTTCATTTTACTGCGATTTTTCACGAATTTTTGTACTTTGTTTGTAGCATGGTTTTGCTTCCCACGCTAATACTATTTGTTTAAATTCTGTGGAAAGACAACTGTACTTGCTATGATATTTTCGTGTTTAATCATATTTTCAACTGGCAATATCACCATATTTTATACTTTTTGGTTGTCGTTTTAGAGACGGTAATTATCTATTTTATTTACTTACGAACAAATATAAAAGTAACATCTTTGGAAAGAGCTAAAGTTGCTAATATTATTAGAAACATTATAGAAATAAAGTCCTAAAAATGATCGAACATGATATGAACGACTATTTTTTGTATTAATAATTCAATGCAGCTGTACATGGTTTAAAGCCATAGCTTGACAACTTCCTTATTTTGTAATTCCTTACATTGACTGGGAGCACACCATGTATGGCTGTTACCTGCTTTATCAAAGATATTTTATTTGCATGATGAACTACCGTCGTCGACTAGCACAAAATACTGAAAATTACTGCTATTGGATTCTTTCGATAGGTTTGATCAGTTTGACCCTCATCGATTTGTTAGCTGGAATTGCTATATAGACCATACCAGCACTCCTTTTCATGATGGAATAACTGCCAGGTGTCACTTTAAGACCTGTATATCCAGGTTTTCTTTCAGAAAGGTGCAAGATAATTTAAGGTTTTTAGAAAGATTGCTTGATCGTTTTGTAGTGCTACATAATATGCTAAATGCTTCAAACTTCATGGCAAAATCATTTCAAATAAAAAATTCAAAGGTTTCAACGTGTGATCTGATAAAGACTCACTTATTATCGTGTGTCACTTTCCCCAACTGTTGAAATTCCGAGACCCCATTAGAACGGCTACAAATTCTGCAGAATAATTGAAATCATGACTCTACCTGTATTTGGTAGCTCTGTTTGGTGCTACAGATTTTGGCTCATACTTCTGTTTCCTTTTCAGACAGGGGTTGCCTGTCAGGTTACGGAGCTTTGGGGCAAGGGTCAGTTCTGCGCGTTGCATTAATGAGCTCTACTGTCAGTGCATGGTTGTTGGTTCTTCTGTCCGTTGTTGGATTTCCTTTTCCTTATTCACAAAGTGTAATATGAACTGTTCCTTTTGGCATTCCAGTTTCCAGACTCGGAAGAGTCGAAAGTCCCAACAAGACGATATGTGATTCCATCAACCATTATTTTTGTCAGGACGTTCAATGCTATATACCGACTTTGTATGTAATAGCTCTCAGTTGAATCATAAATTCGGGGAGATTACTAAATCTTTGTTATGTTTGTACTTAATTTTGGTTGAATTACCTTGTTGGATAATCTATAATTACATTTACTGTATATAAGGCATTCACATGCCACGGTCCAGCACCATATCTTCTTTTTTCAGATACATAATATAAACTATAGTGTTTTTATAGTATCGTTTATCAACATAATTGAAAAAGGTTGGTTATTATATTTAGCATCTTCAGGGTCTTAATCAGTAAACTATTGAGAATTATTATGGGTAGTTAAGGTTGGACACCCAAACTTGATAAGATGACCATTCTTACATAACTTTCATTCAATAGTTAGAGGATCTCCCATACCACTCAATGTCGTCCTTTATGGGTGGCAAAAGATAATGGTTGGAATATTCTTTAAATTTTTGGGGCCATTTTCTTGGCTATACTTTCACCTTCTTGTTAGCTTTCCCAGTCATTTCTAGCATCAATTATAAGTATTTGATTTTTAGCTTCTTCCATTGGAGCACAGCAACTTCTAACAAGCTTGACTATTATCAAATTGGTAAACAAGCAGATTCAACTGCCCATCTGTCCTTATAACCATATTCGTAATTTGCTGGTATTGACTTCCAGCAGGTATTTTCACACTTCCAGTTCCTCAACTGTGGAGTAATAAGGAACACCGTCCTTAACTTTCACATCATCAAAGCTAATCTCTGTCATTGGCTTATTGACGACAATGGGATTGCCCTTAGCATCTCAATGAACCAACAAGAGTGGGTGTACCAGCATTCTGCAATCTTTGGAACTCAAATCAAAGATCATTTACTGTTTGTGCATGGTCACTGGCTGCCATTCTCTGGTAAGCAACTATATATGGCTATAAGTAACCTCCTTTATCTTTTGCCCCATAGTAGCATTTCTGCCCTCTACACGTTAACAGCCACCTTCAGAAATAACATTATCGTTTTGGTTTTTGTTTCCACGTTATTTTCACTAATGCGTAATAGATGATTCCAAAATGATTTATTAGAGTCATCAATTTGGTTTTTGATGTAGAAGACTCTAGTTTTGAGATGCTATTATCCTATAACCCAGATTTTCTTGGATAGCAATAGTTTCTTATATTCTCATGGATTTAACATAATGGATTGTGTATGGGCTGGGCTAAAATTGAAAATGATGTAAGCCCTAATTTTACTAATCTATTCATTTGAAAAGAACTCCTGTTAAAAATACCAACTTCCTCAAAACAAAATCACTTGTCTAAATAACTACATCCTTATAAAAGTTGATTAAAATGCAAAAATTATACAATTGCATACCTTGGGAACTGTTTTTGCCTATTTTTAAAAGGCAACAAGTCATAAGTATTTTAATTGACAAGCAAAGCTTTTAACTTTGCTTATAATGAAACAGTATTTCTTCTTTACTCTATTTTGTCTCTTAGTTTCTCGACGAAGAGATA
>BNJV01001111.1_pt1 | contig 94074 bp, 101 predicted proteins | sample 8540591 | NCBI WGS metagenome assembly BNJV01 (sample SAMD00202457, study PRJDB9452) | human saliva metagenome | host: Homo sapiens | reverse complement strand
AGTCACCATTATCGTACTGACCCATATTCGTCACTATGTGCAAGATTCTTTTACCCATAAGCCTATATTAGCTGGGGCGTGGGCATGTATACCGTGGACCGACGGGTCAACAACCTTTAAAAAAGACACCAGCCCGCGGTATTAAGTTGACCATTACTATTGTCGCCAACAGCAACGACTGAACCATCAGCACGCAGCCCCACAGTGAATGCACCGCCTGCCGCCACAGCCACAATATCTTTCCAGTCATAGACATTGCACTGCCCAAATTCAGAACTTCCTGCTGCAACAACGGAGCCATTTGCGGTAAGACCAACGCAGTGGTAACTGCCAGCAGCCACGGCAATAATCTCTGTCCACCGCTCACTGCCACTCCAGAATCCCGGATGCCCGGTCGCACAAACCGTACCGTCCTCTACAAGGCCGATGGTGTGCAGATATCCAGCCGCAACAGACGTAATTCCACTCCAATTGTGGACTTCGCATTGATCATATTTGTTATTTCCCGCAGCGCGGACAGTTCCATCTGAGAGCCGGGCTACAACATGCCAATCACCACACGTAATTTCGGTTATGTTATGCCAAGTAACTAGCTCATCATCCGCAAGCCGACCCGCTGTGACGGCAGTTCCGTTTCCACGCAAACCTACGCTAAAACGCCATCCCGCAGCGATCCCAACTATATTCCGCCACTTTTGCACGTCACATTGTCCATGGTTGTTCCACCCGCAGGCTTGAACAGTTCCATCATCAGCAAGTCCTAAGGTGTGTGATTTTCCCGTATTGCGGGCCATATGAACACTTCCGGCAGCAACGTCAATAATATTTTGCCATGTCGACGTTCTACATTCACCAGCGGTACTCGCACCAACGGCAACCACTGTACCATCAGCCCGCAGGCCAACTGTATGTCGCCCACCTGCGGCAATTAAATGAGGGAGCATACAAACAACTCTCTATTACAAAATGCTGTAATAGTTTACTTACGAACCTACACATTAAACCTAAACTCAACCACATCACCATCAGCCATGATGTAGTCTTTGCCTTCCATGCGGACTTTGCCGCGGGCTTTGGCCTCATTCATGGAGCCTGCCGCATCCAGGTCATCGAAGGAAACAACCTCAGCTTTGATGAAGCCGCGCTCGAATCGGAATGGATCACGCCCGCCGCCTGTGGTGCGGTGTCGCCCTTATAGATCGTCCAAGCGCGCGATTCCTTCGGGCCAGCCGTCAAATAAGTCTGCAGCCCCAGGGTTGAGAAGCCCACGCGAGCCAGCTTATCCAGCCCCGATTCGTCCTGACCGCTCATTTCCAGCATTTCGCGGGCCTCCTCCTCGGAAAGCTCCACCATGTCAGCCTCAAGTTTCGCGTCCAAGAAAACAGCCTCCGCCGGAGCCACCAGCTCACGCAGTTCCGCCTGCTTCTCCTCAGAAGCGAGCACGCCCTCATCCGCGTTAAACACGTAGATGAAAGGCTTAGCGGTCAGCAGGTTCAGCTCCTTCAAATGCGCCATCTCAAGCTTCTCGGCAGCCGCACGCGAGAAAATCGTGTTCCCGTCCTCAAGAATCTGCTGCGCCTGCTTGTAGGTTGCCAGCTGGGCGGCATCGCCCTTCTTAATCTTTACGGCCTTCTCAAGGCGCGGAATCGCGTTCTCCAAAGTCTGCAAATCCGCCAGAATCAGCTCGGTATTGATAGTCTCCATGTCAGAGGCAGGGTCAACCTTGCCGTCCACGTGAATCACATCCGGGTCATCAAACGCACGCACCACCTGCGCGATCGCGTGTGCCTCACGAATATTAGCCAGGAACTTATTCCCCAGCCCTTCACCCTCAGAGGCACCCTTCACAATACCCGCAATATCAACGAACGAGACGGTCGCGGGCAGAATACGCTCAGACCCGAAAATCTCGGCGAGCCGGTTCAGGCGGGCATCCGGCAGGTTCACCACACCAATATTCGGCTCTATCGTAGCGAACGGGTAGTTAGCCGCCAGCACCGTGTTGCGGGTAAGCGCGTTGAACAGGGTGGACTTGCCCACGTTAGGAAGACCGACAATGCCGATAGTCAGAGCCACAGAAAATCCTTCATAATGACGACGATAATTCGCCCACAACCCCGAGTGATACCAGGCGCAGGCACAGACAATTAATATTCTACCGCGCGGGCGATTACTCTGCGCTGAAGGGTGAGGTTCGGGTTCCTTCCCCGCCGGATAAGCACCCGCCCTCCCCCGCTATTTTGGGGTTTATTGTGTATTGGGCGACTTAAATAACCGCAAAATACACAATAACTCGCAAAATAGAACACTGCCGAGACGGCGCGTCCAAAAAAACCATGACACCTGTCATGGGTATGTCATGACAGCACGCACTTATAGCACCCGGCTAAAGCTGGTGTACTAGAAGCATGAACACGACAACAGTTATTCAGGCAGAGAATCTGACCCAGGTTTTCCGGGTTCCAGGCGGCACCCTCACTGCCGTCGATAATCTCGACCTCACCATCAGCAAGGGCGAAATCATAGCCCTGCTCGGCCCAAACGGGGCGGGCAAAACCACTCTCATTGATATGATTCTGGGGCTGACCGAGCCGGCGCGAGGAACCCTCACCGTGCAGGGTATCCCCCCTAAAAAGGCGGTGCAGCGCGGCGATATTGGGGCCGTTCTGCAAACCGGCGGGCTCCTCAAAGACCTGACCGTGCGGCAAACCCTCGAAATGCTCGCCACGCTCTATCCCACCCGCATCGACATTGATGAAGTGCTTGCCAACGCAGACCTGACCGAGCTGGCGCATCGCAAAGTCGGCAAATGCTCCGGCGGGCAGCAGCAGCGCATCCGGTTTGCTATCGCCACCATGCATGACCCTAATATCCTCATTCTGGATGAGCCCACCACCGGTATGGATGTTACCGCCCGCCGCACCTTCTGGGAACGCATGGATAAGCTCGCCGAAACCGGCAAAACCATTATCTTCGCAACCCATTATCTGGAAGAGGCTCAGAACTTCGCACAGCGCATTGTGCTCATGCGTGACGGCGCCATTATTGCCGATGGTACGTCCGAAGAAATCCGTGACCTTACCGGGTACCGGCACGTGAGCTTCCTGGCGGATGCGCCCCTCGCCTTTGACGATCTACCGCATCAGCAGGTCGAAATTACCCAGGAAAACGGCAAATACCGCCACCGACTGAACATCTCGGATGCCGAAGATTTCGTGCGGCTTCTGCTCAACACACAGGTTGTGAGTGACCTTGAAATCGTCAAACCATCCATGGACGAATCCTTCATGCTCCTCACCTCAGACACCGATTCAGCCGCATCTAGCGCCACAAAGGAGTCCTAGACATGCTACGTTACACGCTCTACGAAATTCGCCGGTCGGTATTGTCGCCGTCTTCCGTGTTTTACACAATCATCCTGCCTGTGGGGCTCTACATGCTCTTCGGCGCGCTGCAGGACTACGCAAAGGTCAAAGTCGCAGACGGTAACGCCTCCGCCTATGTCATGATTGGCATGGCACTCTACGGCGCTATCAGCAGCACCGTATCGGTCAGCGGCCTGACCGTGGTCGAAAACGTGGCCGGATGGGGCAGGCAGCTAGCCCTCACCCCCATGAATACCGGTAAATATCTGTTTTCCAAATGCTGTGTGGCGTTCGTAATGGCGGCGGTACCCGTCATAGCAGTGAACATTGCTGCCCGCCTTACCGGAATCGATATGCCGCTGAATCAGCAGATCGCCTGCGCCGCGCTCAGCATACTATGCGCTATGGTCTTCGGGTTCTTCGGGCTGGCCATCGGGCTTCTGGTACCCAGCGAAAGCGCAGTGGGTATTGCCAACGGCGTTCTGGTGGTGTTCTCGTTCTTCGGCACGCTCTTCGCCCCGCTCACCAAAGACCTTATGCCCTACGCCCGGTTCACTCCGCTGTACGGTGCCGCCGAAATCTCCCGCTATCCCTTCACTCAAGGGCTCACGATTATCAACGGTAGCGGCCCCGACTGGAACATGATCGAACCACTCTGGTACGGCGTTGTTAGCTTCGCTGCCTGGGGCGCGCTGTTCATTCTGGCGACCATGCTCCTTATGCGGCGAACCACGCGGCGCTAGGTCTTTCGCGACAACGGCTGCTAGGTTTTGGGCGCATCCGGTATTCGTACCGCCGGATGCGCCCTCTGCGCTACACGAAGTCGTCTTTATACTAGAGTCCAGGAGGAGCATATGACACCGCTAAAACCCCGCAATAAAACACCTGAAAACCGCGCTATCGACTGGATTAGCTTGGGATTCTCTGCACCTTGGCTCGTATATCTGGGGTACATCTACGACGGCCTTTTAGAGCCTAACGCTCCGGTGTGGAAACCCGTGTATGTCATTATCTGCCTGGTCATTTTCTCAATCACAGATGTTGCCGCGTATACGGTTCCCTGGATTCTTCCGGCGTCATCATATTTCAGGCGGCTGCTTCTCTGGACGGTCCTTCTCCTCGTGCCCGTATGTGGCGTAATGCTGATAGCCGCCATTCCACCAGCAGATGTACTCATCGGGTTCACCATCTATTTTGTGGCACTGTGGACTTTTGCCGAGGACATTCCCTACAGCACGCGGATTCGCGGCGCCTTCGCCATAGCGGCGGTTTCCTGGATAATTTATATGTTCTCTGACGGGTTTCCTATCAATTTTGCGGATAAATCCCGTCTAACCTTATCGCTGGGAATCCCTATGATCGGGATTATGGCGTTCTCCTACCTAATCCAGCTGAGTAAAAACGCCGACAAAACCCAAGCGAAACTTGATATGGTCAGCGAGCGCGAGCGCATCGCCCGCGATGTACATGACGTGCTCGGGCATTCTCTGACCGTGATCACGCTTAAGGCCGATTTGGCGCGTAAACTTCTGCATGCTGACCCTGACCGTGCCGATGCGGAGCTTGAAGCTATCGCCCAGCTTTCTCGGTCTTCGCTGGCGGAGGTTCGTTCGACGGTCACGAGGCTGCGCATCCCGGATTTTTCGGGTGAAATTCAGGCGTCGGCGCGTGCCTTGCAGACGGCGTCGATCACCGCTAAATTGCCCGATGCCGAACGTGCTCTCTCAGTAGTTGGGGTGAATTCTTCGCTTTTTCGTGGGTGCTGCGTGAGGCTGTGACAAATATTGTGCGACACTCACATGCCGGTTTCTGTGAGGTGCGGTTGAGTAATACCGGGCTTGAAATTCTTGATAATGGGGTGGGTATTCCTGCCGAGTACGCTGCTGGAAGCGGCATTAAGGGCATGAAGAGCCGCGTGGAGTCTGCGGGCGGAACCCTCGTTATTGAGGATGCTCCGGCGCACTGGCTGCGAGAGCATCCTGCCGGTTCTGGGGCAGTAGACGTTCGGGGTACGCGGGTTCGGGTTAGTATGGACGGTAATACCTCCGAGATTGAGCCTTCGGGAGATACAGATGATTAAGATTATGCTCGCCGATGACCAGCAGCTTGTGCGCGAGGCGCTGGCCGCGCTGTTGGGACTTGAGAACGATATTGAGGTGGTCGCGCAGGTTGGCGGCGGCGATGAGGTTATTCCGGCGATCAACCGGTATCACCCGGATGTGGTGCTTCTCGATATCGAAATGCCCGGTTCTGAGCTCTCCAGCGGTATTGATGTGGCGGCCGCGATTCGGGATGCGAAACTGGTAACGCTTACGGGAGATCCGGTACGTTCGCTCATTGTGACGACCTTTGGCAGACCGGGGTACCTGCGGCGTGCTCTCGCCGCTGGGGCGAGCGGGTTTATGGTAAAAGATACGAGCGCGTCCCAGCTGGCGGAGGGCATTCGGCGTGTTCATGCGGGTATGCATGTGGTGGATCCGGCGCTTGCGGCGGAGTCTTTGGCGTATGGGGAGTCTCCACTGACCGAGCGCGAAACCGAGATTCTGCAGGTTGCCGGTCATGGCGCTACGGCGCGCGCTATTGGTGAGCAGCTGTTCCTCTCCCCCGGTACGGTGCGCAACCATCTGTCTTCTGCGATGGCGAAGCTTAACGCCTCGAACCGGCAGGAGGCGATACGTATCGCCGCCGATAACGGTTGGCTTTAGGGCTTCCTGCGGTTGTACCGCTAATCCGGGAGCGTTTTCTTCATTCGGGAGCAGTTAAAGTGCTCCCGAATGAAGAAAACGCTCCCGGATTTGTAAGTTCGTGTAAGGCGCGAACTATCGCGTGGGCTTTGCCCCGCGGCCTCCCAGCTGACGACCTGTATTTTCGTCATTTTTCAGGGCGGCACGCAGCTCTTTGGGCAGGGAGAAGAGAATGTCTTCCTTAGCGGTTTCTACCTCTTCGATGTTCTCGTACCCGTATTCAGCCAGTAGCGCCAGTACCTCCTGCACCAGCACCTCGGGCACCGATGCGCCAGAAGTCAGCCCTACGGTCGCCACACCTTCAAACCAGGATTCGTCCACCTGATGCGCGAAGTCCACACGTTCGGCACGCTTGGCACCATACTCAAGCGCGACTTCTTTGAGCCGCACAGAGTTTGAAGAGTTCGCAGACCCGACCACGATCACCAAATCTGACTGCGGGGCGATCTCCTTGATAGCGCCCTGACGGTTTGAGGTTGCGTAGCAAATATCGTCTGAGGGCGGGTCTTGAAGGGAGGGGAACCGTTCGCGCAGCCGCGCCACGGTTTCTAGGGTTTCGTCCACGGAGAGGGTGGTCTGTGAAATCCACACGACCTTCTCTGGGTCGCGCACGGTAACCGAATCCACTTCGTCAGGCGAATTCACAATCTGAATATGTTCGGGTGCTTCACCGGCGGTACCTTCTACTTCTTCATGCCCGGTATGCCCGATGAGCAGAATATCGTAGTCCTGTTTTGCGAAACGAACAGCCTCACGGTGCACTTTATTCACCAGCGGGCAGGTCGCATCAATCGTGTTCAGCTGCCTGTCCCCTGCGGCAGATACAACCGCTGGAGAAACTCCATGCGCCGAAAATACGGTCACGGACCCTTCGGGCACTTCGTCCACTTCATCCACAAATAGCACCCTGCTGTTCGAGGGTTTCCACCACATGACGGTTGTGCACAATCTGTTTGCGCACGTACACCGGGGCACCGTAGTGTTCGAGAGCCTTTTCAACGGCGATCACGGCACGATCAACGCCAGCGCAGTACCCGCGTGGGGTGGCCAGCAGCACCTTTTTGGCACTCGTGACGGGGGTTGCAGCCTCAATATCGGCGCGGCTTCGGCGGGTGCGCGGCAGCGGCGGCAGACCGAGGGAAATGGTTTCAGTGGACATGATTACTATCCTACGTTGTTTGTTCCTCTAGTGTGTGCGTACTGTGGTGCCGCTCGCAGTGAGCGCAATGAGTTTGGCAAGAATACCGCCCAGAAGCGAGACCACGGCCGCCCATGCACTGTAACTTGCGAGCGAATTCAGATGACCCGTCAGCATGGGACGCGCCGTATTCACCAGGCCGTCCAAGAAAACAGTTCCTACCGTGCTGTCAGTACTTAGCCCAAGCATCTGCGGGGTTTGCTGCGCCATGACCGCACTCAGAATCCACAGACCCGCCGCAAGAATCAAGAACGCACAGGTCAGAAGCACAAAGCGTCCGCGCGGAAGCAGAATCAGGGCGATCACTAGACCGATAATACTTGCTGCGATCAGTGCCCCGGACATACTTCCAACCCACTGCGCCCGCTGCACCGCATGCTGCACGGGGTTTCCGTCACGGTCAATAGATATCAGGTGTTTTCCCCAGGATGAAATATCGGGGTCGTATATGCCGATGCTGCCCACACGCGCATCAAGCTCACGGTAGAAGGCGCTGATGTCGAGCGCGGCTGGATCATCAGGATGCGCCAGGTTGTAGGTGTGCGTATCCGCCGCAACCTGCCGCCACATGGTGCGGTATTCGGAGGTTCCAGTGAGCCTCTGTGCATTCTCGCTCAGGCGTTTTTTCACCTCGCCGCGGCTTGTGCTCAGAATCTGTGTGAGAAAGTTATTGCCGGATTCGGGGAAGACTCGCTTGACCGCATCAGAGTTCATAACATCGGTGACGGCGGCATCGGCAATTCGTTTGAAAGTCTTGGTCTTCCACCAGCTGGGTGCTGAGCTGGTTGAACCCGGATTGGCTGATGAGGTTTTGATTGACCCAGCTGGCAACCGAACCCGTTAGCGCGCACAAAATACTCAAGGATGCGGCAAGAATCGCCAGAGCGTACCGCAGCTTTGAGACGCTGGTGGGTTCTAGCACATGCCGCTGCGTTTTCTGATTCGCCAGGTTCGCCACGGGAGCACCCGTCGGTTCCGGGGTTTCGCTGTGCGGGCGCGGCACGTCTGAGGACTCGTTGAGCACTCGCGTCTGCTGGTTTATCTCGGGGGCAGATAAGAGCGTGGTGGTTTCATCCGCGCCCTCAAGATCATGCGGTTCGCTGGAGATAACCCGGTAGTCATCGCGCGGAGGTTCGGGCAATACGCGGGTGGTGTCTGGTGAGTCCTCTGGAACCTCAAGTTTGATCGTGCGCTTGGGTTCGTGGGGTTGGGGGTCGTCATGTGCACCCATAGGTTACAGATTACCGGGTTCGGCAGAAAAGGTTGAATGAGTGTGCCCTCAGCGGAAACTGTGACGTGAAGAGTACGCGCATGACCGAAAGATGGGCAAAATCGCAGGCTGTGGGAGAGAATGGGGTTATGACTGATTTTTCGGCAGCGCACCATGAATACCCGCACTCGGCTCCCCCGATTGTGCCGCCTGCGGCTGAGCGGCAGCTTCCTGCAAAGTCGCAGGAGACTACACCGCAGAATCCTTGGCCTCTGGCGCTTTTGGCTCAGAATATGAAGAACTATATCGATAAGGTTCCGCAGCTGTGGGTTGAGGCGCAGGTTGCTTCCCTCAACGGGCGCGGCGGGAACGTTTTTATCGATCTGAAGGATCTGCAGGAAGATTTTTCGTTTACGCTCGCCCTGTTCGGTCAGGCGGGGCGCGGTCTGGTTCGGATGTGAAGGTTGGCGCGCGGGTGGTGACCTTAGCGAAGCCCAGCCTGTGGAAGAACGGTCGGCTCTCCCTGATTGGGCGGCGTATCTATGCGGTGGGCACGGGTAACCTGCACGAACAGCTGCAAATACTGCGTGAAAAGCTGGCCGCCGAAGGGTTGTTTGCGGATGCTCGCAAGAAGCCGCTCCCGTTGCTGCCGCATCGTGTGGGACTGATTACCGGGCGTGATTCCGATGCCGAAAAAGACGTGATTCGCAATGCTTCGCTGCGCTGGCCCGGAGTGCAGTTTGAGGTACGGAACGTGAAAGTGCAGGGCGAAGGCTCGGCGAGCGAGGTGATGGCGGCGCTGAGCGAGTTGGATGCGCATCCTGAGGTTGATGTGATTGTGATTGCCCGCGGCGGCGGTTCGTTTGAGGATCTGCTCTCGTTCTCTGATGAGGCTCTGGTACGTGCCGTGGCGGCGGCGCAGACTCCGGTCGTTTCGGCAATTGGGCATGAGGCAGACAGCCCGATTCTGGATGCCGTCGCAGATGTTCGCGCCTCTACCCCCACCGATGCGGGTAAGCGTATTGTGCCCGATGTCGCCGAGGAACTGGCGGTTATTCGTGAGGCGCGAGCGCGTGCCGATCGCGCGGTTTTGGGCTACCTGAACTATCAGGAGCAGTATATTCGGCAGCTGCATGAGCGCCCGGTGCTGACCCAGCCGGAGACGGATTTAGGGTGGCGCAGTGAGGATATTTTTCGGCTGCGGGAGCGAGCCGCCCGTTCGGTGGAGTACCGTGTGGCGCGCGAACGGGACGCGATTTCGCATACGATTGCGCGGGTGCGGGCACTCTCGCCCGTGGAAACGCTCAAGCGCGGGTACACGATTGTGCAGCGTGCCGATGGTGATCTGGTGCGTGATGCCACGACTCTATCGGCTCATGACAAGCTGACAATGCGCGCGGCGGTGGGCGGCGCCGAGGTCAGTGTGGTCAAAACCTACGACTCAAATCTTGATTTATAACTCTCTGGTGGAAGGTACATCATTGTCTGAGAATATTAGTTTTCATACGGAAGAGCTTGGCGCTCCCGTCGAGACCCTAAGCTATGAACAGGCTCGCTCCGAGCTTGAGAATGTGGTGCGGCAGCTGGAATCTGGCACCTCAAATTTGGAGTCTTCGATAGCCCTGTGGGAACGCGGTGAGGCATTAGCTTCCCGGTGCGAGGCCTGGCTTGAAGGCGCCCGGGAACGCCTGCACGCGGTGCGTAACACTCAGGATGCAACGGGTGAAGAAGCTGAGTCTGAGGGCTCCGAGTCCGAAGACTAAGGCGTAAAAAGCTCTTGATGCGTTACCAGGCGTGAAAAAATCCGTTTGATAACACATCAAGAGCAGTAGGAGGGGGCGCGAACTAGCGCGGGAAAACCGCCTAGCAAACCCTGCTAATTCTTTTGTTTGTAATCCGCCATGAAGTTACCCAGCCGCTCAAGCGCGCTCTTGAGGGTCTGCACATCCGGCAGGAAAACCAGGCGGAAGTGGTCGGGCTTATGCCAGTTGAAGGCGCTGCCGTGGCTGAAGAGAATTTTCTGATCTTTGAGCAGGTCGAGCATGAACTGTTCGTCGCTCTTGATGTTGAACTTTTCGGTATCAATTTTGGGGAACAGGTAGAGCGCGCCATCGGCCTGTTCACAGGTAATGCCGTCGATTTCGTTGAGCATACGATACGCCAGGGTGCGCTGCTCGTAGAGACGCCCGCCGGGGGCAACGAGTTCGTCAATGGACTGGTAGCCGCCAAGTGCGGTCTGAATTGCATGCTGGGCGGGCACGTTGGAACACAAGCGCATCGACGCAAGCAGGGTAATGCCCTCGATATAGTTTTTAGCGTCCTCTTTTGGCCCGGTAATGGCGAGCCATCCGGCGCGGTAACCGCAGACGCGGTATGCTTTGGAAAGCCCCGAGAAGGTCATGCAGAGCACATCATCACCGGTGATGGTGGCCATGTTGATAGCCTCGGCGCCTTCGTAGGTGATCTTCTCGTAGATTTCGTCGGCAAAGACCACGAGCTCATGTTCGCGCGCCACATCAGCAATCTGCTGCAGAATCTCGCGGGAGTACACGGAACCGGTGGGGTTGTTGGGGTTAATAATCACAATGCCCCTGGTGCGCTCGGTAATCTTCGACTTGATGTCTTCAATATCCGGGTACCAGTTGTTCTCTTCGTCGCACAGGTAATGCACGGGGTTGCCGCCTGCAAGCGTGGTGGAGGCGGTCCACAGTGGGTAGTCGGGCATTGGGACCAGAATTTCATCCCCCGGTTCGCACAGCGCCTGCAGGGTCATAGGAATCAGTTCCGAAACGCCGTTGCCTAGATATATGTCGTTGGTATCAAGGTCAAGAATCCCGCGGGTCTGGTAGTACTGCACAATGGCGGTACGCGCCGAGTACAGGCCGTGGGAATCAGAGTACCCCTGTGTGACGGGCAGGTGGCGGATGATATCCATCATGATTGCATCCGGCGCTTCAAATCCGAAGGGGGCGGGGTTACCAATATTGAGTTTGAGGATGCGGTGGCCAAGCGCTTCCATGCGGTTGGCTTCTTCGAGAATAGGTCCGCGAATATCGTAGAGGACGTTGTTCAGCTTTGAGGACTGACGGTACTTCGTCATAGTTACATTACTTCCTTGGATGCTCTAATAAGAATTTCGCGGCCTCGTCGTCAGCGATGGGGTTGGTACCGCTCGTAAGACGAAGCAAGAACGATAGGTTTCCCGTATCTAATGTAGATGATACGCGGTTTATAGCTTCGCGTGCACTATCTGGCAGGTTACGACGCGCAATCGGAAGAAGTTGTTGGTTCAGCTGCGTAGTCTGTGGGTCTTCGAGAGTTGTGAAGCGGTTATCCTCAATCGCCGGGTCTGCGCTGTGCAAAAGAACCACCTGCGCGGTGTCTTTGCTGAGCATACTCACGCGTTCTGCCGAATTTTCGTTGAGAATAGGGTTTTCGACCGTGTATTTGTAGACGGTTTTGAGGCTTGCAACGCCGTAGTTGCTGCTGGTGTATCCGCTGGTGAGAGCAAAACTTAGGGTAGCTTTTACATCCGCAAGATTGGCGAGGCTGCGAAGTTTATGCTGCACTTCGTTCTGGCGAGTGGTCACGAGAACATCGCGGTTTTGGGCATTGGCAACGTCTAGAAGTTCCAGGTGTTCGGGGAGCACACGGTTAATAGCGGCAACAGTATCGGTAATATTCAGCGCGCGCGCGTTAATGGCTCCGCTGGGGCTTGCGGTTGCGCCTTCGGAGGCGGACGCATCATGCGAAGGCGTGTTGGTGGGGGTAGGCGGTAGTGTGACCCCGGCGCTCGCCGCGGATGCGCTGGCACTGGCGGCCTGGCGTTCCGCCTGAATTTGTGCGGGGCTAAGTTTGCCGTCGTTCGTAAGATGCAGCAGCAAATCACCGCTGTAATCGATGACAAGGTCAAGCGTGTCTGGTTCGGGGGTGTTCGCTTCGGTCTGTTTGAGCGCATCCAGAAATTTGCTGCGGCTGTCTTCGTTGGTGACGACTTCAACGTTATATCCCACGTTGCGAAGCGCCTGAGCGTACAGGTATGCGACCGCCCGCATCTCGCGCAGGGCACCGATGCCCACGCGCAGGGTTCCGTAGCTTGATGCTGAAGGATCAACTTTCGGTTTATCGTCCTCTGACGAACAAGCGGCAAGAAGCGGAGCTAGGGCTAAGGCGCTTATCATGGTGCGGCGGGTAGGCGCGGGGCGGTTTGGGTAATGCACTAGATTTTCCTCGCGTTCTCGTCGGCAAGAAATTCTTGGTATTCGCGCGACCAGGCGGCGGCATTTTGAAAGCCCATCATGGATGCGACCTCGTCGATGAGGGTGCCGTAGCGTAGGGTATCGAGTTCAGCGATAGGCACCCAGCAGGCGCTGTCGGAAGAACCGTTCTCTTCGGCACGCAGCTCACCGGTGACCACGTGGGCGCGGTAGACGATGCGCAGGGCGCAGAACGGCAGCGTGCTGTCGGAGAGCCCGTTACGCGCGGGAAAATGCCCGGCGTGCACGCCCAAAATATCTTCGATGGCAACGCTGTACCCGGTTTCTTCGAGGGTTTCTCGCAGGGCGGTTTCGTCGGCCTGCTCGCCCGGTTCCATGCCTCCGCCGGGCAGCGACCAGAGCGGACTTTGGGCGCGGTCCTCGGGCACCCAGCGGGTCATGAGCAGTTTGCCCTGCTCGATAATGACCGCGTAGGCTGCGGGACGGGTTTCCATTACCAATGCCATGATGTTAAGTTTACCGCTTTAGCGTTTCTTCCGGCACGCCGCGCACGGGCGGCTTGAGCGTTGTGACGGGCATATTCTCGAAGGTTTCCGCTCTTTTTGGCGTTCGATTTCTTCCGATCACGAGCCTCACGGCGGGCATTGGCGGCACGGTTTTTCGCTTTCGTCTTTGCTTTCTCATCAGCGATGCGCTTAGCGCGGCTCTGCTTCGTCTCACTTCCTCGCTCGCTGGATGCGGTTCGCCCGCGCACAATACCGATAAAGTCCTGGATCAGGGTTTCTTCCCTTTCGGGGCGCGGATGCGCCACCGGTGCCCGCTTCCAGGTGAGGGTCACCGGGTAGGGTTCAAGGCCGCGCATCGGGCGATAGGTGAGGTCTTTACGATGGTAGAATCGCGCCACGGACATGGGTGCAATGTACAGACCAATTCCTGCGGCAACGAGCTCAAGAGCCTCACGATCGCCGGTAAATTTGGGCAGGACTCTTGGGTTTTCGGCTCGCCATGTGCTGGAGGCTTCAGCCCAAGCGGGGTAATCGTCGGGGCCGTGAAGCAGAAATTCTTCGGCGAGGTCTTCAAAACTCACCTCGTCAAGCACCGTGAGCACGTGGTCGCTGGGCATGATCAGCACGGGTACTTCTTCGTACAGTCTGATGCTATGGTACTCGTCTGTGTCTCTGCTGTGCGGTTCGTGGTTGGGGCGCACAATCGCCATGTGTGCAAGCGGTTCCGCACTTTGGGAGGTGGAAAGATCTGTGGTGAGAGCCTGAATTCCCAGACCCTCCCCCACCGGAATTTCAGCCAGGGGCGCACGGTCGCCGTAGCGCTCATGCCAGCGGGTGAACCATTTTCCGGGCATAATTCCCGGCACATAGGCAATGCGCAGCTCAGAGCGTTCAAGCACCTGGACGGGTAGGGCCTGCGGAGCGTAGAGAAGATTTGCGATATGGTGGGGAAGCTCGTCGGCTCTTGCTTTTTCTTCTGCCCGTGCGTTGGTGCTGTTTTCACTCATGCCACCACGCTAGCACAGCGGGCGGGTACGCGGGGTGTATCCGTGGAATATACAGTAAAAACGGGCTAAGACTGCCGCTTATCAGCAATATAGGTGCGAATCTTTGAGGCTGTCACGCTGATCAGAATAAGCGCGACAAAGATGATCGGCACCATCCACGGCTCAAATCCGAAGGCGGCAAGGAGGGTAAACCCGATAGTGACGTAGATAATCGCCCATATCAGGGTGCCCAGAAGCATGCCGGGCAGCCAGCGGCGCATCGGCATTTTCGTGAACCCCGTGGTAATGATGACGGCGGTCTGTAGCCCGACCGTCAGAAAACAGAGCGGCACGGCATAGGCTCCCCACCGGTTGATCATGGCGGTGGCTCGTGTGTAGAGCGGGGTCTGCATGGCGTTACGGATGCGTTCTAGGCGCGCGCTTCCCGTGGCGGCAAGGTAGCCCAGGGCGTAGACGATGCTGGTGCGCAAAATACCGATGCCCCACATGATGACGACGGCAAGTTCGAGAGGCAGAGCCGCAAACCATTCTTTCACCCCCTCATTCTCTCATGTTTTGGGTATGATACTCATCAGCTGAGGGTGTACATATGTTGCTCTGAGGTTCTACGTAGTGCACATGATCCCGCAATCAAAAAAATTTAAATTTTTTTCTGCACCCTATTATTTGGGGTCTATCCCCGTAAACACAGGGTTTTCGGTTAGGCAATCCTAAATATACTGACAGAGTGTCGCTATTTTTCCGGGATTTGCAGTTGGCAGACACCTCAAAATTAGGTTATATTTTTATTACCAAATAGGATACGCCTTGTGGGAAGGCCTCCTAGATACGGTTTTGAAGACTTTTCTTCCTGTGTGTGATGCGAAGGAGGAGGTTCCATCTGGAGCCTCCTCCTTTCCCTATGCAAGCATCCTTACTGAATTACTCACTTCATTCTTTCCCAGGGTACGTAAAAAGGCTCCCCATACATCTGGGGAGCCTTTTTACTCTGGTGCAGAAATAACCTAGAGATCCAACGAACCGTTACTTCTGCTCGCCGTTCTTTGGGCCGCCGTCACTTCCATTGGGCTTCTTCTGATGCAAAGAGCTCAGCGGCTTCGGAAGCTGCGTGGGGGTCCATGTTTTCTGCGATACCCCGGTGAAAGATGCTCCCGTCCCCGGCATATTCCCCCGCTTATAGGACGCGGATGCGTTCGAGGCGGAGCCCGAACGCTCGCCGGGTTCATCCACGACCGGAATAATATCGAGAGGCTCGAACTCAGAATCGTCGAGATCAAGCGGAACCGGAACATCGAATTGGCTCGTATTCGTAAACCCAGACCCGCCTCCTACCGGAACAGAACCGGTCGCCGGTCCTTGCTGGAAGCGTGAATTCTGCGCACCTGAGCCTGTGGGGGTTCCCATCGGACGCTGCGACCGCGGAGGTTCCTGGTTCATGGGGCGGATAGCTCCCTGCGGGGTGAACCCTGCAGGAGGAAGATTCTTCTCCTCTGCTACAGAGCGCGAAGGCGCAAATCCAGGCCCGAAATTCTGAGCGCTCGCATGCTGAGCCGTGGAGGTCTGATGCTTCTGGTTTTGCGGTGCAAAGCTGCGCTGACCGTATCCCTGCTGCTCGCCGAGACTCTGCTGTCCTAAGCCTGTCTGAGCCGCCTGCCGGTTCTGGCCTGTGTTTTGATTTTGCTGCATACCCTGATGTTGCCCCACACGCTGCCCTTGGTGCGTACCGTAGCCCTGAGCTGGCGCAGCATACGGATTTTGCGCGGTATTCTGCGGTTGCGCAAGGTATGGATTATGCGCTGCACCACGATACGGTGCGGAACGTGCAGAGTCATCCGCGCGATCCTGCATGCCGGGGTCGAACGCCGCATCCTGAGCAGAAGTATTGCTCATACCGGAGGGCGCGGAATGACCCTGAGTCTGGTTTGTATTCGCAGGAGCCGATTCTAAGAATCCGTTCCTAGGCACAGCACCTTCGCGTTGCGGAGCATCCACAGTATTTCCGGGTGCGGGAGTCACCGGGATTTGCCCGGTTGGAGTGGTCTGAACTTCCTGATCGAAAAGTTCACTCGTGCGTTCCAGCGGGCGCAGATGCGTTCCCGGAATGCGTGCCGGACGGCGCGGGGTCTGCCCCTGAGCAGATGCAGACCCGACAAAACGGGTCTCGTGCCGCTGCGCCTCGGGCTGAGGTGCGGGTGCACGGTGCAGGTTCTTTGGCTGCACAAAAACATCCTGTGCGGGAGCCTCCTCTGCCGACGCTAAAAACGCATGCTCGGAAGGAGCTTGCTCGTATGAAGCTTCGTAGCTTGCACCCTGCTCCTCATCGTACAGAACGGGTTCAGGAGCATGCTGCGGAGGGTACTTAGGGTGCAACTGCGCCGGAATCCTGCGGGCGTGCGAAGTACCGGAAAGTGCTGCTGCGCGTCCTCAGCTGAGTACGATTCAGCGTATTCGACGTATTCCTCATGCACCGACTCTTCGCTCAGCTCGTGAGGCTCTGGTGCGAATTCATCGGCACCGATCTGTGGTGCGTGGTCGGCGGGAACACCCTGTCCTGAAGACTCTTCCTCTAGCGTAGATTTGCGGGATGCGCGCCCCGAGTTCCAGCGCAGCGAACCCCACCTGCTGGCCTTGGAAGAACGACTCGGCGAAGTTTCTTCAGACTCCTCGGCGTCTAACTCGTGTGCCTCATCCTGCGCGAATTCCTCTTCGGCAGCCTCATCCTCGATGGGCAGCGCATTATGCCCGGAGGTTTCGGGATACACCGCATCAGGTTCTTCGTGCCCATCCTTAGGCTGCCCCAAGTAGTAGAGGGCACCGCCGATCCCCGCGAGCGCAACGAAGGAAACCGTGGGGGCGCTCCACGGCAGCCACCCCATGAGGGAGAGAATCAGCGAGAAAATCAGAATAAGTGCCACCAACGCGCCGATACCGAGCAAGGTCAGGCGCAGGGTTCCTAAGCGATGCAGGCGTTCCGGCAACCAAGGTTTCTGTTCTAAAACGGGCACAGGGCTGGTAAAAGGTTCGACCGGCGAGGCTTCACGCAGATCGGAGAGCGCGGCGCTCGTCTCTTCTTCACTGAGCGGGGGTACGTTTCCGCTCGCGGCGTTGGATTTCTTGGGGTCAGAACCGGGCACTGCGGACTCCTCAGAAAAAAGAATGGAATGCGAAGTCAGAACATCATCAGTCATGGAATGCGGGTTTACAACCGTCTGTTCGGGGGTGTCTGCGGCGGATGCACGACGCATATTCCGCGGTATAAACCACAACAGCATGACGACCGCTAAAACTACGAGAACACCCGACGTGCTCAAAATCGTCATGTGTATCTATCCCTTCAAGCTAACATTTATAAAACCTAGGACTTTTCATCTTACCTAGTACAGGACAGTGTTCGCATTCATCTACGTATACCGTGCGAAAATATACCAAAGAAACCTGGATTATTCAGGGCTCTTCTAGAAAATATGCGCTCAGCACATTTCCCGTGCATGTATAAATACTATCGAACACAGTCGAACATTACGTAAATGAATCAGGGGCGACAGCAGGTCATAAAACCGAACTATCGCCCCTGATAGGACTAGATATTATGCAAAGAGTGATTAGCAGTTCTTATCGGAAAATTCTTTCAGCCATTCACGAAGTTCAGGGCCGAGATCTTCGCGTTCGGAAGCAAGAATAACGTTTGCCTTCAGATACGAGAGCTTATCCCCCGTATCGAAGCGGCGCCCCTTGAAGACCACACCGTATACGCCCTCACCTTCGCCGGTGCCGACTGCCAAAGTCTGCAGTGCATCGGTCAGCTGAATTTCGTTGCCGCGGCCCGGAGCCGTATTTTCCAGCACCTCGAATACCTTCGAGCTGAGCACGTAGCGACCAATCACCGCATAGTTGGAGGGTGCTTCCTCGGGGGCGGGCTTCTCAACAAGACCGGTGACCTTCACGTAGCCGTCCTGACCTTCAACCGCCTCAATAGCAGCGGCACCGTAGGCTGAGATAGACTCGCGGGGAACCTCCATAAGCGCGATCACGGAGCCGCCGGTAGCCTGCTGAACCTCGACCATCTGCGAGAGCAAATCCTCTTTTTCGTCGATCAGGTCATCGCCCAGCAGAACCGCGAAGGGCTCATCCCCCACATGTACCTTGCCGCGCAAAACTGCATGGCCCAGACCTTTAGGGTCGCCCTGACGCACATAGTGCAGTTCACCCAACTCATTCGTTGCTTCAACAGCTTTCAGAAGGGCGTCTTTACCCTGCTCGGCCAGCTGACTTTCTAGGACCGGAACACGGTCAAAATGGTCTTCAAGCGCACGCTTGTTACGGCCGGTAATCATAAGAACATCGTTCAGGCCGGCGCGGATTGCCTCTTCTACCACGTACTGAATTGCGGGGCGATCAACGACCGGAAGCATTTCCTTAGGAGTCGCCTTCGTTGCGGGCAAGAACCTGGTCCCCAGACCAGCCGCCGGAATAACAGCCTTAGTGACAGACTTAGATACTTTAGTCATACCAATAAGCATAACTCATGCACCCTCTTTCACAGCCTGTAATACTACAATTTGACACGTACCTTCGTGCAAGAATTTAAAAATACCCCGCTGTACCTTTGCAGGTTAGGCGCTATAAGATATCGCCGAGCATCGCACTCGCCGCACAACGTTATCGCAATGGTGAAAGCACTCACCCAGGAGAACCATGAAACCCGAGCCCAGCACCTTATCCACCCCGCACGAGAGCAACGATGCACCCCCCGGCAAAACTCCCGAAGATACCGCCCTCGACAAGCAGATACTGCGCTCCCAAATTCGCCCGCAACGCCTGATCGCCAAAAACGCCCGCACAGCGGCGGAACACGAGCAGATGAAACAGCAATACCGCGACCATATTCTTTCGCTGATCCCCAAGGACGCGCAGGCGCAAACTATCGCGGCGTACCTGCCCACCGCCTCCGAACCGCCTATCACCGCAGCGCTTCACGACCTGCACGCGCGCGGGCACCGCATCCTGGTGCCCGTAGTACGCCCGGCACGCACCCTCGCCTGGGTTGTCTGGGATCCGCAGGTGGAGCATCCGCTCAATGGCTTGGGCATTGCCGAACCCGAAGGCAAAGAGTATGACACCCAAGCTTTTGTTGCCGCCGATCTACGGCTAGTTCCGGCACTCGCCTATGCACGCAACGGCCGCCGTCTAGGGCAGGGCGGAGGCTACTATGACCGCATCATCCCTGCCCTTTCGGCAGATAAACTGCGTGAGAGCACCGTAGGCGTGGTGTTTTCCCACGAAGTGCTCGAAAGCATTCCCTACGATGAATGGGATGCCGTGCTCCCCCGCGTGCTGACCGAGAACGGCATAGAGCCCCTCGGCGATTCCGCGCTCTAGACCGAGAACTTAAGAACATTCTGCCTGCGCTAAGCCCCGCGCGGCACGCCACCCAAGTCGAAACCGGGTGAGGTTCGCGGTACACTCTATACGCAACACACGGCAGCCGCCGCGCTCGCGGCTGCCCTAGGATCTGTCATTCAGGAGAACCATGCCGGTCTACGTTTACCAGTGCAAAAAAACTGTGGGCACGCTTTCGAGAAACGCCAGTCGTTCAGCGAGGACGCCCTGCGCACCTGCCCGCAATGCGGTGAAGACACACTTCGCAAACGCTTCAACACCGTGGGCGTCGTCTTCAAAGGATCCGGGTTCTACAGCACCGATAAAGGTTCCAGCTCAAGCTCATCTCAAGCAGAGTAGTCACACGAAGAATCGTTCCCTCCCTGTACTGCGGCATTAGCCCCAGTGCGGGGGCTTTTTGTTCGCGCATCCACTCTAGACGGGCGCGTTCTTCGGGGGTTAAATGTTCCTGCGCCGAGCCGCGGGCATGCCGTAGGTTTCCTCGATTCGCGGCTGACTTCCCGGAGGTCTCTTTGCGTGCAGGCGTTGGCGTATTCGCATGAAGCGGTGCGTTCACGCCCGCGATGCGCGGCTCGTCCCCTGCTAATGTGCCTCCCCGCTGGCACGACGATGGCCTCTGCGCGGTTTCGGTGTTGGAGAATACTCACCCATAGGTTCGTCCTTTCAGCTCTGCGCTGCCGGGAGGGTGCAGAAGCGCCTAGTCTGCATATATACCCAAATACCGTAGGATACGCGCCACCACTGCCTCGGGATCGGCGAAAACCTCCAGGGTGTTAAGGGTTACGTAGTTCCAGCCCGTGCGGCTCAACCTTTCAGGAACCAGGCGAGTATGCTCACGCACGCCTCGGTCGTGTAATCAAACAGCACATCCGACCCCACCATGAGCGGCATCCGCTGTGCGCTCTCCTGTTCAGATTCGGTATGAATGAGCTGTTGCGGTGCCAGCGCGATAAAGGCTATCTCGTCTTCGCCGGGCCGCACCCGAACGCCGCGTTCGCGCAGGCGTGCTACTGCATCGTTAAGCAGCCAGTCCTGCGTTACCGGGTCGGTTGGCTCGTCCTCAGTCTCTAGCCAGGCGTTAGACGCAAGAACGTCCTCGCGTGGAGTCTGCGCCGCAATCTGCTGCTGGTTCTCCTCATAGGCGAGCATCAACCGGTATAGATCCAGCGCACCCTCGTGGAGTTTCTGCGCATTCATATCGGTTGGACTCACGCAGCTAACAATATGCGTGGCCCGCCGTGCGCGAGTGAGTCCCACTACGAAGCCTTCACGACCGTGCGGGCCCGATAGCAGCCCCAGATTATGGGAGCTCTGCCCCAGCCGGGCACGCCCCACACCCAGCGAGAAAATGACGGTATCGCGTTCCAGCGACCCCGCACGGTTTACATCCACCACCCGGAAAGACTCGGTACCGGGCTTGAAAAACTCGGCAAGCTGCGGGTACGTATTCAAGGCTTGGCGCACCGCCCCGGCAATCCGCTGGGCATGCTTCGGGCTCGCCGTCACCACCGCCAAAGAACGTTCGGGGCGGCGGTAGGCGTGCTCAAGCACCAAACGGGTTACACGGTCCACTTCAACGCTCGGGGATTCCAGGTTCGCGTTATCGCTCACCTTCCCGCGCGTATCAATATACTCAATACTCAGCGTGCTCACGGGCTTGCGGGATGCCAGGCTCACCGGAATTTCGCGCAAATGAGACCCATAGAATTCCCGATTCAGGTAGTCGAAAAGCACGCGGTCAAAGGGACGATGCACGAGCGAGAGCGTGCGGTTCGGAAGCAGACGTGAAAGCGCCCCAAAAGTGCTCTCCAACCGGTGAGAATCCGATGCTGGTGCACCCGAAGTTGGCGCCGAAACAATAAACGGCGCAGGGAACCCGGCATGAGGGTCGCCCACGGCAATTACCTGATCCGCGCGCGTAATCGCTGGAAGGTTAGCCGCCAGCGGGGTGGACTCAGCATCTAGCAGGATAACCGCATCAAAACGCATCGACATGGGAACCCGGCGCGCCAGCGAAAACGGACTGGCAGTCCACAGCGGCAGCAAAGTACGCGCCATGACCGGGGCATTCACCAGAAGCGACTCGAGATCAAACTCACGGCCGCGCAGCTGACTCTTCAGATACGAAGCCTGCTCGTGGAATTCTTCGATACGTTCCGTCCACAACCGTGCCGTATGCGCCAACAAACGCGCCTGGGCGCTCGACATATGGGCGTAGTCCGCGCGGCGGAAACGAGCCTCAATATCGCGCAGCTCGTCGCCGTCAAGAATTTTTTCGGCGTGCTGCTCCAGAAGCTCTTCAAGCGCGGACTGCCACCACGCAAGTTCGAGTTCCGATGTCACCTCGGATGCGTTTGCCTCACGCTCACCCAGCTCGTCCAGAAAATCGCTCAGACCCGCATTCGTGAGCCGCCCTAAGAGTACGTCACGTTCGGGTAAGCTCATGAGCACTTCGCGGTCGTTGAGCAGAGCATCCAGGCGGGCTTCGAGCTGGTCAAGATCCGTATGCACAAAGTCGACGCCTTCGGCGGTATCAGGGAGTATGATCTCAAGCCCCGAAAGCTCCGAGCCCAGCGAGTGCAGGGCGTTCGCCAAAGCATCCAGGTTCTCGGGAATCTTCGGGGTGCTGGGCGAATCAAGAAGCCGAATCCACTCGGCGCGCTCGGTCTGCACAACTTTGAGATGTTCATGCAGATCGCCAATATGCACTCCCGGCAAAATATACTCTTTTGCCGCTCGACGCAGGCGCGAACGCTGCATACTGCTCATGTCGATACGGTTTTCCCGTCGCCATGAGCCGGATGCGGTAGCCGCAATCAGGTCGGTCACCGACGGTCGTACACCTCTGCCCGGAAGCGTTTGAGAGTTTCCCGAATGCGAATCAGAATAGCAAGCTGCGCATCCCAATCGGCGATAGTACGTGCCCGGCGCAGATGCAGATCCGCGTTCATGGCGTTCATCGCCTCGCGCAGGGAAAGAAGCGAGGAACGCAGGGTAATGACGAGGGCGTAGGCGTCCGCCGCCTCGTCTTCGTTAAGCAGACGGGCACGATGCCAGGGCGAAGTGCGGGTTGCGCGTGTAAACCCGTTCAGTTCCGCAAAACGCACAATATCGGCGGTAATGGCTTCACGGTCTTGCAGGGTATCAAGCAGCTGACGGCTAAAACGCACCTGGGTCTGCGGCGCGCTCTCCTCAGAGGCGAGTTCGGCTACTCGCTGCAAGGCTTCACTGATAGAAATATGCCACAGTGGGTCGCGCGCCGTCAGTGCATGAGTGTGATCTGTGAGCGCTGTGCGGGTTTCGATCAGCTCACGATTAAGGTTTGTGGAATTAGGCTCTGCGGTATTCTCGTTACGCACGATAGCGCGAATAAACTCGGTTCGCTGATCTTCGGCAGTGTGTTCTGCCAGCAGATCGTAGCGCAGATCGTTAAGCCCGGTGCGTCCCAGAAGCTCGCTAAAGGATGCGAGGGTCGAACGTTTTTCTCCCACGACCAGAACCGACTTTCCGCGCCCCATCAGGGTTGAGGCGATATTTACGGCGGTGCGTAACGGTTCTGTTCCGGGTGCGGCTGTCACAGTCATCGAAAATCCGCTGGCGGCGGTATCAATAATATTCTGCGCCACGGGGTCTGCGTCGAACAGCAGTGTTTCTTGGGCGGGATCGCGCTGGTTGAGGGGCTGCTGCAGGTTGTGCGCGTTCATCTCGCGCGGCTGCGCACCGGGAACTTTGAGCGCCGCAAGATCGCGCACGAGCGGGGTATGCGCAGTGTGCGGCAGCTCCCCCATGCTTTCCTTCAGATCTGCAAAGGTTGAGATAAAATACTTTGATTCTATGGTCATCCCTGGAATACGCCCGGCGGAGGCACGCATCCGCTCGATCACGGGTTCAGGGTCCAGGCGTGACATTGAGTTGGCGAGCTGCGCAACATCCATAGTGCCCAGGTCGATCTCATATTCCTGTTTGATTTGGCGCACCATAGCGGGGTTCAGGCGTGCAGAACCAGCTAGCTGCAGCTCAAAATCATCGCTTGTCGGATGCGGTGTCAGGTTCAGCGGCGCCATCAGAATTGGCGCGATAAACCGTTTTTCAGAGGCTTTGGCATCATCGCGCATCGCATGCGATAACCATGATGCGGTGCCCGCCACAAAATACCCGGCATCGAGCCCGTGCCCGGTCGAGAGCTCATAAATTTTGGTGCGCAGGGTACGCGCGGCACGCATCTCATGTCCCAGCAGAGACTTATCGCGAATCAGGGTGGAAAGACGTGTTTTGCGTCCGGCCAACAGCTGCGCAAGCCCGGAAGGGTTAGCGTCACTGAGATTGATGTGTACGTAATCGACTTGGTTGAAGTCGAGCATCGCATCCGGCCCGGTATACACGTCCATCTGCTGCGCCCAGCGTTCAAGACCCGCCGAGGGGTCGAAGGCGGGAGAGCTGGGATCCAGGTATTCCGGCTGGAATTCGGCGCTGCGGGGTTCCTTAGCAGCGGTGTTCTCCAGTGTATCCGGGGTTTCGTTCACAGTGTGCTCGTCCTTGGATGATTCGTGGTGAGTGTGGGGATAATCTTACATAACATCATACGGAGGCTTTAGCTAATTCCCGTGTATCCGGTGTGCTTTTCCACGGATCAGGCCGGGGAACGGGCGTTCCTCACGTACCGTTATCATGCCGACCAGAGGCGTATATTTGCGAAAAGTACGAGAAGGGTTACCAGCCCGAGGAAAATCATCGAGGCGATAAACCCATCGATAATTGGGGGCGAAGGGTTCCTCAGGAGCCTCGCGCAGTGCCCACCAAAGGAAGAACGCAAGCAGGGCACCGGGCAGGTTCCCTGCAAACACCAGCATCACCAGGGTGTAGAAGGCAATCATGCGTTCGGTGTGTTCATTCTCGCTCGCAGCAAATTTGAGTAGTCCCGCGAATAGAATCGACAGGCACCCGTTCAAAAATGCTACAGCATAAAACGGAATATTGATCGCAGCTTTGAAATCCAAGCCGGAGTTGGCGGCGCCCAACAGAATCCACGCAAAGAGCGCCAGGGGCATGATAATGAGATACCAGAAAAGGTATCGGCGCATTTTCTGCGGATTATTGATAAGTTCGAGGATTGCGATCACGGGCTAGGTCTCCGATGGGTCTGTGTGCTGCCGATCAATAGCTACTGCACCAGCTTGGGCACGTATATCGGCGACGTCGAGTGCCCCGGTTTCGGCGCTAAATTCAGAACTTTCAAGAACCTGCGCTGTTTTGGTGGAGTTGCCGCGCTGTTGGGTTTCAACATGGTCTATATACCGGCGCACAATATAGTCCAAAAGCACTGAGAGCGCCACGAACGAGTGGTAAGGCTTGCGCTGAGTACTCAACTGGGTGGGGGTGGTTTGGTAGTGCAGTGAGTACTCGGCGTAGGAGGACATAAAGTTCACGCCAATAGCGGTAATTGCGATCATGGGGATTTTCCGCAGTGCCAGCATTTTGACGTGTTCGCGCATATTTTCAGTCTGTCCTGAAAAGGAGACAAGAATCACGACATCGTCCTGATTCATAGCGCTCATGGTGCTTTCAAATTCATTGCGTGCAGGAATTACATGGCAGAATTTGCCGCAGACCTGCATAGACTTAGCAAATTCTTGTACCGCGTTTCGTTGCGCGTACCCGGTTCCGAAACAGTAGATTGTGCGCGCCGTATGAAGTTTCCTCAAAAGCCCGGAAAGCTCCATATGTTCCAGGTAATCGTAGGTGCGCAAAATATCTTCGCGGCCGCTTTCGATAAAACGCGGGTTATAGGGTTCCGATTTCGTCAAGGAAGATTTAATGAAGTATTTCAGCTCGGCAAAACCCGAAAAATTGAGCTTCTTGGTGAGCCTAATAATGGAGCTGGTTGAAGTATAGGTCTTGTGCGCGAGGGAGTTGATAGTCGCCTCCGCAACAAATTCTTCGTTTTCAAGCATGAACGCCAAAATATCGCGTTCGGTATCGCTGAACCTGTGTTGGTTCGCGTTCACCACATCTTGTAAATCCACTCAAAAGCTCCTGAATCGAAAACGCGCAATACATAAATATTACAACGTCTTCGATTCAGGAGCTCGGTAGGTTTCCCTAGAAGGTGAATATAACCTTACTCTTTGGTGTTCACCATGGTTTCAAAACGCTCGCGAACCTGCGGAACGTCCATACCCACAATCACCTGGAATGCCTTGCCCTTGCGCACAATACCGAGGGCTCCGGCATCCTTGAAGGCAGCATCCGAAGTATCAACCAGGGATTCATCCGCCACCGAGACACGCAGGCGAGTAGCACAGTTGTTCACCGTGGTGATGTTATCGGCACCGCCAAGCAGTTCGAGGAATCCTGCCGCTCGCGGGGCATACAGATCTGCATCGCCAGCGTCATCTGCGGATGCGGCACCCTTCTTCTCGGCTGCCTTCGCGGCCTTGTATTCGGCTTTCGAGTACAGCTTCGTTTCGCCACCCTCAGCCTCGCGACCCGGGGTCTTGAAATCGAACTTCAGAATGAGGAATCGGAAGAGCAGGAAGTAGATGACGGTGAAGGACAGACCCACGCCGATCTGCATAAGGTAGGTGGGCCAGTGGTTCTGCCACAGCGGAACCCAGTTGAGGAAGAGGAAGTTATCAAGCAAGCCACCGCCCATGTTGCCTGAGAGGCCAAGCATGTACATGATCGACGCCATCGAAGCCGCCAGCACCGCGTGAACAGCGAACAGCGGGGGTGCCACGAACAGGAAGGTAAACTCCAGCGGCTCGGTAATACCGATCAGCATTGCGGTGAGGGTCACCGGGATCAGCAGGGCGAGAACTTCTTTACGCTTCTCACGGCGTGCCGTGGTGTAGAAGGCGGCAGAGATACCGAGGGGCGCGAAGATCTTCGAGTTACCGTGCAGTGCGAAACCGCCGCCGGGGAAGAGCTCGCGCAGAGGCTTGTCGCTCTTGGCAAATTCGCTGATGTGGGTCGGCCAATCCTTCACGATACCGTTCGGGGTCACAGCGTTACCGAACATGAACGGCGAGTAGATGAAGTGGTGCAGGCCGGTTGGAATCAGGATGCGCTCCAAGAAAGTGTAGATCCACACGCCTAACGCGCCGGAGGCGATGAAGAAGCCCTGCATGCTTGCGATACCATGCTGAGCGTAAGGCCACAGCCACGCGAAGATAAAGGCGATGGGCATCATCAGGAAGAAGCAGATCGCGTAGACGAACTGGGTGCCCTGGAAAATACCAAGGAAGTCGGGCAGCTTCTTATCGAAGTATCGGTTATGAACCCACACCACGATCGCGGAAATGATGATAGCGCCGAAAATACCGGTATCGATCGTCTTAATACCGGCGATAATTTCAGGCCGGTACCGTAAGAATCCGAGTTATCTAGCGAAATAGAGGTGTTGTAATCCAGCTGGAAGAATCCCGAACCGCCTTGGCCCCAGAAATTCAGCATACCGGCCACCAAATAGTTGAAGGTCAGATAGACCATTCCGGCTTCGAGGACGGCACGAGCGTTTGCGGTCTTTGCGAGCGCAATCGGCAGACCCAGCACGAAAAGGAGCTCTATTTGCCGGAAAACGGTCCATGCGCCGTCAAGCCAAACAGTCCACGCTTGGTACCAGAAGGTATCTTCGTTCGCGAGATCGCCAACAATATTTGGGAGGGTGGCAACGGTGCCGATACCGACCGCTAGGCCAGCGAAGGCGAAAAGAAGCACGGGCGCCAACATGGCGGACCCGAACCTCTGAATTTTTTCCATCATAAGGCTGACGCCCTTTCTGGTTGAGAGTGAGCGGGCGCCTAGGTGTCTGCCGTGTGTTGGCCAGGAATTACCGCGCGATGCGCCCGCGCGTGTGGTGCAATGTTTTATTTAATAGCAATATCATGTCATCTTTTACGACCTAAAACCTCCTTGAGCGGGGTTTTTGGCATAGTTTTTCAGAACCCGAAACATGTCCCAGTACCGGGTAAAAGTATTGGTTTTTCCGGTGAGTATTTTGCTGTGTTATCGACCATGCAAATGGTTAGCATATAAAAGTAGTTTTCCACCGACATTTTCACGAAGTGCAGAGGGCGAGAACCGTGTGTTGTCCCCTCACCTTTATATTTCTAGAGACGATGCGTTTTCTTACTCTTAACACTCACAGCTGGTGCGAGCCTCACCAGATCGTTAAAATTCACGAGCTTGCCCGTTTCATTGCCCACCATCGGGTTGATGTTATTGCGTTGCAGGAGGTGAATCAGTACCTGCACTCCCCTATTGTGGATACGCCACTGGGGTACCAAGGCGGGGCCAGTATTCCTATCCGCGAGGATAATTACGCACTTCTGCTCGTACGGTTCCTGGCTGATTTAGGGGTTCAGTACGAATGGGCGCTGACCGAAACCCATATTGGATGGGAACGGTATGACGAATGCGTAGCTGTACTTTCTCGTATGCCTATCGAGCGCATCGAGCCTATTGTGATGAGTCCGCAGTATGACTACGATCGAGTTGAGCGCAGGTCTTCTCTCGCGGTTCGGGTTGGTACTGATGCGGGTTCCGTATGGTGTGCAAGCACCCATATGTCGTGGTGGGATTTTCAGGGCGAACCGCTTTTCGCACATGAGTTTGCGCGGCTTTCGCAGGCCCTCACCGAGCGCGGTCAGGATGCGCCCGTTCTGATGGGCGGCGATTTCAACACGGCGGCGCAGGTGCGCAACGAAGGGTACGATCTTGTGCTTTCTTCCGGCCTGGTGGATACTCGTGAGATTGCCGACCGTACCGATGGTGAGTTCACCGTGCATCGCGGTATTGCCGGGTGGGAAGGGCAGGAGGAAGCCAAGCGCATTGACTTCGTGTTTGCCGACCGCGCGGTGAAGGTACTTTCGCATGCGGTGGTATTTCGCGATAATTCTCCTAAGGCGATTTCCGATCACAGTGGCGTGCTGGTGGAGCTTAACGAGTCGAGTTTCGAGCCCACTGCCAGGATGCACCCCGTGCCGCTGCCGTCGCAGGTACAGCCCGGATAGTGCGGCGATCCTAGGGGTGCCGCAGCTTAGCGCGTTTCCGCCTTCAGATTTTAAATTGATATGTATTCCGTGGAAGGACAGCTCATGAAAACTGAAATTCAGTGGTGGCAACAGCCCGTTGTGTACCAGATTTACCCGCGTTCCTTCAACGACTCCAATGGCGACGGCATCGGCGATCTACCCGGCATCACCGAAAAAATTCCGTACCTGGCGAAGCTGGGTATAGATGTTATCTGGCTTTCCCCGATCTATGCTTCGCCGAATGACGATAATGGCTACGATATTTCGGATTATCGGGCGATTATGACCGAGTTCGGCACAATGGCCGACTTCGACGAGCTGCTGGCGACCGCACATGAGCACGGCATCAAACTCATGATGGATTTGGTGGTGAACCACACTTCGGATGAGCACGAATGGTTCCGTCAGGCACGTTCTGCGAAGGATAACCCGTACCGCGACTACTATGTGTGGCGTGACCCTGCCGGGTTTTCTGAAGACGGCACCCCGATTCCGCCGAATAACTGGATTTCCTGTTTCTCACCATCGGTCTGGGAATGGGACGAGGGCACTCAGCAGTTCTATCTGCACTATTTTTCGGTGAAGCAGCCCGACCTCAACTGGGAAAACCCGAAAGTACGTGAAGAGGTCTACGACATTATGCGGTTCTGGCTTGATAAGGGCGTCGACGGTTTCCGCATGGATGTTATCAACCTGATTTCTAAGGATCTTTCCTTCCCGGATGACCCCGCCGTCACCGCAGGAGGGTCTAGATAATTCTCTGGCGGTGGCCGCGAACGGTCCGCGCGTGCACGAGTTCCTGCGCGAGATGAACCGCGAGGTACTCAGCAAGTACCCGGTGATGACCGTGGGTGAGACTCCCTGCGTGAGCGTGGAAGATGCCGCCCTGTACACCGGCTTTGACCGCCACGAACTGCAGATGGTGTTCCAGTTCGAGCATATGGATGTGGATGCCAGCGCAGGCGGCGCCACCGGCAAATGGTCGGATAATCGTTTTAACCTGGTGGATTTGAAGAAGGTTCTCAGCCACTGGCAGACGGGGCTGCACGGTCGCGGATGGAATTCGCTGTACTGGAATAACCATGACCAGCCGCGCACGGTTTCACGTTTCGGCAATGACTCCCCCGAGTTCCGTGAGGTCAGCGGTAAGATGCTCGGCACGGTTCTGCACATGATGCAGGGAACGCCGTACATCTATCAGGGTGAAGAGCTGGGTATGACCAATGTTTTCTTCGACTCGGTAGATGACTACAACGACCTTGAAATCCATGATTCTTGGCGTAAATACGTGGTGGAGTCCCAGCGGGTTAGCCCCGAGGATATGCTGCGGTACATCAGTGCTTCGGGCCGGGATAACGCGCGAACCCCCATGCAGTGGGATGCGAGCGACAATGCGGGCTTTACGACCGGCACCCCGTGGCTGAAGGTGAACCCGCAGTATACCGACATTAACGCCGCCGAAGAATTGGCGAACGATGATTCTATTTTCTATCACTACAGCGATCTCATTCATCTGCGCAAAGAGCACCCCATCGTGCTCACCGGCGAATACCGTGTGCTCAACCCCGAGGATGAGCAGGTGTACGCCTACCTGCGTGTGAACTCTGCCGAAGATGCTGCCGCCGCATCCGGCGAGCGCGCCCTGCTGGTGGTTGCTAATTTCACCCAAGAAACATTGTCTTTACCCTATGCAGACGGTCAGCTCGCTTCTTTGGCGCTCAAGAACCCGGGCGTGCTGAAACTTGAGGAGCTTGCGGCTATGGCAGAAGCACCCGAACTGATCAGCTCAAACTACCGGAATGAGCACGGCGAGTTCACGGACGAAGGCACCACTCTGCGCCCCTACGAGGCAAAAGTGTATCTGTACCGGTAGGGCGTTCTGTACCGGTAGGGCGTAGAGTGCGCGGCGGATGGAGCGCTGGCACATCCTGACTGAGAATTTTTACAGATATACCTGCGGCGATGCGGCTTACGGGTCTTCCCGCTGAGCCGAACGACGCAATCCTTTAAAGAAAGGCTTCTGATGAGCAGTGAAACCACGACTGAAGAGCGTGCGGTTCCTTCCTACGCCGGGCGGCAGTGGTGGAAGGAAGCGGTGGTCTACCAGGTGTACCCGCGTTCCTTCAACGACTCCAATGGCGACGGTATCGGTGACCTGCCCGGTATTACCGAAAAAATCCCGTACCTGGCGAAACTGGGCATTAACGTTATCTGGCTCTCCCCCGTGTTTGATTCGCCGAATGTGGATAACGGCTACGATATTTCCGACTACTTCGACATTATGAGCGATTTCGGAACAATGGAAGATTTCGATGAGTTGCTGGCGACCGCACATGAGCACGGCATTAAAATTCTGATGGATTTGGTGGCGAACCATACTTCGGATCAGCATCCGTGGTTTGTGCAGTCTCGTTCCTCAAAGGATAACCCGTACCGCGACTACTACATTTGGAAAGACCCCAACGGGTTTGACGAGAATGGCGCCCCGATTCCTCCGAATAACTGGGCTTCCGAATTCGGTGGCTCCGCTTGGGAGTGGGATGAAGCCACGCAACAGTTCTACCTGCACATTTTCTTCAAGGAACAGCCCGATCTGAACTGGGCGAACCCGAAGGTGCGCGAAGACCTGTATGCGATGGTGCGCTGGTGGCTCGATAAGGGCGTGGATGGTTTCCGGCTGGACGCCATCAACATTATTTCTAAGCCCGAAGGCTTCCCGGATGACCCTTCCACCGATTTTGAGAAGCATACGTCGTCGATCCCGTTTGTGATTGCGAACGGCACGATGGTGCATCCGTGGATGAAAGAGCTCAACCGTGAGGCGTTCTCGAAGTACGATGTGATGACCGTGGGCGAAACGAGCGCGACCAGCCCCGAGGACGCGAAGCTGTGGGCGGGCTACGATGCGGGCGAACTGCAGATGCTCTTCCACTTCGACCACATGGGCGTCGATAACGACCCCGAAGGTTCGCTGGGCGGCAAGTGGTCGTATGCGCCGTACAAGCTGACCGAGCTTAGCGCATTCTGAACGAGTGGCAGACGAAACTTGAGGGCAAGGCGTGGGGTTCGCTGTACTGGAATAACCACGATCAGCCGCGCGTGGTCTCACGGTTCGGCAACGATTCCCCCGAATTTCGGGTGCTTTCAGCGAAGCAGTTGGCAACCACCCTACATTTTATGCAGGGAACCCCCTATATTTATCAGGGTGAGGAACTTGGGATGACCAATGTGCGGTTCGAGTCGATCGACGACTACCGCGACGGCGATTCGATTCGTTTCTACGAGGATATGCACGTGGATCATCAGCGACTCAGCCACGAGGATGCGATGCGCGCTATCTACATTAAGGGTCGTGATAACGCCCGCACTCCAATGCAATGGGACGACTCGGCGAACGGTGGTTTCACGAACGCGGGAGTCGAGCCGTGGCTGAAGGTGAACCCGAACTACCCGCAGATTAATGCGCAGGCTGCCCTGGACGATCAGGATTCGGTGTTCTACCACTATCAGGAATTGGCGAAGCTGCGCCGCGGTGAGCTCAAAGATTTGATGGTGTACGGGTCGTTCGCGCCCGTAGATTCGGTTGAGGTTCCTCATGCCGAGGATGAGCAGGTGTACGCCTACACTCGTACCGGCGGTCCGGACGGCACCGACGCGAACCAGTCTCTGCTCGTGGTTTCTAACTTCACGTCTGATTCGGTGGAGCGCACCTTCTCTCTGCTGGATGATGCACGTGCAGCCGGGGCGTCCGTCGAACTGGTGCATTCCAACTACCGGGATGACACCGGCGCGCCGACCGATGCGGGCACCACCCTGCGCCCCTACGAAGCGAAGGTTTACCGCATCGTGCAGTAGGTTATCCTCTGTTCCCAACCCGAATAATGCAGCTTTGGGCGTATTACCTACCCTCTAGGGTCTTGTAATACGCCCAAAGCTGCGTTATTGAAAACTACAGTTTAGAGTATCCCGAAACTGCGCAATGCACTTTCCAAAACCCACGGGCTGCCCCGGCCCCTCACGTGCTCCCAACGTAGCCTCAAAAGCCGCCATCCCGCACGCATCAGAGCATTCTCACGTTCTTTCTCTCGGTCAACTACCCAACCATCAAGGTTCATCGTCTTGTCTGTTTGTTTAACCCGTCCGTCGAATTCGATGAGGACGCCCAGCTGTTCAAAAGCAAAATCACTCACAAAATTGCCAAGATCTGTCTTCACAAAGTATTGCTCAACAGGAAATAACCCATATTCTTGAAGTCGCAGCCTTGTGAGAGTTTCACCCGGAGAATCAGATTTATCGCTCATTAATCGCGCTACTTCCCGGGCCCTTGCAGACCCTTTACGAGGTGAATTCATCAGAGCATGATGAAGCTCCCAATAATTTATTCGTGTTTCCGTTTGTTGACGACTCAAAGCGCCATCGGCAACAACTACCGCCTCATCAACCTGGAGTACACGGGCGCACCCCACGACAGTCTCTATGGGGCTGGTAGCTGTAATCCCTGCCAGAAAACGAGTTATAAAGGCATCACGGGCATAGGAATCGTTATGTCTTGTTAGTGCCTCGTTCGAGCTCCCCGACTGTGAATACACGTGAACAGAAACAGGCACCTCTAACACAGGGAAACCGTGCAGTATGGCTGCACTCTGATGTGTAAATACAGGTTCATCCAGCACCCGTGAATACGCGATGATACGGGCAAGATGCTTTTCTGTGATGTTAAGGTTCTGCCAATTGCGTGCACTTATATATTGTCCTCGTGCCAGTTTTACCGCCCGATTATCACGGATAATAGTCCGAAGCCGATCCTTGGTGATACCTTCAGCCCGGAGTTTTGCATTATCTTTTACCAGCGGATAGACACGCCGCAGGATAGTGTCAGACAGTTTATAAGTACTCATATCTTTATATGAACAGACCCTATAAAGGTCAACGCCCAAAATTTCAGAAACTGTGGACAACTATAGGCAACAGTCTTCTTCTCAAACAGATGTGGAAAAACCCGCCCACGAATAATGCAGCTTTGGGCGTATTACCTACCCTCTAGGGTCTTGTAATACGCCCAAAGCTGCATTATCCAGATCCATAGATCTGATCGGGGACGCAGTACATAAAACCCTACGCCGAGGCTGCCCTCTTCCATTTGCGGATGCGCGTGCGGAAGTTGGTGAACGGGGCGACCGTGTTAATATGCACCCATTTCCAGATGGGCCACCGCGCGGAGGTGGTAGCCCACGCGCGCTGTTCAGGTGTGAAACTTCGGTCTCGCTCAGGTTCTCAACCCAGACGCAAAGCTCAGCGACCTTTTCCCGCAGCATATGCTGCTGTTCGGTGAGGCTGTACCCGCCGTAGGCCGCATAGAACTGCTGGTAGAGACCACCCAGGTTGTTCCATTTATGCCCTTCGGCGGGTGTTTGCACGGCCTGCCCCGCTTGTTCTCGGCGTTCCCAGCCCAGCAGAGAGTTCACCCAGCCAATCTGGTACGACAGGTGTTCCGAAGGCGTCCTCTCGCCTTCCAGCAGGCGCGCATCCTTCTTATCCTCGGGAATATCAGTAAATTCGGCAAGGTACTTCTCTAGCGAAGCGTTAATAGCCGCAATAAGCTCTTTTTGATTCTCGTAACTTTTCATACCTTACCCAGTTTCTCCTTCCCCCCAGCTCTATACAGCCCGCGTATACTTGCACACCAGTTTAGCGACAAAACGCTACTGCATGATCAGCCCACCGTCTACCGTATATGAGCTTCCCGTCACGTAACTGATCTCGTCAGAGAGCAAGAATAGCGCCGCTGCGGCAGTAACATACACGTGGTTTATGGTACAAACTGTAAAAGTGCCTGAGCGTCTTCCCTAATCAGAGACGTTTTGCGCGTGTCCAGCCGAGACTGCTGTTCCCGCCGATTACCGGAAAGTATTGTTCTCAAAGCGCTTCTCGGGGTTTATTTTTATGCTGTTCGTTCAGTATGACAAGAGTTACGATTCGACGAAGTCGCGCACTATATCCACAAACCGTTCGGGGCTCTCTTTCTGAACCCAATGCTTATGATGCTCAAAAATTTCGACCCGTGTATTCGGCATAGAAGCGGCTGCCTGCTTCACATCACCGACTTTGACGCCGGGGTCCTTATCCCCTTGAATAAATAGGGTTGGCACCTTGATCTGTGGCAGAAGCGGTATTAGGTGCCCGACCGGAGGTTCTCCCCACAGCTCACTGATCTGAAATGATTGAAAAACTCGTGCCGCATCTTTCGAATGGGCGGCAGTTTGCACCTCATCCAGAATTTCGGGGGTAATTTTCTCGCGATTTCCAATCAGTGACCCGGCAATAATGTTCTTTGCCAGCCACCTGTTCTGCAAGGTTTTATATGCCGCCTGATTGAGCGGCAAACGCACCAGCAACCGTCCCATGAGTGAATACGGTGAAGCGGACACACCCCAAGGTGCCACCAGCACCAGCTTGCCAATATAGTTCGGATACCGCAGCGCATATTGCAAAGCAATGGCGCCGCCCATTGAAAGGCCACACAAGGTAACATTTTGAGCGTTCAAAGTATCCAGGAAGGCATTGAGGAAGCCTGTGTAGAAACTCAGCGAGTACTCTAATTCGGGTTTATCGCTGTTTCCGTACCCCGGCAGATCCAGGGCAACTAAAGGCTGAGACCCGGTCCAGGTCTGCATGATCGTTTTCCAGGAGAGCATGGCATGATCCACCCCGCCACCATGAAGGAGCACGATAGGCGTGCCTTCACCCTCCGTACTGTAGTACGCGGTTTTAATGCCTTCAAGATCGAGAAAATGGGTCGAGATACGATTCATGAATATCACCGTCTTTCCTGCCGAGTCCACCGCTATTAAGTCTATCCTGTAAAAGGCGCACATACGATAGTGAGTCCCCGAACCATTCAGGGTTTCGGTTGGCTGGCTGTGTGTCCACATAGCCAGCCATACACAGTTTTTGGTAGGTGTTGGGTTATACCCAGCGCCGTACCTGCTGGCGGTAATGCCGGTATTCTGTACCGAACTTCTGGGTGAGAATCCGCTCTTCGGGAATAATCTGGAAACGCGTTATCCAGGCGACGAAAAGCACCACCCCGAGCACAGCCTGCACCTGCCACAGCCACACCGCCCACCCGGTAAGGATACAGGCCATACCCAAGTACATGGGGTTGCGGCTAAACGATATATTCCGGAGGAGACAATGTTTACGGTGCGTTCGGGGGCGAACGGGTTCACTGTGGTGCGGGCACGTCTGAATGACAGCACCCCCGCCGCGTCTACCGTTAGGCCGAGTACAACCAGTGCAAGGGCGGGAACCAGCAGCAGCGGTGGTCTGCCTGTCAGCGGCGGCATCCCGCAGATGAGCCACATCAGTAAGGCGCACAGTGCCCCAATAAGTGGCGGCGGAACTTTATGTTCAAGGGCTGCAGCTAGTCTTTTCATGGGGAACAGTTATTTATTTCGGTCAAGAAGCGGGGTTTATGCGGTAAGCGGCGGCGCTAACACTGCCTCTACTGCCGCGAGCGCGTGAATGGTGGTGCTGTCAAAGACCGGCAGCGGGGTCTTGTCCGCTTCTACTGCCAGGCAGAGTTCGGTGCACCCCAGGATCACGCCTTGGGCGCCCTGCTCCTTCAGCCCTGTAATGACCTGCTGAAGATACTGCACGGCTTCAGGCTCGACGCACCCCAAACACAGCTGCTCAAAAATGATGCGGTTAGTCTCTGCCTGTTCCGGTTCGGCCGGCACGATCGTCTGGATTCCTTGCGCCGCCATGCGCTCAGTGTAGAACCCGTCGCTCATGGTGAAGGTTGTGCCCAGCAGCCCCACCCTCTGCAGCCCCTGCCTTTGGATGGCGGTGGCGGTGGCGTCAACTACGTGCAGTAGCGGTACGGTGGTGGCGCGCTCTATTGCGGGGGCAACCTTGTGCATGGTGTTCGTGGCCACCAGCAGCAGCTGCGCACCCGCACCCTCAAGTTTTGCGGCGCTTGCCGCCAGCAGAGCCCCGGCGGCTTCCCAGTCACCGCTTTTTTGCAGACGCACGACTTCCTCAAATCTACACTGTGCATCACGATATCGGCACTGTGGTTGCCTCCGAGGCGGCGGTTGACTTCACGGTTAATGATCCGATAGTACAGGGTGGTGCTCTCAGGGCTCATGCCGCCGATAATGCCTAGGGTTTTCACGGTGCACGCTCCTTTTATTGTCTTCTGGTGGGTATTCCTCATTGTAGGGTGAGCCCTGTAACCCCGTCTATAGAGAAGGTTTTGCATTCAAAATGCATATAGAATGTGCAAGATACTTCTGAATAGAAAAGCGGCATCCCACCATATACGGGGCGGCAAATCGGAGATCTTAAGGTTGCTCTGAGGGAGGAGCATTCCACACCGTTATGCGCTCCGCCTCATGCCGTAAAGTGCGATGTCCTTCTCGTGTTCCGGAGCCTACAGCAATCATCATAATGTCAAGATATCGGCTTGGCAGGCGCAGCATCTCACGCAATTCTGCACGCTGATATCCCGTCATAGGTACCGTATTCCACCCGGCTTCCTGCGCCGCCAACATAAAAGTCATCGCCCAGAGCCCGCAGTCTAAACCTAAAAATTTCTGTATTTCCTGCTCGCTACGCGGCTCATAAAATTCAATAGCGGCTTGGGTCAGAGCCTCACAGATTTCTTGGGAGAAGCATCCAGCAATATATTCTTCATGATGTATTCGACTCAAATTATCCGCATAGTATGCTTGCCGATCACCCAGCAGAATCAACACGGCCGATGCAGTCATAATCTGCTGCTGGTTATACGCAATAGGCAACAGCTTTTCGCGTAAATGCTGCTTGGTTACGATCACAACCCTCCACGGCTGCGAATTATTACTGCTGGGAGCCTGGTTAGCACGATTAATAAGACGGTATATTTCCTCGTGGCTTATCAGGCAGGCCGGGTCAAATATCGAGTAGAGCGACGGTCACGTATAAAGTATTGCAAAGTCATGGGTAACATTTTCTCTTCGGGTGATTACAAAATTCAGTATAATGTACAAAAATGCATTAAAACATAACTTACTTATAAGTTCTATACATACTTTTAGGTAAGTTTTAAGTATTTACGGTAGGTTTTTAATGAAAAAAATTTCTGCAATAGAGATGGCAATGAATCTGGTGGGAGGCAAATATAAGTGCCTCATTCTCTACCACTTGAGCGGTGGGGCAAAACGCACCCGCGATCTGCTTCTGCTACTTGAAGGGATCAGTTCAAAAGTGCTAACTGAGCAGCTCCGTCAGCTTGAAGAGGATAAACTCATCGAACGCACTGTATATGCGGAAGTACCACCAAGAGTGGAATACACGCTAAGCACGGAAGGGCAAACATTTCTACCGGTGCTACAACTCATGTGTGATTGGGGATGGGAATACGACTCTAGGCATCAAGGTATTGTGAAACCTTGTACATCACGCATAATTGAGTAAAAATATAGATATTCATATAGCTAAAATCTTCGTCACACTTTTCGATCAAAAAAATGCCTTTATGTGAATAATGCGTTAGAAAATGTTTTATTCACATAAAGGCACTTTTTAGCGCTTACCTGGGGCTAAACAGCTATGCGCGTATTCACGCACCGCCGAGCGGCAAAACACTACTGCATGATCAGACCGCCGTCTACCGTATACGAGCTACCCGTCACATAGCTGGCCTCATCAGAGAGCAGGAATAGCGCGACCGCGGCGGCTTCACGAGCATCGCCCACACGCTTGAGGAGCACTGCCTCGGCAAGCCGTTCCTCGAATTGGGCGCGCATCTCATCGGGAAGAACCGACCTCAGGTTGCTCGTAATCGGCCCGGGAACCAGGCTATTCACGCGAATATTGCGCGGTGCAAGTTCGGAGGCCCACCCGCGCGCCGCCGCCAGAATAGCAGCTTTTGTTGCGGCATAGGCAGAGACTATAGGTGCTCCCTCATAGGCCGCCGTCGAAGACGTCACCAGCACCGACCCGCCGTCTTTCACATACGGAGAAAGCGCGCCCATTTGGATCATCGGTGCCACCACATTCACCTTAAATATCTGGTCAAGAGTCGTCTGATCCATCTCTTCCAAAGGGCCTCCGGCTGCGTATGCGGCGTTGAGCCACACACCATCCAACGCACCGGCACGCTCCACCACAGGTATGATGCGCTCCAGAGTGTTGCCGTCCGAAACATCATCCAGAACGGCGGTAGCATGATCGCCCAGCTCGGCTGCTGCAGCCTGCACATGACTTTCGGTACGACCTGTAAAGATAACGTGCGCGCCCTCTTCGATCAGGCGTTTTGCGCCCGCCAAACCAATACCGCTGCTCGCGCCGGTAACCAGAATGGTCTTGTTTTCAAAGCGTTTCATGGGTTTCCTCCTCGTTTTTATGTTTACTCGATGACTAGATTCACGAAGTATTTGGGAGTACAACGCTCCTTTTAACACTACAGTTCCAGTGCAGAATTACCTAGAGTTTTGCTTAGAAGAACCGAGTGGTCAGAGTACATCCGAAGCAGGTTTTCTCTGTGATACACAGCTCCGCATCCCAGTACCGCTGGCTGAGCCGGTGCACACGGGGGCACATATCCTGCGGGTAATCCTTCCCTTCATTGAGAGCTATCTCTATACGCCCGGAATCGAAAGCGCAACGACCGTGTGGACTGCCGCGCTGAGCGAGGGGAAGAACACCATGCCCCATTCTTGCGGGTCCAGCCGATAAATGCATCACCCGCCTGTATGACCGCAAAAGTCGCAAGAAGCAGGGCGACGGCACCGCCTCGAAAGTAGAAGGGTGCAATAAGAACAGCTATTCCAGCCGGTATAGCGCGCACAGCATACATGTATACGTAGAAACGAGTATTAGCGTCAACGGAAGAAGCGTGAACCATAAGCCCTGGGCGATACATTGCCAATACCGCACTGGCGATCGTTATGAGCGCAGAAATAGTATTTATAGTTAGCAAAACGGGATTCATATCTAAACCTCCGCCGGTAGCTTTTCGTATTTGTTTTATTCCTTCATTTGTTCAGATAAAACATCGAGAACTTCAAGAGCGGCAATAACAGATTCATACTGATGTACCCCGCTCCATTGCTGAACCTGTTGGCGCCAACGTTTTCGGATTTCCGCTAATTTCTGCTCGCCGTGTTCGGTCAAGGAATACCACGGGGAACGTTTATGCGCGGGATTTTCGACGGACATAACCAGCCCCTCATCCCGAAGAAGATTTAACTGCTTTTGCACACCCTGCCGGGTTATTCCCATGCGTTCGGCGATTTGAGGAGAAGTACTCGGTTCTTTCGCCATCGAGATTGCACCTAATACTTGCCAGCGCGCAGTCGTGAGACCGCTTTCGGCGGCGAACCGGTCTCCCCATGCGGTGAGTGCACCGTTCGCACGGAATATCTGTACCACGAGTTCACTCAGTAATGAAGCATCCATTTTTCCTCCAGCGACAATTTTGGCAACCAGTTTACAAATACGACAACTAGTTGTCAATACTTGACGTGAGGTGCCACAGAGACAGAAAAGCACAGCCTATCCTCTATCATCAGCATCTTCTCAGAGTATATTGAGGATATATTCAAAACGTGTTGGTACATTATTTATACCGTATTCAAATCGTCAATGTGTAAGAGCTAGAAAATACCATGAGCACACCCCGAGAATCCACTAGAGTTATTCACCCCATAGAAGATACCCGAAATCATAGTTCTCAAAAAAATACACCTAAAAACTCTCCCTCAGACTCCCATGATTATTCCACCACATACGAAGAATATCGTGCGTATGGATTCTCAGCTCCGGAAAATCCGCGCGGGTTCCGCAAAAGTTTGTTGCGTGTAGTTGCGTGGACATGCTTCGTTTTGACAATCCCTTGGGCGCTTATCTTTATTATCCTCGGAATAGCTGTTAGCGCTAACCTGCTGCATGTTACTAGTATTTTTATTATTAACCTAATTATCACACTTCTTGCCTTTCTTGCGGCAGTAGCACTTGCGGCACTCCCTATCTTGGGAACAATTAAGCTTTTCAAGCTCTCCCGCAAGAATCCTGAACAGCCGGATGGCGGTGAAAAGTTTGCCGAGAAGGTTTTCAATTTCTTCGGCAAAATACTCGATGGTGTAGACTATCTCTAAACATATATAGGGGAAATAGCTTGTTTGGAATTATCGATGACATAGGTGGAGAATAATGCCGACAAACGCACCAACCATCAGGTTCAAAATTATTCTCTCAGCCCTATCCTCAAAATTTTCATGATGGCACATTCTCTTAGCGGGAGCGAAAATTTACAGCGGGAGCACGAACCCCACTCCCGAAGAAGACCTGCACCCCCCGAAGTTTGCAGTCTGGCCGGTAGATTACTTTGGTTAACGCGTAGACCACAGTCACTGCTTCTACTAAAGAATATGAAGACTCGGTGCATTCTGAAAGCTCCAGAATATACCGGGCGGCTTTTAGTACTATTACGTCTAGCTTATCCGTCAAACATATTCTTCAGATGTACCACGACCAACAAAGGACGGCGTGAGCCTGCGTTAGGGTATCCCAGGTCAGAGTATGACTGAGCAGGGCGTCATGGGGGATGGCGAATTATGCGGTGGCCAGTCCAGCGACGGTGAGAAAGCAGCGGTTTCCACCTGTATGTGATGGGTGGCTGGTCGCTTCTTTCACCATCATACGTATAGCAGGGGTAGGAACCACTGTTTTTACTGTCATCTAAAGGAGCCCTAATAAATAATCCTCCATAAAGCATTAGAAACTCTATTTTAGATAAATATCATTTTTTATTTTATAAAAAATAAAAAGTATTATTTTTTGAGAATATTCAGGGAGCTTCCACTGAATACCCAGGCTATAAGCTTAGGGTGAAGCCATGACTACTAATAAAGACCTTCTAAAACCTGAGCATGGAACGGTCCAGGCTCAAGATGCTCATGAGATAAGGAAAGAATCTAGGGCAGATCTGTCCGAGAAGCAGAATTCGTTTCCTCCTGCTCTTATAGCTGTGCAGACCATAAGGACTGCTCTTGAGTTCATGTTAGTAATGCCATTACTCCCTTTGCTCACTATTGGTCTTGGAGGTTTCCTTCTCTTCCTGCCTTTTGGTTTGCATTTTATTTTGCAGGCTGCGGCATGGTCACGGGCAAAGAAAGAAACTCGGATCGCTTGGGTTGTAGGAATCAACATTTATAGCCTGATGATTGTTGCGCCTATTGGTGCTTTCTATACGTGGTTCATGATGGAGCTGCAGGTGGCAGCTCCAAACATAACAGGTGCTGATATTGGACTATTATGGTGGTCGCTAGGTGCCTGCGTTCTTGAAGCTGTTATCAGCATCGTCATGATCGTCGTGATGAATGTAATCAAGAGGCATGATCTTCGTGATTTTCAAGGCAAAAGGATTACTGTCGCTAAACCTCGAATATCTGACGATGTTCTGGAAGGTTCTAACTCCGGAGCATACGAAACGGATGGTGGTTTAAAACCCCTGAAGAATCACCATGACAAATCGGATGCAAAGGTTCCTCGGCAGCACATTAACGTTAGGTCGCAGAAGAAAGATTAGGGTGAGCACTATGAGCACCGATAAGAATTTTTCAACCGCTGACAACAATGACCCGCAGCCTTCCACAGAAGAGCAGAGGGCATTGGGTAATAATCCGAAAAACGCACATCTAGATCCCGAATATACACAGCTGTACGGCTTAGAAGGTATTGACGTTAAGATGTCCTTGGAACCCCAGGCTTCCCAGGAACCTCAAGGTACTGAAGGAAAGGAAGAGTCCTATCAACACACACCAAAACAGTTTGATATAGACCCCAAAACCCACAAAAGTCTTCTCATAGCACAGGCGATTAGGAACGTTCTGATTATTGTTCCTGTGCTCATCATGCTGGTTATTCTTGTCTATGGAGTCACTAGTATTTGACGTCTGCACACAGTGAATATAATGATCTTGCCTGGTTCATTATATTTATTGCTACCATTTTTGCGCTGCCCAACATAATTCACATTATCTTGCAGATTGTCGCATTTATGCGATTTAGGAAATCAGTTAGGTTCCAGTGGATACGAGGGGTAAATATTTACAGCCTTATTGTTGCCCCGATATCTGAGGTTATCTATGTGTCGTTTATTCTAGAGTGGGTTATTGTTCCTTTTATTGAGTATCACATTATGGGAGATCACGATTTAGGCTCAAAGCAGTTTTCTACAGCAATAGGCTCTATGGTAGCCCTCTACGATGCCATTTTGTGCATATTAATGATTGTTGTCACGACAAATAGTATTAAGAAGACCACCCAGCTTTCAGGACAAAAACACTGAGGGTTAATCATTAGAGGCAATCCCTAGATTACAGTAAAAACACTGGCTCTTACCTCTGCTGGTTCGTGACTCTTGTTTACAACACTGTCCCCAGTTCTCATAGTGGCTAAGCCGATTTATCAGTTATTTGTACTGCTTTTCTCATTACGCTGGTAACACTTATTCTAAGGTTTATTCACTTTGTGGGTTTGAGCCTTGGTAAAACCACAAACGGAACAATGCCGAGAAACCAACAAGATTTTCTGAAAACCAAGCCCGCACCTTTTATCGAGTACTATCCAGACTTTCATATTCCCATCATAGGCATCCGAAGCTGTGCTCTGCTACAGAAGGACTTGATGAAATGTTCCGTTTCGAGAAGGTCATGGCGTAGCTTCTCTGCCTTTATGACCACAGCAAAGCCGCCCGGCGCATCCTGAAAAGTTCAGGGCACACCGGGCGGCTTATCTACTCAGAACTGGGTTGATTCCTAGACGGCTACTCCCCCGCCTGGCTACTCCCACTCAATGGTTCCCGGGGGTTTGGAGGTGACATCCAGCACCACACGGTTCACGTCTTTGACTTCGTTCGTAATCCGGTTCGAGATTTTTGCCAGCAGATCATAAGGCAGGCGCGACCAGTCGGCGGTCATCGCATCCTCCGAAGAAACCGGGCGCAGCACAATCGGATGCCCGTAAGTGCGGCCATCGCCCTGAACACCCACCGAACGCACACCGGAAAGAAGTACTACGGGGCACTGCCAAATATGCTCGTCCTGACCGGCGGCAGTCAGCTCTTCACGCACAATCGCATCCGCCGCGCGCAGGGTCTCAAGGTTCTCGCGGGTCACCTCACCCACAATGCGGATACCCAGACCGGGGCCGGGGAACGGCTGACGCGCCACGATCTTCTCGGGAACACCCAGCTGACGACCGATAGCGCGAACCTCATCCTTAAACAAGGTACGCAGCGGCTCGACCAGCTCAAACGCCAAGTCCTCAGGCAGACCGCCCACATTGTGGTGCGATTTAATATTCGCTGCGCCCTCGCCACCACCGGATTCGACCACATCCGGGTACAGGGTGCCCTGCACCAGGAACTTGATCTGTGCTCCCTCTTCGCCCGCTTCCTCAATGAGCTTGCGCTCGGCCTGCTCGAAGGAGCGGATGAACTCGCGGCCAATAATCTTACGCTTCTGCTCGGGATCGCTCACGCCAGCCAGTGCGGTGAGGAAACGCTCTGATTCGTCAATGGTAATTACACGAATACCCATTGACGCGGCGTAGTCTTGCTCAACCTGTTCACGCTCGCCCGCGCGCAGCAGCCCGTGGTCGATAAAGAAGCAGGTCAGCTGATCGCCTACAGCCTTATGCACGAGGGCTGCAGCAACAGAAGAATCCACGCCGCCAGAGAGCGCACAAATCACGCGGTCTTCGCCAACCTGCTCACGAATCTTTGCAACCTGTTCCTCAATAATATTGTCGGTTGACCAGGTGGGTTTAAGTCCGGCGATGTTGTACAGGAAGTTCTCAAGCGCAACCTGACCGTAGTCGGAGTGCTTCACCTCGGGATGCCACTGCACGCCGCCCAGCTTGCGGTGCTCATCCACGAACGCCGCCACGGACGCACCCGGGGTCTGCGCCAGAACCTCAAACCCGGCGGGGGCTTCGGTCACGGAATCGCCGTGCGACATCCACACGTTTTGCGTCTGCGGGGTACCGGTGAGGAAAGAAGAATCAACTGCACACAGGGTCGCATCGGTTGCACCGTATTCACGGGAACCGGTCTGCGCCACAGTACCACCCAAGGTTTGCGCCATCACCTGAAAACCGTAGCAGATGCCAAAGACCGGCACGCCAGCCTCAAATAGTGCCCTATCGCCGCGGGGGGCGCCATCGGCATACACCGATGAAGGCCCGCCCGAAAGCACAATCGCGGCAGGGTTTTTAGCGAGCATCTTTTCGGTGCTCATAGAGTGGGGAACGATTTCAGAGTAGATACCCGCCTCACGCACACGACGAGCAATAAGCTGCGCATACTGGGCACCGTAATCTACCACCAGAACCGGACGCTCTTCAAGCTGATCCGGGTGTACAGAGTCGGTCACGGATTTTCCTCACGTGTCAGGTTTGAAATTCCGCGCGAGCGCGCGAAGTCTTGTATTTCTATTCTACGGGAGAGACAAAAGTTTTATGTGGCACCCATTCAGGGGTACTGCCGTTGGGCTTTAGCCGATGCTGGGGCTAGTATCGTTTGGTTGCCTGCGGGTTTGCCTCAAGCTGCGCCAAGGTTTCTGCGTGGATGCGCTTCTCAACGATGAATGAGAGGAACGGCACCACGCCGCCAAGCGCCATGACGATGAGCTGGGCGATACCCCAGCGCATGAGCAGCCAAATACGAATGCAGGAGAACAGATAAATAATGTAGAACCAGCCGTGAATAATGAGCACCCACGTGGAGATGTTTACTCCGCCGGTGAGGTTGCCGGTTTCGCGGTTAAGGACGCCGAACGATACATCGGAACCGGTTGCGGCGTCTTTTGCACCCGCCACCAGGTCATAACCCATCCCGTGATGAGTGATCATCTCAACCACCAGCAGCAACAGGAAGGTACCGGATATCCATGCGCACCATTTATAGAAGGTGAGTGCGGAACGAATCTGCGTTTCGGTACCGCCAAATTTTTTGCGCACCGTAAATCCACCCTGGGGCGCGTGTTCTACCCCGTCTGCTGATGCTTTTGAGGCGTTCTGCGATAGGGTGACTTTGCGCCCGTCGGTACGTTCTACCGGGGTGATTTTTGTGTTCTTCTCGGAATTCTCTGACATGCTGTGCCTCTCGTGTGTGCTGATGAGTTTAGCTGGCGTTAGTCTTTTGTATCTGCAGGTTTCTGGGGATTAACGCTCTTCGGAGCGTTGCGCGGTGTATCTTCCACCCGCGCTGATGCTTCTTCGGGAGCTTCATCGAAGAAATAGTATTGTTCGTCGGCGGGGTCCCAATAGTAGGGGCGTCCGGTGGCTTCGTCCACAAAGTATTCGCCCTCGTACTCGAAATACTGGGTGTATTCGGCTGGTTCGGCGGCACGATGCGCCGCATCCTTAAGCATGCGTCCCCATAGGTAGAGGGCGAACGCCGCAAAAATCAGCCATTCGAGCGAGTAGAAGATGTTGAGCCAGTTGATGTTGGCATCATTGGTCGCCTGGGCTGCGCGAATGGGGCGCAGATTCTCGGACTGTCCAATAATAGTGGCATTTTCTGCGATTGTGTGCTGTTCGGTGAGGGGTATTTTTTGGTTCTCGGGGACTTCGGCAGAAAGCGTGAGCACGCCGTCATAGAGGGGTGAATCCCACAGGTTTGTCAGCTGTGCCGGGGATGCGCTTTCTAGCACCTTCTCGGTCGTGCGCGTGTACGGGGCGGCGCCCTGGGCATTTACTACACGACCGGCAACCTCAACTGTCCCTGTCGGTTCGGCGGGTATGCTCGGCGCATGATCATCCTCTCCCGCTATCCAGGCTCGTGCCACCGTGATGGCACGGGGCTTGGTGCTCCCCAAAGCAGCGGCTTTATCGGTTCCTTCGGGAATGAATTCACTCAGAACCCAGTATCCGTGCTGCCCCTCATTCAGGCGACCCGCTACCAGCATGGAGGATCCTGGAACGTACTCCCCCTTCGCCTGCACTACGGTATCAACCGTCAAGTTCGTCACGGGCTGATGCGCCTGCAGAATCTCGGTATAGGGTCGCACCCGATCTTTCGCAGGATCAGAATGTACCTGCTGTGAGGTGGAGGCGTTAAACTGCCAGCTGGAGAGCGCAACAAACCCCGTCACGAAGACGAGAGCCAGCAAAAGCCCGCCCAACCAGCGGGGAGTAAACGCCAATTTCCACACGTATCTAGGGTAACGCTTCTGCGTGATGTGCCCCTAACGCCGTTGGTAACCTACGCGGGGAAAAGTCCCGGTGAATAGTTGGCAGAGATGCGTCGTTTCCCAGTGTAGAACACAGTCTAGCCGGTACGGTAAGGGAGCCAAACCAAAAACTAGCTGGCAGCAAACCAGCGGCGCACAGCGTTAAAGCTCCCCACCCTCCGCAAAATACTTCTCTTCAGCTTCAGCAAGATCAGTCATCGCTGGCGATTCGATTGTCGCGGACACAAGTCTTTTGCCGACTCCTAAACCGACACTCGCGCGTGACGGCAAATACCAAGACAAAGTTTCTACTTCGCTGCTAGGGCCAGGGGTTGCAGCCCCGTACAGTGATGTAAGTCCAGCAACGTAGCCTGAGCGTGCCGACTGTATCAATGCCTTGATTTCTGGGGTTGGGTCCGGGGATGCGAGGCTGGTCAAGCGGAAAGAAATCCCGGATACGAATTGGTTGTTACTGATGTCTAGGCTTATGTGGCCATCTTCCTCTCCATTACTGACGGGTGTAACGAAAAATTTCCCGTCGTCGGGAGCAGGTGTCCAGCCGAACTGATCACGCAGCGAGAACGCCTCTTCAACAGTCATAGGCCACCGATGCTCAGCTATTGCTCGGATGATGGCCACAGCTTGCTCAGCCGGATACGCGCGAAAACCTGACGGTGTGGAGTTTGCTTCATTTAACATATGAGAATTCGGTCTCTCTTCTGGGATTTTTAGAGCTTGTCGATAGATTCTTAAGATGCTGAGCAGCCTCGGGCGTGAGAACGCCATAGCCCGCCTAGCTATGCGAACTACGTCAGTCTTTTCCTTCATTGGGGCGGGTATCAATGACCGCGTGGGGAACGCCGTCGGGCTTGGGTCCGAAGTCCTTTCTGAGGTCGGCGGTTTCTAGCTTGTTGTACTCCATCATAGACAGGTAATAGTCCAGAAGATCGTCGTAGCGTCCTAGTACTTCACCGCGCACCCACGAGACAGTCCCCTCCGCCGGGGTACCGGGCCGCCCCATCAGAACGATGTCAATCGACCCCTGTGCGGCGGCAACCATGAAATGGTCAGCAGCGATAACACCGTCTGAAGCCATAGCCTCAATGCACTCCTCCAGCTCCAGCTGAACCCCGCCCAGCTTACGCAGTTCGCTGCCAAGAAGGTCACTGGTGGAGAAGATCGTCATGTCCTGGTAGAAGCAGGGCCAGCCGTCGGCTACCTTGAGAAAGTCACGGTAGGACTTTGGCAAACGAAAACCCAGCTGAGCCTCAGTACGTGCCAGTGTTTCTTCAGAGGCTCCTGCATTGGGCGGCGCGTAGTCCCACAGACCCTTCCAGTCGGCTTCCATCCGCTCTTGGTTAATCTCCTGCCCCCAGTTCAGGTAGTCCTGCCACGTCCATTCCGACATAGCCCGATTTGTCCCGCTGGATACACCAACAGCTTTATCTGTCATGTGCCTTAGCCTCTTCCTATCTCCTATCCGGCTCTAAGAACCAGCTCTGCTGCCGCAGCAACCAATCACTACTAGCTTGCCGGTACCACCATAATCTCAGGGTCTACCGCACCCATATCAACCTCGCCCCTTTCACTGTGCCTACATCATTCACGAGAAGTACTGAGGGTACTCCACATAAGGGTCGTGTTCACGGTGATCTACCCATTGTTCAAGCACCTGCTGAGGTGTAATTCCTGGAGTCAAGACTGTGTGACCATCGAAAGCACTGGATGTAAACCATAGCACCACGTCAGGGTCTGGGTTCAAAGACCGCACCCATGCGGCGATCTCTACGGCCTCCTCAAAATCTGCCCCATCAACAGATATGAGCCGACCATCAGTGAAATGACTAATAATCGTCGATGCCCCATCAGGGATAGTAATAAGGCGAGCATCCGTCAAACGGTCTTCCTCAGCGGTCCACTGCGCCGTCTTACACCCGGGCCATTTTCGCTGATCCTCACGTAAGAAAGCTTCGACATCAATGAGGGTATCCTCTGAACTGAGAACGGGATATAGGTAATTAACGCCCACAATTTTTCCTCTCGCCTTACCTGCGAAATACCGTAAACCACTGCACGCTACCCGCCCGCCCTATTCATGCTACGAGATTCTGCTTGCTTGTGCCCTGTGTATGGTCATGTACCCAGCTTCCACGCCTGACTCGGAATAGCACAATGCGCCCTCACCGGATATTTCACCGGTGGGGGCGCAATACGTTTTAGCAAAGAGAATGTTCGCTCGGTTCCTGCACACTCAACGGAACGCGAGACTGACGAGATTATCCCCGATATTCAGGCACGAGCGTCATCTCTGCCTTCTGGAACTTCTTCAAGTCCAGGTAACCGCAGGTTGCCATAGCGCGCTTGAGTGCACCCACAATATTGCTCGTGCCATCCACATGGTGTGAAGGCCCATACAGCACTTCTTCGAGGGTTCCAACGACACCCAGCGGGGTACGCACGCCGCGCGGGAAATCCACCGAATGCGCCTCATTACCCCAGTACCAGCCCTGACCCGGCGCCTCGGATGCGCGTGCCAGAGGAGCGCCGATCATCACTGCATCCGCGCCCAGAGCCAGTGCCTTCACCAGGTCACCGGAGCGGCTAAGCCCGCCGTCTGCAATCACATGAACATATCGTCCGCCGGATTCGTCCAGATAATCCGATCGTGCCGCAGCAACATCGGCAATAGCGGTTGCCATCGGTGCGGAAATACCCAGTCCCTTACGGGTGGTCATCGCGGAACCGCCGCCGAACCCCACCAGAACACCGGCGGCCCCGGTGCGCATCAGGTGCTTCGCCTGGGTGTACCCGGCCACGCCGCCAACCATAACAGGTACATCCAGCTCATAAATGAATTTCTTGAGGTTCAGCGGTTCATGCGAGGTCGAAATATGCTCCGCAGAGACCGAAGCACCGCGAATCACGAAAAGATCGGCACCGGCCTGCACCACGGTCTCGTAATGTTCTTGGGTGTTCTGCGGGGTAAGCGAGCCCGCCACAATAACACCCGAATCACGAATTTCTTCTAGGCGCGCGGTAATCAGCTCGGGCTTAATCGGCTCAGCGTAAATCTGCTGCATGCGCGTGGTAGCAGAGGCAGGATCAGCTTCGGGAAGCTCAGTAATTTCGTCAAGAAGCGGCTGCGGATCCTCATAGCGAGTCCACAAGCCTTCTAGGTTGAGCACGCCTAAACCACCGAGCTTTCCGAGCGCAATCGCGGTCGCTGGAGACATTACAGAGTCCATCGGTGCGCCCACAATTGGGGTGTCAAATTTGAAGGCGTCAATCTGCCATGACGTATCGACATCGCGACGGTCACGGGTGCGGCGCGTCGGTGCCAGCGCCACATCGTCAAGCGCATAGGTGCGGCGGGCGCTCTTAGAGAGCCCAATCTGAATATCGGACATGTGTGTTTCCCTTCGGAAGGTATCTGACCGGTGTTTCTTGGCGCACGGCTGCCCCGCAAGACTACGCGCCTGATGCAGTATCTACTCTACTCGGCGTATAGCCCGTTCCGCCGCAGATTATTCAGAAATATCACAAAATGCACGACGGAATAGGTTCTCTAATGTTCGAACCTTGCACACCACTAAACCGGTCAGCAGTGGTTAACGGCGGTAGTTAGGTGCCTCGACAGTCATCGTAATATCGTGCGGATGAGATTCTTTTAGGCCCGCCGGGGTGATGCGCACAAACTTGCCCTTAGTCTTAAGCTCCTCAATGGTGCGTGAACCCACGTAGAACATGGTCTGGCGCAGACCGCCCTCAAGCTGATGCAGCACGGCAGAAAGCGGTCCGCGGAACGGGACCTGCCCCTCAATTCCCTCGGGAATCAGCTTTTCTTCACTGGAAACATCTGCCTGGAAATAACGGTCTTTCGAGTATGACTTGTGGCGACCGCGGGTCTGCATAGCACCCAGCGAGCCCATGCCGCGGTAAGCTTTGAACTGCTTACCGTTCATGAAAATCAGATCGCCGGGGGCCTCGGCGGTTCCCGCCAGAAGCGAGCCAAGCATCACGGAATCGGCGCCAGCAACCAGAGCCTTGCCGATCTCACCGGAGTGCTGCATTCCGCCGTCGGCGATGAGCGGAACACCAGCGGGAATAGCTGCCTTTGCGGATTCGTTAATTGCGGTTACCTGGGGCACGCCCACACCCGCGATAATACGAGTGGTGCAAATTGATCCAGGACCCACGCCGACTTTCACAGCATCTGCGCCCGCATCAATAATGGCTTGAGCACCTTCACGGGTTGCCGCCTGACCACCAATCACATCGACATGTGCGGCTGCGGGATCTTTCTTCAGGCGGGAAATCATATCGAGCACGCCTTGGGAATGTCCGTTGGCGGTATCGACGAAGAGCGCATCCACCCCGGCCTCGACCAGAGCCATTGCACGTTCGTAGCCATCGCCGAAGAAGCCAATAGCAGCGCCAACACGCAGGCGACCGTCGTCATCCTTGGTAGCGCGCGGGTACTGTTCGGTCTTCACAAAGTCTTTGAGGGTAATCAGCCCGGCAAGTTTACCGGCCTCATCAATGAGGGGCAAGCGCTCGATTTTGTTCTTCGAGAGCAGGGCGAAGGCTTCATCCTTCGTGAGGTTCGGTGAACCGGTAACGAGCGGCATCGGGGTCATAACATCACGCACGAGAGTACTTTCATAGTCCGAGCGCGAGAGGTAGCGAATATCGCGGTTGGTAATAATACCTTCAAGTTTGCCGTCTTCGGTGACCACCGGCAGACCCGAAACCTTGTAATAGCCGCACAGATTGTCGTATTCACCGATAGTTGCGTCAGCACCGATGGTGACGGGATTGATGATCATACCCGATTCGGAGCGTTTCACGCGATCAACATGCGCTGCCTGATCCTCGATCGAAAGGTTGCGGTGGATCACGCCCATGCCGCCTAGGCGCGCCATCGAAATCGCCATCTGGGACTCAGTCACGGTATCCATCGCAGCGGAGATAATGGGGGTGCCCAGAGTAATACGCTTGGAGAGTCGAGTGCTGGTATCGGCATCAGAGGGAATAACATCAGTGTTGCCGGGTAGAAGCAACACGTCATCATAGGTCAGACCAGTGAAACCGAAGGGATCGTCGGTCAGGGCGGTGGGGACAGTCATATTTAGCCTTTCAAATGCTGTACCGGATGTATAGATGTTGTGTAGCGAGTGGTGCCACCGGGTGTAAAACGTCGTATCTCTATGGTAAACGCTTACTGCTGTTTCGGTGTACACGGAGCGGTTCGGATGCGCGCCTTTCCTGTAAGCAGTATCCGGTTCAAGGCTGCGCTTGCGGTTATTTCAGGCCAGTCTGCATCAAGCCCCTACAGATAGTTGTTGCCCGGTTCAACGAGATTTTCTCTCTCCTCGAACCGGGCAACCCATCAATTATTCGTCTTCGTCCTCTTCTTCGGGCTTGGTAACCACCAGAGTCTCGGTCGTGAGTACCAAAGCCGCGATAGATGATGCATTCTGCAGCGCAGAGCGGGTGACCTTCACGGGGTCAATTACGCCCGCTTCGAACAGATCAACATACTCACCGGTTTTGGCGTTGTAACCGTGACCAACGGGCTGTTCGGCGACCTTTGCCGCCACTACATAGCCGTCGTCGCCAGCGTTTTCGGCAATCCAGCGCAGCGGCTGTACCAGGGCGCGGCGTACAATCTGCACACCTACGTTTGCGTCGTGGCTATCGAGTTCAAAACCGTCGAGCGCCTTGCTGGCGTGGATCAGTGCCGAACCGCCACCGGATACGATGCCTTCTTCAAGAGCCGCGCGGGTAGAAGACACAGCGTCTTCGATGCGGTGCTTACGTTCCTTAGCCTCAACCTCGGTTGCCGCACCCACCTTGATCACGCCCACGCCACCGGCGAGCTTCGCCAGGCGTTCCTTGAGCTTTTCGCGATCCCACTCGGAATCGACGGCCTCGATCTCTCGGCGCAACTGCTGCACACGGTCTTCAACCGCTTCCTTGCTGCCACCGCCGTCCACAATCGTGGTGGTGTTCTTGGTGACGGTCACGCGGCGCGCCGAACCGGTTTCTTCGAGAGTTGCCTGAGCCAGGTCGATACCCAGTTCGGGGGTAATCACGATGCTGCCGGTCAGAATGGCGAGATCCTGCATAATAGCCTTGCGGCGATCGCCGAACCCGGGAGCCTTAAGCGCCACAACGTCGAGAGTTCCGCGGAGCTTATTCACCACGAGGGTGGACAGTGCTTCACCATCAACGTCTTCGGCGATAATGGTCAGCGGTTTTTCGCCTGTACGACCTTCTCCAGCAGAGGCATAATCTCGGCAACAGTGGAGATCTTACCCTGGTAGAGCAGAATGAGGCTATCTTCAAGAACCGCTTCGCCACGCTCGGCATCGGTCACGAACGAAGGCGAAAGGTAGCCCTTGTCGAACTGCATACCCTCGGTAATGTCAAGCTCAATCTCAGTGGAGGAGCCGTCCTCGATAGTAATGACGCCGTCCTGACCGACCTTCTCAAAAGCAGATGCCAAAAGCTCGCCGATCTGGTCGGACTGAGCCGAAATAGCGGCAACATGCGCAACTTCCGGACCCTGTACCTCGCGGGCATCCTGAAGCAGACGCTCGGAGACCTTCTCAACGGCGGCCTCAATGCCACGCTTCACCTCCGCAGGTGCCGCACCGCTTGTTACGTTGCGCAGCCCCTCATTCACGAGTGCCTGCGCCAGCACGGTTGCGGTAGTCGTACCGTCACCGGCAACGTCGTTAGTCTTGGTGGCTACCTCTTTAGCGAGCTGCGCGCCCAAGTTTTCGTAGGGGTCTTCAAGCTCAACTTCGCGGGCGATCGAGACACCATCATTCGTGATAACCGGTGCACCCCACTGTTTATCGAGCACAACATTGCGCCCGCGTGGGCCGAGGGTAACCTTGACCGCATCGGCGAGTTTATCGACGCCGGCCTGCAGGGACTTACGGGCGGCATCGTTGAATTCAAGCTGTTTAGCCATGAATATTCGCTACTCCTTGAGGGTTGTGAGCGTTCGATATCGTAGAAGGCGCACGTGCGCCAAATCCAGGTCAGGTATAGCGGATGCGCCGCGCGAGAAACCGGCGGCGCATCCTGCATATATGCGAAATTAGTCGACGATCGCCAGAACGTCACGAGCGGAGAGAATCAGGTATTCCTCGCCCTGGTACTTGACCTCGGTACCGCCATAGCGGGAGAACACGACTACGTCACCTTCGGCGATATCGACGGGAACGCGGTTGCCCTTATCGTCCACACGACCGGGGCCCACAGCTACTACGCGAGCCTCCTGCGGCTTCTCCTTTGCAGTTTCGGGAATAACCAGACCGGATGCGGTGGTCTGCTCAGCCTGCTCTAGTTTGACAACTACTCGGTCTTCGAGGGGCTTAATAGCCATAGGTATGCTCCTTTTTAGTCAGCGTTTTTAAAAATTTGTGAAGCGGTTTAGCCCTAGTGCCTGGGCGTTTAGCACTGCACCGCTTCGAGTGCTAAATTCAACTTTAGAATCCCGGCGGCACCCGGTCAAGAATGCGCGCCGTTTCGAGGGCGGCGTTTCGCGCACAGGATAATACGCGAGCGCCCCGTGAACCTGCCGCAGCCTCCAAGCCTTCTGCATATGCTCATGCCACTACACTTAAGCCTATGGTTGATTTTGTGCCCCCGCCGCCGTTTGCCTTGCCGCCCGAGCTGCCTTTTACCCGGCAGGCGTTAGATGCCGCGGATGCGCTTTTCCCCTATAGTCAAGAGCACTCGCTCGAACAGGTTACGCGGCTGCGGGCGCAGGGGTTCACGCCCGATGAGACCGCCAATATTCTCAGCCTTGTTAAGGCGCGCACTCGGGCGCTGTCAAAGTTCGGCGATAGGGCGCGCACTATGTTTTTGACCGAGCACGGCGCGCAGCAGGCGACTCGACCGGTTGTTGCCGCCGAGCATGCGGCCGTGTTTGCCCGTGCCGGGGTTCGTTCGGTTGCCGATCTGGGATGTGGTATCGGCGCGGATTCGTTGGAGTTCGCGCGCGCATCCTTAGCGACTGTTTCTGTGGAGCTTGACCCGTTGACGGCATCTTTTGCTGCCGCAAATCTGGCGGATTTTTCGGGTTCACGGGTTGTTGTCGGTGATGTGACGAATTTTGATCCCGAGAGTTTTCGTGATGGCAACGGCAAGGTCGTGCAGGGCATTTGGCTTGATCCGGCCAGACGTGATCTGACCGGAGTCGTAAAATCCCGTACAGAACGTATTTGATCCCGAAGCCTATTCTCCCCCGCTTTCGTTCGTAGTGGATCTGGCCAGAACTGGCATGCCGATGGGTGTCAAACTTGGTCCGGGGATGCCGCATGAGGCTATTGCGCGCCCCGAGGATATTCGTAGCGAGGCGAACCCCCATCCGCGTGTCACGGCGCAGTGGGTTGAGCATGAGGGTTCTCTCGTGGAGTTAGTGCTTTGGTTTAATGCTTTGGCTCAGGAGGGCGTTGCACGCACGGTCACGGTGCTGCGGCAGGAGGCGACGGGACAGGCTGAAGACAAGGGCCTGCGCATTCACAAAAACCACGCTGAGGAGTCCCTATTCTGCGGAACAAGTAACCCCTGTTGATGAAAAGCAAACCCGGTTCCCCTCCCCCGGTGAGTACCTCTATGAGCCTTCCGGCGCGGTAGTGCGGGCGCATCTGGTGCAGGAGTTAGCCCAAGAGCTTGGGGCGAACCTGATTGATCCGCACCTGGCGTACCTCACGGCGGCAAAAGCTGTTCAGAGTCCGCTGGCACAGTGTTATGAGGTTCTTGAGGAAATCCCGGTGCATGAGAAACAGCTCAAAAAGTGGGTGCGCGAGCGCGGTTTTACGGCTTTGACGATCAAGAAACGCGGCGTTGATCTGGTGCCCGAGAAAATGCGTGCGACCCTGCTGGCAGGCGGTGCGGGCAAGAAATCAGGTAAGAAGGCCGCGAAGAATCAGGGCTATAACCCGGCGACTTTAGTGTTTACGCGAGTGGGGTTCGGGCAGCAGGCACGGCGCATCGGGTGGCATGTGCGGCCTGTAGATTTTTCTGATTCAGCGCAGGTCTCTAGCTCGGACACTAAGAATTCTGTGGTCTAGCGGTTTATGTGGGCGGCGTATCTACAAAAACTGTGATGACGGTGTGTGACGTTTTATGTCAGATACTTCATGTTCGTGTCGTATTTAGTTCATACGCACTCTGAAAAGCGTTGTTGTGGTCACCAACACCGTAGAATAAATGCAGTCACCCTAAGAAGGAGAGAGTTTTGATTTCGTTCGCTTCCTCGGCGCAATCCACTCTAGGCGTAGAGTGGGAGATCGCGCTGATTGACCAGCATACCGGAGAGCTGGTAGCGCGCGCTCAAGAGGTACTTACCCGTGTGAGCGAACGTTATCCTGAACTTTTGGAACCTTCCCTGGATCATGCTCATGTGGCGGGCGAATTTTTGGAAAATACGCTTGAGATTATTACCGGCGTGTGTACTACGGTTCCGCAAGCGTGCCAGCAGTTGATCTCGGTGACCGATAAGATCCGTGAGGTTACTGATGAGCTGGGACTTGATTTTTATGCGGCGGGCACACACCCTACGGCGCATTGGCAGGATCAGCGGGTATCTGCAAAGAAGCGGTACCAGCGTGTGGTGGGTCGCGGCCAGTACTGGGGCAGGCACATGGTTATTTTTGGCGTGCATGTGCATGTGGGTGTCGATTCACGCGATAAGGTTTTGCCGCTCGTGGATGCGCTCACCAACTATTGCGCGCATCTGCTGGGGCTTTCGGTGTCTTCGCCCTACTGGGACAGCGTGGATACCGGATATGGTTCGCACCGCACGATGCTGTATCAGCAGCTGCCTTCAAATGGTCTGCCTTTTCATTTTGAAAACTGGCAGGAGTACAGTGACTATTTGCATGCGTTGGTGAAGACGGGCGCTATTTTAGAGGTCAGCGAGGACCGTTGGGATGTGCGCCCGGTTCCCCGCTACGGCACCTTAGAGATGCGGTACTGCGACGGCCTTCCGTCGATTCGTGATGTGGCGGCGGTTACGGCGCTCACCCAATGTTTAGTGGAGTTTTTCTCGCGCAAAATTGAGGCTGGCGAGAAGATTGAGGTGTTAAACCCTTGGCATGCTCAGGAGAATAAATGGCGTGCCGCCCGCTATGGTTTAGACACCGAGATTATTGTGTCTAACGAGCCGCAGGTGCGCCCGCTGCGCGAGGATATTGAGCTTCTTGTTACTCAGCTAGAGGATGTTGCCCGGGATTTGGATTGTTTGCCGGAGCTGCAGCATGTAAGGAATATGCTGGCGGAGGGCACTGGTGCCGACCGGCAGCGCGCTATCTACGAGAAAACAGGCTCTTTCCACGAGGTTATTCGAGATGTCGCGCTCCAGTCACGGGCGCGTCCCATCCGCTAGGGGCCGATAAAGTTCCAGCCCGCTCCCCCGAATTTTCTCAGGAGGCAGGCTGACGGATCCTTCTAGTCTAAGCAAATGCTCTAGAAACACACCGTCGTGACCGGCAGCGAAGAATCGGTCGTAAAATCGATTCCCGAAGGTTCATACCCGGCCTCGACAAGGCGTGCCCCAAGCGCCGCCACCATTGCACCATTATCGGTACACAGCGTAAATTTCGGGATAATGAGGCGCACCCCAGCTGAAGCGCATCGTGCCGAAAGCAGCTCACGCAACCGAGAATTTGCCGCAACACCCCCGCCAAGTAAGAGAGTGTGCAGTCCCTGTTCCCGGCAGGCCAGCACGGCCTTCTTCGTGATAACATCGACAACCGCTTCCTGGAAAGATGCCGCAATATCGGCGACCGGAACCTCTTCACCGCGTGCCTCAAAGCCTTCAATCACACGCGCTACGGCGGTCTTGAGCCCCGAAAACGAGAAATTATACCGGTGTGCCCCCGGGGCTTCGGCGGTACCCATGAACTTACGGTTTGACAACCCGCGTGGGAAAACAAACGCCTTAGCATTCCCCGTGCGCGCGGCGCGGTCAATAGCGGGGCCTCCCGGGTAATCGAGTCCCAGTAAACGAGCGACTTTATCGTAGGCCTCACCGGCGGCATCATCAAGGGTGGCTCCGAGCAGACGAACATCCTGAGTAATATCGCGTACCTGCAGAATTTCGGTGTGACCACCAGAAACCAGCAGTGCCCCGAGCCCGCCATCTCGAGCGTGTTCAAGCAGCGCCGAGCCGTCTTCGGTACCGTTATCGTCGAGCAGCCCCACGCCCACATGCGCCACCAGATGGTTAATGCCGTAGAGCGGCTTTCCGGTAGCGGTAGCCAGCGCCTTCGCGGCAGAAACACCGACCATGAGTGCCCCGGCGAGCCCGGGACCGGCGGTGACGGCAATCGCGTCTATATCGTCGAGGGTCACGTAAGCGTCTGCAAGTGCGGCTTCTAGAGCCGGGATCATAGCATCAAGATGAGCCCGCGAAGCAATTTCGGGAATCACCCCACCGAACCGCACGTGCTCTTCCATAGAGGATGAAACCGTGTTGGTGAGCAGACGGGTGCCGCGTACAATGCCGATCCCGGTCTCATCACAGGATGATTCGATACCCAATACAAGCGGTTCAGCCGCGGCAGAAAGTGTTTGTTCAGTCATCATTTCTCAGGTAGTTTCCGTTGTTGTGGAGGCATCGGCGGCGAAGTCCTTGAGCATGATCAGCGCATCCGTGCCGTCGTCATAATAGCCGGGCCGTGTGTGAATATGCGTGTATCCGGTGCGCAGGTAGAGGTTCTGGGCTCGGGGATTATCGGCCCGCACCTCCAAAAGGATGCGCTGCGCCCCTAAATCCTGTGCCCGGCGGTGCATTGTGGCGAGCATGGCTCTTCCGTATCCGTTGCCTTCGTACTCGGGCAGCACGGCGATGGTCTGCACATCGGCGGTGTCTGCTACCGTCATGACCCCGCAGTATCCGATAATATTCGGGGCGTTCTTTTCAGCGGGGTTTTCCTGGGGATTTTCACCGGAATGCGCCCGCTCAAGTACGTAATAGGTGCGGGTGGGGTGGGTTATTTCGGCGAGGAACATATCAAGGTTCCAGGCGTCGAGGGGGAAGAGCTCTTGTTCGAGGGTGAACAGATGCGGTACATCGTTGATATCGGCGCGGCGCAGGTGGGCACCGCGGACGAGCGCACCGGGAAGTTCTGGATGCTGAAGTTTCGAGTGCATATTTACGCCCCCCTATCCCTTAGACGATACGGGTTCTCCCGAAGCGTTCTGGCTCTGCCGCGCAAGCATGGCGGCTGGAACCTTCGCGTCCGAGTCACGCAGGTAGAGGGCGCGGGTGTCGGTGCTAAGATTTTTTATACCCAAGCGCGCGGCGGCACGCACGAGGTCGCTTGCGTTGGGGTGCAGCTGCGATAATTCGGAAGAAATTTGCGCCCCCGATTTGTTCCAGCTGTTCGCGGTAAAGCTCGGCACCGTAACCGTAGGCACGATAACCTGCGGTATTCTGTCCAGAAACGCTGCCGGGTGCAGGCATACTTTCGCTTGCGGGTGCCACCTGCGGACCGGTTTTTTTATCGTGTATCCGTTCTCGGTAACGGTGAAAATTGCAGAGTAGATTTCGCGGCGGCGCGCATCGGAGGCTACCAGAATCTCGGTCATCTGCGCGGCTTTGCCCTGGAAATCCTGAACGAATGCTCGCTCTGCCAGGGCTGTTAGACTCATAAGCCCGTAAACGGGTTTGTTCCAGGCAAATCCAAGAGTTCGGGCGGTGACGATTCCGGCGCGCAGTCCGGTGAAAGGGCCCGGCCCGGTCCCGGTGAGAATCGCATCCACGTTCCGCCCATTTACCTGTGCTTTGTCGAGTACCCGAGCTACGAAGGGCGACATCACTTCGGCGTGTGAACGTGTATCGGCGCTTTCGCGGGCGGCGAGAATAGTTGCGGTTGAACCGGGATTTTCGCCGTCGAGGCGCGCCAAAGCCACGGATGCGGTGGCTGATGAATCTAGAGCAAGTATGAGCACCCTATCATTCTAACGTGCTGCCGTGTACCCACTATTGTGACGGGTTCTCGCTTCATAAATACCCCAAGGCAGGCTCATGAGGTGCGCTTCCGTTCGCTCCCGGCAACTCTTAAAACAGGTTACTCGCCGCCGAGTTTGAGCATGGCGGCTTCGAGACTGCGATACGCTTCGCCTTCCCACCGTGGTCCATAAGCGGTAATGCGCAGCAGCCGCGGTTCTGAGGCATCAGCGCTCTCGTCCTCACGGTCGTCGAGCGCATCCCAGTCGAACTCCCCTTCCCCTGTGGGCGAGTAATTCTCGGCGGCGTAGGCGATGGAGGCGTCCGCGCCGGTGAGTCGCGTGAAGTCTAGTTCCAGGCGGGAATCGCTCAGATGCTCGGCTTTACCGCGTCCCCATTCGATGACGGTCACGGATTTTTCCAGCGAGAATTCTAGATCGAGGTCGTCTAATTCTTCGGCGCTAGAGAGCCGGTATGCGTCCACGTGCACGAGATCGGGCCCGCCTGGGCGGGTGCCGTCCAGTAGATTAGGATGCACCCGCGAGAGCACAAAAGTTGGTGAAATAACACCCTCACGTACTCCAAGCCCCTCGCCTAGAGCGCGGGTGAAGGTGGTCTTCCCGGCACCAAGCTCTCCCGAGAGCAAGAGCAGGTCCCCGGCGGTGAGCAACGGTGCAAGCGCGTGCGCCGCCGCGCGGGTATGCGCAAGATCGGCAAGATCAACTTCTAAAACGGGATGTGCGTGCATGGGCTTCTTTCCGGGGAACGGTACGGGTTAAACAGGGATGCGAAGACTCGAACTCACATATCGTTAGACGGTTTCCGGTGTCTGTTCATCGTCGAGACCGAAGAGGGATCCCAAGGCATGCAGACCATCTACTTCGCGTTCCACCCAGGCGCCACCGCGGTAGATGCGTATCACGCGCGGGGAAATACGAGTCACAATCTCGTAGTTAATGGTCTGCGCTGCAGCGGCCCATTCTTCAACGGGAGGGTTATCTCCCGAGCCGAAAAGCACGGCGGAACCGCCGAGAATACCGCGCGCAGGATCGGCGAGTCCGGGTTCTTCCAAATCAACCACGAGCTGATCCATAGCAATCCTGCCCACGACACGGTACGTGCGTGGTTCCACAGGGTTCGCGGCATCGGCACGCGGGTAAATACGCACCGGCGCCCCCTCAGCGATGCGCGGCACGCCATCGGCGTATCCGAGCGGAATGAGGGCCAGCGTGGTGGGCTTATCGGTGCTGTACCGCAACCCGTATGAGACCCCCTGCCCGGCGGGTACCTCTTTGACATTGCACACATGGGTTCCCAGGGTCATAACGGGTCGCAGGTTAAGGTCTTTGGAGCTCACACCCGCGAGCGGGGAAAGACCGTAGAGGGCAATTCCGCAGCGTACCGCATCGGCGAGGACCGCCTCGTTCGTGTTATATAGGGGGCTCGCACCGGTGATCGTGCCCGGGGAATTTGCCAGGTGAACAAGCTCGGGGGTGAGACCCGCACTGCGGGCAACGGTCACAAATTCGTTAAGTCGGGCGATCTGCCGTGCGGTCTCGGGGCGTTCGGGTTCATCGGCAACCGCCAGATGCGAGAAAATGCCCTCAATGCGCACCAGCCCTGCGGCTTCAAGTTCAAGGGCGCGCGCCACTAGCGCGGGCCAGTCCTCAAAGGTGGAGCCGTTACGCCCAAGCCCCGTGTCTACTTTCAGATGTACACGAGCACGCTTCTTGGTGCGATTGGCAGCTTCTGCTATTGCTTCTAAGTCCCAGCCGGAGGCACCCAGGATAATATCTGCTTCGAGTGCTTCGTCGAAGTCCGTCTGCGGGGTGTGCAGCCAAGCTATAATCGGGGCGGTAATACCCTCTGAGCGCAATTCCAGGGCTTCGGTCACATGCACAACGCCCAGAATATCGGCACCGGCTTCGAGTACTGACCGTGCCACGGGGTAGGCGCCGTGACCGTAGGCATCCGCTTTCACCACGGCAATGAGTTTACGTTCGCCGATCATATCTTTGAGCACGCGCGTATTGTGCTCAAGAGCATTAAGGTCGATGATAGCGGTTCGCTCCGCCTCACCGGGCTGCAGGTTCGGGGTGTAGAGGGGACGTGTGGGAACAGTCATTTCTATATACCTCCGGTACTCGGTGAACGCGGGGAGCGTCTAGTTACACTCATTCTAGCCCGTCTTTTCATGTATTTTCGCTCTTCTTATCCCGGTTTAGGGAGCGTTCATCAACAGTTCATGTTCTTACTGTGCGAATGCGCCTCTTCGATACCGTCGAAGCTTACACGTTCACCCTTAGACTCACTCGGCTTGCAGAACGCGCTGTCTTATAAAACCGCGCGTTAGACTAGGATGGTGAAGATTCCCGAGAGCTCGCAGTCCCGCTTGCCCCAGCCTGTTGTGCATGTCTATTCTCTGCATACCGATCCTTTTGCGCAGCCCGGTCGCGGCGATGCCGGGGGCATGAACGTTTATATTGCGCGTTCGATTGCGGCTATGCTGGCGGCAGACGATACTTTGCGCGTCGAGGTTTTCACGCTTCTTACCGATCCCGATTGTGAGCATGCAAAGCCCGGGGTACAGGTTCCGACTCTTCTCAACTCGTATCGTGATCGAGTGCGGGTGCATCAGGTGTTGATTCCGCAGGCTTTAGGTGCTCGCAAAAATCAACTTGCTGAGTTTACAACCGAATTTGCGGCGCAATGCGTCTCATTAGCGTGCTGGCATCCGCAGGTTATTCATGCACATTATTGGCTTTCGGGCGTCGCTGCGCTGGGGGCTGCCCAGACCTACGCTGCCGAAGGAACAGTTGTTCCCGTAGTATTTACCCCTCATACGACCGCCGCAGCGAAGGATGCGCGCCGCTCCCCCGACGAACCCGAAGAACCACACGCACGTTATGAAAGTGAGCATCGAGTTCTTGAACATGCCGCTTTGACGATCGTCAATACTTCTCTTGAAGGGCAGCAGCTGCAGGACTACTATGGGGCAGATTCCGCACGCATGCGTGTGATTGCACCGGGGGTTGATACCGGTATTTTTCACCCGCTGCCGGGGGTGCACGCCGAACATGAGGGGTCAGATACGCACGCTCGGGTGGTTTTTGCGGGGCGTCCTCAGCCGTTAAAGGGACCCCATATTTTGGTAGAGGCCCTTGCGCTTCTTCCCGCGGATCTGCATGTTGAACTGGATATTATCGGCAAGTCTTCTTCCGGATACGAATTAGATTTTCTTGCCCGTGCCCGCGATTTAGGCATCGCCGATCGGGTGCATCTGCACAGCCCGGTTCCTGCCGATATTCTTGCCGATATTTTTCGCCGCGCCGATATTGTGGCTTCTCCTTCCTCATCGGAGTCTTTTGGACTGGTGGCTTTGGAGGCGCAGGCCTCGGGGGCTGCGGTACTTGCTACCGATGCGGATGGGTTGCGTTTCGCTATCGAGAACCATAAAACGGGGTTGCTTGTGGCGCCGCGTACCCCGCAGCGTTGGGCGGTTGCGATCGAGCGGCTGGTGCGTGCCCCACGTCTGCGCTTAACACTGGGGGCGAATGCGGCAGCTCGTGCACGTTCTTTCAGTTGGGAAGCGACCGCCCGAAAAACCTTGTGCGTCTATTCCGAGGCGATAACCGGTCGTCATTTAGCACAAGAGCGGGCCGAGGGTTCCGCATAGTTTATTGCCGAATTACTCTGCTCTTCCCCAAAACCTGTAGAACGCACCACAGCACGGTCTCGAAAGTTGTTCAAGCGGCTACACTTGACGTATGAGTTTTGCAATGACGCGCGACGAGTTTGCCGCTTATCTTGATTCTGCCCGCATCACGGGCGATGTTGCTACACCGCGCGAGAATAACCTTTCACATATTCAAGGGTTTCTCGATCACAATGAGCACCTCGAATTCGGGGTTACATGGTCGAAGGATTGGACCTATGACGAAGTTTTTGAGGTCATGGTACTCCGTGCTGGTCTGAACCCTGACCGCTCGCATGTCCAGGGACAAGATACGATTGGTTCCGCCCAGTGCATTGATGCTCTCGAAGAGTATGCCCGTATTTTTGGCGATGCGGTACGCGCCCGCCAAAAGATCCTGTTCGCCACCGGTCATCCCGCCGGACTTTTCCCCATTTATGCTGAACTGGCGCGCATCGCCGAACGCGCCGGAGCCACGGTGCTGCGTATTGAGCAGGGCGAGCGGTTCTTGGACGGCGATATTCGCCAGATCATGGGTGTGGTGATGTTTGAGCAGTACGGGAATCTGCAGCATACGCATTTCCCGGGGCCGATGCGCATCGCCCTCGCCCAGCTCCGTGAGCGCGGTGAGATGCCCGATCTTGTGGTTTCCGATCACGGGATGGCGGGGTATGCGGCATCACAGCAAAGCTGCTGACGCTCGGTATTGCCGACTGTAACGACCCGGGATTGTTTATTGCCGCAGAGCAGGGTGATTTACCGGTGTGTGTTCCGATGGATGATAATGTTCCGCCGAATCGTTACGAACCGCTGATTGATTTTTTGGTGAATCGCGCCTCATTGAAACAATTTCGGTAAAACTTTTAGGCTATAGTTTTTTATTCTTTCAAGGTATTTTATTAGTTTACGGGTATTAAAACTCTCTGACTAGGATATTTATTAAAGCTATTTACAAAAGTAAACATCCACAATAGCCTTTAATAATCGTGTCTTCAGCACCTTTATGGCACATTAAGGTGATTGAATTCACTCTTTATCCTTGAAGTTTAGACAACCATTCAGGAGGACTGAACTCCTGGTTTAACCGTAAAATATAAGGACTGAGTAGTTTTGAAGAACTATCGTGAGAATCAGTTAAAGGCCAGGTTTCTCTTCCGGACTACCTCGGGGCCTCAAAGCTGGTTCTCGTTCTCTCTACTTCTCGCTCACACACTGCACACATCATTCATCTGTATTCCGACTGACCACCGGGCTGCGGGTCTCAAACTCGAGCATTCCGCGCATACGCCGATATGCGCGCTCACCACGACCGGGGAAGATAACTTCATTGAAAGCAAAAGAAAGACTCAAAAAAGTTTGGGGCACCACATATGTCGCCAAACGTGAGTGGCATCCACAGGTTTTGAAATCTCTTTACCTGGGCGACTTGATCGCCATTGCCATCTCTATTTTTGCTGCGCACTTTATTCGCTTCGGCTTCGTAAACGCGGATTTACCGCCGGTGAATGTCTGGCCGCTTAACCTGCTCGATCCTTCCGTCGCACCCATCGACTATATCTTCCTCGATATCGGCATGATCATAATCTGGTGGCTGACTCTGCAAGTCAACGGCTCACGAAATATTCGCGTTCTAGGAATGGGAACCGACGAATACCGTATGGTCACACGCGGCAGCACTTACTTTTTCTGCACACTCGTGATAGTGGCGTTCTTTCTCAAAATCGACCTGACCCGCATGTACCTGCTCATCGCCCTACCCGTTGGGTTTAGGACTCATCATGATAGAGCGATGGCTACTACGCCAAAGACTAGTACAGAAACGTTTGCAAGGGTATTCGCTAACCCGCGTCATGATTATTTCCGACGTTCCCACCGGTAAACATCTGTATAAGAGCCTCTCCGGCGCCGTCGCATCGGGGCTTTCACCCAGCTGCGTTTTTACCTGCCGGGAATCTACGCCGGTACCACGATTGCAGACGTCGATCTGCCCATTCTGGGTTACTCCACGAACCCCTGACGATATTATGCAGGCCGTGCAGGAAAAACAATATTCAGATGGTCGCCATCTCGAACGGGCATCAGCTGACCCCGGAACAGATGCGGATGCTCGGCTGGCGTCTCGCGGATGCTCATATCGCCCTGATTATGGCTCCCGCAACCACCGATATTGCAGGGCCTCGCATGCATATTCAGCCGCTCAACGGGCTACCGCTCGTGCACGTTTCTACCCCGCATATTACGGGTATCGCTGCACTGGCGAAACGCGCCCTGGATGTGCTCGCCTCTGGACTGGGGCTTCTCGTGCTTTCCCCTGTTTTCTTGGTGGTGGGTATCCTTATCAGACGCGACGGCGGACCTGCATTCTTCTTCCAAGAGCGCGTAGGAATGAACGGCGATGTTTTTCGCATGGTCAAATTCCGGTCGATGCGCACCGACGCCGAAGAGATAAAAGCACAGCTTATGGAACAGAACGAAGGCAACGGGGTGCTCTTTAAGATGGTGAATGACCCACGCATCACCCCAATCGGCCGGTTTATTCGCAAGTTCTCCATTGATGAGCTACCGCAGCTCTGGAATGTTTTTATTGGCGACATGTCCCTGGTGGGCCCTCGGCCCCCGCTGGCGGAAGAGGTAGACCTATATGAGGATATTATGTACCGCCGCCTGCTCGTCAAACCCGGGATTACCGGGCTCTGGCAGGTCTCTGGCAGAAGCGATCTCTCCTGGGATGAATCGGTACGTCTTGACCTGTACTACGTCGAAAAACTGGTCTATGACAACCGACTTTATTATCCTGCTTCGCACGGTACGAGCAGTCTTTCGCCAAGGAAGGCGCCTACTAATTTTCGTGCCCGACTATGCCAAGGTCGGTATAGTTCAATACAGCGGTGGGGCGTGACATGATGTCACGCCCCACCATACTATGTATCTCGTTCAGGTTTTAATCGTCGAGAACGGCTTTCTCATCAAGAAGTTCCGCGATCGCCTGCGGTAAATACGCGGCCACTCGGCTGGGAGGAACCGGCCCTTTGCGCCCCTCCAACGATGCCAGCGCCGCACGATTATGCAGGTAAACCGCCAGTGCTGCAAGACTTGCATAAGTGCATCCCTCGACCTGCTCATGACGTTCCTGCGCAGCCGCCATATATTGTGCCAAGAGAGCCCCCAGAATACCGGTGAGGGTGTCGCCGCTTCCGGCGGTAGCAAGCCACCCGGTAGCCCCGCGCACACTGTAGGTGGCACCCACGGGAGCGGCGATAAGCGTCGTCGAACCCTTGAGCATCACAGTTGCACCGCTGAGTTCGCATGCGGCACGAACCCACCGGAAAGGTTCGGCATTAATGTCTTCGCGGCTGGGCACGAGAGCGCCGTCGAGCATTTCTTCCCAACGCTGCGGTGAATGCTCATGAATGCGCCGCAGAAAACGTTCTAGTTCCCCTGCATGCGGAGTCAGAATTTTATGTTCACCTAGGCTATGCCCCGCCATTAAATAATCTGCGGCGAGGTCTACCGCACCAGCATCCAGAATTGCGGGTTCGGGGGCATTGAGCAGGTACCTGTTATGGTCCAGGGTTTCGGGACCGGTACCGCTGCCACCAGCCCAGGCATGCACATGCTCGTGGGCGGGAGGCCCTGTGAAACATACCGTTTCCGGGTTTTGCCCAAGCACGAGAGTGCGCAGGGTATCGTCTTTCCCATTGAAACGCACCATCCCCACCCCGGTATTGAGGGCAGCACGCACACTCATCAGGGCAGCACCGGGATAATCGCGACTTCCCGTGAGCATACCAAGCACACCGCGATTGTACTTATGTGAGAATACCGAAGGCTTTTCGAGCAGATCCCGATAGTCCTCACGTTCCATAACGCGCAGCATCGGCTTATACCCCTTGAGAGCTTCGGGAACCCCTAAATCGTAGAGTTTAATAGTTCCGCAGTGCTCCGCAATATGGGTTCCTGCCGGTAGTTTACGCCCGATAAACGTAACCGTTCGCTCAGCCGCAAGTGAGGGTTCATGCAGGGTGCCGCGTTCACTATCGAGCCCGGTCGGGGCATCACAGGCGAGCACCGGTGGTAATTTACCGTCCAGCTGTACGGCACGGAGTTTAGCCAGGTACTCCCCCGCTTCCCCACGTGCCGCTCCCTTCGCGCCGGTTCCCAAAATACCGTCAATAATCAGGGAGTAGGAGGCAATATCGCGCAGGCTTTGGGCGGTGTCAAGCACGCGGGTTCCTTCACCGCTTTCGCGGGCGAGCAGCTCCAGGTTATTACCGGTTGGGTCGAAGAGAACAGCCTCAATGCGGTACCCCTGCTGATGCAGACGGGTGCCTGCATACACTGTATCCGCACCGTTATTCCCCGGCCCAACCAATAAGAGGATGCGCGTGTACTGGCTGTGCTGCCCCGCATCAGCGAGCATATCGTGAGCTTCGGCGGCGAGCGCATCCGCCGCGCGCTGCATCAAATACCCGTCGTAGTCCGGGGCCTCAAGGTAAGGACGCTCAGCGTTGCGAATTTGTGTACCCGTGTAGACGAGCTTCATAACTCCTCCTGATCAAATGCTCGCGTCGATGCGGCAGGGGCTAGTCGGTGGGGTCTTCGGTGAGAACCGTCATACTGTAGCTTTCAGGATCGAACCTTTTCAGATGGGCAAGCTCTGTAGCGCTCAGATATTCCGCCGTGGCGATGGCAACGGCTACGGGTTCATCATGGGTTAGGCTCAGGTGCAGACGATTGATGCCGAGGGTACGGGCACGTTCGGCGATCGTTCCCGTAAGAATCAGGTATGGCTGCCCATCTCGCTGCTGGCGACTTCGCAATCTTGCCAATTGAGCCCATCGGGTGCTCCTAAAACTTTGGCGACCGCTTCTTTGGCGGCAAAACGTACGGCTTGAGAACGGATATTACGAGTGCGCTCATTCGGTGTGAATACCCTGCGCACAAAAGCGGGTGTTTCGGTGACGATTCGTTCAAAGCGCTCAATGTTGACGGTATCTACGCCGATTCCGATAATCATTTTTTTCGCCTTTCCTGCCAAAAATGCGAGTTTTGTTTTAAGTTTAGCGAGGTTGGTACAGGGAAGACAGCACAGCGAACAATGTTAACGCATCATGAAACTTCTCGGCCTCGCACTGTGGTGCGGGTTAACAGGCGTGGGCGGTGCCGTCCCCAGAAGGGTAACGACACCGCCCACGCGAACGCATATGCGGGATGAGGATTACTCCACGGTCACCGACTTGGCGAGGTTACGGGGCTGGTCAACGTCCAGTCCTTTCGCCTCAGCAAGTGCGCACGCGAAAATCTGCAGCGGCACGGTGGCAAGCAAAGGCTGCAGCAGAGAAGGCGCGGCAGGAACGGTGATCAGACGATCCGCATACTCCTTGACAGCCTCATCGCCCTCTTCGGCAATGACGATGGTGAAGGCGCCGCGAGCGCGCACCTCCTGAATATTGGAAACAACCTTGCCGTGCAGGGATTCACGCCCGTGTGCGGAGGGCACAATGATGATAACGGGCTGGCCCTCTTCAATCAGGGCGATAGGACCGTGTTTCAGCTCGCCAGCGGCGAAAAGCCTTCGGCGTGGATGTAGCTGATCTCTTTGAGTTTAAGCGCGCCTTCAAGGGCAACAGGGAACCCAACGTGGCGCCCTAGGAAGATCACCGAAGAGGTATCTTTCATCTCGGCGCCAAGTTCTTTCACGAGGGTATCGTTGTCGATAACCTTCTGGATCTTGGCGGGCATTTTCTGCAGCTCACCGAGGATGGCAGAGATTTCATCCTTGTACTTGTTGCCGCGAAGCTGCGCAAGATACAGACCCAGCAGATATGCTGCAGTAATCTGCGCCAGAAACGCCTTGGTCGATGCGACCGCAATCTCGGGTCCAGCATGGGTGTACAGCGCCGCGTCGGATTCACGCGGCAGGGTTGAACCGTGGGTGTTGCAGATGGATATGACCTTAGCGCCCTGCTCGCGGGCGTGACGCACCGCCATGAGGGTATCCATGGTTTCGCCGGACTGCGAGAGAGCCACAATCAGGGTCTTCTCGTTCACGATTGGGTCGCGGTAGCGGAACTCATGGGCAAGCTCAACCTCGGTGGGGATACGGCACCAGTGCTCGATAGCGTAGCGCGCAACCTGACCCGCGTACGCTGCGGTACCGCAGGCCACCACGATGATCTTATCGATCGAGCGCAGCACGGAATCATCAATATTAAGCTCGTCCAGAACGAGGTTACCTTTTTCATCCATGCGTCCCATGAGGGTCTGCTCAACGGCGGTGGGCTGCTCGTGGATTTCCTTCTCCATGAACGAGTTGTAGCCGCCCTTTTCCGCCGCTGCGGCATCCCATTCGATGTGGAAGGGCTTGCCTTCGGCGGGGTTGCCCGCAAAATCAATAATGGAATAGTCAGTACCGGTGATGGTGACAATCTGGTCCTGCCCCATCTCTACGGCTTCTTTGGTGTGGTCGATAAACGCCGAAACGTCGGATCCTAAGAAATTCTCGTTCTCTCCCAGTCCAATCACCAGCGGAGAGTTGCGGCGGGTTGCCACCACACGGTCGGGGTGGTCTGCGTGAACCGCAAGAATCGTGAAAGCACCTTCCATACGGTTTGATGCTTCACGCACAGCCTCGGTCAGGTCTTTAGTACCCAGTTTGTTATAGATACTTGCGATAAGTGCCGCAGCTACCTCGGTATCGGTCTGAGACTGAAACTCCACCCCTTCGGCAAGCAGTTCGGCGCGTAGCTCGGCGAAGTTCTCAATAATACCGTTGTGCACAACCGCTAGACGACCGTGATCGACCACGTGCGGATGCGCGTTATTATCGGTGGGGCCACCGTGGGTAGCCCAACGGGTATGGCCAATACCAATCTGTGATTCGGTGAGCGGCGCGTCCTCGACCTCATGTTCTAGTTGATAAGTTTGCCCGCCTTCTTGCGGAATTCGATGCCGTCAGGGCATACGAGCGCAACACCGGCCGAGTCATAGCCGCGGTACTCCTGGCGGCGCAGACCTTCAATGACCACTTTGTATGCATCGTGGTCGAATTTATTACCGTCCGGAGCTGCGTCCAGACCTACATATCCTACAATTCCACACATAGCTCAAGTTTATCTTATTCACGCCCCAGGGCAGCTAACCCGGCGTCCTTTACACCTGTGGGCGGAATAACCCCTAGTCAAAAGGCATTTCTTTCAAGGTATAGCCCCAGCCTTTGTGCATTCTTAACCTAAAGGATGCCACGTCTTGTTCGCATCTGACGCGCAAAACTTCGTACACTTAGGGGAATGAGCTCCTCAAATTTTTCTGCCGCCAGCTCGCGTTTTGTCGAGCTGGAACGCTCACGATGGTCGCGGCTAGCGACCGAAATTTCGGTACCCCTCAGCGAAGAGGAACTCGAAGCGCTCCGCGGCTTAGGAGAACCGGTAGACTTCGATGAGGTACGTCAGATCTATTTGCCGATCTCCCGACTTTTGAATCTGTACGTCAACGCGGCATCCTCACTCAACCACATGACGAATGACTTCCTTCAGGCATCCCACCGGCGAGTTCCCTTTATTATCGGTGTAGCCGGGTCCGTAGCGGTCGGCAAATCGACGACGGCACGCCTGCTGCAGGCACTCCTGAGGCGCTGGCCCTCAACCCCGAAGGTTCAGCTCGTCACCACCGACGGTTTTCTGTACCCAAATGCTGAGTTACAACGCCGCGGCATTATGCACCGCAAAGGCTTTCCCGAATCATACGACAGGCGGGCGCTGCTGCAATTTGTCTCCGATATAAAATCGGGGGTCCCTGTGGTCAGAGCCCCCAAATACTCGCATCTGTACTATGACATTCTTCCCGATGAACAGATTGAGGTCACGACCCCTGATGTGCTGATTCTTGAGGGACTTAATGTACTCGCTCCTGCTGGCGCTGAAGGCCCCGAAACCTCAGACCTGACGCTCAGTGACTTTTTTGATTTCTCCATCTACGTCGATGCAAATACCAAAGATATTCAGCGATGGTACGTTAACCGGTTCCTCACCCTGCGCTCCTCCGCGTTTCACGAACCCGGATTCTTACTTTAAAGCGCTATGCTGAGTTAAAGCGATGACCAAGCGATTGAGCTTGCCACCGGTATCTGGAAAACCGTCAACGAGCCTAACCTCGTACAGAACGTTCTTCCTACTCGCGCTCGCGCGCACCTGATCTTGCAGAAAGGTTCCGATCATAAGGTGGCGCAGGTTCTCTTGCGCAAAAAAATTAGCGCATTGCCGTTGACATATTCCAGAATAAAGACCAGTTTCCCAAGGAGGGTCCCGATGGGTACATCAGTTTTTTCACGCCGAGCGCTGCTGACTGCAGCCTCTGCAGCATCTGGGTCTTGGGTCTTGTCTGCATGCGGCTCTCAGGAACCTCAGACTAGCGGGAACACATCAGCTACCGCTTCCACTACACCAAGCGCGACAGGCACGACTTCTCCGGCAAGTGTGTCATCTTCACCTACCGCCACCCCGAAGGTTACGAAGAGTTCCACCCCATCGAACCCTACGATAAAACCTAGTGCGTCCCCGACGGCAAACGAGAAACCCCCAGAGACGAAACCGTCTGAAAAAGCTAACCCAGAGACCACGGCCTCAGAGTCTTCACATCCCAAAGACCAGAAGTCGCAACCAGAAGGCGGCACTACAGAAGAACCTTCCGCGCCCGAGAGCAAAAAACCTGCTGAGCACACATCGGTCGAGTCGCATCCGGAATCGTTACGGTGCATCGTCAATAAAACTCGCCCATTCTCACCGCAAGATTGGGCCCCGCAGGATTTGGTACCGTTTTATGGGCAGCAGTTACGTGCTGAGGCGGCTGCGGCGGCACAGTCCATGATGGATGCGGCAGCACGGGATGGGGTAACCCTCACGGTCAGCAGTGCTTATCGTTCCTTCACGGCGCAGAAACAGACCTACCAGCATTGGGTTCAGGTTAATGGGCAGAAGACCGCAGATACACTTTCTGCACGGCCCGGATATTCGGAACATCAGACCGGACTGGCTATCGATTTTGGTTCCCCCGAAGGATGCCTGCTGCAAGAATGCTATCAAGATACTCATGCGGGTCAATGGTTGGCGAAAAACGCCCCCGACTTCGGGTTTATCCTGCGTTTCCCAAAGAACCAGCAGCATGTGACGGGCTATATCTTTGAACCCTGGCATTACCGTTATTTAGGTGTTGGTCTGACTCAGGAGTATCGAGCATCCGGAGCAAAGACTTTGGAGGAGTTTTTTGGCACCGGTGCAGCACCAGATTATCTTGGGTAGGGTTCAGCCAACCCTTATGGTTTTATCAATAGCTTACCCCCTAACTAGTCTTTAGACGGGGTTCTAACCCACAGAAACAAATATCTAAAATCAACCTTTAAAGATTGATATATGATGCACTGGTGAAGAAAATCACTTTATTCGGAGCGGTTTTTGTTGGTTTTTCCTGAAATTTGCTGGGAAACACGATACCCTAGGTACATGCTTAAAGGTTTTAAAGATTTCTTGATTCGTGGCAACGTTATCGACCTTGCAGTCGGTATCATCATGGGTACTGCGTTCACCGCAGTTGTGACTGCACTGGTTCAGTCGGTGCTCATGCCCGCAATTTCCATGCTCTTCCAGTCTCCGAACTTTGATTCTTTCCTCGTCTTCGGTCAGATTAAGATTGGTGTCTTCCTGACCGCTGTCGTAAACTTCCTGCTCATTGCGGCTGCCGTATACTTCGCCGTGGTTCTTCCGGTTCAGAAGCTCAACGAAAGGGTTACCCGCAACAAGGGTGAAGAAGAGGAAGAAGAAACCGAGCTTACCCTTCTCAAGGAAATCCGCGACTCCCTCGCTAAGAAGTAGTCTACGGATCACTCCGATTCAAACATAACTAGTCATTCAACAAAAGCCGTGGGGCGCATCCGAATTTGGATGCGCCCCACGGTATTTTTCAGCTCGAATAAATCTGCCGATATGAGCTGAACCTGCGCTATAAACAAAATGCGTATCGTCGGCGAGATAGAAATATTTCGCCAACGATACGCATCACAATTTTCTAGAAAGCCTGTAAGACTAGAGAGCCAGTTCTTTCGCCACCACATCCGCAAGATGCTGAGCAACAGAATCGGCCTGCTCCTGCGTAGCGGCCTCAACCATAACGCGTACCAGCGGTTCGGTTCCAGAAGCACGCAGAAGAACACGCCCGCTCTCCCCCAGCCCTTTCTCGGCATCGGCCACAGCAGCATTCAGCGCAGCATTGGTCGAAACGCCGGCACGATCTACGCCCTTCACGTTAATCAAACGCTGCGGGGTGGGCTGCATCCGTGAGGCTAGCATAGAAAGTTTCTCCCGCTACGCGCCACCTCAGCGGCAAGCTGAATCCCGGTGAGCACACCGTCGCCCGTGGTCGCATAGTCACTCATAATCACATGCCCGGACTGCTCACCGCCTAGGTTATACCCGTGCTCGCGCATCTCTTCGAGTACATAACGATCTCCCACGGCGGTGCGCACCAGCGAAATGCCATGCTCACGCAGATAGAGTTCAAGCCCTAGGCTGCTCATCACGGTTGCCACCAGAGTGTTCTGGCTCAGGTGCCCAGCACGATGCGCCGCCAAGGCAAGAATAGCCATAATCTGATCGCCGTCTACCAGGTTCCCCTGCTCATCAACTGCCTGACATCGGTCAGAGTCACCATCGTGTGCAATCCCCAAGGTTGCTCCGTGTTCAACGACGGCAGCTTGAAGGGACTGCGGATGCGTAGAACCTACGCCATCGTTGATATTGGTGCCGTTCGGTTCAGCAGCAAGCGCTATAACCTCGGCTCCTAGCCGGGTGAAGGCCGCAGGAGAAGCTGCATAAGCCGCACCATTTGCGCAGTCCAGCACAACCTTAAGACCTGCGAGAGGCTTCTCGTCTTCTAGCGTGGAAACTAGGTGCTTAACGTATGCCTCGGTACCGTTCTCTAGGGAGCGGATAGAGCCAACCTCGCCCCCGGTAGGGTATCTAAAGTTCTTTTCCCGGTACACGCGCTCAATGGCATCTTCGGTGGCATCTTCAAGCTTTTGTCCACCACGCGCCAAGAATTTAATGCCGTTATCGGCGGCAGGGTTATGCGATGCTGAGATCATCACACCAAAGTCTGCATCCGTGTAAGCCACTAAGTAGGCGGCGGCCGGAGTGGGGATGATTCCCGCGTCCAACACATCCACACCAGCGCTGGTAAACCCGGCTTTCATGGCAGAGACAATAAAATCTGCGGATGCGCGTGAATCGTTAGCGATTACGGCGCGGGGGCGGGTGCCTTCGGCGACCTGCTCGTGTCCAAGTACAAGGGCGGCTGCCTGCGCGAGCTCAAGAGCGAGTGCCGGAGTGATAATCTCATTCGCGAGGCCGCGCACGCCATCAGTTCCAAAGTCGTTCAGTCACCTTACTATCTTACGCCGGAACCGCCCCCGCTTTGGTAGGCAGGGGCGGTTCTCAGTTATTTTCTTAGCAGGTTTATTGAATAAACCAACCAAAAGTTTTATTTATTGGATGACAGGGAAACCTTCGGGGTCACTGCCGCCTTCTTCTTCAAAAACATCCGTTGCAGAACGTACAATCAAAGGATCGCAAGTTCCCACGACTTCACGGTCTTTTGAGGTGTAGTCGAATTGTGAGAGCACGTAACGCATGGCTTCCAGACGAGCACGCTTCTTATCATTTGACTTGATAACGGTCCACGGAGCATCGCCGGTATGGGTGTAGAAGAACATGGCTTCTTTCGCAGCAGTGTAATCATCCCACTTATCGAGCGACGCCAAATCGGTAGGTGATAGTTTCCACTGACGAACAGGATCGGTGCGTCGTGAGGTAAAGCGTGCCAGCTGCTCCTGCTTGGTGACTGAGAACCAGAATTTAATGAGCTTAATGCCCGAGTTCACGAGCATACGCTCCAGGTCGGGTACTTCGCGCATAAACTCGAAGTACTGGGCCTGCGTGCAATAGCCCATCACACGCTCAACCCCGGCGCGGTTGTACCAGGAACGGTCCATCATGACGATCTCACCACCAGAGGGTAAGTGCTTGATATAGCGCTGGAAATACCACTGAGTCTGTTCAATATCGGTTGGCTTTTCAAGAGCCACCACGCGAGCCCCACGGGGGTTCAGGTGTTCCGTAAAGCGTTTGATGGAACCACCCTTACCCGCAGCATCGCGTCCCTCAAAAATAATGAGGATTTTCTGCCCGGTCGATTTTGCCCATAGCTGGAGCTTCAGAAGCTCAATCTGCAGTGCGCGTTTTTCTTTTTCGTATGCTTTACGACCGAGTTTTTCATCGTAAGGGTAGCCAATCTTCCAGGCATCGCCCTTTGAGCTTTTCTTGTTTCCGCTCAGAGCATGGGTGAGAGATGCCATTTCATCCAGTTCTGCCGCATAGTCTTCAACCACTGAGGTGCGACGAACCTGGGGTTTAAGAGCTTCTTTAATAGCGTGCTTTTTCTCTGATACGACTGGACCTGCAACATCGGAAGGCTGAGAAGCGGTTTCGGGTACGGTGCTCTCGACCTGTTCCGTTGTGGGGTGAAGGTTCTCTTCTGTCATGAATTCTCTTTCCGTTCGTGTCTGCTTTGACACTTTAACTGTACCGAGAGTGAGATTGAGTGACAAATGTAACAGTTATCGCAACCTTATGCAGGTAAACCCCTTATAATGCACAAAGCCCCCGCGCTTCTTTAGGAAGTGCGGGGGCTTTGTGCAGCAGAACCAGCGATTAACGCTTGGAGAACTGCGAAGCCTTGCGTGCTTTCTTGAGACCGGCCTTCTTACGCTCGATAACACGTGCGTCGCGAGTCAAGAAGCCTGCCTTCTTCAGCGCGGGACGATTGTTCTCACGATCAATCTCGTTGAGGGCACGAGCGATACCGAGGCGCAGCGCGCCTGCCTGACCGGAGGGACCACCACCGCTGATGCGTGCAATCACATCGTAAGCACCTTCAAGTTCCAGGATCTTGAACGGCTGGTTCACATCCTGCTGATGCAATTTATTGGGGAAGTAGCTATCCAGGCTACGGCCGTTAATGGTCCAGTTACCGGAACCGGGAACCACGCGAACACGTGCCACTGCTTCCTTACGACGACCGACTGCAGCACCTGCAACAGTCAGTGCCGGATGGCTTGTCTGTGCAGCCGCCGCGACGGGGGCTGCGGATTCCGAGGTGTAGCTAGTGAGCTCTTCCTCGACTACGATCTGCTCTTCGTTCTGAGCCACGATTTCTCCTAATAGTTTCTTCGTAGGCCCGAATTACTGGGCGACCTGGTTGAATTCGTAGGTCTTGGGCTGCTGTGCCGCGTGCGGGTGCTCGGGACCAGCGTAGACCTTCAGCTTCTTGATCTGCTGTGCAGCTAGCTTGTTCTTAGGCAGCATGCCCTTCACAGCCTTCTCAACTGCACGAACAGGGTTGGTTTCAAGAAGCTCTGCATAATTGACGGACTTCAGACCGCCAGGGTAACCCGAGTGGCGGTATGCACGCTTCTGCTCAAGCTTTGCACCGGTCAGAGCGACCTTCTCGGCATTCACGATGATCACGAAATCGCCGGTGTCCACGTTCGGGGTAAAAGTCGGCTTGTGCTTACCGCGCAGCAGGATAGCGGTCTGGCTTGCGAGGCGACCGAGCACCACGTCGGTGGCATCAATGATGTGCCACTGGCGCTCAACTTCGCCGGGCTTAGGAGTATAAGTGCGCAAAATATTGGCCTTTGTCTCGAAATGTACATTCGGCGCTTAGTTGGGTATCACGCCTATTACTACGTGCATGACGAATCCGGGTGAGGACCGAATGCTCGCCCGTTCTGACCCGTACTCTGCGACACCTTGACGTCCTGCAACTAGACAGTGCCGAGAGCGTGCTCGGGCAGAACACGCACAACTAGCAAAACTATACAGCAATTTAGGTGCTTAATCCACACCAAAACCCTTAAATGGCGCGGATTCCCCGTTAAAAATGTTGCTCTGCCGCATTGCCCGAGTAGCTCGTGCCTGCAGACCGTACTCTTCAGGCGCTGGATAATCAATGTGTGCAAGAGCTAATCCATGCGGGGGTGCCATAATGAGCGAGGCATCCCGCTGCGGGTTTTCTAGGCGTTCCCGCAGCCATGCTTGGGTCCGTTTTCCGGTGCCGTAGAGAACTAGTGCCCCTATAAGCGAGCGCACCATATGGTGACAAAAAGCGTCTGCCTCAACTGTCGCTTCAATAACTCCGTCATCATGGCGTGTTAGGTATATACGGCGGAGTTCACGAATCGTCGTAGCTCCCTCACGCGGTTTACAGAACGAGAGAAAATCATGTAGCCCCGTAAGTTCATGAGCTGCCTTGTTAAGATCTTCAAGGTCTAGCTTTCGGGAATGCACCAGGCATACGCGCGGCGCAGCGGATCGGGGCTACTCCCCTGTCCATCCAGGATGCGGTACGTATACCGCCTGCCGGTCGCTGAAAACCGCGCATCAAAGTCCTGCGGCACGGGCTGTACCTGGTGAAGCACAAGAGATCCTTGAAGAAGCCCGCGCATACGCTCAGGGATTCCTAGCGTATGTTCTGCCTGCGCCAGGGTTCGTTTCAGGGCACCAGAAACCTTACGCTTGAGCGACTCAGCTGGATCTGCCAGCCCGTCACGCCCGGTAAGTTTCTGCCAGGTTTCGGCGGCAATATCAAGGTGAATAGTTTGCGCCTGTGCATGTACTCCGGCATCAGTACGGCCGGCGACCGTCACTCGGTGATGCGCGCGAAGCACCAGCTCCAGCGCATCCTCTAATACACCCTGCACAGTTACCAGATTAGGCTGCCTTGCCCACCCGCTAAACCACGTGCCGTCATAGGCGCAGTCGATACGTACCCGCTGCGTGCCCAGCACGTCCCCATCGCCAGATGATGGCTGTGAGTCCAGGTTGATCTGTGATGCCTGAGGACCAGGTTCTTGTAACTGATCAGACACAGTAGCTTTCCCCCTTTCGCCCTTCAACAATACCTGGTGAATTGCCCAAGAATGTACGTCTGAAACACGCAAAATCCGTCGCCTATGAACCTAGGCGACGGATTTTGACGATACACTAACGCGCGTTAGCTGTGCTTACTCAGCAGAAACCTTCTGAGCTGCTGCACCACCGGCGGGTGCGTAACCTGCCGCCTCAGCCGACTCAGCGGAGTCAAACCAGATTTCGGCGATGGTGTTTTGCATACCAGCGGGAGCCAGGCACGTGGTACTTCATCGAGTCAGCGTTACCCTTGACCTCGAATCCTTCGGGAGCCTCACCAGATTCTAACGGAGCGTGTGCACCTGCGGGCAGACCCTCGGTACCTTCAGACTTAGCGGGCTTAGCTTCTTCCTTAGGTTCAGCCTTTTCAGCTTTTGCCTTCTTTGCTTCAGCCTTAGGAGCCTCGGCAGCCTTCTCAGTGACCTTGGTAGCTTCTGCAACAGCACCCTTAGTTTCTACAGGCTCCATTACGAGTTCGATAACGGCCATAGGTGCGTTATCGCCCTTACGGTTACCGATCTTGGTGATGCGAGTGTAGCCACCGGGACGCTCGGCCATTGCCGGTGCGATTACAGTAAAAAGCTCGTGTACTACGGACTTGTCGGTAATGGATCGCAGCACGCGACGGCGAGCCGCCAAATCGCCCTTCTTACCGAAGGTGATGAAACGTTCAGCCACCGGGCGCATACGCTTTGCCTTAGTCAAGGTGGTGGTGATGCGCTTGTGCTGGAAGAGCTGCGCCGACAGGTTATTGAGCATTAGGCGCTCATGGGTCGGGGAACCGCCGAGGCGGGGACCCTTAGTGGGAGTAGGCATAGTTATTTCTCCATGATTTACGTTCCACCGCCCCAACAACGGGACTTAGGAACCACGTTTACTGATCCCGGAACAACCGGGTGAACTATTCGATCGAAATTTATTCGCCGGAACCGTCTTCGTCATCGTATGCACGAGCAACGGGTTCAAAGCCCGGAGGGGAATCCTTGAGAGCCAGACCAAGCTCATGCAGCTTAGCCTTGACCTCATCAATGGATTTAGCACCGAAGTTACGAATATCCATCAGATCCGCCTCGCTACGAGTCACGAGCTCGCCCACGGTGTGGATGCCCTCGCGCTTGAGGCAGTTGTAGGATCGAACGGACATGCTAAGGTCCTCAATCGGCAGAGCCAAATCGGCAGCCATGGACTCGTCGGCAGGCGACGGACCAACCTCGATACCCTCGGCAGCAACGTTGAGCTCACGTGCAAGTCCGAAGAGCTCAACCAGGGTGCTGCCTGCGGATGCGACGGCATCGCGCGGTGCAATGGCTTCCTTGGTTTCGACGTCCAAAGTCAGGCTGTCGAAGTCGGTGCGCTGTTCAACACGGGTTGCGTTAACGCTGAAGGTAACCTTCAGAACCGGGGAGTAAATAGAATCAACCGGAATACGGCCGATCTCTGCATCACCGGTCTTGTTCTGAGCTGCAGACACATAACCGCGACCGCGCTCAATAATCAGTTCGGCATTGAAGTTTGCCTTCGCGTTGAGGGTTGCGATGTGCAGTTCCGGGTTGTGGATCTCAACACCGGCAGGTACTTCAATGTCGGCTGCAGTAAGTTCACCCTCGCCCTGCTTACGCAGGTATGCAACTACGGGCTCGTCATTTTCCGAAGAAATCGAGAGCTTCTTGACGTTCAAGATAATCTCGGTGACATCCTCGGTGACTCCGGGAACAGTGCTGAACTCATGCAGAACACCGTCGATACGAACGCTGGTAACAGCGGCGCCGGGAATGGAGGACAGCAGGGTGCGACGGAGGGAGTTACCCATGGTGTAGCCAAAGCCCGGCTCAAGGGGCTCGATGGTGAAGCGCGAACGGTTCGGCGCTACGACCTCTTCAGTCAGAGTGGGGCGCTGTGCAATAAGCACTTTGTTTCCTTTCGGTGAGCTCCGCTATATGAGCCCACAAGTTTGGGAAAACAGATTTTAGGAAGCAGACGGGTGTCTGGACTCTTTGGTGTTATCTGTGAAGACGACAGCCGCAGAGGGATTAGGCATTCGCCTAATTAGACGCGGCGGCGCTTCGGCGGACGGCAACCGTTGTGAGCTACGGGGGTTACGTCCTGAATCGAACCAACCTCTAGGCCTGCTGCCTGCAGAGAGCGGATTGCGGTCTCACGGCCAGAACCGGGGCCCTTTACGAAAACATCAACCTTACGGACGCCGTGTTCCTTAGCACGGTTTGCGGCAGTCTCAGCAGCCAGCTGTGCGGCGTAGGGGGTGGACTTACGAGAGCCCTTGAAGCCCATATCACCTGCAGAGGACCACGAAATTACTGCACCGGTGGGATCGGTAATGGAGACGATAGTGTTGTTGAAGGTCGACTTGATGTGAGCCTGACCAGCAACGATGTTCTTGCTGACCTTGCGGCGGGTCTTGCGAGCAGCCGCGGCGCGAGTCTTGGGAGGCATTATTGATTCTCCTACAAAGGTTTTCTAATACGTTGGTCGATACTGATAGTTCGACAGAGCAACGTTGCTTACTTCTTCTTACCTGCGACGGTACGCTTCGGGCCCTTACGGGTGCGTGCGTTGGTCTTGGTGCGCTGACCGTGAACCGGCAGGCCGCGACGGTGACGCAGACCCTGGTAGCTGCCGATTTCAACCTTGCGGCGAATATCGGCTGCAACCTCGCGGCGAAGATCACCTTCAACCTTGTAGTTGCCTTCGATGAAGTCACGAAGTGCCACAAGCTCCTGGTCGGTGAGATCCTTGACGCGAGTGTCAGGTTCACGCCGGTAGCAGCAAGGGTTTCGTGAGCACGGGTCTTGCCCACGCCGTAAATGTAAGTGAGAGCAACTTCCACGCGCTTTTCGCGGGGAATATCAACTCCAGCGAGACGTGCCATACTGGCTTCTCCTTGTTGTTTTCCAGAGGTCTGTAGCATCACTGCCCGGGTGTTTGCCCGGTCCCCGGCCTCTGAGTCCGGAGGTATCCGCATCCTTTATCACTCGATAAACAATGCGGAGCGGTGCCTATGACGATTCCGCCCGCAGGCGGTGTTACGCAGCTACCGTGGGCTTAGCCCTGGCGCTGTTTGTGGCGCGGGTTTTCGCAGATCACCATGACTACGCCATGACGGCGAATCACTTTGCACTTATCGCAGATCGGCTTAACGCTCGGCTTGACCTTCATCGCATTCCTTTTGATTGCAACTTGATAACTGGCGAGATAAGAGGTTCTTACTGGGCAACCAGAAGAACTATTTATCCCTATGAACACGACTTAAACGCCGCCGAAGCGACGTTTAATGATCGGGTTTTACTTATAACGGTAGACGATACGACCACGGGACAGGTCGTAGGGGCTCAGTTCCACTACCACGCGATCCTCAGGCAGGGATTCGAATGTAGTGCTGACGCATCTTACCCGAGATGTGCGCGAGAACTTTGTGACCATTGTCTAGCTCAACACGGAACATCGCATTGGGCAAAGCCTCAACCACAGAGCCCTCGATCTCGATGACGCCGTCTTTCTTTGCCATATCCTCCGCTAACGTCGGTGCCCAGAGTTTATGCTCTGAACAGTTCTATCTTCTGATGCTGTATATCTTCACACTGGTGAAGAGCGTTTTACACCTGCAAAAAGGGCGCACTTAACGCTGGTACAAACAGCCAACTATCAACTATACGACATAGTTGCCTTTTAAACAACTGCAGAATAAGGGTTATTACTCGGTATGAGGCACCCCTATTCCTCTTCTTTGGCAGCGAGCTGGCCACATGCACCATCAATATCAGAACCGCGAGTATCGCGAATTGTCGTTGGAATACCGTGTGCCCGCAGACGCTCCACAAAATTCTGCTCCACGCCTTTACGCGATGCTGTCCATTTTGAGCCAGGAGTCGGATTCAACGGAATAGGGTTTACATGTACCCATCCGCGACCGCGCTGCGCGAGCTTTCCCCAGCAAATCGGCGCGCCATCCCTGGTCGTTAATATCGCGAATAAGCGCATATTCAATTGAGATGCGCCGCCCGGTCGTGCGGTAATAATCGTATGCGGCATCCAGAGTCTCATCAACCTTCCACCGCTGGTTGATGGGAATAAGCTCATCGCGCAGTTCATCATCCGGCGCGTGCAGCGAGAGGGCAAGCGTAATCGGCAGTTTCTCCAGCTCAAACTTGCGGATACCGGGCACCAAACCCACGGTAGACATCGTAAGTCCGCGCGCGGAGATACCCAGTCCCTCGGGGGCGGGATCGATCAGACGGTGCACCGCACCCATCGTTGATTTATAGTTTGCGAGCGCCTCGCCCATTCCCATAAATACAATATTGGAGACGCGTAGCGGTCGGGTATCTTCCGACCCTCCATCGGCCTTGTCAAGACCCTTCATCTGTTTCAGATATCGTGCCCCAGCAACTACTTGCTCTACGATTTCTGCGGTCGAGAGATTGCGGGTGAGCCCCTGCTGCCCGGTGGCACAAAAGGGGCAGTTCATACCGCATCCAGCCTGTGAGGAAATACACATGGTGACGCGGTTGTCATACCGCATAATGACCGATTCAATAAGCGCCCCATCGAAAAGACGATGTACGACTTTGAGGGTATCCCCGCCGTCAGCTTCTAGGGTTCGCACGGGAGTTAGCAGCTGCGGCATTGCACGGGATACTATCTCGTCACGATCCTGAGCAGGCAGGTCTGTCATCTGCGCCGGATCGTTAACCAGTCGTTCGAAATAGTGCTTTGAGAGCTGCGATGCACGGAAGGGCTGGTATCCCAGTTCCTTGAGGAATTCACGGCGCCCTGCCATATCAAAATCGGCAATATGCTTGGGCGGTTTTGTTCGCCGGGGTGCTTTGAGCGCAATTTTTCCCGGTTCAGGGCGCACGCTTGAAATCTCCACGGGTACTTTGGTGGAGCGCGACGTGGAATCGGTTGAAGCTGCGGCGCAGCCTGTCAGAGTTTCGCTCATAGTTTTCCTTCGGGCGTTATAGATGCTCGATGATTGTCAAGGATGCACACCCCAAAATGGGCAGATGCTACTTAGGAATCGGTACGGGGATAATGCCGAAGCGTGCCAGTTCAGAGGCTCCCCCCATCTTCTGCGGTTAGAACCCACAGGCCATCTCGATGCACGGCAACCGAGTGCTCCCATTGGCAGGCATCCGATCCATCGGTTGTAATGACTGTCCAGTCATCCTCAAGTACGGTGGTATCGGTATTCCCCGTTACAAGCATGGGTTCGATTGCAAATGCCATGCCAGGTTTAATTTTTGGGCCGAGATCACGGGCGGCGTAGTTCAGCACGTCGGGCGCCATATGCATGTGGGTACCGATGCCGTGGCCTACATAGTCTTCGATGATACCGTATGTATCCCCGGTTTCGCTGCGCACGAATTCTTCGATCGCAATCCCTACCTCGCCGATTTTCTTTGCGTGTGCCAGTGCTGCGATACCGTGCCAGAGGGCTTCCCGGGTTATATCGGATAGGTCTCGGCGGGCCTGTGAAGTATTTCCAACCAATACAGTTCGTGCAGAATCGCCGTGCCACTGCTTCTTAGTAGCCGGGTCAATAATATAGGCGCCTCCATCAATGGAGATAATATCGCCGTCTTGAAGGATATAGTCACCGGGTATGCCATGTACCACCTCATGATTCACAGAGGTGCAGATACTTGCAGGGTAGTCATAATAACCATAAAAGTTCGAGGTTCCGCCTTGTTCTTCTAGACTGCGCTCGAAAACTTTATTGAGCTCTGCGGTACTCACTCCGGGCTTTGCAGCCGCAACTGCCTCATCCAACGCACGGCTGGTTATAATGCCTGCGCGCGACATGTGGTGTAATTCGGTATTAGTTTTGACCTCTACACGTGCCATAGGGTTCCTTCTCGTTCTGAGTCCTAAGAGCATTGCCGTATCACCATTACTGCGGCAGTGCGTTCATGCAACTGCGCCCCCGCACGATGACGGAGGCGCAGCTATAATGTATATCCCTAAGATAGGGCTTTAAGAATACGTTCGGTCACGTCGGCAATCTCGCCTAAACCGTTAACCTCTTTGACGATACCGCGTTCACGATAAATCGCGATCAGCGGTGCGGTTTCTTCTTCATACACCTTCAAGCGATGACGAATGACCTCTTCATTATCGTCGGTGCGCCCCTGCTCGGCAGCTCGGTTGAGCAGTCGGGCAACAAGCTCATCATTATCTGCAACGAGCAAAAGTACACGATCAATCTGCTGGTTTTTATCCGCAAGGATAGCATCAAGCTCGTGAACCTGAGCGATGTTGCGGGGGTATCCATCGAGAAGGAAACCGTGTGCCGCATCGGCTTCGTCGAGACGAGCGCGCACCATATTGTTCGTAACGGAATCAGGCACGAGGTTGCCAGAGTCAATATACGACTTTGCTTCCTTACCGAGCTCGGTCTCTTCCTAATGTTCTTCCGGAAAATATCGCCGGTCGAAATCGCGGGAATCTTCAGCTCCTCAGCAATCTTGACGGCCTGAGTGCCTTTACCGGCGCCGGGAGGGCCTATGATCAGAAGACGGTTCATCGAAGCAATCCTTCATAGTTTCGTTGTTGAAGCTGGGCGCTGACCTGCTTGAGAGTATCAAGACCAACACCCACCACGATCAGCAGCGATGCACCGCCGAACGGGAAGTTCTGGTTTGCGTTGAAGAGAACCAACGCAACAAGCGGAATCATGGAAACCACAGCGAGGTAAAGCGAACCCGGCAGTGTAATGCGGGTTAGAACATAGCTGAGGTAACGTTCAGTAGGCTTACCCGCGCGAACACCCGGAATGAAGCCGCCATATTTCTTCATATTGTCTGCAACCTCGACCGGATCGAAGGTCACCGCAACATAGAAATACGTGAATCCAAGAATCAGCAGGAAGTACAGAGCGATATACAGCGGATGATCGCCCCTCGTAAGGTAGGTATTTACCCAGTTCACCCATTCGGGGGGTGCTGCGCCACCCTGTGGGGTATTGAACTGCGCGATAATACCAGGCAAAGTCAGCAGTGAGGAGGCGAAGATGATGGGAATAACGCCCGCCATATTGACCTTGAGCGGAATATAGGTGCTGGTACCGCCAATAGTACGGCGACCAATCATGCGTTTAGCGTATTGCACAGGAACGCGGCGTACAGACTGCTCCACGTAGACCACCGCAAGCATCACGGCAAGGCCCACAAGGCATACGGACCAGAAGACGAACGGACCCTGCTGTTCCAGGATGGAGCCCAGAGCATTCGGGAACGAGGAAGCAATTGAGGTGAAAATAAGCAAAGACATGCCATTGCCTACGCCGCGCTCAGTAATCTGCTCGCCCATCCACATGATGACGCCGGTACCGGCACACAGAGTAATGATAATAACCAGGATGTGCAGCACATCGTCTTGCGGGATAATACCGGGGCAGTTCCCCAGAAGCACGCCAGAGCGTGCCATAGACACAATCGTGGTCGCGTTGAGAAGCGCAAGAGCGATAGTGAGATAACGGGTGTATTGAGTGAGTTTGGCCTGTCCCTGAGCCCCTTCATCGTGTAGCTCTTGGAAACGAGGAATGACCACGCGCAACAGCTGAATAATAATGCTTGCCGTAATGTAGGGCATCACGCCCAGCGCGAAGATAGAAAGCTGTAGGAGTGCACCACCGCTGAACAGGTTGATGATGTCGTAGGCGCCACCGTGAGTTTGGTTGGCGTTAAGACACTGCTGAACCGTGCCGTAGGAAATACCGGGGGCGGGAATGAAGGTGCCCATACGGTACAGCACAATCATGCCTAGGGTAAACAGCAGCTTACGTCGCAGGTCGGCGGTCTTAATGACTCGCCCGAACGCGCTAAGCACATGTCCTCCTGAAGATCTTGGGGTATGTATTCGCTAACACAGATGTTAGGAACACGCTAAACACATACCTTCCAGTCTAGCCTGTTCACCGGTGTTGTCGATAACCACGGCGCGAGATATGTGTATTTTGTATTCTGTGAGCGTTATTTAAGATGAATTTTCTAGAATTTCTGAGACGTTAAATACATCATAAAAGCTTTAATGCAGACTCTTGCTGCTCAAAGAAGATGGCCCCCGCCTCATGTGCGGGAGCCATCTAGTGAGTCTGAAGACTACTTAACGGTTACAGAACCGCCTGCCGCCTCAATCTTAGAGATTGCGGATGCAGAAGCCTTATCAACCACAACGTTCACCTTGACGGTGATGTCGCCGTCGCCCAGAACCTTCACAAGCTCGTTCTTACGAACGGCGCCCTTAGCGACTAGGTCCTCGACGGTGACCTCGCCACCTTCGGGGAACAGTTCCTGAATGCGCTTCAGGTTAACAACCTGGTACTCGGTACGGAACGGGTTCTTGAATCCGCGCAGCTTCGGCAATCGCATGTGCAACGGAAGCTGACCGCCCTCGAAGCCGGGACGAACCTGGTAACGAGCCTTGGTACCTTTGGTACCGCGACCTGCGGTCTTACCCTTGGAGCCTTCACCGCGGCCTACGCGGGTCTTTGCCTTGTGGGCACCCGGTGCCGGGCGCAGATCGTGAATCTTGATAGCGTCTGCCATCTTACTTGACCTCCTCAACCTTCACCAGGTGAGCAACGGTGTTAACCATGCCAACGGTGACGGGGTCGGCAGTGCGCACTACCTTGTTGCCCGGGCGCTTCAGACCGAGGGAACGTAGGGTGTCGCGCATATTCTGCTTCTGACCAACATAGGATTTAACCTGGGTAATTTCCAGCTTTGCGTCGCTGGGCTGAATACGCTTAGCCATTACGCACCTGCCTTATCGGACTTGGTGTTGCGCAGGTAGCTGGGGATAACCTCATCGTTGGGCAGACCACGACGGGCTGCAACTGCCAGAGGCTCTTCCAGTTGCTTGAGTGCTGCAACGGTTGCGTGAACAATGTTGATCTGGTTCGAGGATCCGAGAGACTTCGACAGCACATCATGGATACCTGCTGCTTCGAGCACTGCACGCACCGGACCACCAGCGATCACACCGGTACCAGCGGTTGCCGGGCGGAGCATCACAACGCCTGCTGCTTCCTCACCCTGTACGCGGTGGGGAATGGTGCGGTTCTCGATGCGGGGTACACGGAAGAAGTTCTTCTTAGCTTCCTCAACACCCTTGGCAATAGCTGCTGGAACTTCCTTAGCCTTGCCGTAGCCAACGCCGACCATGCCATTACCGTCACCAACAACGACCAGAGCGGTGAAGCTGAAGCGACGACCGCCCTTAACGACCTTGGACACACGGTTGATGGTTACCACGCGCTCGATGTACTTATCTTTTTCCTCCTCGCGTGCGCGGTTCTTACGATCACCGCGACCGCGACGCTCGCCGCGGCTGTTGCGGCGCTCTTCGCGCTGCTTGGAAGTCTCAGCGGTTTCAGCTGCTACTGCTTCGCTCACCTGAGTTTCCTTTACGTTCTGTTCGCTCATTAGAGTGCCAGACCTCCTTCACGTGCGCCATCAGCAACTGCTGCAACACGACCGTGGTATTTGTTGCCGCCGCGGTCAAACACGACAGTTTCAATACCGGCTGCCTTAGCGCGCTCTGCTACAAGCTCACCAACGCGCTTTGCTTTAGCGGTCTTGTCCAGATCGGTTGCGGCACGAAGCTCTGCTTCCATAGTGGAGGCGGAGGCCAGGGTCACGCCCTTGACATCGTCGATAACCTGAACGAACATGTGACGGCTCGAACGGGTGACGCACAGGCGCGGACGCGCAGCGGTACCCGAAACATACTTTGCGGATGCGAGCGTGACGGCGTGCACGCTGCGATGCCTTCGACTTGATAGCCATGTTTACTTTACCAGCCTTTCCGACCTTGCGGCGGATGTGCTCACCTGCGTAGCGAACACCCTTGCCCTTATAGGGATCGGGCTTACGCAGACCACGAATGTTTGCTGCAACCTGACCGACGAGCTGCTTATCGATACCCGAAATGGTCAGCTTGTTAGCGCCTTCCACGGCGAAGGAAACACCTTCGGGTGCAGAAACGCTAATCGGGTGGGAGTAACCTAGAGCGAATTCCAGGTCGTTACCCTTCGCGGTCACACGGTAACCGGTACCAACAATTTCCAGCTTCTTCTCATAGCCGTTGGTCACACCGATAATCATGTTCTGAATCAGGGTACGAGTCAGACCATGCAGCGAGCGAGAAACACGCTCGTCGTTCGGGCGCGATACCGCGATTTCATTGTCGTTTAGAGCAACAGTAATGGGGGAAGCCACCTGGTGGCTCAGCTCACCCTTGGAACCTTTAACGGTCACCAGGTTGCCATCGACCTTTACCTCAACGCCGGCTGGAACCGAGATGGGGAGACGTCCAATACGTGACATTCTTCTCTTCCTTTCTCTTCTAACCGACTACCAGATGTAGGCGAGAACTTCGCCGCCCACACCCTTCTTCGCAGCCTGCTTATCAGTGAGCAGACCCGAGGAGGTGGACAGAATAGCGGTACCGAGACCACCCAGAACCCGAGGTAGGTTCGTGGACTTTGCGTAGGTACGCAGGCCCGGCTTGGGAAATACGACGCACGCCAGCGATGGAACGCTCGCGGGACGGACCGTACTTAAGAACGAGGGTCAGGGTCTTGCCAACCTTTGCTTCCTCTTCCTTAACATCGGCAATGTAGCCCTCAGCCTTCAGGATCTCGGCGATGCGAGCCTTGAGCTTCGAGTAAGGCATAGATACGGTGTCGTGGTATGCGGAGTTTGCATTGCGCAAACGGGTCAGCATATCTGCGACCGGATCAGTCATAGTCATTTTGGGCTGTAGCCCTTCCTCGTTGCGGTTTCCCTAATCTGCGGTAACAGACTCTGGACCTGCAACGTAGTCGTTAGTTGGTCTTGAACGGGAAGCCCAGTGCCTTAAGCATGGCACGGCCTTCATCGTCGGTCTTGGCACTGGTCACCACGGTGATGTCCATACCACGCACGCGGTCGATAGAATCCTGATCGATTTCGTGGAACATGGACTGCTCGGTGAGGCCGAAGGTGTAGTTGCCGTTACCGTCGAACTGGCGATCGGAAAGACCGCGGAAATCGCGGATACGGGGCAGAGCCAGGGTAACCAGGCGGTCCAGGAACTCCCACATGCGGTCGCCACGCAGAGTAACGTGTGCGCCGATTGGCATACCTTCACGCAGTTTGAACTGTGCGATGGATTTCTTGGCACGGGTTACAACCGGCTTCTGACCGGTAATAGCGGTGAGATCGCGGATAGCGCCGTCCATGAGCTTGCATCGCGAGCTGCCTCGCCAACACCCATATTTACGACGACCTTAACGAACTTCGGGGTCTGCATGACGTTCTGGTATTTGAACTCTTCCTGCAGCGCGGGGACGACAACCTCAGCGTACTTGGTCTTAAAGCGGGGGGTAATCTTGGTCTCGCTCATTAGATATCCTTCCCCGAACGCTTAGCAACGCGCACGCGAACGGTACGCTGCTTGCCATTACGCTCTACAGTCTCTTCGCGGAAACCAACACGGGTCGGCTTCTCGGTCTCAGGATCAACGATTGCCACGTTCGAAACGTGAATCGGTGCCTCCACCTTCTGAATACCGCCTGCTGCGCCGGTTACGGGGTTTGCCTTGGTGTGCTTGGTGACGACTTTAACGCCCTCAACAATCACGCGGTTTTCCTTGGGGATAACCTTCAGAACTTTGCCCTGCTTACCCTTGTCTGCACCGGAAATAACCTGAACCAGGTCGCCGGACTTGATCTTAGCCATAAGTTAGAGCACCTCCGGAGCCAGCGAAACAATCTTCATGAACTTCTTATCGCGAAGTTCACGACCAACGGGACCAAAGATACGGGTACCACGGGGATCACCATCAGTGTTCTTCAGAATAACTGCTGAGTTCTCGTCGAACTTGATGTAGGATCCGTCTGCGCGACGGGTTGCCTTCTTGGTACGGACGACGACTGCTTTCACAACGTCACCCTTTTTAACAGTGCCGCCAGGAATTGCATCCTTGACGGTTGCGACGATAATATCGCCGATGCCTGCGTAGCGACGCGAGGAACCACCAAGCACACGGATGGTCAGGATTTCCTTCGCACCAGTGTTATCGGCGACCTTCAGTCGCGACTCCTGCTGAATCATATTTCTCCTGTCGTCTCGCCGGTTCCGACTCGCCTTCAGGCGCGAGCCAGCCTTGCGGAACATTTTTACGGGATTGATTGACGCCCCGGGCCCACAGCATCATAAGGATGCGCGGGTTAGCGGAAACGCCTGGGGTAACCCATGCCAGGAGCATTTGGACCCGCGTAAGCGGGCGTATCCACCCGTTATAGCGGCATTATGCACTGGCACGAGAAACCCGTGGTTATGAGACTATATCTGGGTATAGCCACACAGTCTTAAAACTTTACCGGAATTTTCCTGATATTTCAAAGGATTTATCGTGAGGCATAGCGCATCATATCGGGCTTCAATGCATACATTCTCAGATTATTAGAAGACAGTGCGGGGGGGGTATCCACTGAATGGCACCATCTTGCGGGTTACCGCAACCGTCGCAGCGGGAGTATCACTGTCAGACCCTTCAGGTTCCCCTTAAATAAGTTCCTACCAGCACCATAACGCAACATACTCTATAAAACACCCGAAGCTCTGTACTTCCTGGATGAAACTGGCTCATAACACTTAAGACTCGTGTACCTGCATATTAGACACATTACGGATATAAAGATAGATAACTTCATGAATTAACAAGATTTTTTCTCTTTTATTCGTGAACATGATGCAAAATCTAACATTTTGCATCATAATGGTTAAGACGCTTGCGTCATTTTACAGGTTCGGCTCTTATCAGACAGATTTCTTGGGTCCCATATTCCTTGCTAGTCCGTCTGCAGGAGCCGAACCGCTTTTAACTGTCAAATAACTCCGTCACCGTCGAAGGTCGCGGCGTTATTCTCTACTATTTAGGCAAATAGCAGCGGTACTCGCTCAAGATCATGGCTCTCTCATGCCCACGTTCACCTGAGCAATGGATTTACTTCGAATACTCCAAATAACAGTAACAAGGCGGTGCTTACCCCACGAACATGGGGGGGGTAAGCACCGCCTCGGTAACCGCGTACTCGCTTGTGTCGCCTCTTATTTATTTGACGGCGAATCGGTGGATGAAAGCCGCCATCGCAGCACGCTGAATAGGCTCGTTCGGACGGAAAAGTGCCGTCACCCCAGCCAGTCGTGATGTGCTGGTCCTTAAACCAGGAAATCTCGCGGTAGAACGGATTATTGCGATCGACGTCCTTGAACTGAGGAGTCTGCGGTGCCTCATAGTTTGTCACCTTCGCATAACGGAAGAAGAAAGCCGCCATCGCTCCACGATTTACCGATGCATGCCGGGACGATAAGTTCCATCCTCATATCCCAGTTGTAATGCCCTGCTGGGACATCCACACAATCTCTTTTGTAGAAAGGATGCGATGAATCGACATCTTTAAAAGGTGAGGTCTCAGGAAGTGCTACCTCAGGGAGAACCCGCCATGACGGTAAAAAATATGCCGCCATAGCCCCACGATCTACCGGCTGTTGGGGGACGATAGGTACCATCAGCCCATCCAAAAAGAAAGCCTCTGATGCGCCAACCACTGAATATCGGCGTAAAAGGGAGAACCTTCAGGAACATCCGAGAAAAACGGGGGTATCAGCCTTGGGTTTGCGAGGGAACAGTGCTGGTGCCCCTAGGATATACAGCACCTGCTGTTGAAGTCGTGGCGACAACCTGCTGAGTCTGCACGGGATCGCACTGAGGGAATATTTGGAATAGCAGTAAACGTCGGAGTAATCTTTGACAAGGGAATTTACCGTGATCGGAGTATCTGCGCCGTTCTCACCCTTGGGTTCAGCGCTTGCCGCCTCTTTAAATTTACCCGGTGGTGGGATCCAGCGTGTACCCCGGTCGTCACGTTATCAGCAAACTTGTCTCTGACAACCGCGTAGACTTCGCCTTCGGGGGTTACGAGAACGTCGTTAGCTCCGCCTTCTGCACCCTGTGCTCACCTCATGCGTGATGGAGCCGGTACGACCGTCAATAACGCCGATCTTTCCGGTGGCAAAAATCGGTAGCATAAACCACGTCATGCTCTTCGTCGGCAGTAATCGCCAGCGTCTGTTTCCCGAAATTAATGCTCTTCTTGTACTCGCCCGTCTTTAAGTCGTAAACCGTGATACCAGAGTTTCCCTTAGAAACTTTCGTCTCACGGTCCATATCCCCCTGGGACGACACATAGATTTCACCCAGAGACTTATCAATCGTTACGTCGGAGGGACGAAGCTGCACGTCCGCCACTTCTTTATGCAGCTCGATAGTCTGCTCGACGGCGAGAGTTTCGGTATTAATAACCTTCAACGTTCCCGAATTCAGCGAAGGTACGTAGAGGCGACCTCCTTCGGAATCCAGCTCCATATTCATACCCGTATCAGCAGAGCCGTCGGAGCTCGTAAAGTTGATTTTCTGAATAACCTGGTGGCTCTTCAGGTCAAACACAGTAACGCCGCCAGAACCAGATACGAATGCTTTCCCTGACTTCGCATCAACCTTAACCTCACGAGGACGCGATACAGACCCGTTTTCCGGATTCTGCGCATCGTAGCTGGTCCACAGTTCCTTCTTGGTGTACAGATCGTACACGGTTACCGAGTTGGTACGAGTCTGGGTTACCCAGATGGTGCCGTGTGCATCATCAATCGCAATACCGTCAGGAGAAGCAAGCTGCTTACTTGTCGCTTCGGTCTGCCCGCTGGGTACAAAATCTACGGTTCCCGGCAGCATAACTTCATCGAGGGTTGGGATTTCGCCGTAGGTTGTCCACACCCCAACGCCGCCGGTGTAAACGGGCGGACGTCCATTTGAGAATGTTGTATAAAGGTTCCGAGTGTAGTTGGAATATGCCAGCTGATATTCGCCCGGAAGCCCCTGGTATCGATCAGCGGTGATCGCAATATTACGACAACCAGAACTGGTGTCGTGGGGAACGGGCTGTTGCTCGTTAGCGAAACGATGCAGGGTATCGCGCTTTAACGATGCCACCACAAGCGATACGGCTCCAGCAGATGCTAACGCTCTCTGCATGGGTCGAGATATGCCGTGATTAGATGAAGGAGTCATGTCTGTGTTCCTCAGTATGCAGTGTGTCGGGGGCATAACGCCCTAGAAGCTCACTAATCAGCGAAACCACGTCAAATATAGGTTTTACTTAGTAAGCGTACCTTCGATAGTAAGCAATACTAGAGCGGATTTTCAACCATATTCAAAAAGTAAAGTTTTCATAAAGTACTGTGAACATATTTCGTTTCATCATCTGTACATCTTTCATATAAGAGACGTATAGAACATAGAGGTAGGACCTCTCCCCCACGGAATTATGGGGAAGAGGCCCTACCTCATATAGTGCTCAAGCAGAGTCCCAGGTGCTTACTTAGCTTTCTCTAGGATCTCCACGACACGCCAACGCTTG